>Ga0307430_1000368_pt1 | contig 40733 bp, 35 predicted proteins | sample SalMarWE160130MG_FD_202159 | JGI IMG/M metagenome (GOLD analysis project Ga0307430, IMG submission 202159) | Salt marsh sediment microbial communities from the Plum Island Ecosystem LTER, Massachusetts, United States - WE1603-130 | ecosystem: Environmental > Aquatic > Marine > Intertidal zone >...
TTAAAGTCGCCGTTATCGATGGTGGATTCATGTCCTTAACAGCTGCACAGGCTGAGGGTGATATACCTTCATCCTATGATAGTTGCAATTTTACGATTAGCGGATTCCAAGCCACAACTCCTCATGGTACAGCCGTGGCTGAAGCAATCTTTGATTTAGTTCCTCAAGCGGAATTTTATTTATATAAGATAGCAAATAATACCCATCTTGCAAACGCAAAAGATTCCTGCATTAAGTATGGTATTAACATTATTAATCATTCCATGGGATGGTATAATGCCAGTTACTATGACGGCACGGGAATTATTTGTGTTATTGTTAATGACGCCATTTCCAACGGCATTAGCTGGGTTAATTCAGCGGGCAATGAAGCAAAAACGCATTATCGTTCTGTCTTTTCTGATGCCGGTAATGGATCACATGATTTCAGCGGCAGCGGTGGAAATATCAACTATTTCGGACCCGGGGACGGTTCCGCCTATAACATTCCTGCAGGGTCTACAATCGATGTGTTTCTGAACTGGGACGCTTATCCAACAACCACGGAAGATTATGATCTGGAGTTGTATTATTGGACAGGATCAACCTGGAGCCTGGTCGCTTCTTCCACAAATGACCAGGCCGGCGGCGGCTACTCATATCCTACCGAACAAATCTCTTACGTAGCCGCAAATACAGGCCCGTACGGTGTAGTTGTCCGGGAGGATACGACCACCACGGACCATGACTTTACGCTTTTCAACTGGATAGCTTCTTTTAATTATCAGACTGCGTCAAGCAGCATCACAGACCCTTCAAGCGCGACAGATGTTATTTCTGTCGGTGCTATAGATAGAACTGACTATACCAGTGGACCCCAGGAAGACTTCAGCTCACAAGGACCGACAACTGACGGAAGGACCAAACCGGACGTTACTGCACCCGACAACTGTATTTGCTACGCCTATGGTGGACCCTGGTCCGGCACTTCCCTATCATCACCCCATACAGCAGGAGTCTGCGCTCTTATTAAATCACGATATCCCGGATATAGTAACAGCGATATACGGAATTATTTATATAATAATTGTACGGTAGATCTGGGCGTTTCCGGAAAAGATAATATCTACGGCTATGGAAAAGTCGTTATGCCATACATTTCCTTAACAATCACCTCTCCCAACGGCGGAGAAAATTGGCAGGTAGAAAGCAGCCATAATGTTACCTGGACTTCAAGCGGAACCAGCGATACCGTTCATATAGAATATTCAACCAACAATGGGATAAGCTGGTCGGACGTAATTGCCAGCATACCCGACACAGGGGCTTATTCCTGGACAATACCCGACACGCCTTCAGATAGTTGTCTCGTGCGAATTACCGACACAATTGGAAGTCCGTCGGATACAAGCGACGCTATATTCACGATTTCCCCTATTCCATACATAACAGTTATAACCCCAAACGGCGGAGAAAACTGGCAGGTAGAAAGCAGCCACAATGTTACCTGGACTTCAAGCGGAACCAGCGATACCGTTCATATAGAATATTCAACCAACAATGGGACAAGCTGGTCGGACGTAATTGCCAGCATACCCGACACAGGGGCTTATTCCTGGACAATACCCGACACGCCTTCAGATAGTTGTCTCGTGCGAATTACCGACACAATTGGAAGTCCGTCGGATACAAGCGACGCTATATTCACGATTTCCCCTATTCCATACATAACAGTTACTACTCCAAACGGCGGAGAAAACTGGGGAGCAAGTTATAGTTATGATATTACCTGGACTTCAAGCGGAACAAGCGGCGGCGTTCATATAGAATATTCGACCAACAATGGCTCGAGCTGGTCGGACGTAATTGCCAGCATACCCGACACCGGGGCTTATTCCTGGACGATACCCGATACACCTTCAGACAGTTGTTTTGTTCGGATAACTGACACGGTTGGAAGTCCGTCGGATACAAGCGATTCTATATTTACGATCTCACCTGTTACATCCGTTCCTATTTCTAAATTGCCCAAGGTTTATTCGATAACTGTAAAAGGGATAACAGCAGGTAATAAGTTTGAAATCAAATACGCTTTACCTGAAAATACCAATGTTATATTCGAAGTATATGACCTAAAAGGTACAAAAATAAAGGAATTTTCAGAAGATAAACCGGCAGGTTTTCACTCAAAAAAGATCCCTATGAGCAACAACCCAGCGGGTATATACTTCATTAGAATGGATGCAACCAGAGCAGCATTTACCAAAATACGCAAAGTTATATTAATGAAATGATATTCTAATGATTTGCCACAGAGAATAGAAAGCAGTCATGTGTCATGAGTCTTGAGTCGTGAGTAAAAAAACTCACCCCACAACATCAAATATTTAGACAGGATAAAGAAAGGATTTACAGGATTTTTTTGTTTATTTTTTTACTAAAACCTAATACCCAAGACCTAATACCTGATTTTGTCTAAGCCTGACCTTGACATTACAAGATATATTTTTATAATCTTACAGGGAAACAAAAGCATCATAAATAAGGAGGATTTAATGATTTCAAGATATAAAATTGAGGAAATCGACAAAATCTGGTCGGACGACAATAAATTCAAAAAATGGTTTGAAGTTGAGATTGCCGTCCTTTCCGCCCGTGAAGAACTCGGAGGAATCCCAGTCGGGACCGGAAAATCTTTAGAAGGTATCGAAGTCTCTTCGGAAAGAATAAAAGAAATCGAAAAGGAAACCAGGCATGACGTTGTATCCTTTATCACTGCTGTCGGAGAAAAGGGAGGCGATTCCACCCGTTTCTTCCATCAGGGACTCACATCATCGGATATTGTAGATACTTCTTTCGCTCTTCAGGTCAAAGAATGTTCTTCTATTATAAATAAAGAACTAAAAAATATTCTTGAAATATTAAAAGAAAAAGCCCTCGAATGCAAAGGAATTCCAATCATAGGAAGAACTCATGGTATCCACGGAGAACCCACCTCTCTTGGACTCAAGTTTCTTTCTTGGTACTCGGAAATGAAAAGAGCGAGTAAGCGATTCAACAGAGCTTCAAAAGAAACCGAATACGGAAAAATTTCCGGAGCAATGGGAAATTTCGCTCATCTTGACCCCGAAGTAGAAGAGCTTGCTCTAAAAAAACTAAATTTAAAACCGGAACCCATTTCTACCCAGATAGTACCACGTGACAGGTACGCCGAATATATATTTGCAATAGTTACCATCGGCTCAACAATCGAACACATAGCTCACGAGATAAGACACCACCAGAGAACAGAAATAAGAGAATTAGAAGAACCTTTTAAATCCGGACAAAAAGGTTCATCAGCAATGCCGCATAAAAGAAATCCGATACTCTGTGAACGCCTATCAGGAATGAGCCGCTTACTCCGTTCATACTTAATAACAGCCATCGAGAATATAATCCTGTGGAATGAACGCGATATCTCCCATTCCTCTACGGAAAGAATCTTTTTTCCAAACGCTACAGGGCTTACAGTATATATGCTCAGAAAACTTGCTTTTATTATCAAAAATATAAATATATACAAAGATAACATCGAAAAGAATATCTGGCTCACAAACGGTCTTGTGTTTTCTCAAAGAGTTCTTATAACTCTACTCGACAAAGGTGTAAAAAGAGATGAAGCCTACAACATCGTCCAGGAAAACGCCATGGAAGTCTGGCAAAAAGGCGGTAACTTTAAAGAAAAAATAGAAAATGATAAAAGAGCTAAGAAATATATAAATAAAGAAGAATTGGAAAATCTATTTGACCCAAAAAGTTATCTGAAAAACGAAGAAAAGATATTCAAAAGAGTTCTTTCATGATAATTTTCACAGACCTTGATAACTGCATGCTTGATTTTTCATATTCGGCAATTTCTATCCGTGATTTTATACATAACTTAATAGAAAAAGGAATTATAATAGCTGTTATTTCAAGTAAGACATCCCCGGAAATCGATTTTTTTTTCAAGGAAATGAACTTCTCTGGCCCATATGCCGCGGAAAACGGGGGACTGGTCGTAATCAACGGAGAAAAAAAAGAATTAGCCGCTAAATCCGAAGTAATAAAGCGTGATTTACGAAATATTTCAAAGGAACTGAATGTGGAAATAGAGCTTCTTTCTGAGATGAAAGCGAAAAAAATCAAAGAACTTACCGGACTACCGGATCATTTAATCCCTCTGGCAAAAGACAGAAGTTTTTCCGAACCTTTTCGTTTTTCCGCTACGGCTAATCAGAATTTTCTCGAAGAACTAAAATCGCTTGGTTATATAATCTACTGGGGAGGTAATTTTTATCAGTTATACCGGGGTTCATCAAAAGGTAAGGCAGTCAAAATAATCAAAGAAGAAAAGAAAGGCTATTCAATAGGTATCGGGGACTCTCCAAACGATTATTCCATGCTCGATGAATGCGATTATCCTATTTTACTAAAAAGCAAAAAAAACAAAAAATATACAAGCTTTGAAGATTTTGGACCACTTACCTGGAAAAAAGCTGTAGAACAAGTATTGGAGGAAAGAAATGTCTGATTTTTTTCAAAATGGTATTATTACAACGTTGCACAAATTACCGGGTTATTCTCTTGATAAGATTGAAAATAGTATTAGAGTAATTTCAAAAGAAAGAAAATTCGCCCTGCTCCTGCCTTCTCTCTACTCGGAACTTGAAGGTAAAGCTCTTCCCGGAATCGTCGAACAACTAAAAGAAGCGGACTATATACACGAAGTGGTGGTATCTCTCGATAAAGCAAATAAAACACAATTCGACCTCGCAAGGAAATTTTTCTCTAAAATACCTACAAAAACAACTATTCTCTGGAACGATTCTCCGCAAATTCAAGAGATATTGAAACGACTTAAAAGAAATGGACTTGATCCTGGAAAAAGAGGAAAAGGAAGAGGCGTCTGGACAGCTATGGGCTATATTTTGGCCAAGAGTGAGGTGTACATGGTAACTTTACACGACTGCGACATACGTACTTACTCGAGAGATATTTTAGCCCGTCTTACTTATCCTGTACTTTCCAAACGTCTCAATTACGATTTCGCGAAAGGTTATTACGCAAGAGTTGCGGATGTGCTGCACGGAAGAGCGGTACGCCTTTTCTTTTCACCTCTACTTAAAGCACTCAAGAAAATTTTTGGCGACCGGGAGTTTTTCGATTATCTCGAATCTTTTCGCTATCCTCTTTCCGGAGAAGTGGCAATGATAACCGAATTAACGAGAAGAGTTCGCTTTTCCTCTGACTGGGGGCTGGAGATAGGTCTCTTGCGTGAAATTTATACCCACCTGGACTTATCCAGCATATGCCAGGTAGATTTAGTAGATCGCTATGACCATAAACATCAAGAATTTGACTCTGATAACATAACCTCGGGTATAATGAGAATGGCAATAGACATCGCGAGAACATTCTTCAGAGTGCTTTCTCAGGATGGAATAATTTTCTCTTCGGAAACGATACGAACTCTTAAAATAACATATTATGATTACGCTATGGAATTTGTAGAAAAATACAAAAACTTAGCTTTGATAAATGGTCTCAAATATGACCGAAACAGAGAAACGATTGCAATTGAAAAGTTTACTACGGCATTTGATATAGCAACGCAAGAATTCTATAAACATCCACTGGGTTCTCATTTGATACCGACCTGGGGAAGAATAGACTCTGCGATGCCCGACTTACTTGAAACAGAAATACCTGATATAGTGGATAAACTCAATGGGAGATAGGATGAAGCTCATAACGGCAATACGAAACGATTTGAGAAAAAGACTCGAGGAAATAAAGTCAGTGGATATAATCGTTGGAATTCCGGCTTATAACGTCGATGATACCATAGACTTTGTAATAAAACAAATTGGAGAAGGACTGACTAAATACTGGAAAGACTGTAAAAGTTTGATACTGATTACAGACGGTGGGTCAGTAGACGATACAAGAGAAGTAGCAAGAGATACAGAATTACCTCCCTACATCGAAAAAGCAGTCAGTATCTACAGAGGTCTTCCGGGAAAGGGTACCGCTGTTCGAGCTATTCTTGAAGCCTCGGAATTTCTTGGTGCCAAAGCTACACTTATGGTAGATTCGGATCTACGCTCCATAGGTCCGAAATGGATGAAAAACCTTATAAGCCCAATAATTAACGATAATTATGATTATATCGCTCCTTACTATAAAAGATACAAATACGACGCCACAATCACAAATAACATTGCCTATATGTTGATAAGAGCAATATGGGGTAAAAGAGTCAGACAGCCGATAGGAGGGGACTTTGCCTTTTCCTCAGATCTTGTAAGTTCTCTTCTCAAGGACAAGAGATGGGACACTGATGTAGCCAGATTTGGTATTGATACCTGGATAACGACCACCGCGGTCAAAAATGGATATAAATTAGGTCAAACCAGACTTGGGGCTAAACTGCATGAAGCAAAAGACCCATCAAAACACCTGGGGCCAATGTTCCTCCAGGTCGTCATTACAACCTTTGAGTTAATGGAAGATTTTGAGGATTCATGGAAAAAAATAGAAGGTTCGGATCCTGTAGACATAATCGGTGAGGAAATTGGTCTGGAACCCGAGGAATTTGATATAGACTTACACTCACTCGTCGAATCCTTCAAATCCGGTTGGATAAACTTCCATTCTCTATGGAATGATATCCTCAACCCCAATTCCTTTGCTCTGCTCAAAACAATAAATAGAGAAAAAGATTATTCTTTACTAAATCATGAAAACTGGTCAAAAATTGTTTACGATTTTGCCGCGGTATTTCATCACCGGAAGAGACATCATGCAACGCTTATAAACACACTTCTTCCTTTATACAACCTTAGAGTTGCCTCTCTTTATGAGTCATCAGTTAAAATGCAAAATGATGATTTTGAAAACCTCGTCGAGGAGGCCGCCCTTACTTTTGAAAGAAACAAATCTTATCTTCTTGAGAGATGGGAAAAATAATTTCCATTCTCCACTACTCAGCCTTACCGGTAATCGGAGGAGTGGAGTTAACTGTTGACATACACGCAAGGCTTTTAAAAGAAAAAAACTTCCGGGTAAATATAATAGCCGGAGACGGAAAACCGGATAAATTTATACCGGAATTAAAATCCTCCTATTATAAAGAAATGAATAAAAAAATACTTGCAGGCAAAACTCCGGATAATTTTAATTCTGAAGTCCAAAAAGTAAAGAAAAAAATCCTTAAAGCCGTCGGGGATTCCGATCTTTTAATCGTCCATAACATTCTTACGATGCATTTTAATCTGGTCGCAACTGCGGCTCTCGTTGAAACATCAAAGAAAATAAAAACCATTGGCTGGGTACACGATCTTTCTTATGTGGATCCCACGTATAACTTGCCGCCCCCGGGTGATTCTCCACTCAAATTGATATTAAATTCCACTCCCAACATCAAATGGGTAACAATAACAAACTACAGAAGAGAATTACTCTCCCGTCTTTTTGGAATCAAAAAAAGCGAGATAGCCGTTATCCATAATGGAATCGATCCTTATGTAATACTACCACCCGACATGAAGAAAACCGCAAAAAGATTAAAAATTCTATCCCACTATCCTGTTGCTATCTTTCCTTCCAGATTAACAAGAAGAAAAAACTTTGAGCTTGCAATTAACATAACCTCAAAATTGAAAGGTAACCCCCTACTCCTGCTCTCCGCGCCTCCCGACCTTCATAATCCTGCTTTTGTATCATACAAAAAAGAACTTAAGCGACGAGCAAAGAAAAAAGGAGTTCGCCTGATACTATTCTCCGAACATTGTACTATAAAAGATATTGAAACTTTTTACTTTCTGGGAGATTTTCTTCTTATTACAAGCAAAATGGAAGGCTTTGGACTGCCGGCTATCGAAGCTTCACTGTTCCGATTACCAGCCGCACTTTCAAACATTCCTCCTCTGAAAGAAATCGAAAAATATTTTAAATCTCACATATTTTTCGACCTTAACGAAAAACCTAAAGAAATCGCGAAAAATATTGACGCCTTCCTAAAAAACAACAATACTATACAAGATAGAAAAATGATAATTGATAATTTCAGCTGGGATACAATTTTAAAGAAGAAACTAATCCCTTTAATTATGTCTGATTGAATATTGAGATATCAGTGAATCGGTAAATCAGTGAATCAGTAAAAAATACTGTTATGTGAAAGTCTGTGTAATGTGTGCTTGATTGAAGTTTAGGATTCAAGGATCCAAGGTTTTAATTGATAAGACAACAAAAGAATCTTGTGATAATCTTGTGTAATCTGTGGTTTAAATTAGCGGCTTTGCCGCGTTAGGCTATCTGAGCTTTCTTAAGACCTTTTTAGAGACTTCTTTAAGAGGTTCAAAAATACCAATCCCCTCAACCGCAACACCTTCACAGAAGAAAGCACCGCGGGGATTCAAAGCGTCTTCTAACTCATTAAGGGATACAATATTCGGCAGGTCTCTCTTATTATATTGAATGGCTAATGGTATTTCTTCCACCTTCTTATGGTATTCAATTAAATTATCGTTAAGATTATCCATGGAATCAATATTATCTTCAAATCTTTCTATTTGAGAATCGGCAACAAATATAAGACCATCCACGCCTTTCAATATAAGTTTCCTGGAAGCATTATAGTAAACCTGACCTGGAACGGTATAAAGATGAAAATGCACTGAAAAACCTTTAACGGTTCCCAAATCCACAGGCAAGAAATCAAAGAAAAGAGTTCTATCCAATTCGGTATCGAGACTCATCAATTTTCCCCTATGATCAGGATGTACCTTTGAATATATGTGTTTAATATTGGTAGTTTTACCACCAAGTCCCGGACCATAGTACACTATTTTACAATTTATTTCTTTCGAAGAATAATTTATTAAAGCCATTTTATCTCCATTCTATTCAAAAAGACTATCCAGCTCTGTTTCCGCCTCATTAATAAAATCATCATCCACCGCTCCCGAATATTCACTTTCAAGAACATCAAATATCCTATTGAACATATCCCCTAGTTTTTCAGCTGTCTTCCTAACTTTAATCCTTACCAAACCCAGTGTTGTTTCTTTCGTAAATATAATCGCAAGAATCACCTTATCCGCAATTAACGAAACATAAATACTCTTTCGCACTCCCTGGTGAAACAGGGTGGAGAAATCATGTTCTCCTATTAAATCCGCAAGGTTAGAAGTGGCCGCGAAATCAGCTGCCGACAGGGTGGCAAAAGACGGAATATCAATAGAAGAAACGTTACCCGCCGAGGTAATAAGCTGTCCGGCTTTATCAATAAGCATAACCGATAGAGATTTAGTTTCCCTGCAAAGCTCTTCCAAACAATCTTTGATAGCCTGGAACTCTATCTCGAACGATTCTTCTTTACTTGGCATCTAAATGCCTGCCTCCTCCAATTTCTTTAATCTATGCCAGTTAGCGTTTACTTCTTCCTGAATTTCATTGATAATTTTCTTATTTTCACCTTTAAATAAATGTCTGAATCTTCCCTGCAATTTCAACCATTCTTCAACAGGAATTATCTTTTGGGGATCTTTTGTAATTTTGTGTACACCATTTTCTACTTCATACAACGGCCAGAATCTGGATTTAACAGCCATATCAGCAATTTTAATAGTATTTTCTTTTTTATAATACCATCCAAGCTGACACGGAGCAAAAACAACCATAAATTTTGGGCCTTTAATAGAAAGGGCTTTTTGGACCTTAGTCATATAATCTCTCCAATCGGAAATAGATGCCTGAGCCGCATAAGGAATGTTATGCGCAGCCATAATCTCTGTAAGATCTTTTCTTCGTCTCGTCTTACCTGGTATCACTTTCCCCGATGGAGAAGTAGTTGTACTTGCGCCGTAAGGAGTTGCGCCGGATCTCTGAATACCGGTATTCATGTACGCCTGATTATCATAACAAATGTAGAGCATATTATGTCCGCGTTCCATTGCTCCCGATAAAGCCTGCAAACCAATATCGTAAGTTCCTCCATCTCCGCCAAAAGCTATTAAGTTTATATCCTTCTTTACTTTTCCTTTTCTTTTTAAAGCATTATAAGCGGCTTCGACACCACTCATCGTAGCTGCGGAATTTTCAAAAAGAGAATGTATATAAGGCACCTTCCAGGCTGTATATGGAAATATCGTAGATACGACTTCCATACATCCGGTCGCAAAACTTACCACAGTATCCTTACCCGAAGCCAGAAGAGCCTGCCTTACTGCTATTGCCGGACCACAACCCGCGCATGCACGATGCCCGGAGGCAAAAAGATCTTCCTGTTTTGATAGTTCTTTTAAATTTACAGCCATAACGCCCCCTACTCCCTTACACCTAAATAATTATTTCTATCCAATTTTTCACCAACTTCCACTTTTTTCAAATCGTCAAAAACCTTTTTAATGTCCTCTACCTTTACGTCCCTTCCTCCCAATCCATATACATACCCGTATGTATCGGGCTTTTTATTTTCGTCGTAAAGTGAAGATCTGACCTCAGTAAAAAGAGGAGCACCAAAACCACTCATTCCTTCAGCCCTATCCATAACACTAAGATATTCTACATTTCTAAGCGCTTTATTGATTTCCTCTGCAGGCCAGGGTCTAAAAGCACATACTTTAACAAGACCTACTTTTTCGCCATCTGTTCTAAGACTGTCAACCACTTCTTTAGCTGTCCCGGCAGTAGATCCCATTAAAACAATAGCTCTTTTCGCATCTTTCATTTTATATTCTTCTATAAGATCATATTTTCTACCAAACTTTTTTCCGAAATCATTAAATACTTTTTTTATTACTTTATATGCCTCTATCATTGCCTCGGCTTCCGCTCTTTTATGCTCGAAATAATAATCTTGTAGATCAAGGGGACCGACTGTAATAGGATGATCGGTATCCAAAACAGAAAAAGGCGTTTTATGTTTACCTAGAAAACTCTGAACATCCTTATCTTCCAACATTTCAATTCTCTCAAGAGAATGCGAAAGAATAAAGGCGTCAGCGGATACCATAGCAGGTAAAAATGCATCTTCCGAAATCTTCATAGCCTGTATCACCAGATCATAAGCTTCCTGGGAATCCTCGGCATAAAATTGCATCCATCCCGTATCCCTCTGATCCATTGTATCGGAATGATCACAATGGATATTAATCGGAGCTGATAGAGTTCTGTTTATTTCACAAATAACCATAGGGAGCCGTAACCCGGCCGTAACAAAAAGGACCTCATTCATAAGAGCAAGGCCCTGAGATGACGTAGCAGTCATAACTCTTGCGCCCGCTGCAGCTGCACCGGTACAAGCGCTTACTGCTGAGTGTTCTGATTCTACGGGCACAAATTCGGTATCTACTAAACCATCCGCAACAAACTGTGAAAAAATCTGAACGATTTCGGTCGATGGTGTTATCGGATAAGCAGCAACAACGTCAGGATTTATTTGTCTCATTGCCTCTGCCATTGCTTCATTTGCGGTCTTAGCTGCAACCTTCATTCGTCCTCCTCGTCAACCATCTCTATGGCATTAACAGGACACTGCGTGGAACAAATTCCGCATCCCTTACAATAATCCAGATTAAAACCTTTCATTTCTCCGTCTTTAACAATAATCGCGGAATCAGGACAAGAAATCCAGCAAATCATACAATTCGTACACTTATTCTTATCTACAACCGGTTTCTTTCCTTCTCTCCAATCTCCGGTTTTAAATTTTTCACTGGAACCGGGTTCAAGTATAATCGCACCTATAGGAAGTTCTCTCCACCCTTCCTTCTTTTTCACCATCAGCTTTCTCCCCTTGTTTCTTCATGAGCAGTTTTTATAGCTTTCATATTCTTCGTAACTATCTCTTCCGGTTTACCCCTGAATTTAATTTTTAATTTGTGCTCGATACTCTTTAGCATTTTATTGTAATCCAAGATATTGGAAACTTTAGATAACGCTCCGAGCATCGGAGTATTGGGTTTATTTAGTCCTATTGTATCCATCGCTATTTTCGAAGCATCAAGAGTGTAAACCTTTATTTTTGGATTAACAGATAATTTTTTCCTGATCTCACCAGGAGAATCGGAAGTATTGACTATAAGAATACCATCTTCGCCCAAACCGTCAAGAACATCAACTGTAGTAAGTAAAGACGGGTCAAGAACCAGTACAATAGCCGGATTGGCAACACCGCTGTGCAATCTTATAGGTTTCTTACTCAAACGGTTAAAAGCGCTCACAGGCGCTCCTGTCCGCTCCGGACCATATTCGGGAAATGCCTGAATATACATTCCTGTATCAATGGCGGCTTCTCCGAAAAGTAAGGCTGCTGTCTTGGCTCCTTGACCACCCCTGCCATGCCATCTAATCTCGATTAAATCCTTAGCCATTATTTACTCCCTTTTTTACTCAATCTATATAGTATTTCCTCAATGTCAAGGGATTTTTTCTATACTTTGAGCAAAAAATTAACTTCTTTGACTTTTTCCCCGGCATTCTTTTGAAACACCCTTACCATTGCAATATTTCTGATACCAATTTCAATTAACTCGCCGAGATTTTCAAGATTTATACCCCCGATCGCTACCAGAGGAATATTCACATTCCGAAAAACTTCCTTAACAGTCGAAAGTCCAATGGGAGCATAGTCTTTCTTAGTAGGAGTGGCAAACACAGGACCAATTCCAATATAATCGGCGCCTTTTTTTTCTGCCTCCAGAGCCTGCTCTAAGGAATGCGTAGAAACACCAATTATAAAACCATCAGGAGTTATTTCTCTTGCCCTCTTTAGAGGAATGTCATCCTGCCCAAGATGAACGCCATCCGCTCCCGACAACAACGCGATATCGATAAAATCATTAACAATGAACAACGAATTGAATTTTTTTGTAATAACTCTGATTTCATCGGCAAGTTTCAACATATCCTTTCTGGAGGAATCTTTATCTCTGTATTGAATAATACGCACCCCACCCTTGCACGCTTCACTGGTAATTTCAATATGATTACCGCTTGTTATAACGTAAACTCCAAAATGAGAATCTATTTTTTTTATTTTTTCTTTTATCACTTTCCCTAACCACAAAAAACTAAAACAATATTTGTGTAATTCATTGTTTAAAATCAAGTAAATGAGTTAATGAGTGCATGAGTAGATGAGTTGACTGTTTTTTTACCCATTCACACATCCACGCATATACACATCTACCCATTCTTTCATTTCCCCAATTTTTCGGAAATAATTCCCGCGATTTTCTCTCCTGAGAGGAGCATTCCTCCAAAGACAGGACCCATACGCGGAGCTCCCTTAACAGCATTCGCAGCCATACCGGTTACAAACAAACCGGGAAAAACTTCCGAAGTATTATCTATAGTCAATTCTTCTCCCCTATCCGCCCACATAGACATCTCACCGACAACCTTACCGGTACTCGTATCAAGAGCCGCATCCATTTTCCGGGAAACGATAGAACAGACTTCCGAGGGATGCCCTGTTCCGTCAACAATATATTTAGCTCTTATTGTCAAAGGATCAACGTGCAAACCTATGTGCTCGACAGGAGACCATTGCAAAACAAGCCCGTTAACCTTTTTTACTCCTTCAACTTCTCTGAACATTACATCTACTACTTTTATAAGGTTAAATATTTTCACGTTTGATTTAACACATTTTGATATTAAAGTCGAAGCCAATTCCACACTATCGGCAGTATAGTATCCTTCCTTTCTTTTCTTGTATTCCACGCCAACCTTATCAAAAAGAGGCAACGCCGTATCCTGTACAACAATCTCATTAAACATCATGCCACCACCCCAAACACCACCACCGGGGGCAAGCTTGGATTCAAAAACGGCTGTTTTAATGTTTTTTTCGCCCAGAAGTATTCCCGCTAAAAGATTAGAAGGACCTGCTCCCACAAGAGCCACATCTAACTCCAAAGAATCAAGTAATTTCTGGTAGAAGTTTTCAATAATCGCTCTCGATATCTCTATATCATCAAGCCTCATGTATCCTCCTTTAGGTTGAAACTTAAGAATATACTCACCAAATATTTAACAATCATGCTTTTACTGATATTAAAGCAATAAACTAATTTGTCAAGCTAATAACCACCACACAAGCCCTAAAGTAACCACAGATTTCACAGATTAACACAAGATTCCCCAACCACCCCTCCAAAATTATTATCACCGCAGAGACACAGAGAACACATAGAAAAAAGCATTAAACCACAAAATACACTAAATACACTAAATTTTTTATTATGATTTTTCAAAACCCGCCAACACACCCACCCACTAACTCACTAACTAGATTAAACAGGATTTACAGGATTTTTTTTATTCGATTTGGCTGATTATATAAGATAAATTTCGGTTTTTCAGCCGAAAAAACATCCCCAGGGATATCCTTCTACCTCTCTAATACAATCATTGATAGTATATATCGGTTCACCAGGGATATAAGGCCACCATATATGGAATTTTCTCATCCAATATAAATGCCAGCGATCATCAAAATCGGTATAACAAACATGGAATGTTTCGGTACGGGTTAGCTTAGAAGGATCCATAAAATAGGGTCTTTTCTCATAAGCTGTAATTCGATTACTCTTCGTTTTTACATCAAAATCTGTTTCGGAACGAATATGAGGGGGATATTTTTCAGAAAGAAATTTGTTGATTTTCTCCAGCGCCTTTTTTTAAATACCAAGAGGCATTTTTTTCGATATGTGAGCGCTTTTATACCGGATTCTCCGGCTGCTTCATAAGCATTTGAATAATAAGTAAGCCATCTTATCCCTAAGCCACTTTCCTTCGCTAATTTATAAATTTCTTCATCAGAACCTGCCATCAAAGCTTTCTTAGCCCACTCACATTTCCCTGAAAAACTCATTTTCATTTTTTTATCTCCACAACTTTGATGTTTTGAGGTCCGACCTCAAACTCGCAAATGACCCATCTGTTATTATTACATGGTCGTCGATTTCTATTCCCATAATTTTTCCGGCGTCGATAAGTCGTTCGGTCATTTTTATATCATCATTACTTGGAGTAGGGTCGCCTGAGGGATGATTATGAACGAGTATTATCGAAGCGGCAGAATTTTGTATAGCAGGTTTAAATATTTCTCTTGGATGCGCGATACTGCTATCCAGAATACCAATCGATATATCATCTATACCTATAAGTTTTTTTCGTGTAGTTAAAGACAATATTTTACAATGCTCTTTCTTTTTGTTTCCCAGATCATTCTTAAGTAAATCAAATACTGCTTTCGGTCCTCTGATCTCATAGTCATATTTATTATGTTTATTTAATGCCTTCTCCCCCAACTTCAAAGCCGCTTTCAGTTTACAAGCGGTAGCGAAACCGATTCCGTCAACCTTCTGTAATTCCTCGACCGATGCTTCCTTCATTTTTGCGAGATTTCCGAATTTTGCCAGTAAATTTTGAGAAACAGCCAAAACACTTTTTCCTTTTCTACCTTTTTCGACGACCAATGCCAACAATTCTTGAATAGAGAGATTATCAACCCCAACTTTCTTTAATCTTTCCCTTGGTCTATCTTCCCGCGGCAAATCGTGGAGGGTAAATGATTTATCACTCATATTTCAAATCCCTTTTGATATCATTCTTCTTTTAGATTTCATTATATTAAATGATATTGGAAAAAGAGATAAATGTCAAGGAAAAAATTAATAGGACACAGATTGTCAGGATTATCTGGATTGACAGGATTCTTTGTTGTTTGTCAAGTGCCGAGGTTTACTCCCAGGCAACCTACACAATCACCGCAGAATAATCGCTTTCTTCCTATAAACCTTATCCCCTATCTCTACCCTCACAAAATAGATGCCGTTATTTCCATTCCATTTTAGATTATATATACCGGTAGGGCTAACTCCATCCATTAGTTTTCCCATCCTCTGCCCGAGAATATTGAATATCTCGACTTTTACCTTTTTACTTTCGACGAGAGAAAAATGAATGTCAATCCCGGAATTTACGTTAAGGAGTGAAACTCCTTTCTCTGAAATTTTATCCTCTTCGACTCCTGATCCTCCGGTGTATCTGATGATATAAAGACCATCTGCGTAATCCGCAACATAGGCAAGGGTGTCGACGACATAAACGCCACAGGCGCGACTCCCCGTATCATAAAATCCAATTTCTGATGGATTGGCAGGATCGGAAACATCTATGATACGCAGACTCCCGCCATACGCTACATAAGCAAGGTTGTTAACGACATGAACGTCATAGGCATTTCCCACTGCATCGTAGCCACCAATCTCCGACGGATTGGTCGGATCGGCAACATTTATTATACGCAGACCACCCGAATAATCAGCAACGTAGGCGAAACTGTCAACAACATAGACACCCCGAGCATCTCCCCCTGTATCGTAAAATCCAATTTCCGAAGGATTGGTTGGATCTACAATATTTATTATACGCAAACCCCTGTCACCATCCGCAAAATAGGCTAAAGTATCAACTACGTCGACGTCAAAGCCATATCCCCCTGTTGTATCGTAAAATCCAATTTCCGAACAACTGGTCGGGTCGGAAACGTTTATTATACGCAAACCATCCCAGCTATCCGCAACGTAGGCCAGCGTATCGACCACATAGACACCATAGGCGTGAAACTCTGTATCATAGAGACCAATCCTTTCCGGATTAGCTGGATCAGAAACATCAATTATGCACAGACCACTATCTCCATCCGCCACATAAGCAAATGTGTCAGCAACATAAACATCATAAGGGTGACCCCCTGTATTACATAATCCTATCTCCGATGGATTAGCCGGATCGGTAACATTTATTATACGCAAACCATCGTAACCATCCGCGACAAAGGCGAGAGTGTCAACCACATATACACCCTCGGCGCGACCTCCCGTATCGTAAAAACCGCTTCCTGATGGAGCGGTAGGATCGGAAATATTTATTATACGCAGACCATTGGCATCATTCGCAACATAGGCGAGAGTATCAACTACGTTGACACCATTGGTATACACGCCTGTATCGTAAAATCCAATTTCAGATGGATCGGTCGGGTCAGAAATATTTATTATACGCAAACCGTACCAGCTGTCCGCTACATAGGCGAGAGTATCGACTACTTTGACATTAACGTCATAACCAACTGTATCGTAGAATCCAATCTCTACCGGACTGGTCGGGTCGGACACTTTTATTATGCGTAGACCGTCCATGCCGTCCGCTACATAAGCAAGAGTGTCAACTACACAAACACCAAGAGCCCACACTGTGATATAGAACCCAATCTCTTCGGGACTCGCCGGGTCGGAAACATTTATTATGCGAAGACCCTCCGCCCGATCCGCGACATAAGCTAAACTGTCAACCACGTGGACACCTGAGGCATAATAATCAGTATCGTAGAACCCAATTTTATCAGGGTTAGTCGGGTCGATAACATTTATTATGCACAAACCACTGTCTCCATCCGCCACATATGCGAAGGTGTCAACAACATAGACGTCACAAGCGAAATCTCCTGTAATGCAGAACCCAACCTCTTCGGGACTAGCCGGGTCGGAAACGTTTATTATACGCAAACCACCTGTGCCATTAGCAACATAGGCAAGGGTATCGATAACATATATTTCTTCTACCCCTCCGGGGGATCTAACCCTGCTCAATAAAACTGGACTTGTAGGGTCTGACACATCCATAACACAAAAATAACCTCCATCGCCCATATAGGCGAGTGTATCTCTTGCGGAATCAACAAAAACTGCACCACATGGACCGCTGAAATACCCCCCAACAAGCTCACAATTCAGCGAATCCGTCCTGAGTTTTCCACTCGATGTTCGAATCTCAGGGTTAAATCCTTTTTCCATATCTATCCTTTCCATTGGAGTTTGCGCGAATACATTCGTGATGACAAAGAAAAAAACAAGCAATATAAAAGTAATTTTAATAAAATGTCTCATAACCCCTCCTCTATTAAAAATTAGAATAATTTTCCTTACGTAAATATGTTATTAATTTATTTTTAAATGTCAACCAAGTTAGAATCTGAGACACGAAGATTTTATTCTATTGTTTTTCCCCAACAGTTTTAACCGGAACAAAAATCCACATAAGGATATATATTATTATCCCTGAACCTCCACCAAAGAATAATGCAATAAATATCATGCGAAAAATTATCGGATCGATATCAAAATACTCACCCAATCCCCCGCAAACTCCGGCAATTTTACGATAATCTTTTGAACGATATAGTTTTTTCATTTTATTATCTCCTTTTATTGTAATATATTAGATAATATACATTTTATTCACTAATTCGCCACAAAGACACTAAGACACCAAGTTTTTTGTTGTTTTTCTCTAAATCCCATATCCCATATCCTAAATCCTAAGTTCTGACTTATCCCAAATATATCTGAAACTCCCCGGGGTGAATTATTTTTTACCAATAAACTAATATACCAATACACTAATACCTGTTTTTATATTGCCAGTTTATGAATTCTAAGTTTGATACCAAAAATTCAAAAATCAAGACCTGACCCCTCTGTCTCATATAAAAAGTAGTCCACGATGTTATGCTATTTGTCATCTAACCACCTAACCAATTTAATTTGTCAAAGATTGAGATTTGACCCCAATTACACCAATTACATATAAAAAGTAGTCCACGATGTTATGCTATTTGTCATCTAACCACCTAACCAATTTAATTTGTCAAAGATTGAGATTTGACCCCAATTACACCAATTACAGATCAATTACAAACCACCAATTATCAATAGTAGGAGACGGACAGGCAGAGGGATTATCGTAAGCTTCCAATTCAACCCTAACAGTGCCTTCTACTTCAAATATTGGAGTGTAATCATATTCAACCCTCCACTCGTCAGATGCGATTCTAAACAAATTCATTTCTGAAGTATAATCTAAATATCCCGTATTTTCATCCGGACCGTCAATTCTTAAATATACCTTTGAAGAATCAAAACCAGTAAGTGAATATTTTATATCAATTCTTAAAGGTACCGGTATAGAATCAAAGGTCTGGAGACTAAAATTTGAACCCATATACATTTCAAATGGAATATATCGGATGAACATGCTGGAACTTCCTATTCCCGAAGAGGTTTGGACTTCAACGTCTATTTTATTATCTCCAACGACATACCAGTCTTCCGGAATATTTATTTCAAAAGTTGTTTGGCTATTCATAAATTGTTCCAGATAACTTACTGAATCCAGATTAAAGCTGATTTTGCTACTCGTAATAGAACTTCGGGCACAATTATCCAACTCTCCCCATATTCTATCTACTTTACTTGTTAAAATTACGGTATCACTGGCAGTATATTGTTCACCAGGACACGCTGCTACCCGATAAGATTCAAAAACAACAACAGGGTCATTCTCCACTTCCGTTGGTACATCAGAATCTTTACTGCAGCCATAGAATATTACCGCAAATGTTAAAATTGAAACAGCTATGAAAACCAAAAGAACTTTCTTTAAATACATTTACTTCCCCTTGCACAAAGCAAACAAAAAAATCTTTTGTTTTAATATAATATCTTTTACCGGGTATGACAAGACCCAGGTCAAGTCCTTTTTTTTATAAACTTTGAATATTTTCAATATTTTTAATGAATAAATCAATTTATCCCAAATAAACATTCTCATTATGCCAGGTTATGAATTCGGATTTTTCTGTGAAAGTTAAAATAAATTTTCATTTGGAATCTTTTCACATTTTAAGAAGTATAATGAAAAGTGTCTTTACCTCCCCCCAGGTGGGGGTTATTATTAAAGAAAAAGGAGGTTTAGTATGCTTTATCTTGGATGTGATGTACATAAGAATTATACTACAATGAGTTTTATTACCGAAGATGGTAAAGTGTTAGATACCAGTAGTTTTTATAATGACATTAAGGAGTTGAAAAGTTTGTTAGGAAAATTTCCGAAAGAGGAATTTTCTGCCGTTTTGGAAGCGGGATTAAACTGGGGAGTTATATACGATATGCTGGATTCTCTTTCGGAAGTAAAAAATGTTTCTCTTGCTCATCCGCCTAAAGTAAAAGCGATAGCATCAGCGAAGATAAAGACTGACAAAATAGACTCTAAGATACTTGGACAATTACTAAGAACCGATTTAATCCCTGAAGTGTGGATCCCATGTAAGGAAACGAGGATGTTAAAGGATATTGTAAGATTTAGAGCTTTTACGGTAAGAATAAAAACAATGATAAAAAACAGAATACATGATATTCTAAGGAAATCACATATTAATCCTCCGGAAGTTAAGGATATATTCGGTAAATACGGAAGGATGTGGCTGGAAGATATCGAACTTACAGATAAAAGAGCAGATAAACTACTTAGATATCATCTTAAATTAAAGGATACTTTTGAAGAGATGGAAATAGAATTAAAGAAATGGATAAATAAAGAAATGAAAACAAACGAAGATTTAAAATTAGTTAAAACGATTCCGGGAATAAGAGAAGTATTTGGACCTGTTATAGTTTTAGAGATAGATGATATAAATAGATTCCCCGATCCCGCCCATTTGCATTCGTACAGCGGACTTGTACCCTCTACTCATGTGTCAGGAAACACCAGTTATCATGGCAGGTTAATAAAGGGGAATAGGTGGTTAAGATGGGCCTTTATAGAGGGAGCTCATACATCTGTCAGGGTATCTCCTTATTTCAGGAAATATTATGACAGTGTAAAAAGAAAAGCCGGAAGTCAAGCAGCAAGTGTCGCGTCCGGGAGAAAATTAGCTACAATTGTATATAAGGTATTAAAAGAGAAAAGACCATACATCGAAGAATACAGAATAAAACAAAATATAGGTCGGTCGCCCTCTGTCAGGCCTAGCGGAGGTATTACCTCGCGCTCTTTTCAAGAATAGGGGACCGGCCTTCTATACAATACTATATGTAAAAGCCATCGAAAGAAGAATAAGAAAAAAACAGAAAAAAATTACCCAGAAATATTTTAATGTTAATTTAAACAGGAGGTAAAAAAAGAAAAACTTAACCCCACCCCTTGACACTTTTCAAAGAAGGTCTGACCCTGTTAATGATCACTCATATTTCAAATCCCTTTTGATATCATTCTTCTTTTAGATTTCATTATATTAAATGATATTGGAAAAAGAGATAAATGTCAAGGAAAAAATTAATAGGACACAGATTGTCAGGATTATCTGGATTGACAGGATTCTTTGTTGTTTGTCAAGTGCCGAGGTTTACTCCCAGGCAACCTACACAATCACCGAAGAATAATTGCTTTTTCTCTGTAAACTTTATCTCCTATCTCTACCCTCACAAAATAGATGCCGTTATCTCCATTCCACCTGAGATTATATATACCGGAAGAAATAACTCCGTCCATTAGTTTGCCCATTTTCTGTCCGAGAACATTGAAAATTTCTACCTTCACCTTTTTAGTTTCCCCAAGAGAAAACTGAATATTAATTCCTGAATTTACGTTAAGGACTGAAATCCCTTCCGCTACAATCACATTCTCTTCGATCCCTGAACTTCCTATATATTGTATAATGTAAAGACCATCAGTATCATCCGCAACATATGCGAGGGAGTCAATTACGTATACGCCCTGCGAGAAACCCCCAGTATTATAAAACCCAATTTCCAATGGATTGGTTGGGTCGGATATGTCGATAATGCAAAGACCATCAGCCCCAGCCGCAACATATGCGAGAGAACCAATTGCATGGATCCCTAACGTATAGCCAACATCATATAATCCAATTTCCGAAGGATTGGTTGGGTCGGATACGTTGATTATGCAAAAACCATCGTAATAATCCGCGACATATGCAAGGGAGTCGACTACGTGGACATCCCTAATATAATCCCTGGCATCATAAAACCCGATTTCCGATGGACTGGTTGGGTTAGATACGTTGATTATACGAAGACCATCATCCCTATCCGCAACATATGCGAGGGAGTCGACTACTTGAACGCCTCTGGCGTAACCGTCGGTGTCATAAAAGCCGATTTCTGACGGGTTGGTCGGGTCGGATACATTTATTATGCGAAGACCATCGGCCCCATCTGCGACATATGCGAGGGAGTCAACTACTTGAACACCCCAGGCGAAACCCGCGGTGTTATATACCCCTATTTCCAATGGACTGGTTGGGTCGGATACGTTGATTATACGAAGACCACTCATTTCATACGCAACATATGCGAGGGAGTCAACCATGTATATACCCCTAGCAATACCCTCTGCATCATGGGATCCGATTTCCGATGGACTGGTTGGGTCAGATACGTCGATTATGCGAATACCATCTCTATAATCTACAGTATATGCTAAAGAGTCAACCACTAAAACGTCATTGGCCCAACCTCCAGTATCATAAAATCCAATTTCGGAAGGATCGGTTGAGTTGGATACGTTGATTATACGAAGACCTTTTTCCAGATCCGCAATATATGCGAGTGAGCCAACCACAAAAACTTCATTGGCCGAACCTTCGGTATCATAGGATCCAATTGCCGAAGGACTGGTTGGATCAGATACGTCGATTATGCGAAGACCATCGTACCTATCCGCGACATATGCGAAGGAGTCAACTACGTAGACGTCCACGGCGTAATCTCCAGTATTACGGAATCCAATTTCGGATGGATTGTTTGGGTCGGATACATTTATTATGCGAAGACCATCATCCCTATCCGCAACATATGCAAAAGAATCAACTACATGGACGGCTCTGGCGTAATCGTCGGTGTCAAAAAACCCGATTTCTGATGGATTGGTTGGGTCAGATACGTTGATTATGCGAAGACCATCGTCCCCATCCGCAACATATGCAAGGGAGTCAACTACGTACACATCAAGAGCAAAATCTACGGTATTATAGAATCCAATCTCTGATGGATTGGTTGGGTCGGATACGTTGATTATACGAAGACCATCGTCTTCATCAGCAACATATGCTAGGGAATCAACCACTTGTATGCCAGTAGCGTTATCCCCCGTCTCATAGTACCCAATTTCTCTTGGACTGGTTGGGTCGGATACGTTTATTATACGAAGACCAACGTAATAATCCGCAATATATGCGAGAGAGTCTTTTACATAAATACCGTTCATAACTGCAGGGCATTTAACTGCACCTAAAGAGACAGGATTTGATGGGTTTGACACGTTCAGGATTCTAAGATATCCACCATCTCCTATATAGGCAAAGGTATCGACAATGAAGACAGCACGAGATAAACCACTAAACCATCCACCGACAAGTTTGCAATTAAGTGAATCCCCCCTGAGTTTTCCACTTAATGTACTAAATTCAGAATTAAATCTTTCACCCCTTTCCATTGGAGTTTGTGCAAATACATTGGCAATCAAAAAGAAAACAAGCAATATAAAAGTAATTTGAATAAAAAGTTTCATAACACCTCCTCTATTAAAAATTAGAATAATTTTCCTTATGTAAATATGTTATTAATTTATTTTTAAATGTCAACCGAAATTAGATCAGAATTCAGAAGCCAGAATAGAGAAACAGGTCAAAAACTTAGATTCGAAGAATCTATTCATTTCCAAGTATTTGTTTTTCGGTCAGCTTATAAAATGGAATAAAGCGTATTTCACAGGAATCCATCATAATAGTCTCATCCAACATCAGATTTACAACTAAAGATTTCCTTGGTTTATAACGATTGATAAAGCTTCTCAGCGACCTTGCTATTTTTGGGTTATTTAACTTCTGGTACTTTACCTCAATGGGTATAAGGCCTCTACCCCCATCTACCACAAAATCAACTTCTGCTTTATCCTTAGATCTCCAGAAGCAAATTTTTGAAGAAGTCATATTAGTTCTTTCTCTCAGGATATTGAAAACGAAATTCTGGAAAACAAAACTTTTATTTTGAAGGGTTCCAAAGCTACCAAGGGCAAAATTTCGGAGTCCAAGATCGTAAAAATAGAAAGTCGGCGATTTGGTGATTTCTTTGCGCGCGTTACTAAAATAAGGTGCAACCTTATGAATTATAAAAGTTTTTTCCATATACCACAGATATTCTTTTAAAGTTTTATGAGCAATACCTAAAGTTGAGGATAACTCGGCATAATTGGTCAATTTTCCGACTTGCGAGGATATCATCTTTACAAGATTACTGAACGCGTCTGTTTTTTGAACTCTCAGAAGGTATGAAATGTCTCGTTCAATATAACTCTGATAAATCTCATTGATTATTTTGAGCTTTTCGGATAATTCATCTTCCAGAGCAACCCGGGGATAACCACCAAAATCCAAATACTCCTCAAGAAGAAGGTATGTTTTATCGTTTTCTACGGCAAAAAAGTCCGAAAGTTTACTTTCGTACTTATATTCGGTTTTAAAATTTACAAATTCCTCAAAAGATAATGTAGAAAGTTCAAAAAGTCTTTTCCTCCCAACAAGTGACTCATGAATTTTTTCTTTTAATTCAACACTGCCGGATCCCGAAACGATAAATTTATATGGTGTACTCATATCATAGATACCTTTCAAAAAAATACCCGCATCCGCCTTTCTTTGAATCTCATCGACAAAGACAAATCCCTGCTTTTTACCCAATCCCAATTCAATCTTCTTCAACAGCTTTGCCTGCGAAACAAAATATTCTTTGTCCGACTCTATATCAAGATTAAAAAAAAGAGTTTTCCTACCTTCTTTTTCCAGGTGCTCCTTTAATATAAGCATTAAAGTCGTTTTGCCGGCTTGCCTTGGACCAACGATAAAACTTATTTCTTTTTTCGAAAGATGACTTTTAAGTTCAGAAAACATACTTCTTTTAATCATACTTTAATTATAACCCGATATTTATTAAAGTCAAGTGCAAAATTTATCGGTTTGATAGTTTTAAACAGATAGCCACAAAGACACGAAGTTTTTGTTTTAACTAAATCCCAACCCCCAAATCCCAAATCCTACAAATAGCCACGAAACAAACTAAACACACTAAATTATTTATTGTTGTTTTTTAATTCAAAATTCAACATTCGAAATTCAAAATTTTCATTATTGTTATCTCCACAATCTCGATGTTTTAATGTCATTTCGAAGGCTGGCGAATGCTCCATCCGCAATTATTACATGGTCGTCGATTTCTATTCCCATGATTTTTCCGGCGTCGATAAATCGTTCGGTCATTTTTATATCATCATTACTTGGAGTAGGGTCGCCTGAGGGATGATTATGAACCAATATTATCGAAGCGGCAAAGTTCTGTATAGCCGGTTTAAATATTTCTCTCGGATGGGCAAGACTGCTATCTAATATACCAACCGATATATCATCAATATTAATAAGTTTTTTACGTGTATTTAAAGACAATATTTTAAAATGTTCTTTCTTTTTGCTTCCCAAATCATTTTTAAGTAAATCAAATACCGCTTTCGGACTTCTGATCTCATAGTCATATTTATTATGTTTATTTAATGCCTTCTCCCCCAGTTTCAAAGCAGCTTTTAACTTACAAGCAGTCGCGAAACCGATCCCATCAATTTCCTGCAATTCTTCGACAGATGCTTCTTTCATTTTTGCCAGATTTCCGAATCTCGCCAGTAAACTTTGAGAAACAGACAAAACACTCTTTCCTTTCCTGCCTTTTTCGACAATTAAGGCTAAAAGTTCCTGGATGGATAGATTATCAACCCCAACTTTTTTTAATCGTTCCCTTGGTCTATCTTCCTGCGGCAAATCGTGCAGGGTAAAATACTTATTGCACATATTTTAAGATCCTTGACAATAATAAGAATTCGATAATTCAAAAATCAATATCAGACTCCTCTGTCACATTTTAAAAGCCAAATAATCATCCATACCACTAATCAAGATTTTCTTTTTTGCCTTAATTTTCGCGAATAAATCTTGCTGTTTAACATTCATCTGTGATTGATATTTAGCTTCTATCAATTTATTATCTGCCCTAAAATCGATTTCTATCCCATCCTCATAAATATAACAGGGATTATTGTTCTTTATTTTTAAAAAAACAAGATTCTCAAAAATCGCACCTTTATCTCTAAATCCGGTAATTGTATTTCTTATTCCAACATCCGCGGCATATATCTTTTTTGGAGCCCTCAGCCTTTCATTTAATTTACCGCACTTTTCCACAGGATAAACAAGAAAAGTGTTTGAAAAATAATTAAAAAAGCGCCTCGCGGTATCGACACTTATATCCATAACCTTCGCGATTTTATTCAGACTCATTTTTTTACCGCTTCTCTCCATAAGCATTCTAAAAAAATCTTTAATGACTTTAATGTCTTTAATTTTATGCACGGATACAATATCTTTATAAATTATGTCATCCAACAAAGAGTAAATATACGAAACATCACCCGTAAGAACGAATTCCGGCATACCACCATAACGCATATAATCTTCAAAATATTTCTCGAGTAAATATTTCTCCGATTTCTTTACTTTAATATCCTTAAATAATAAAAACTCTTCGAAATCAAGAGGCAAAACTTCAATCATTCTCGATCTTCCCGTTAAGTATGTCTTTTTGTCGACGATTAAAGCGGAAGACGAAGAACCGGCAAATATTTTTACATTTTCAAGGTCGTAAAGGTTTTTTAATTCACGAGAAAAATCATCCTTATATGTAATTTCATCAAGAAACAAAAATATTTTTTCGGATCGCTTTAATTTGTGCTCTTTCCTGTATTCCTCCAGAATACTATGAATAGAACTATCGCCCAAATTATAAGAATCCAGGGTTACATAAAGAATTTTCTCAGGAGAAACAACAGACAACAAATATTTCACCAACATCCTAAACAGAGTAGTCTTACCCACTCTTCTGAGCCCAACTACAAACACAATATCTTTTTTCTTAAGTTGCCCTTTTAGCAAATCCAGATAAAAAGCCCTTTCCACGAAATCAAAAGATGGAGTTTCTTCCCACCAGGGATTTTGCCTGTATAATTCTTCAACAATATCCATACGCACTCCTTAACGATTATATCGTATATAATTCATGTTTTCTATACGATACTATCATACACATTTATACGTAAAAGTCAAGGGGTTTTTTAATTTTTTACGGAAGAGTTCATACGCATGATGGTACAATTTTTATTTCATTCTTCTTTATTTCCCGGGTTTTTTTAAGATGGCTAAAATTTGCAGTCATAATTCCCAACATTTAACATGACACCTTCTTTTCTATTTGTTCTCCAAGCACTTACATGAAATTCTCTATATACAACATTTAACATTACGCAATACCTAATTTAACAATTTTCTCCTGAGGCAAATCGTGAAGGGTAAAATACTTATCACGCATGAGATAAATCCTTTTATTATCATTTTTGTTTTAATAATAATTATAGTAATGGCTAGAGTAAAAAAATTCAAAATTCAAGACCAGGCCTCTTTATCGTTGCTTTTCTGAGCAAAAACTACTGTATTAAAGATAAAAAAAACAAGTAATAAAAATATTTTCTTTTTCATAAGTTTAATGATATTGAAAAGAAAGATAAAAGTCAAGGAATAATATCACACAGAGACACTGAGAACGCAGAGATTTTTGTTGTTTTTAACTAAATCCCAAATCCCAATCCCTAAACCCCATGTTCTGACTTATCCCAAATCTATCTGAAACTCCCCGGGGTGAATTATTTTTTACCAATAAACTAATATACCAATACACTAATACCTGTTTTTATATTGCTAGGTTATGAATTCGGGGTTTGATACCAAAAATTCAAAAAACAAGACCAGGCCCCGTTATCTCTTTTCAACGTTAGTAATCTTATCACCGTCTTGATGGATTATTATACCGGCTTTTTTGAAAATATCCTTTGAATAAAAATAATCTTTACCATCAGATTTCCCCCATTCTTCATAATGTTCCGGTTCTTCATACTCATATAGAACCTCTAAGGCTTCTTCCAACTTTTCATCGCTTTGAGTTTTAAAATCCAATAAAATAGTCTTTGCTTCAATTATTGATATCTCATGTTCATCAATTATAATACTACTCCTTTGCATAGAACATCCTAAAGTTAAGCATATAAGAGATGAAAACAGTAAGTTTTTCATGATATTCCTCTTTTTCTCCCTTTATCTTTTTTCGCCGTCAACTAAAACCTAAAACCCAAGACCTAAAACCTAAGTTTTTCTCCACAATTTTATTTATCATTGATACATTCCCAGTATTCTTTTAATACAAAGTTTGTTTCTTCTGATTCGAGCAAATGTTTACGCAAAAGGCAGCGGTGCTCAAATCCAGTTATTACAACCATTCTTTTCCCCTGAAAGTCTTTCGAATACTCAATAATATGTTCAGCCATTTTTCTGTTTCGTTTTTCCCAGAAATTTTTTCTAACAGTTACATAATTGGCAAATTTATTAAGTTCAGGAACTATTTCAGTGAGTTTAAGAATGTCATCCATCAGATATTCCTGTTCTAACGAGAGCACTGAATCAGTAGATGTCGAATTCATTAGTCTGATATTTTCTTCTGCAATGGCCTTTATAATCCGGAAAAATATATTAAATCTTTCGAGTAATACTTCCCCAAGACCGTCTAATTTATTATTATCCTCCAACTCCCTTAATTCTCTAAAAAGTTCTTTTTCCTTTTCAAAATAGTCGATTTCTTTATAAAACTTATTTCTGTCAGCAATATCATAATATTTCAATAAAACAGAGGGATTTCTTTCGATGTATTTTACTAAAGTAACTGTTTCCAAGCTTGGATTCTTGAATTTTTTAGCTTCCGTTAAAAAGCTATCAGCTGACCAGGAGACAGGATGTTCTTTCAGAATAACATCGGGTTGTAGTTTTTCTAGTATAGAAAATAGAGTATCACCGGAATAGGCTTCAGTCGCCTTATGTACTGTCCCCACAATTATTATTTCTGTTTTGGGCAACTTATGGGAATAAGACGAGAAAGGGCAAAACAAAACAATTAATAAAATAAACCCTTTTCCCATTTTTATACCTCCTATGTCTTAATTTTAAATTTAGAGTGTTGATTTTTTATACATTTGTGAAAGTTAAAATAAATTTTCATTTGGAATCTTTTCACATTTCAATGTCTGACCCCGTCTATGTACATTTCAATGTCTGACCCCGTCTATGTAATTAACAGATTTATATATCAATAGCCTCTCATCCCAGGTGCCATAGGATTGAAACCCCAATAATAGAATAGCATATAACATACAGGGTCGATAATAGCTCCATCATAACCATAATTCCACTCGAGGTCAAACAGAAAATAAGGTAACCCGTAAGACAGAGTATCAGGAGAACTTGAGCCTAATAACCATATTTTATCAATTTCTGTCTCAAGGTATGATAAATCACATGACAAATCTTGTTTCCAAATTTCCCAGGCAAGGAGAATTTGCGTACTAATCTCAACATTAACGAAATGTTCATGATAGAATCCGGATAATAAATGAACGTATTCGCCATTATAGTCCCATATTTCATTCCTCTTATATCTATTTATATAATCGAAGCCACTCGAATCAGAAAAACAAAGCGCTCCCCTTTCTATATGATCTAAAACACCTTGATAATTCTTGTTCGCATAAAACCATTCTTCTAATTTCGGCAATACAGTATCGACACCCTCAATAGAATCTTCAAAAAGTTTTAAAGCTGCATACATATTTGCTAAACCTTCAGCAATTATACCATCATTCGAACTTTCACATAACCATTTCGCAAGCCCCTCAGCCATATCTTTATAATCGTCAAAACTACCCGTCGTTTCTTTATAATAGTTTAACGCAAGTAATAGAAAGGCGTTGTCGCCAACCCAATGATTTTCAGCACCTTGATTTCCCGTTTCAGGATCCCAATCCTTATTAAATCCGTCAAAGGAGCTTGAATTGTACCTTGATTTAAAGAAGTCGAAAATATCTTCAGCAAGGTTTAAATCACCTTCATGAATAAATGTCATTGCAGCAAGTGAGTTCTTATAAATAGTGGTAAACTTCTCATCATAATCAGATCCATTTACCAAACCTGTATTTTCATTTACTAAACTTCTAACAAAATTATATGAACCATTTATTTTATCTATTACCTCACAATTTGTAATTTTAAAATAATCAAGATGAACCCCCCAACTTCCCCCTTTTGTTATCTCCAGTTTTATGGTATGCAATCCTTCATCTAAGTGACCAAGATTAATTTTCTGCCAATTGAGAACAAAATTATGCCATCCGCCAGTTGTCTCTGTTCTAAAACATCCTTTTTTCTTACCGTCCAAAAAAACATGAATAATATTTCCACCGACATCGTCGGAATACCATATTTCAAATATTCCCATTGGAAAATAAACAGGCAAATCAAACTCAAAATACAGATTTTGGCCTATGCCATCACTTTCAACATCGGAATCAGGACCAATATGTACGCAGGTATCCTGAGAAGCATTTTGACTTTCTTCTAACCGTATTAGATCCGATCCCCCAGTATAATCTTCCGCTTCAAATATTAAGTAAGAATCATCCTCAATTACAGGTCCATTTATATTATCACCATTATCACAAGAATTGAGAAAAACAATCAATAGAACACTTAAAAATATTATTTTCTTTTTCATGATATTCCTTTTTTTCTCCCTTTATCTTTCTTTAGCCGTCAGCTGTCAGCCTTTAACCCAAACATAAAACCTAATTATAGCTATTTCCTCCACAACCTTGATGTTTTGATATCGGATCGAAGACTTGCAAATAAATTATCCGAAATTATTACATGGTCGTCGATTTCTATTCCCATGATTTTTCCGTTAGAGCACTGTTACAAATTCTGCGATTATTTTGAAATCACCTTCACTCTCAGGTGTTATAATTATAGGTTCGTAATCTTTATTTAAAGGTTCTAATATTATTTTTAAAAAAACTCTATCCCTCCTCTGTGCTTTTACCCCATCATTCCTCCCCCTCCCTTACCTTTATATGAATAGGAACTCGTCCAACTTGTTCTACCCTTAATTGATATAGATTTTGGAGGATTTAAATCAATAAAATCATTAGATTTAGGTTTACAAACATCTTCAAAGATACATTTTCCATCAAATTTATAAAATAGGTTAGTTTTTGGCAGTAAAAGTTTACCATTTTCTCTTGGTAATTCTGAAGCATCTTTTTGACACGGCAAGTATTTTTCACTCGGATAAGCTCGAACTCTTTCCCCTTTTTCAGCACAAACTCGGCAATTCTTAAGATGAGAATTAAAATAGTAGAAAATGTGTTTCTCATTACACTCATATTTAACCAATGTCTCCTTGCAATAATCTTTACCAATACGATATAACAGATAATCCATCTGTGAAGGTGATATTGGAGCAGTATTTTCGTCTTGTTTTATCCACTTTTTCCAAACTTCTCTCCATGCTTTAGCACTCATGTTATCAATATAACTATATTGGTAGCAAAAAACATCTAGAAAACTAGAAAGTAAAGGTATTTCAGTTTCTAAAATACCGGTCCTTAATGCTACTTTAATAGTGTTAATATCACTTGCAACATCAATGCTTTCTAAATTTTTTAAATTATTCCACACGCCGAGTTCTGCCATATCTCTCAAAAACATATTTGCTTTCTTTGCTCCATATCCCATATTTTTCTCATTAATCAATGCTTCCCTAATTTTAACTGCATTATTATCGTAGTATTCTGCGATTTCAAAGGCTTCTATATTGTTTTTCAACAAAAATTTGGCTGAATTTTTTGCATAGTCTGTTCTTTTATCTGATTGCGATAAACTTACAAGCCCTAAAAAACCTAAAAACTCTACTGGTTCTTCGAAAATTTCTTTTTTGTCGAATCTAGTAGGATCTTCTAAATACCTTTCATATTGACCTTCAGGCGGAACACGAAAATCCTGATTTGCCGTGAAAAACCGGACCTGTGCAATACTTTTTGGAGATAAACCTTGAGTTTTATCATCTGTCCCTAAAAGTCCAACCCCGTATTTATTTCGAGCTTTTATGAGAGCCTTTGCTGTTTTATTTGCCTTTTCTTTATTTACATTTGCATTCAAGATTTCCTTATAATTATTCTTCCAATATTTATGAAATTCTGAGAAATATTGAATTTCCTCACCGTTGAAATCCGTATATCCGATACCTTTGTAAGTTTGAAAAAAATACTCGTTTAATGATTTTAGAAAATTTTGGGATACCTCTATGTCATTTAAGCTCTTAAAATTACTTGGCAAATTCAAGCCAATATTCTTATTTACCTGTCTTATAAAGTCTTTCAGGCTTTTCAGATTAATACCTACGCTTTAAACTATACCTTATTCGGCTTAAATCTTCGTCTTTTTTAGGTTTTCTGAAAATGAAAAGATGTTCATGCATTATTAAGTGAAAATTGTATTTTTCAACTTGGCTTTTCCAGTAAGGAGTCGACTCACAATTATGCTGCACCTTAATGATATCCTCTTTTAATGCAAAACCTTGATTTAGAAAACGTTCCATCACATAACTTGATAATGGTACATAATGTCTGCTTTTTCTGGTATCCCCAATTAAAATAACACAATGACGGTCTTCTTTCAGAACCCTATAAAATTCCACTATTCCTTTCTCTAATTCATCACAAAATGTTTTAACGCCTGAAATATTTGAAAGATCACCTTCAACTTCACCATTAGAATATTTAATTATATTTAGATATGGTGGATGAGTCAAAATTAAATCAATACTATCATTTTCTATACTATCTAAACTTCTAACATCTCCAATTTGAACTTCCGGTTCATATTTATAATTACCCGGAAAACCTATAAGATTAGTAGTTGTTTTTACTGCCTCTGGATTAACATCAAAGCCTATACCCCTTCTATTAAGTATCTTTGTTTCAATTAATGTTGTCCCTCCCCCAACCATTGGGTCTAAAACGGTATCACCTTCTTTAGAATATTTTAATATAATATTTCTGGCTATTTGGGGAGCAAAATTTCCTCTGTATTTTGGATTATGAGATGCCCAATTACCCCTTTCAGGAAATGACCAGACTGTTGTTATTTCCTTTTCGAAATCACCTAAATTTTGCATAATATTTTTTCGAGTAATCCTTTTCTAACAAAATGTAAATTCAACAAATAATCTAGCCTACTAAATCCTTTCTCGATTTGATTTTTCTGCCCCTTCCAACCTTCTCCATCAGTAATCCAGATAAACTTAAATGCATTTTCTCTTAATTCATTTTGTCTATTTATATATGAATCTACTATCTCCTGAGGTTTAGATCCTGTCCCACTATAAAAATTTACTTCAATATTTAAAACAGTATTTTTGTTTTTAACTAAAATAAAATCAGCTTTTCGATTCTTTATAGTTGAAGATACCTTTATCCCTAATTTTTTTTCTAAATAAACGAACTTCTTTTGCCATAAAATTTCAAAGGGTGTACCTAATTCAGAATTTATTTGCTCTATAATAGGCTTTAAGAGTAATTCCATGGCTTTACCACTTCTGTTTTTTCGTGCATTAGTATCCATTCCAACTTCAACTCCGGTAACGTAATCAATAACACTCTGATTTGATAAACTTCTAAAAAAATATTTTAAACCTGTTTTATCAAAGAATTCGACAAATTCTTCTATTTCTTCATCTGTCAATTGTCTCTTCTTAAAATTATATTCAACTATATCCGCACCTTTTCCTAAAAAATCCCTGATAACTTTTAATGATTTTCCTCTAACAGCAATTAATATTGGAACTGCGGGTAGAACTTCAGGATAACTCTTAAGTATTTTCCTTAAATCATCATCAAAATTAGAACTACCTATTAAAGAATTTAGAATATTTAACTCAACCTTAAAATCACTAATCTTACCTTTGACTTTTTTCCAGTCTACAAAAAATTTATATCCCCTATTGGTATCAATTAGGGTTTTGTAAAATTTTTCAACAATTTCATTAAAACTACCTAATCCTAAACTATCCCTATATATTTTTTCTTCCATAATTTTTACCCATAGTTCCAAATAACTAATTCATTGATTTCGCCTCTTCTGGAAGCATTACAATTAATAAATCTTTTAGCAGGGATTCTTTCTATACAATAATCATCATATAAATTATCAAAGAATTCATCCTCAGGATTTTCGTTTTTGGGATCGGAATTACTTAACATTAAATCAGCTCCCTTTCTATACATTTCTCTAAAGAATTCTGCAAGTCTTTTTTGATCATCTTCATTAAAATCTTCCTTTGCATAACTTGTAAAACTCGATGTTTTATTTATAGGCCTATAAGGAGGATCCATGTAGACAAAAGTATTCTTATCTATATACTTTTCTGAAGCAGAAAAATCAGTGCAAAATATTTTGGTATTTCTGAGAGATTTTTGTACTGCTATAATATTTTCTTCATCGCAAACTCTAGGATTTTTATATCGACCAAACGGAACGTTGAATTCACCTTTTTTATTCTGTCTGAATAATCCGTTGTAGCAAGTTTTATTTAAAAATATTAAATATACAGCTCTATCTATCCATTCTTCAGAATATTTATTGTAATCGAATTTAATCATTTGTTTATTATAAGAATTTCTGATTTTATAATAAAAATCTTTCTGCTCCCTTTCTGACTTATTAAAATAGTTTCTTTCAAATTTTTTTAATTTATTTATTAATTTCTTAGCGTCGTGTTTTATTACTTTATAACCAATTATCAATTCCCTATTTATATCAAATAAAAAAGATTTCTTAATTTCGAAGTTATTTTTAAGGAAAAAGAACATTGCCCCTCCACCAACAAAGGGCTCAACATATTTCTCAATCTTCTTTTTTTCTTTTAATTCCTTAGGGAACCTCGAAACCAACTCATTCAGTAACTGAGTTTTGCCTCCCGCCCATTTCAAGAAAGGTTTCGCGTTTAAAGTTTTTTGAGTTTTTAACTTATTTTTCATTTTAAATATATATTATACTAATCATATGAAATTATTTTGCTTTGTCAATAATTTTATTTTTATATATTAAAATTTTATTTAAATATTCAATTATGGAATATGGCTTGACTTAATAGTCGTTTTTCATAAATTTCTTATATATCATGCATAGCATTATAAAAAAACCAATTAATATATATGAATCGAACAGTGGTTTTGCAAATAATGAAATAAATAACCCAATCGTAATATTATTTCACATAAAAAGACAACAAGAGTGGCTATGATCTAATGGATATAAACACAAATAAATTAACCGTAGGAGAACTGTTAACTGACGGGAAAATTTACACAGTTCCTTTATTTCAGAGAAGTTATTCTTGGGAAAAAGAACATATAACAGATTTTTGGGAAGATTTAATTAATCTTTACGAAAAAAAGACGAGTCATTATTTTATCGGTTCAATGGTTTTTACTCCTCATAGAAATCCAAAAAAAATAAAAATACTTGATGGACAACAAAGATTTGCAACTCTTCTATTATTCCTGGCCGCTTTGAGAGACGTATTACATGAAATAAAAATAAAGGGAAGCACTGATTGGATTGATGAAATTAATAGAATTATCTTCTTTAGGGATATAGTTTCAAGATCCAAAAATCCAAAATTAGAACTAAATAGAGAAGATAAATCATTCTTTGAAAAAGTAATTATAAACGGAATTATTTCGGATAAAAAATATAATTCACATAAATTAATAACTGAGAGCTACAATTTTTTCAAGAAAAATATTAGAGAAAAAATTATCATGAATAATAAATTCATAGAGGGGAGTCTTGATATAATAACCAATAGATTTCTAATTATCAAAATTGAAGCAGATAGTGATATTGACGCCCATATGATCTTTGAGACTCTAAATGATAGAGGCTTAGATTTAAGTGTAGCAGATTTATTTAAAAATTATATCTTCTCCATTGCCGGTTCCTCGCTCGATGAAATAGCCCAATTATGGAAAGAAATGGTAGATTCTGTTGGAGATCATAATATTACAAAATTTTTACGGCATTATTGTAATTCAAAGTTGGGACTAGTTAGAAAAGAAGAACTATACAAAAAATTAAGCAGGGAATTCAAGAAAAGTAATGTTAAAGCTCTTATAGAAGAACTAAATAAAGAATCAGAAATTTATTCGAATTTAAATAATCCAACAAGTGAATTCTGGAACGATAAAGATATTGAATATAAGCTTGAAGAGATGAATATATTAAAAGCGGAACAAGCCTATACGCTTTTATTAAGTGCTTATGTTAATTTATTTGAGTCAGATAAAAGTTATTTCAAAAAAATACTAGAATCCTTACTCTATCTAACATTTAGGTACAGCACTATTTGTCGTTTAAACCCTAATGACTTAGAAAGAACTTATAGTAAATTAGCTATCAAATTAAGAAAAGGCGATATTAATTCTAAAAAAACAATAAAAGAATTGAAAAAACTATCACCTTCCAAAGACACTTTCATCGAATCATTTAAGAAACTTGAAATAAAGATTAGTAAAGTTAGTAAGTATATTTTACTAGCGATTAACAATCACTTAATGTCAACAAGTGGAAAAAGAGAAATAACAACTAATATCGACAATGTTAATTTAGAGCATATAATTCCTAAAAATCCAGATACGGAGTGGAAGGAATTTTTTACAAAAAACAATACAAATTACGATCAACTTATTCATAAAATTGGAAATATGACCATTTTACTAAAGGAATATAATAATAAATTAAAAAACAAATTCTACGATCAAAAGAAAGAAATGTATAAGAAATCAGTACTTCCTTTAAATGATAAACTTAATAAGTATGAAGAATTTTCTATAAAAGAAGTTGAAGAAAGACAAACAGAGATGGCGCAGCTCGCTGAGATTTTATGGCGTGTATGATCTTCTCTAAAAATCTACGTGTTTCTGGGGTCATGTTTCTGGGGTGTTTCTGGGGTCAAATCTCAACACTTGACAATTTTTAAAATCATACCTCCACCCCATTCAAAGTTTTAATCGTTCTTTTTATTTTTTCCATACATCTTTCCGGGGCTTGAATATGTTTCTGGGGTCAAATCTCAACACTTGACAATTTTGCGATAGTTAAAAAACAAAAAAATAATCCTGTTAATCCTATTTAATCCGCGTCCTATTCCTATCCTTGACAAACTCTCACAAATATCTACAATAAAAAAAGAAAATATTTTAATTTAAATTAAAAAAGGTAGGGATAATGGATAAAGATAAAAAGATTCCGGTGTGTTTAACAGGTAATGGCGGGCAATCTTATCATGACATGGAGTCAAAGGATGCTGAAAAATTGGAAAAAATTTTAGATGAAGGTTCAAATACTAAAACCTTTAAATTTATAGACGGCAAAACCAATAATAAAATAATTGTGGTTCTCGATAAACTCTTTGTAATGGAAATAGAAAGTAAGAAGGGATAATTCTTCGAATCTAAGTCAAATAGATAAATTAAAAAATAGTCAAATAGAATTACGAATCCTTCGGATTAGTTGAATGGTTGAATCGTTATTTTAGGATTTAGGATTTGGGATATAGGATTTAGTTAAAACAAAAATATCAGTGTGTATCAGTGTAAATCCGTGGCTAATTTTATTTTAGTTGGTTCGTTGGTCGGGTTTACCCTATTGCAGAAAACGAATTTATGAGGTATACTTACTCATCATAAACAATATGGAGGTTTTTTATGAAAAAGTTAATGTTCGTTTTTGTGTGTTTGTTGTTTTCCTTCGCGGGATGGGCATCGGAAGATGACCAGGGAACTTATGATATGCCGGCTATAAGTCCGACTGAGAGTCCTCCTATCTCCCAGATACTCGAAAATTTAAAGGCTTACGAAAAATCTAACGCTATTATCGACATCGAATGCGAAGAAGAAGACCGGGCGCGAGCCGATATAATCGAAGAAACATGGAATAGTGGGATCTACGAAGAAGCGATAGAACTGCTGAAAAATTCAACCGAACTGGAAGACGCGGCTATAGGGATACAATGGAAAGAACCGGTAAAAACATCCGCAAGGTGGGCTGGTGATGTTCGGGTCGGTACGATAGACTCAATCGTGGATATGGATTTCGACGTAGATAATTCCAACGGAAATCTACTTGCCGCTCTTCTTTATCGGGAAGGACCAACGAATTATAGATTCACCGTGAATATGTCAGTCGACACGGGAAAAACCTGGACAGAGACCTATGTCTGGACCGCGAATCCACCTTACGAAATCGATATAGACTGCTCCGTTTACAACAACTACTTTTACCTGGCTTATACATATTTAAGTAATTCCGTAGGGCGCATAAGAAGGTTCTCGACCAGCGACGGCAGCGTCGATATGACATACGGAGCGCCAAACGGTTTTTTAACGGTAATCGACGAAGGAGTCGATTTGAGAGAGATATCATTAACAAGCAACGCCGATCACTCTACTCCTCAATATTTGTTTTACTTTTCCATACTGGAAAACGATTCCCTGAGATTCTATTATAGCAATCCAACTGCAATAACCTGGACTAAACCTGCAACTCTAAATAATGTTATAGGAAACGCGGGTAGAGGACTCGACGCCTGCTGCGCGGTTCCGAATAAACTTTGGGCTTCGTATATCGGAACAGATGATGAGCTTTATTTTATGGGTGGTTGGTCTTCATGGACTGTTTATCCAACTCATGCGGATTTAGGAACCAGTAGCGACATTGTGACATCCATAGCCGCTTACGGCGACACTGTTATGGTCGTTCATCCCTTTGCTACTTCACCCACCTACGATGTCAGGTATTACATTACCACTAATGGCGGAACCGTTTGGAGTGTGGGAACATTATTAAGCGGCTCAGACATCAACTGCCTTGTAAACGATGTCACGGCAAGAGGAGGAGACGGATTCGGAACCGTATATCTGACAACAGGGTTATCCGCCACGGGGGTTTACAGGCATAGAAGTTACAGTTCCAGCTTATGGACTCCGCCGGATTCTTTTGCCGACAATATACCTCGCCAGAACATAAAACCCTGTATCGAAAGGATAGCGGACGGAATCTACGGTATACTATATGTAAATTGGCCCGAACAGATGGCATGGTTCGACAGAAGCGACTGGATTATCACTATTCCTGATGGGCTTTCTTTGTTTCCGGATGGAGAAACAATCGGATTCGGTGATACTTTAGAATTGAGAGCGTATCTTGAAGAAGACGGTTCTGGTGTCGCGGGCGAAGAGCTTAACTTTGCCGTGATAACCGGTGATGGTTCGGTAGACCCCACGAGTGGCGCAACAGACGCATCGGGTGAGGTGTACACAGAGTTTACCGCGGGAAGCACAGCGGAAACTGTTACGGTAGAGGTAATTTGGATATCCGAAGATCTCATCGATACTCTTAGCGCTACGGTTGATATCGAAGTCGTAGCGGTAGGAATCGAGGAAGGTCCTCGTGTTTCCGGTATAATCGCGCGATTCGGCAGCGGAGAGATTCTTTGCGAGGTAGCGGAAGAAGGCGATGTGACAGTGAAGGTATACGATAAGTTGGGAAGGGAAGCGGGAACACTCCTTAACGGAAACGTTAAATGCGGATACTATCCGCTGTCGCTTAAGGATTTAAATCTCGCGAGCGACATCTACTTTGTTGTAATGCAAGGACCGGGAATCGACAAGAAGATAAAGGCGACTTTGATAAACTAAAATCCTATATTAAATTATAGTAGGGGCACGGCTAAAGCCTGCGCCCCTACTATTGAAATCGAAGATTTGGCACAATCTCTGCTGTAAGATAAAAAAATATATGGGGTCAGGTCTTGTTTTTTGAATTTTCTAAAACCTAAGACCCAAAACCTAACACCTGAAATCCAGGTCTTCTTTGAAAAGTGTCAAGCACTTAGTTTATTGAGTTTGTGTTTCTGGTGTTTCTGGGGTCAAATCTCAACACTTGACAATTTTTAAAATCATACCTCCACCCCATTCAAAGTTTTAACTGTTCTTTTTATTTTTTTCATACATCTTTCCGGGTCTTTTTTTGTTTTTTTTAGAAAATATAAAAAATATAAGGACAGTGCTTGAATCCGTTTACCCTCTTTCTCTAACTACACATATATATCCTGGATATATATGTGTAGTTAGAGTTAGTAGAGTAACAGGGTCAGATCTTCTTTGAATTCAATTACAATAGCTATCGCTATAGTCAAATCGTTAAGTTAAAAAATAGTGTTACGAATCCTTCGGATTAGTTAAATGGTTGAGTAGTAAAATCGTTAAATAGTTAAAAAAGACAAAAAACTCTTCGTGTCTTAGTGTCTTCGTGGCAAATTTAATCCTTGACAAAAGAAATAATTTTATTAAATTGTAATACAGGAGGCAAAAAATGAGAGAAGTTATTTCAGTTAGTTTAACTAAGGATTTAAAGAAAAAATTAGAAGAACTTTCCAAGAGTTTGCAGAACAGCAAAAGTGAAATCGTAAAGCAGGCTTTGCGCCAATTTTTCGCGAAAGAGGAATTCAAAAATTTAAGAGGCAAAATGATTCCCGAAGCGAAAAAAAAGGGTATATATACTGATGAGGATGTATTCGAAAAAGTCTCATGAGGTTATTCTTTGATACAAACGTTCTCATTGCTGCTCTTATTTCTCACGGTATCTGCGCGGAACTCTTCGAACATTGTTTAACAAGCCATACAATCCTGACTACCGAATGGGTGTTAGGCGAATATCATAGAAGTTTAAGAAAAAAGTTTTCCTTCGACAAGCA
>Ga0307430_1000369_pt1 | contig 40655 bp, 51 predicted proteins | sample SalMarWE160130MG_FD_202159 | JGI IMG/M metagenome (GOLD analysis project Ga0307430, IMG submission 202159) | Salt marsh sediment microbial communities from the Plum Island Ecosystem LTER, Massachusetts, United States - WE1603-130 | ecosystem: Environmental > Aquatic > Marine > Intertidal zone >...
ATAATTGAAATTGAGTCTCAATATCATCATATAATAAAATATAGTTTTGTCAAGGGGGCATATGTTTGATAGGTGGGAAAAAGGGATGTGCTATTTAAATAGACATATTGAGATGTCTATTTTGTCTGTGGGGTCTAATTTCTCTAGGCGGGAGCTGGAAGCTCCTGCCCTTGTTTTTGTCCACCACTTTATGCTTATTTTAGCAGCTGCCGGAGAGCGATATCGGAGATACGTTCCCCACCTACGCCCCACTTTGGCCGGATTTGGCAGCTGGATCGCTGGGCGGCCAGAAGAATCTTTCCCCACCTGTCATCCACCGGTGGGTTTGTAGTAGGGGAGACCCGAGTTTGATTAGTTAGAGTGGGCTTGACATGAGATAAGAAATATGGTAAGATAATCAGGATGATCACCCCAATAAAAGCAGAAAACTTTTCATATATAAAGTTAAATCGAAAGAGGATTCGTAAATATTTACATGTAAAAAAATTATAATAAAGAGGTTATAGATGGCTAAAGATAATCACAAATCAATATTTATGAAGAATATACACAGAGGAATAGAAAAAGAAATTATTTCCGTTTCAGCCAATGAGACCAAAATCACTTATCGATGTAAGAGAGAGTATTCGACTTCTTTTAAAAATCAGGAAGAGAAAATAAGGGCGTCGTATTTCTGCGAGCTCGTTTTGGATTACAATTATCCCACAAAGAACATAGATATTGAGGTTCCCGTCCCGAGAAGAACGCCGGAAGATAGAGCGGATATTGTCGTATATGACGAAGCCGGAGCGGAGTATCTCGTTGTCGAATGTAAGAAAGACGGCATAACTGACGCTGAATTTAAGCAGGCAATAGAGCAGGCTTTTGGCAACGCCAATAGTTTAAGGTCAAAATTTGCGTCCGTCGTTGCCGGAACTACCAGGACCGCTTTTGATGTCGCCGGATTCAAGCCAAGCGAGAGAGATAAAAACGTCATTTCGGATATTCCTAAGAAATACGGAAAGACTCCCAAATATAAATTTATTAAGGGAGATAAAGACAAAGATTTAAAAGAAGTTTCAAAAGAGGAATTAATCAGAGCCCTGGAGAAATCCCACGATACAGTCTGGCAGGGTGGGAAGTTAGCTCCCACAGCCGCTTTCGATGAAGTTTCAAAACTCCTTTTCTGTAAGTTAAGAGACGAAAAAACGACAAAAAACGGAGAAACTTACAGGTTCCAAATTGGAACGTATGAGTCCGCCGATGAAATTTATAAACGAATCAACGCTATTTATCAGAAGGCAAAAAAAGAAGACTCCGAAGTTTTCAGGGATGACATTCGATTAGATCCAAAAGTGGTTTATAGCGTTGTTGAGCATTTACAAGGATTAGCGATAAACAAAATCGATTTAGACACAAAAGGAATCGCCTTTGAGCGTTTTATGGAAGATTTCTTTAAGGGAAAGATGGGTCAGTTTTTTACCCCAAGGGAAATAATTTCTTTCTGCGTTGAAATGATGAACCCTGAGAGAGACGATTTAATAATAGACCCTGCCTGTGGTTCCGGCGGTTTTCTACTCAACGCAATGGATAAGGTAAAAGGATTCGCGGAAGCGAATTATGACGAAAGAGAAGCGTGGGAGCATTGGCATAAATTTGCCATGAACAACCTTTATGGAATAGAAATAAACGACCAGATTGCTCGAGTATGCAAGATGAACATGATAATCCACGACGACGGACACACAAACGTTATCAGCACGGACTCACTCCGCAACATCGATGAGATAACAAAGATTAACAAAGAGTTTAAGGGAAATCATTTTGACATTCTTTTGACAAATCCGCCATTTGGAGCAACGGTAAAATCTACAGAAAAGAATTATTTAGAAAAGTATGAGTTAAGCAAGGGCAAAAAGAACCAAAAGACAGAAATTTTATTTATAGAAAGGTGTTTAGCTTTCTTAAGGCCCGGTACCGGTAAAATGGCGATCGTTCTTCCGGACGGGATTCTAACGAATTCTTCTTTGCAGTATGTCCGTGATTTCTTAATGGAGCAAGCTCAAATTTTGGCGGTTGTTAGTTTACCACAATTCGCCTTTTCGCATTTCGGGGCAGGGGTAAAAGCCTCTCTTGTATTTTTGAGAAAGAGAAAAGAAAAAGAAAAAATAAGCAATTATCCTATTTTTATGGCAATTACCGAACATATCGGCTATGATGCAACCGGCAGAAAAGACGCAATCAATGACCTGGATACAATTTTAAAAGAATATAGGAAATTTGAGAAAGGTCCAAAAGCTTATCAAGGCACTTAAAGATGGAATGTTTTAGTGTTTTAGCTGATGAGATTGAAGGAAGGATTGACCCGCATTTTTATAGACCTATGTTTATTCGGTTTTATCAGCACTTAGAAAAAACCAGGTTCAAGTTTAAAACAATCGGTGAAATTGCCGAAAAAGTAACAAGTGGAGCAACTCCATTATCAAAAGGCGATGCTTATATTTCAAAAGAGAAAGGAATACCATTTATTAGAAGCGGAGATATAAACGAAGACAAGAACATTAATTTTGATGAAGTTTTGTACATCAAAGATAATATCCATAATAAACTCCTAAAGGGATCAAAACTAAAGAAAGGAGATATTCTAATCGCAATTGTTGGGGCAACAATAGGGCAGATTTCTATTTATGATTATGAAAAAGAAGCAAACATAAACCAAGCGATAGCATTAGTAAGAATAAAACAAGGAATAAATCCCGAATATGTTAAGGCGTTTATGATTTCAACAATAGGGCAAAAACAATTAGATAGAATTAAAAGACCTGTTGCAAGAGCAAATATAAATCTTGATGAGATAAGAAGCATAAAAACAATTTTGCCATCATTAACCATACAAAATAAAATAGTTGCCTTAACGGAAAATGCCTATAAAGAGAAGAAAAATAAAGAAAACAAAATTAGTGAATTTTTAGACTCTATAAACGATTATGTTCTTGGAGAATTAGGGATAAAGTTACCTGAATTAAAAGATAAAATGGTTCATATCGTTAACTCTGACGAAATTGAAGGAAGAATAGATCCTTTGTATTATAAGCCTGAATTTATAGAATTAAAAAAACAATTAAGGTCCGTAAATTCAGTTCTTTTTGGTAGTTTAATTGATATTATTACTAAAGGCGAAACTCCATTATGGAGAGGAGATACGTACGAGAAAGAAGGAATTCCTTTTTTAAAGGTTCAAAACATTTCTATTAATGGAATCAAAGGGGAATTAACTTATATTTCCGAATATGTTCACAAAAGAATGAAGAGATCACAATTAAATGGTGGAGAATTACTTTACACGATGGCTGGTTCAATTGGAATAGCAACAATATTGCCTGAAGATTTTGGTAGGGCGAATATTAATCAAGCTATTTCTAAGATTGTTGTAAAAGAAAAGGTAAATAAAAATTATTTGATAGCAATACTCAACTCTAGTATCTGTTTAAAACAAACTCAAAGAATGCTTACTACTTCTGCACAACCGAATATTAATTTTGAACAAATAAAATCCATTAAAATCCCTCTTCCCCCTCTTGTCGTTCAGAACAAAATCGCTGAAGAAGTAAAAAGGCGTATGCAGAGAGCCGAGCAGCTGCAGAAAGAAGTGAAAGAGGATTTAGAGGTAGCGAAAAAAGAAGTTGAGAAAATTATTTTAGGGGAGAAGTGAAGGGGAAAAAAGTTCAAAACTCTGAGTAGTCTATATGTTATAGAGAAGCTCCGCATTTGGAACAATAAACTTTGCTTAAGGGATAATCTCTTTCAGCGGGAAGATTGCACTTATTACAACACCAATGTCCATCACTTTTTTTTCTATAGCGTTCGCAATCCGACCATACAAAACGGAAGTTCCCATGAATTGTATAGCCCCCCCACTCGGTACGAGTAGTCTCCCCGTTTTTCCCGTATATAATACCTTTGTCATAGTCAGCGGTAACTTGTTTTAGATGTTTTGCTGACTCACGGTGGTGCTTAATTGCTTTAGCAAATTCTTTGGCATTGACGTACCAAATCCCCTTTTTCTTATACGCAGGGACATTAGTGCTACTTATCCGTACTCTTCCTTCTTGATGTGCTGATTCTCTATACCAATTATATGAATTCGTTGGTGCTTTTTCTTCTTTACGATATAATTGCACCGCATCTTTTAATTTCAATTCTTTGTTTTTATCTTTGTTGGTCATAGAATTATATCCTTGTTTTTGAATCCTTTTGTTCGTCGTAATATAATTGATTTTTCCATTCTGACGCTTTAGGGCCTCCTTTTTGGGTATTTCAAAGCCTGGCACTGTTATTTTAAATTTTTTATTCTTTTCCCAATCTTAATGTTTCTGGCAAGAAACGATCTATTTCTTCATCGGACCATGTAAATTCCTCTCCCTGCACGGCACCTCTTTTATTCAGTCTTTTTTGCGCTTCTGCGTATTCTTTACTCCCGGTTTGTGGTGATAGTTCACTAATAACTTGGTATTCGTGTTGAAGTAAATCCCTTTTGCTTAATATAATTTCAGTTGCTATGTTTTCATTCATTATATCTGCGATCAAAGATCTGTAACAGTCTCTTAATCCCATGTATTTAAGAGCTGAATTTTTATGCATAATCATTTGTTGTTCGAAACTAAATGTTAACTGGATTATTAAAAAAATTACTTCCGCTATTATTATCCCTGCTCCGATGTAAGAAAGCCAGGTTTTTTGAGGATTGAAAGCCTGAAGAAATAATAGCAATAAAACTATAGTCACTAATACTATATTAGCTATTTTCACATATAATGCTTTTTTCTGTTTAAATTCTGCTGCAACTTCTTGCACCTTATGAGTAAAAACGGTGTTTGCGAAAGTCTGTCGAATTATTGATAGATTTTTAATGTCCATATTCTTATTTAATATTTATAAAAAATTTTTCACTCCTTCCAACGCAAGTATTATTTTGAACAATAAAACACTCAACCCAATGTTTTCCATTATACTTTGTGTGTTCCCATTGGATCTGTTCGCCGACAAAAAATTTTCCTCTCAAATCCAGAGCAGACTTGGCTTCTTGCCCTGTGTTTACAACTTGCCAATAATATTGAAATTCTCCTTTTACATTAGTTTTGGCAACAAATTTCAAATATAAATCTTTAGATAAATTTCTCCCATTAGAATTAATACCACCCAATTTTTTTGTTTTATTTATGTTGTAAATATAAGCGTCAACGCTAACTCTATTCGTTGCAATAAGTGGCCATCGTAGAGGTTCACAATGCGAATAATCGGCCAATGACGGTGTTTCTTCAAGTGAAATATAAAAGCCTTTTTCAAGAGTTGCTGGAAAATCATCGCCAAAAATTTTTCTCCATTCCTTTATAGCTTTTTCAAGATTATCATTGTCTTCATACTCACAAGCATTTGTTGCTCTATTTAATGCGGTACTTACATAACTTAATAAATCTTCATCATTGGCAGTTCGATAAAAGAATTTGAAGAAATCTCGTACCAAAATCGGATATTCTTTTTTAGTGTCATTTGTCAAAAAATCAAGTACCTTGTTTTCTATTTGATATGAATTTAATTTCACAGTGCAATTCTCTGACCATTTTTTAATCATACGAATCAAAGATCTTGTTTTACCAGTTTGCGAGTCGGAATTATTGATTCTCTGAATTCCTGAGCGCGGATCCCAGTTCTCCCAATAGCCACCATTTTTAGTATTAGGAATAATGAATTTACCATTCGCCTTTTCCCAAGCTGGAAGCAGTTCTATGTTATGCGTACCGTCTGCAAACCGAACTAAAACAACCTTGCCCCAACCTTTTATTTTATCTGTAGTTGAATATTTCTCACTAAGAATTTTCTTTATATCTTGTAGTAATTGAGACTGACCGTTTGATTGATTATCGTCGTATTGCTCGAATTTATCGTTAGGCATAATAAACAAAACATCTACATCTCTTGGAGGTCTAATATTTGTCCGTTTGCCATAAGACCCAATCAATAATTTTGTGTTTCCATTATATTCAACATTGGGATAATAATAACCATGAAGTTTTTTGCAAACTCCCGTATATTTAGTTATTGCGTCTTCTCTTTGGGAAGATGTTAATTGAATGTTTTTGTAAAATTTAAGAAAATTATCGTTTATTTTCATAAATAATCGTTTTTGAAGTAATAGTGAGAGTAATTGGGTTCGGTGCTTGATTTCACGACATTAGGATTCTTAACCCTCTCGATAATCCCCTTAATTTCTTTCCGGCGTTCGGTTATTCTCTTTATAATATTTGTAAATTCCATTAATTTCTACACCAACTTTCTAAAGGATACATGTATTTTAACACAAAATCAAGGGTGTTTTTGTATTGGTTGATGTAAAGAAACGGCAATACGGGCCTATATGTTGGTGGTAAATTAAATATCTATACATAAAAATGGATCCATCCCGTTACAGTCCTCTTCTTTAACCGGTATATAACTTATCTTAGAAAACGGCCCAAATTTTCCGGAGAATTTACAGTAAAATACAGTTTTCCCTGAATCTGTATTCGTATCCCAACTTTTGATTTTTTTAAAAGGAATTAGTCCTATTCTGAACAAAGTTATTTTTTTGTCCTCTTTATTTTTACCGCTGGTAAGCCCCATTATTACTACGAATCCATCATCCCTTATCCTAACAGGCTCTGTTTTCTTAGGACTCCACCAATATTCATTTCTAGGTTTAAGCCTTTCCGGTCTGTTAACGTCTTTAACGATTATATCTTGACAATTAAATCGATCCGGACCAGTTACAATTTTTGAAGGATCAAAAGGCTTTTTAAATTCTTTCTCCATGTCTCTTTTCATCTTTCTATTTCTTTCAATCGTTTTAACATTTACTTTTTTCTGCCAGGATGAAACCCCAATGATTAAAAGAGCGGCAAAAGCGACTAGTGATAAAATAAGACTCGTTTTATAGCTCGGTCTTACCAGAGCTAAAAAGGCAATCAACAACGAGGCTAATGCCAACCAATTATCGGAGATAAAATCCGTTATTCTTCCCAAATTTTTCCTCCTTTCACACTTATCTCCTAAAATTTTTCAATGCGTCTTCGAGGTCTCCGTCTTCCAGGTGGGTGTAAATTTGCGTCGTGCTCAAGTCGGAATGACCCAGGGCTTTTTGAACAAGCCTTATATTGTGCTTGGATTCTTTATAAAGGTCGGTCGCGAAAGTGTGTCTTAACGTGTGCGGAGATACGTTCTTTTTTATTTCAGCTTTTTCTGTGTACCGGTAAACCATTTCTCTGACGTACCGGTTGTCGAGCTGTTCGCCTTTTAAGGTCGTAAAGACATATTCCGGATTTTTGCCGGTTACTTCGATTTGTCGCTCTTTCCATTTTTTTAGGTACATTAAATCTTTCTCGCTCAACCATAGGGTTCGATCCTTCGCGCCTTTTCCTTCACGAACCATCACCTTACCGCTCATAAGATCGATGTGGATCCATTTTAAGTTTGTCGCTTCACTTAACCTGAATCCGGCATTTAACATTAATCTCATTATGAGATGATTTCTTTCTCCGGTAGGATATCTCATGTTCGGTTGTTTGAGTAAAGCGTACTGCTCATTCTTGGATAAAAACTCGGGTAATTTTTTCTTTCTGCTCTCCATTTTTCAAAAACCCTCCATAATACCTATTAGATAGAGAAACGGTATTATATCGACAATATATTGGAGATCCGAAGAATGTCAAGGGTAAAAGGTATTATATCACCAATTCGGCCGGATTTGGCTTTAGAGAGAATTTTTGCGTTTTTGGGTGTTTTATGTATGAGGTGTGGGGGAGAAGTAGGTTGTGGGGCGTTTATGTGGTTTTCTTTTTGCCTTTAAAACGATGGCCACAATAACGACAGACTTTTGCTATTTTGTTCACGGTTTCACCGCAGTCGGAACAGGTCTTAGTGTTTTGTATTTCGATTTCTTTTTCTAATCTTTCAAAGGTCGCTATGTAATTGGCAGTTGATTTCATTCCTAATAAGAAAAAGAGAACCCCTAACAAAAAAGAAATATTGCTGAGCGGACCGAAAAAGTTTGGCTTGAAATTAAATCCCACTTTAAAAACTTCTGAAATTACAGATAAAGCAAGAAGAAAAAGAGAAATAAAAAATCCTCGTATGAAGGCGTTAAAAACCCAAGCAGTCTTTTTAGAGGATAAAGAGGATAGAATGGATATATAGAGAAGTATTGCAGCGATGAGAGCAATACAGTTGTTAATCACTTGTTTTTATTGCCCTTTTTATGAGAGGCAGTTTCGACAACCTTTTTCAGTTTTTCTGTTATTTCTTTTGCTTCTGTCGCAGCATCCTTTTTGGCTAGCTCTTCCCCAAGTTTTGGAGGGTAGAGATAGTACCATAAAGGTATCTTATTATTTTTAGTTAAAGTTTTCATTTGTTTGCCTCCTCAATAAAAGTTACTATTCACCACTTATTTTGTCAAGGGTTAAATTTAATTCTTGTGAGGTTTGTCTTTCTCGAGGAACTCGACGATTCTTTCTGCTATGTATTCGTCTTCGGATTTTAGCTTAACCAGTGGTTCGTTAGGATACATTCCATAATAATTTTGTGCGGCGCACAGGTATCCTTTGTGGCCTTCCCTGGCGTTCTCGATTACCCTGGTTAATTCTTCCGCTAATTTATTTTTTTCTTGTGTATCGATTCTTTTCCCTCCGAAAACAAGGTGTTAGTGTAAGGATGTGGCTTAATGTTTTAAAACGCCTCCCTGGGCTTGTATGTGGGCGTAAAAATGCGGATAAAAGACGTTAAGAGATATCGTGCTTTTCTTTTAGCCAATCAGCGATCTCGGTAACTTTCCCTTCTTTAATTTTAATGTTGCTCTTAGGTAACCATACATCTTTCTTTTTGTCATTCTCAACTAATACAGCTTTATCCGTTTCTTTCTTAATTGCTTTTTCCATTTACTCCTCCTTTTTTATATGTTTGTGGTGTCCCTCTCCCCTACTTTTCTTTTCCAAGACGGGCATTTTTTAATTTTGTCTGAGATAAAACACGTGGTATTCTTTGTATAAACGACTTGTAAATTTTCGCAGAATAACGCCTATCGATTCGTTGTCTCCACCTTTCTGAGAGTAATTTATTATAGCAACTGTTTGTGCTGTTTTAGAGTTATAGAGTTCCGCTTCAAAAGACTCAAAGGTTGGGAAATACTTGTATCTATCGTAAGCTCCTTTCGTCCAATGTTTCCCTGTTATTGGGACATACGAAAACGTTAGAAAAAATTCCGCTTTGGTTATGTCTTCTTCACGAGAAAGGACATTAAAACCTTTTTGCGTAAAGCTGCTTTGAATTTTTCGTTTAACATTTAAAGAGTCGTTTACTTCTGTGTCTAAAACATAAATACTTTGATAAGTGTTGAACGGGACAGGATAACAAGTTATATTCTGATGATCTGATTCTATACCATCTACGAGAATGTCTTTGGCGACATTAAACGCGCATCCGGATAATCCTACAAAAACTAACAGAAGACTTACTTTAAAAGTTTTCATGATCGCTTCTTTTTTTATTCTTTAGGGCCGAAAAGACTGCCTATACCAATTACCGCACCCATACAAAAGAGCCCCTTAGCCATCCCTCCTATTATCTTAAGAATGACCAAAAAAATATTACCTAGCACTTGAAAAAATTTTATATCACCCTCCTTTAGTTTGTAATTGGATACCCTGCTCCTTCCTCAGCTGCGATCTCCATGTTACTACCTCCTCCGAGAATTTTAGTTCGAATGCCATGTTCGACTGTTGTATCCCAGAAAAAAATACTAAAAGAGGTAGTAATCCTTCCATCTTCAAAATAGTACGTAGTATCCAAGGGGCTAACAAATATTTCAACGTTAGCATACGGTACTTGCTCTCCCCACGGTAGATCTTTAGGGTAAGCAATCGAAAATATTTTCTCTCCCGGGTCGGTAACCTCTCTTTCTTCGTTAGCGTTCCCTAAATCCTCTTTCAGAATATACTCCTTCGCGCAAGTATGCATAATATCTGTTGTATCCGGATCGATCCCTGCAGCACCAGCTTGGACAACATTAAGTATGGCAATCGCGCTATCGATGTACGCAATCGTATCCGGCAGTTCATCCAAATGATCTGCACCATAGCAAACAATCAAATGGAAATCTCTTGTAAATTCCGCATCTTCTTCCGGACCCGTTGAGTTATCCGAGCAGGAAACCAGCAAAGTAGCAATTAGGACCACTCCAAACAAAACTCTACACACTCTTTTCTTCATATTCGCTCCTTTTTACCATTATAATACAATACACAAGGATTGTCAAGAGGCTAATTTTAGTATAAAACCTAAGCCAAAAATAAAACTACCTGTTGTCATTAGAAATAACGCGAATCCTGCCCGGCTTTTGAGGGCTTTCTTTCTCCCCAGGATCGATAAAAAGAATCCCGCACCTGTTAAAATCAATCCCAGGATTTTTAGAATTTCTGAGAAGTTTATCATATACCTCCTTAACTTTTAACATATACTTCAAACCATATATCGCTTTTCCATTGTGATAATGCGACAACCCTTTCCAAGTCCATCCATACTCATCCAGACAATGCCTGAGTATATACGCGCTCCATTTTAAGTTGTATTCCGGATCTCTGATAAGTTTTGCGCTATCTAACTCTAATCCTTTTACCCAAATTGTATTTATCTGTCCTAATCCGTAGTCTGTTGTCCCGTTTGTGTTTCTATTAAGTGCTTTGGGGTTTTCTCCGGACTCTACCATAACAATACTCTTTATTAATAACGTATCGGGGATTACATCGCTTACGGAAGAGTATAAAGATAAGATAAAGAGAATCATTTTGTTTTTTCCTGTCTATTTCTAAAAAGTTTTTCCAGGTAAATGGCTTTCGCGATATTGTTTTTTACTTCTTCTCTGCCGGTAACTCCTTCCGCTATAACGTAGGCATTAGTCGTTTTCGGAAAGTAACAAACCATCTGCGGATAAAATTCTATATTCCATTCTTCTTTCATATTAACGTTTTTTATAACAGTGAAATGAAACCCCCAGGATTTGATATTATCTACATGCTGACTATCGACAACCGCCTGGACCTTAAGAGAGTCATATACATACAAAGAGTCCGCTGTAAAACTCATATCACGACAATGACCGCAATAAGGACTCAGAAACAAAAAAACCGTAAAAGAAATCATTTTTTTACTTTCCCTTTCTTACAGCAGCTCCACCGGCTGTAGTTGCCGCTCCTACCGCGGTATTGATTACTTTAGATCCGGCGGCAACCATTGTTCCCCCAGCCGTACCTATACCTTGAGCCATTCCGGCAAAGCTTCCTCGAGCTATTATAGCATAAGACATAATAGGTATTAAAATAACAAAAATAGAACCCACTCCTTGAGCAATAGAACTGGTAACAGAGAGTCGCTGCATTGTTCCAAGTTCCACAATTCCGCTTGAGAGATCTGCCATCACACGATTAACCGTATTGATTTGAGTAAAGCTATTTATGATACCAGTCGCGGCAACGGTAAAAGGCAGCCAGGAAAAAACCCAGATCAATCCTCTAAGGTATTCTATAATAATCATTCTTCCTCCGGGGATTAAAGAGAAAAGGATAATAATGGGAAGCCCTAAAAAATACAAACCAATCGCAAACGCCGAAATATAGGGGAAAGCTCTCCACAAAGTATCCGAAACAATTCCACCGAGAAAAGAAGTTCCATATTCCGCGGCAGACCCAAAAATTTTAGAAAAGAATCGAAAAGCCTTGCTTCTTTGACCTCCTGACTGGTGTTCCGCGTACTGAGTAAATTTATCACCCGCTTTAATGGTTTCCTTCCCAAGAGATAACGCTATATGCATTTGCGTGGCATTCGCCCCATAAATATCACCTGGGCCGAAACGCAGCGCGTAAGTTTCCTTATCGGCTGGATTTACTCCGGCAGCCGAGGAAAGCTCCGAATAAGTCTGATTGACCTCATTTGTCAACAGGGCTTCAATTTCTTCATAATAATCATCGCAAGACAAAACGCGCTGGAGAATAGGCTCCTGAATCATTATATCATTATCTCTTACATAGTCGACAATCTCCTTTAAAGAACCAATATTATTGCCCTCTCTATAGGCTTTCTCGAGAGCGGGAGCTATGCAGCCTTTAAAATATTTATCAACCCTCTTAACTGTCCCCTCGCTGGCATGATCCGCTTCCAGCATTTCCTTTATCGCGTCTCCCATAAGGTAAGGAAAGTTTTTGTATGAATAACCTGTTAAGTTTTCCCCGAACTTATCCGCGAAATGTGTTGTTATTCTGGTTATTCCTCCCACAATATTGAGAAAAAGTCCCAAAGGAACTGCTACTTTTTCTCCACTCTCAATACCCGGATCACTGAGGTAGGTAGTCCAATTGTCCACTCCGGAATAACAATTCAAGTTTATTTCCGAGCCGGGGCCTACTCTAATAAAACACACATATATTAACAAATCGATGAGCAAACATTTCAAAACAGGAGCAGGGCTCCCTTGTGTAGAGGCCATATAGCCGGCAACAACTAACCCAATCGCGGCAAAAACCATAAACAAATATTTATATCCTGTGGTCGAGGCGTTGGCCGGATTTGTTATATCATCATACGATTTAAGAGAAGCGTGCAGAACTGAAAGAGTTAAAGGACTCCGAACGTATAAACTAGTGTAAGTCCTATTAAAAACCCCGGGGTCTGGGGTTTCTTCATAAATTCCGTTAAACCCTTGTACCGAGACCAATAGAATTAAATACAGCATACTTATCTTCCTCTGCTTGGAATTCCGTAAACCGGATTAGCGCTTCCAATTCTATTGGCGTTTCTCTCTACTTGCTGTATATACCTACCGGAAGCTCTTGACGTAAGATACCCCGCGGCGTCATTAATTGAAGAAGAAAACCCATTGATAACCGTATAGCTATTATATAAATGATCCATTTGCTTTCTCAGGAAACTCACTCTTTCCTTGTACCTTTGGATTTCCTCTTCATTAACCCTAAAGTCCGACCCCACGCAGGAATGAATAAAATTTTCAAGCCTGTTCAAAAGATACATTGCCGCCGAATAGGATCCCACACTCACGATTTGCGTTTTCAAAGACCCTCTTTCAAAGGGGCTTGAGAGAGAAGCTTGTTTAATCGCGTCCGCGTCGACAGGGGCCCCAGGGGGCGACAAGTATTTAATGTACCTTTCCAGTTTTGAATACAATTCGGATTCACTTCCGGGCATTTCGTTATTAAATATAGCCACAACAGAGTCATAATAAGCGGAATTAAGCACGTTTAAACTATCAATTAACTCGTTTACATCCATCGAAGGAGGGGTATACTCGTAACGTAAAACCGGTTTTCCTTGCCCGTTAACAGCCGAGTTTAACTCATAAAATCCAAGCAGAGCCTTTAGGAACTGCTCGTCCCCGGCACAATCTGTAATTTCATAACAATTTTTAATTTCCGCTTCCGGTGCCTCTGAATAGCTCCCAAAAGCGGCGTCAACAGCATTTCCCTTGCATTGGCTAATCGCAGTAGGATAACTCTTCCCCGCAGTCATCCTGACGTTCACACAACGCTTTTGACTCCATGACATTGCTTGATAGATAGGATCCTGAACCATTGCTTTTAGTTCCGCGTCATTACATCTATCTGCTGACAACTGGAGATTTTTAAGACCGTAGTCCTGCATAAAAGTCTGCAACTGTCCCCAGGTGTTACTGGAATAAAGAGAAGCAAGCAGAGCGGTCCAAAGAGCATTTCCTATAAAGCTTGTAGCCCAATTCACCAGTGCGTCGTCATCAAAAAACTGGTCAAAATCAGAATGCACGAAAATTCCTTTACAGCCCAGATTGGCGTCCAGGTCAAGGTGCGCTCTTGCGACGTTGTATGTTTTACTCGAAGGCGGAATAAAACCCGCTCCCATCCTCTGCCGATATCTATTATCTGTATTCATAACGTCTTCCCAGGAATACAAAGCTCCACCGCTTTCGTATAAATTTTCCTTGTACTCCTCAAACATTGTTTGAGCTTCATCCCACCAATCACCATACAAACAGACGACAAAAAAGAACATAAAAAAAACGAGTTTTCTCATGGCATAGTCCCCCTGTTTTCTTCTTTAATTACAAAATCAATAAGATTGTCTCTTATTCTGTTAAAGGTATCAAATCTCCGCGTAAGAATTTGATATTTCTTTGTTTCCGGCTCGAAATATAGAACTAACGGAGCTTCCGCTCCTTCTCCTAAAAAATTTAACTGTCCTTTATATTTTCTTACCGGGAAAAAGCTATTATAAAGGGTATCCTTAGCAAAAGCGTAAACAAAAAACCCATTGGTATAGAACCTTTCTAATTCTCTCACAAGGTATTTGCTTTCTATATCGTTTCCTAATAAAGCAACTAGTATTATTTCTTTTTTCTTTTCCTCGAGTTGTTTTTCGTTTTCTTCCGCCTTGTATCTCCTCACTTTTTCTCTTGTTCCTACAACTCCAAGCCCTACGGCTGCTTTCTGGACTAAAATGCTGGCTAAGGTTGCTCTCTCCATTAAAGCGGCCTGCCATCTTACGAATTCCTCGGCATTCTCAGGGGTAGGGTTTCTTAAAAGTCTCTTCACTACCGGTGGAGCGTCTTCTTCAATAGGCAAACTCTCGGGTTTTGGAATTTCCAAACCTTCAAAAACATACCTCGCGGTATCTCTTTCCTCATTTATAAGGGAGTCAGAAAGCGTATCTGTCTTTTCGTCATACCATATCCAGGAATTGACACTATTTACATTCAACAAACAAAGAATCAACCCGAAAATCATATTCCAACCCTCAAATCCCATACCGCATCGTGATGAAGAACGACTCTCCTCCAAACGATGAACGTTATTTGCTCCGGGAGAATTTCGTTTAATCCCTCCGGGCTTGAAATGTCAAAACCGGGTGCTTCTATCCTATTCTCCCAGCCTATTTGGGATGTACCAACTTCGAGACAACCGGTTTCTCGAGGAGAATTTATTTGAAAAAATATGTGCCTGTCAGCTCTCATCTTTTGTAAGTTTTTCCAACCTGTTAAATGCGGCCAGGGGAGAGTTTCTACATTATTCTCAAATTTTAAATCAAACATCCGTGATAACGCCCTGTATGCTGTTAAAGCAAAGGCTTGATAGTCACTCGAAAGCAGAACTTTCCCGTCTCTAGGAAAAAGATAACCCCAACATCCAACACAGTAATAATTCAATAGGTCCTCTAACGGCTGGTTTAATTTATTCATAAAGAAGTCAACCATTCCGTCATCTTCTCCCCCACCAGAGGTATTGTTCGCCCATGAACCAGGGTTTACATTTTGTTTAGATTCTTCCCATAAGTTCCCTAACTTTCCTCCTATTTGGCTCCCGCTCAATCGAGAACAATCTATCTGAGAAAGAGAAAATCCCTCTTTTCCTAGTTCTCTATCAGCCAACAACATTAAGACTATCGCAAATGGAGCATGCGCATAATAATCTTGAAAAACTTTCGGAATAGCGAGCCCCAAAACATCAGGGAAGTCGCTAATTCCGTCTGAACCCCATAAAGGATCGAGCGTTTTCGTATTGTAGTAGACCAAATCCGGCCACACATTTTGAGGGTAATCCGCTTCCACTTCCATCCCATTAATTCCTTCAAATCCGGGTACTCCTGCCGCGGCAGTATTGACAGCTGATTTCATCCCAGCCTTGTATGGCCCCAATGCCTCATCCACTAAATTGTTCATCTGAGAAAATAAAACTCTCAAGAGCATGTCATTAAAAATATTCCATGCTTCAGCTTCCATTTGAGCCATAGGAAGACCCATACCTTTTTTATAAAGAGGTTTGTTGTTTTTGTTATCAAGAATTCCAACTTTAATTACCCCAACCGGAATTTTAAACTCTGTACGAGCTATATTATCCTGCACCCACTTAGGATCCGGAATAATCCCCCATCTCCATCTCATTTCAAAATGACCTAATGGAGGTGGAGTAACATTTAATTTTAATCCAAAATCCCAACACCCATTAGAGATTGAATATTCCGCTTCCGGAGCTCCGGACAGTGCTATTCTTTCCACGTTCATTGTTTTCTCAATACTTATTTGTTTCCCTTCCTTTGTAGAAACAGTAATTTTAACCGGTATTTTTAGGTTTTTGTAGCCAGCTTGCCCGTCTCTCTGTAATTCAACGGTAAACTTCTCCCCCATTCCCGAATTAACTTTACCACTCCGGCAACCACAATCGCTCATAAATTTATCTCTTTTCAAAGAATTTGTATCCGGATGTATGCCAATAAGTTTCGGTATTTGTCTTACGCTTCCTGTTGTATCTTCCATTATAAAGTTTACAGAATCTTTTTCTTGGAATGTTACTGTAGAATCTTTCGTCTCTCCTTTTGACCATTCAAAAAAATTTACGGCTATAAGAAACAAAAGTATTTTTATCATCTTCTCTCCAAAGCAAGCACTTTTAAAGCTTCAATTTTACTCAGGTTTTTTTCTTTTATAATATCTTTTAATTTTTTAGCGTCCTTGGGATCTGTAGTATAAAGCCAATAAGAAAAGGTATCCGGCATGAACCTTCCAATACCACATCCGAGAGGGGTATAAAAGAAAATCTCCGAGTACTTGCCATTTACAGTCTTTATAGTCCTTAAAAGCTCGAAATTCTCTTCGCTAAGCATTAATCGTTTTGATTTATATAAAGACTGAAGAGTTTCCGCTTTTTGCTTCAACAAAAGGTAAAAAGCCGCGTTTTCTGTGATTGCTATCCCAGCCGGATTTTTATAAAGGTCATTCAAACTCTGCGTAATAGAAATCGCGCTTGCCCCATATTTACGGTACACTCGATAAGCGTTTTCAATAAATTCAGCGGAATATTCATCGCTAAGCAATTTCCAGGCTTCATCGATCACAAGAAGTTTTTTTATTCCTTTATCTAACATTTCCATCTTTCTATTTATATGAAAAATTATCATTAATAGTACTACTGACTGCAGTTCTTTTTTCGCTTTTAACCCTTCCAACTCAAAAACGGTTAAAGGATTTTCAAAATGCAATTTCTTTCCCTCGTGAAAAAAAGTCCCGAACCTACCCTGCCTAGTATAAGGGAAAATCATTTTAGAAAGCCTCTTTGTTTCTTTATCTTTAGAGTTTTTTAAATGTTCGTATAAATGTGTCATTGTTGTATCCTGCTTATGCTCTCTAAAGACTTCGATTATTGCCTCTTCAAGAGTTCCTTTCTGCTCCTTTCGTTCAATATCTGCCATTTTGCATATAACCGGTAACACAAAAGCTAAGTCGTTTTTATTCATACTGTTTTTTGATTCATCGTACCGGCACCCGATAAACGGGGAGACATTAATCGGATCGTCTTCCGAAAATTCTATAAAATTTCCGTCTAGATATTCACAAAGTTTAGCGTAACTCTGCCCCACATCGAGAACAAACGCCCTTCCTCCTTCAGCTAAATAACTCATTATAATATCATTGACCAGAAAAGATTTTCCGCTCCCGGAAGCCGCCGCAACTACAGCGTTATAATTGTCTTCGCTGTCGAAGAAATCGAAAGTGAGAACTTCTCCTCTTCTGGACTTAAACATCATCACCGGTGTCGGAGTGCCTTTCCAGTCTCCGAAGAGAGGAGTGAGGCTTGCTATCCTATCGCTCATTATGGTTTTTTGCCTAAGCAAAAACTTATCAAGTTTAGGAGCCCAGCACAAAGGCAAAGAAGCAAGAAAAACACTGTGCGCGATTGTTCCCTCTTCAAAAGGCGTAAAACCAGCCGAGGAAAGCAGCTGCAAAGCTTTTTGTGTTTCCCTCTTGCTTTCTTCATCACTGCTTCCAAAAATCGTGCAGTGAAGGGAAAAGCGAATAAATTTTTTCCCCATTTCCGCTCTTGTAAGAGCTCCCTGCAGCGTTTGCGCTAAAAGCATTGTTTTAGGAAAAAATTTTGCCAGGGCTCCTCCCGCCTGCATCTGTGAAATACTCTGTCTTTTCCCTACATCAGCTTTTTTCTTGAATTGGTCAAGAATAGTTACGTTAAAAGTCAAAAGAAAAGGAACAATAACCTGTAATCTTTCAGCATAAAGATCCCCTAATATTTTAACCGTATTCTTTAGCTTTGGCTCGTCCGGAGGATAACTAATGCCGCATACCCTCGCAATCTTACCGCTTATATCTGTAAAGTTCGGGTGGACGTGCATATACTTATAATTAATTTGCTCTCTAATTGGATAACTGTCATTATACTGCATCTTTTCAATTTTTCTATCATTCAAAATTTCTGTAACAATTGAAATTAATTCTGAGGGCGGCACATTTCTCGGATCCATTTTAACCTGACCAAACGCGGTCGTATCGAGAGTAGCCTTTAAACTTTCAATATTTGTTCTGAAATTATCCTTTTCTTCCTCCGTAGGACGTCTCTTATAGAACTGCCTCACAGTCGCGAACCCACGCAGATTTCTAAAATTAAGGTTCTGATATTTTTTCTTTCTAAAATGAGTATATTCTTTAAATATGTCCCTCCCTTCTTGTTTCCCTTCTTCCCATTTTTTAATATTTTCTTCAACCGAAGAAGAAGAATATATAATGAATTGTAAAGCTGTCCCTTCAGGGAAACTCCCAGAAGTATAAAGCTGTTCGATAGCTTCTGTCAAAGCACTCTCTACTTTTGAATCAACCAATTCCCCAGGCAATAAATTAAACTCGAGCATAGAACCAAGCGAAATACCTTTCCCGGTGGTATCACTAAGCACGTATACTTCTCTTTTTTTATCGTAAGCGATGTAAGGCAAAAGAGAAGAAAAAGGTATTCCTTTATCGAACAAAGCTTTCCATGCTTTTACCGAAACGCCGCTATTTACACTCATTATTTCCCTGTTACGTTATTAATCCACTTTGACTTTTCTACTAAGACAAAAATGTAGTGAGGCCCCACGGTAATAGAATCATTGAGGGTATATCCGGGCAACCATACTTTAAGAATTCTGTCTTTTTGCCTCATTGGATAATAATTTTGAGTAAATGGTGGATTTACGTTGACAAATTTTACTTCCTTATCCTCTTGAATCAACTGCCGGTGTAACCCCAAAGTACTCATTTTAGCCTGTTTAGCGCAAGAGAAAAAGGCTAATGCCATTAATACCAAAACCCCTAAATATTTTTTCATAATTATTTACCTCCTATTTTGTTGTGTCTGTATAGAGATATCCTTCAAATCATTGATGAGAAGAAGATCGACAACTAACCCTGGCTCGATACAAACAACGGGCTTTATTTGCTCCGCCTTATCCATATATTTATCGGAAAGCCGACCAGCGGCCTCTGATATACCGGAAGCCGCGGCAACTTCCCATATCTTAGTAGAATCTATTTGAGTCGTTTGGTACATTCCTCCGCCAGTAGGCACAGTGGTCGTTAACCTCCCGGCAGCAGATACCGCATCACCTACCCCACCTATAAAAGACGCAAGCAACGATAATCCTAAGAAAGCCCCGTCTCTTTGCATTACATCTCCCTGAACCCCATAAGTACCATCTCTAACATCTGTCGCCCAACCCTTTATCGGAAGGGTTTTAACTGTTTCGTCTTTTAAATACAAAGCGATGCTTTGCAATCTAAGATAAACCCTTGAACTAGAAAGGTCCCCCACCGCGTCTCCTATGACAAAACTATACAATACAATATCGTTAATTTCTCTTTTAGTTTCGTAGAGTGGGCTTGTGATTTCTAAAAGCACCGGGTATGAGTTCCCTTCAGTCGCAAAAACACCTGTCAGCAAAGTTGCTCTGGCAATACTGCCGGAAGGAGAAATTAATTGAGCATAATCAAACGCTGTAAACTCTTGGGCTGTGTCTATCTCCGCTTCCGATGAACCCTTGTCGAAAATTCTAATCCCGTTTTTCTTTTCGCTTGGGTAGCCTACAGGTTCTTGAGTTTTTTGTGTTCCCTCTTGGTTGTAGTTAGGCGGCATTGTCCGGTTCGGAGAAGGGGTAAGCGGTTTAGATAATTCTTCCTGTATTATTTTAAAATTTTCTTCCATGTTTTTTTTCATAGCTTGCATTTCTTTTCTAAACTCTTTTTGTCCTTTCTCTATTTCTTTAATACTGCTCTCATTTTCTTTGGCGTGTTCGGCGGCATCCTTAATTTTACTCGCTGACTCTAACATCCATTCTTGATATGTCACTTCCGCTTCTTCAAAAGGGCTTTGTATTCCGCTTTTATCCTGGGTTGTTTCGGTTTTCCCAGAGCTATGTTCACCTAAAGAAAAAATAATAACAAAGAATATAAAGATCCCAACCACAACTAATATTCCTTTCAAATTCGTCTTCTTTTTTCTATCCTCTGTGGTCTCTGGTATATTTGTTTTTCCTTTTCTTAGATCTGAAAATTTATCTTTCAAATTAAACCCCATTACTCCTTCTCCTTTATCTCTTCGATTAATCCCTTCGGGTTATATTCCAGGATCACATACGCGGTCGACAAAAGGGTGTCATATAGATCAGGCGAAATGGCAATGGCTACAGTTCCCGGAGTGTATAAATCTCTCTCCTTGTGTTTCGCCTTTAGCGGTATTTCTAAACAAGTATATTTGTCTCCTATTAACGCCGAGTTTACTTTTGCTGTTTTGTAAGAAACATTTTCAGTTTTAATTCGATTATATCCCGGAAGAAGTTTGTTGCTATATATATGTGATAAAATCGCGGATATTTCTTCATACACCGGGATTGTTTGTTTCTCCTTTTGCCTTTCCTCAAACCCTTCTTCAGGAGGATATATTTCATACTTCGCGGGAGCAGCCGCTGAAAAATAAAATTCAACAGGGATGCTGTAAGTTCGTGTCAAGAAAAAAACTCTCCCCTCTCGTTCAGGCCTTATAAAAGCAGCCCTTCCGGTATACTCAACATCTATCCCATTGCCTACAATAACTTTTTCGATGTTCTCCGTGAATTCTATTTGAGTTATTTCGTCTCTTTTAACCTCTATCTGAGGTGCTTTATCGGCTATCTTCTTTGCTTGTACGAAGATAGGTAAGGCTAAGGCCAAGAGGATGATCCTCGGTAGCGAACGTCTTGGTAAGACGCATTTCATATTCCCTCCTTTCAGTTGATATTGGTTTATCTCCTATGATTTTGACAATCGTTCCGTAAAGATTAACAACGTATGAGTTCCCAGACTTTTTTGTTTTGATAGAATCCGCAACAAACGATTGGGAGAAAGAAGTTCTTTGTATAGTTTTCATACTTCTAATTTGTTCTTTTTTTAGTTCTGCGTAAAACCTCGGATCAACATACTCCATTAGCTTATCCATTCTTTCTTCATAATTGCCTGGATGAAATGAAGCGAACAAATTACACAGATGTGAAGCGAAGGTCTTAACTGTAACTTCCGGCAGTTCACCCGGAGCTATCTTCATCCGACCGGCTGCACCGGGGATTACCAAAACTTTTTCCTCTCTTGTAGCAAGCTTGAAAACCAATATATTGTTGAATATCAATAAAGCCAACAAAACCCATATAATCCTTCTTAAGTTTTGATTGCTAAAATCTAAATTTTTCCATACTTCCCAAAATCTTTCGGATTTCATATTCCTTCCTCACTCTTCAAAATGTGTAATATGGGGTGGAATTAAACCAGGGAAGGGTACTCCTAATCGATATAATAAATGCACTAAAAACCCTTCTGGTTTTCCGGATTTAATTTTCTTTAAGGTAAAAGATATTACTCCGCCTAAAAGGATTCCTACGAAAATCATATCCATAAGATAAAAGATCAAAAAAGGTCCCATAAAGCAAACAAACTCGTCAGGTTCTAAACCAAATACAGTAAGCTTTGAATCTAGAAATCGGCTTTCCATTTGTACCTCTATTCGAACAATAAATTGACTATCGCGGGAGCAAAAGCTATTACGGCAGCTCCAACAAGCGTCATTATGCCCGCCGGAACATTCCCTAAGAATATCGCTATAGCTCCTACGACAAAACCTACCACCGCGATAGACTTCCCAATCGGGCCTCTAATAAGATCCGTCACTTTGTCCCATATGCCGTCTACATCACCGACTTCAGACTGCGCAAAAAGCGGCGCCGTAACATTAAAAAAAGCACAAAGAACCCATAATGAAATAGCTACTATCCTGAGCCCTCTCTGGTGTTTTGTAATAAATTGTCGTGTTCTTACCATATTTTTTCCTCCTTTTTTATATGATTTGTTTTAATGATTCCAATACGCCCTAAAAACATTGAGTCGGAAATTACTCTCTCCGGAGAGAGCCGATTCCTCAACCTGACGAGTTTATTTGCTCTTTTCTGTATTAACTTTTTGTTACTTTCCTTATCCCCAACCGGGTCAGCAGAAATAAATACGTCTCCTAAAAAGTTTAACTTAATGGGGATAGTATCACCTGGTTTAAAATAAAAAATTTCATAGTTATCGATATACTCAGTTTCTCTTATTGTTACGGTATCAACTTGTAGCGGCATATACACATTGAGAGGGTAGATATTTAATAATTGTTCTCTTATTCTCTCCGTTGCTTCTCTTTGTTCTCCCGTTATATCAACATACCAATCACCAAATACATGAACATAAACACTAAGAAAGCATAGCAACATCATTTTCGCCTCCTATATTTTTATCTTCTATTTTTGCCGGAATAAACCCTTCAGCTACTTCCTCATATTCTTTATAATTGACTTTCGTTTGGTAAGGATAGTAGGGACCGACTTTAAAAATAAAATTCAAGTCTTCTAAGTTTGAAATTTCTGACGGCAGGTAAAGTTTTTCTATCTTCTTACTTTCTTTATAATAATAACCATCTCTCATCTCTGCTGTTCCCTGAGAAAGAGACTCGTCTAATTCTTTCTTTTCTTGTTCCCCTAACCATTCTGATATGTATTTCGCGCTTTTAGTTTCAGCTAGCCTGAAAATAGCTTTTGTGTTAGCGTTGTTAAAGATCGATGCCGCTCCGGCTTCATATATTCTCTCTATCTGTGTAAAATCCTGAGCGGAAATTAAAGGACAAGAACCTTTAGAACGTCCTTCGGCAAGCAGTCTTTCTAAGCTCTCAAGTTTATATAAAGAGGGAAATTCATCTATGACAACAAAAATTCTTCTGTTTATATCATCCGGAAGAGAAAGTATTTCCTTAAATGCTAAATCAAGAAATAAAGTATTAAGCCCTCTAAAACTTTCAACGTTTGCGGGATTAATGATAAAAATTCTCCGTTTATCTTCTTTGTCCTGAATGTAGTCTCTCACAGAAAACTTACCTCCTTTTGAAGCTGAAGAAAGAAGAGCTTTATTCCTGAAATAGTTCGCGTACTCTGTATAACTAGCAAAAATAGAAGTTGCCGTTTGGCTCCGGTCAGATATATAACCTTCGATCCTAGAAACCAAATCTTTAAATTCTTTTAATTCTTCAAAAAGCTTTTCTTTAGTGTTAGTCTCGAACATAAAATTCGCTAAGTGAGTAAAATCAGCGTTTACCTCTCTCCTCCGGACTGCTTCAACAACAACTTCAATAATATCTCTTGCCGAATTATACCAAAATTTTGTCCTTGGGTCGTTTATATGAGGAACAATAGAAGACGCTATACTATCTATATCTTCATCTGTTTTAATTTCCGAATAAATATTCCAATCAACGTTCCTGGCGTCTAAGAAATTTAAAACTAAATCCCCTTCGCGATAAAATTTCTGTAAGAACTCTCCTTTACGATCATAAATTATACATTTATCATTTTGCAATGATTGAATAACCTCTCTAACCAATACTGACTTCCCTGTCCCCGCGGCACCCAAAACTAGTATTCCCCTGTTTTCGTAATCCTCAGGGATTGTTACATCTCCTATCGGAATTCTACCTTGTTTTAGTCGCTTTAAAGTTTTCTTGTCCGCTTTCCTTGAACCTCGGACAACCTCTTCCGTCGCGACATTCGATTTTCTAACTAGTGCCACTGTGCCTATAATGCCAATGACAAAACTAGCTAAAGAAGTTTTTATAAAAAGGATTTTGAAGTAATTGAATACAGGGGCCATAATCGCAGGCTGATTTGTCCCAGTAAACCAATTTTTAAACCAAAGAAGGACTAAATGGAAGTTATGATTATACGTAGCGGAAAATAGAATATTAAACCCTTGGAAAATTATAAAAAACCCTATGGTTAAACCAAACAAAAATTTAAAAGAAAATTTTACGTTTTTTCTTACAAAAGCAATATCTATCGAAAGTTTTTCTATTCTTTTGCTGAATAAGCTTTTGGGCATTTTATCTCTCCTTGTCCAGCCCCGGAATGTTAATATCCGGGAGAATCCCCGCGTTCATTCTTATTCCTACTCCTTTCATATTCAATAAACTCATCGTTTTATTAGCTATACGCCCAAGGGCGTGGCTTTTTTTTTAGACATCTCATTAGTAACGCTTTGAGCGTTTTCTTTGAACTCTTTTAAGTCTTGTCGTGATAAGTTTGTAATACCGGAAGTTTGTACGTGAGCGTGAAGGTACCCGTTATCGTTGTGGACGCTTATATTATATTCGAAATAGTTGTTTGTTTTTTCTTGAAGTTCTTCTAACGTCCTCTGCGATATTTCTACCATTTGGTCCGGTGATATTTTTTGAGTTTCGTTGTCGGAAGCGGATAAAACAAAATGGTATGTTCTTCCCTGTACTTTAAACTCGTCTGTTGTAAATCCCGCGATCTCTTTTGATTTAGAATATTTAATAGCGTTCTTTCCTCCTTTTGGATGACTTATGTGTTTCACTTTTACTATCATGTCTCTCCCCCCAAAGAAGAGAAATTTTGCTGAATGGCTTCCTTCAAATCCTTTAGCTCTCGCAAAATTCTCTTTTCGGACAGCTTAAGCGGATTAACGATTTTATTTGCGTGTTCGTTATCAAGATACGCGGATAAAGCCCTTCTCCCAATTTCACTCTCGGAAGTGTCTTCCGCTCGAGCCATCTGTTGTACTTTTTCTTTTAATTTATTATCAAGATATACAATGACTAAACTATGCTTACTATTAATACCCATAGCACCTTCCAATGTTTATTTTTTTGTGTTTTAGTTTTGGAGTAAGAGCCTGGAAGTTCTCCGGCTCATATAGATCAACGTATAAAAAATTATAGGGTAACATTAACTTCAAGTTAACCCTACCCTATAATTTTCTTCGGTTCGCATAATTATTATACATAATGGCTTATATCCTTATTTATTCACTTTTTTACTTTATACGCAATGGCTTTTTAATTTTCCTATTACTAAATTTTAAAATAATATATAAGGGGACTATGCTTTGTCAAGGGAAAAATTCTTTTTTTCTGTATAATCCATATAACTAAAAAAATTGGAGAAAAAAAATCTTTTTCTTTTATTTGCTTTTTGCAACACTTTTAAGACTCGTTTCCCGCCTACAGTTTTTTTATATATAGGGAATTTATATAACTACCAAAAATCCCAGATAAACCGAAATCCATAGGCTTGACTTTCTAAAAAATAAAAGTAAAATAGTGTCGCATAATTTTTATGCACAATGGCTGGCAGAACGTTCGCAATTGCGGTGAAACATCTCTTTTGTGGATGTTCTGCCTTTTAGAAAAACAATAAGGCTCTCAAAATTAAAGAGAGCCTTTTAAAAAGCCTAATGTTTTAAACAGTAAACTCCTTACTCGTCTTCCTCCTTCTTGAAAGCTTCGAAGTTTAACTTCCCTTCAAAAAAGTGTAGGTATAGTTTCAAAGCTCCTCTAACAATTTCTGAAAACTGAAACCCTTTAAACTCTTCCTCAATTTCTTTCAATAAATTTTCCGGAACTTTAACATACTTTGTTATCAATTCTTCTTTGCCTTTTTTCAAATAACAGCTCCTTCTTTAGTTTTTTAACGTTGTAAGACTTGCTTAAATCCGTATAAATCCCCCCTACTCGCCTTATTGTTCCTCTCATAACAAAATTACCGGCTTTCGCAACACCAAACTTTTTACACCAGTAAGACCATCTCTGCACCTCAATAATTAACCCTTCTTCTATTATAGTTGTCATAGCATATCCAGTATACCACATACTTTTACTGCCTTTTTCCCCTATTACTTTAAAAGTTTTCATGATCGCTCCTTTTTACTATTATAATACAATATACAAGCATTGTCAAGAGGACGGCCACAAAAGAGTTTTTAATTACTATTGAGTAAGAATACGCCTGTTTGGTTTTTTTATATTATATTAAAGTCGGTTTTAAAATAAGTAGTTTAACGATAAACTTTTTTGGTTGTTAGTTTAATATTTCACTCAAGTAAAAGTTTTCTTTTCCGTTCTATATGATATTTATCTTTTTCGTCTTTCTTAATTTCATACCCCTTTTCCTCGGAAAAGCCTTCAAAGCTCTTTGGGGCTTCCATAAACTTCTTCTCTATAAATCTATTAAACAGCGCTTTAAACATAACGCTTTCTATGCCTTTCTCTTTATACATCTCATAAAGGGCCTTATTATCTTTAAATTCTTCGAGTTCGAACTCTGTCATAAAATCTTCTTTTGTTCTTATTTGGTTATTACTCACAAAATCTTCTATTCTCTTTTCTTTATATTTTGCATATTCTTCTTCTAATCTTTGTAATTCTATTTCTTTATCTGTTTTTTCTGACAATGCTTCTCTTTCAATCTCTATTACTGTTGGACTTTCCTGTGTGTGAATATTAAATTTAACATGAGTATAAGCCCTACCGTGCTGTTTTATTTCTTCGAAGTCAAAATAAAGATCAGAATGTTCTTTAAGTTCCTCTTGGGCTTTTTCTATTACTCTCTTTTTAAAAAGAGAGTAGCTTTTATATTTATCTTCAAGCCCGAGCATCTCCTTTAATTCTTTTATTTTAAAAACCCGATATCTAACTTGCTCGAACTGTTTAAGCAATTCATAAATACGTATAGAATAAAAACTTTTTAATGGAAGAACGTTTCTAATGTCATACTGAGTAAATCTTTCTTTTAAAGCTAAAAGATAAGGCTTAAGTTTTGGATCAAAGGAAATTTCAACATACCCTTCCCCTTCAGCATAATCAGCATGTGATAACCAGTTTATCTGTAAAAAACGTTCTTTTCCACCCTCATCTTCATAGGCAATTTTCATAACCTTTTTGAGTAAGTCCTCAGTAATTTCTTTAGCGTGAGAGTATTCTCCTTCCGGATCTATTCCTACACGCTGCGCGTAATCTTTTATAGATATTTTATATTCCTTAAAATCTTCATCATCTTTTCTTATTAAAGTAATCATATGCAAAATTAACTTGATTTGAGATATTTTTAGCTCGTATCTCCCCTGTATTAACTCATTTGATTTAACTATAAGGTTTTTGCTCTTAGGTTTTTCTTTCGTAGATTTCATCTTTATTAACATTGTACACAAACTACACTTTTTGTCAAGTGTAGTTTTTGACAAGAAATTTGTAGCTTTTAGCTTTAAGAAGAGGGTACTAAATAACTAGTATAGACAACAAATAGCTATAGTTAAGTGAACTAAACGGTAAAAATAAAGAAAAAACTTAATCTTACAGTATTTAGAATATCTAAATTTGCCATACAAGAAATTTGTAGCTTTTCCCAAGAGAAGTGTAGCTTTTGCCAAGAAAAGTGTAGTTTTTCACAAGAAGGATGTAGCTTTTCACAAGAAATTTGTAGCTTTTAAACTCTAAAGATATTGTACTGTAAGGGTTTCCGAGCGCGTAAAACCTTTAAAACCTTAAAAACCTCTAAAAGGTTATAGAGAATAGCAAAAACGAAAATGTGGAAAACTCGAGAAATAATAATCAAACGGATTTATATTTATACTTATTAATTAAAAATACCTTCCCCCTACCCCTATTGCTAATAGGATTCAACTTGTTAAATTTTTCTTATATTTTTTAATTAAATCTTCTAACGCTTCATTTACCAATTCAGATAAGTTTTTTTTCTTTGTTCTAATAGATATAATCTTTACTTCTGTTAGAATGTCCGGTTTAATATAAAAAGTAGCCCTCTCCCCCACTTCACTAATTTTCCCTTCTTTTGTTTGTATATCAGTATGTTTGTATTTCTCTATTTTCTCTTCTTTCTCTTTTAGGTTTTTGGGTTTAAATAAAACTTTCTTTTTCTGTTTTTGCGTCTCCTTTGACCTGGTATCTCGTATTAGAGATCCAAGAGGAGATTCGTCAAATGCGTCTGAACCTAGTCTTTTTTTCTTTTTTTTCATCTTTTTGCCTCCATAACTTCTTTTGCAAGTTTTAAGTAATCTTCGGCTCCATGAGAACGAGGAGCGTATTCAAATATAGATTGCCCATAACTGGGAGCTTCCGCTAGGCTAATATTCTCTCGGATTAGAGTGTTAAAGACTTTATCCCCAAAATGTTTCTTTAGGTTGCGTTTCACCTCTCTATGGAGACTTTTCCCCTTGTGAAAGCGTGTCCCTATAACTCCGGAAATTTTGAGTTTTTTGTTTAGTCTCTCTTTAACAAGTTCTACGGTTTGAATTAGTTTACTCATTCCTTTTAACGCGAGGAATTCGCATTGCACCGGGATAAAAACGTCTTGAGCTGTAGTTAAAGCATTTAGGGTAAGAATCCCTAAATTTGGCGGGCAATCGATCAGTATATATTCGTATTTTTCAGGAAGTTTTTCGACAGCTTCCTTAAGGAGAAATTCACGCCCAGGGATACCCGCAAGTTCAACATCTGCGGCGGCAAGGTCAAGGGAAGAAGGGAGAAGTGTAAATCCGGTTCTTTCGATTAGAACATCCAAAACGGGGATCTGTCTTTTTAGAACTTCGTAAATCGTTTTGTCAAGCTGGTGGGCCTGTATCCCTAATGAGTAAGTAAGGTGCGCTTGAGGGTCGATATCTATGGCGAGTACCTTTTTGCCGAGCCGAGCGAGAGCGACTGATAAATTGACTACGGTGGTAGTTTTTCCAACTCCACCCTTTTGGTTGACTATGGCCACTGTACTCATATTCCCTCCTTAGTTTGTATGTTTGTATACATGTATAAAAGTATATTTGTATTAATGTTTGTTTGTAAATTTGTATATTTGTAAGAAATTAAAATTGTATGTTTTTTTATCAGTATGTTTGTATACATGTAAGTAAATATACTGCTTTTTTGTTTTTTGTCAAGGGTTGTATTTTTTTATTCTTTTGTGTGTTTTTTTGTATGAATTATTCCCTATCTTGACACATCCCTTTAATTTGCTTATATTTTTAAAAAGGAGGATGTCATGAATCATTTATCAAAGTTTACTTTGGTTTTATTTTATTTAACTATGATTTCCCTGTTGTTCATTGGCAATTGCGCTACTTTCCCTGATAAAGGTGAAAGTAACCAAGACAGTAAACTTACTGCAGGGATTGTAAAACAAGAGATAGTTAAAGGTGAAACAACACAAGCTGAAATTTTAGAAACGTTTGGCTCTCCAAATATAATAACAAAAAATAGAGAGGATAATGAAGTGTGGAATTACAATAGAATGTCATATGAAAAAAAAGAAGGGTCTGATGGTGCATTTTTTATTTTTGGAAGCGGTTCTAGAGCAATGTCAACGGCAACTACAAAATCGTTCGATCTTATAATTACTTTTGATGATAACGAAATTGTTAAGGATTATAGTGTAATTTCAGCATCTTTTTGATTGGGAGGTTATTATAATGCGGCTTTTAAAATATATATTAGTTTTTCTTATAATGATTCTAATTAGTTGTGCTTCAACAGAAGAGAAATTATCCCCGATGCAGAAAAGGCAGATCACAACAGAGACCTTTGAAAGTGACTATGATAATGTGTATAAGGCTACCTTAACAGTTTTACAGGATCAAGGTTATATAATACAAAATACAGATATGAAATCGGGGCTTATAGTTGGATTGGTAGAGAGGGAAGCCTCTGGAGGTTCTCAATTTATGCAAGCATTATTTTTAGGGCACGTTGAAGATAAAGGGTCAAAGTTACAAGCTAGTTGTATAGTAAATGAAATTAGCGAGGGAACAGTAGAATTAAGAATCAATATCCAAGAAGCCAAATATGGACAGACTTCTGCATTTAGTTCAGATGTCACGCAAGATGTAAAAAGAATATACGATGAGGAAATATATAACAGACTATTTAATGAAATCAGGTTAGAAATAAAAAGAAGGGAAGCAAAAGAGAGAAATTAAAATAAATTTATGGGGTCGGACCTTCATAGAAAACGGATAGTTTGGGGGAGACCCTTTGGACAAAAATCTTTGGAGGGAGTGATTAGAATGAGGGCTATCCGGTCCAGCGAACTTCTAGTTGGGATGGAACGGGAAATGCGGGAAAATAACTTTCTTCCGGCATTTACTCCCTGAGGATTGAGGCGGGAGAGAAGAAGGCGTCAAGAAAGGTTATGTTTGTGAGGTAGGGGCAGATACGTTCGCATTTAATATTTATTATAGAAAAGGGAGTTAGCATGAAGAAGGTATTTAATCTTTTGCTTATTTTGTTTCCTATTTTTTTGATTGCCGAAAACGCAACTCAAGAAAAAGAAGAATATGATTTTAGAAAAACTGTTTGGGGTATGACAAAAGAGACTGTTAAGCGTACCGAAAAAACAAAACCCTTTCAAGAAGTAGAAAGCCAGCTTATTTATATCGATACAATAATCAATTTAAAGATTGCGGTTTTTTATGATTTTATTGATAATAAGTTAGTGTCTACTGGGTATGCGGTTATGGAGGATCATTCTAACGAAAACCTATATATAAAAGATTACAAGAAATTAAAAGATGCTTTGGTAGAAAAATATGGAAAGCCTTCCGATAAGGCAACTGATGGAAGCGACTATGAAGAGATCGTATGGTTAGATGATTTATATCAGGATGATCCAAGCCATTGGGGGTTTGCAATTAGTGTGGGAGATTTAATCTATCAATCTTTTTGGAAAACCGACAAAACAGAGATTGCTATGAGGTTATCTGGAGACAATTACGAAATAAGGCTTTTGATAAAATACTTCAGTAAAAAGCTCAAGCATTTAGAAGAGAAAGAAAACAAAGAAGAAAAAATGAAAAATTTCTAAAAGTCGTACAATCCGGGCATTTGACTTTTTACAAAGATTAAAGACTCAAGATTAAACCTCAGACCCTCCATAACGGGTTAAAATTTATCTATAACGAATTTTATCTTTCTCGGTGCTTATGATACACTATTTAGAAAGAGAACGCACAATACGGGTTTTATTTTGCGTCTAATAAGTCATTATGTTATAGATGGGATATCTTTTTTGAACCGAAGAAAATTTTACAAAAACATCCCCGCCGCATTTACACCTCAAACTTTTTTTATGCACAATGGCTTTTTTTTTTGAATGTTGAGTGGGGGAGAGAACTAATATTTTTTTAGCATTGAGTAGTCTCTATTGATTTTTAATTTCTCCCTTGCGGGGCCGGAAGATTTAGTTATTTTATTTTTATGAAGACTTAATTGTTTTCATGATCGCTGCCCCGGCGGAATTTTCCGTCGGGGCTTTCTTCTTATGTAAGGTTCAAAATTTTCCTCTTGCGCGGCAAAATTTTTTTGTTAAAATATAATATAGTTTAGTCATATATATTCATGGCAAACTATTTATTTTCTATAATACCCTGGTGGGAATTTTCACCAGGGTTTTTTTAATCTTCTTTTTTTTCTTCTCGCCCTGCGGGTGTTTTTTTCATAAATTCCACTGCCCAGTTCCGGGCTATTTTACTAAAATCTTTTGACTTGATTTCGTTAACGGATCCGTCGCCTTTTTTAAAGAAAGTTTGTTCAATTTGGTAGCTCTGTTCGTATAAATTTTGCCCTGCTAATAACCCTACTTTAAAAATCATTTGTGCTAGACGGTTGGTCTGCATCTCTAAATTTTCTGTTAGTTCTTGTCCGCTTTTTTGGATCTCCGATTTTATTTTTTCAGTCGAGTTTTCGAACTCTTTCGTTTTTTTAAAATCAGAATAAAGCTTGATTGCCTCTCTGACAATTTCTGATTTCGATGTCTTTTTAGCCGCTGCTTCTTTTAGAATAATTTCTTCGGTTTCTTTGTTTGTGTATATGTTCATAATATCCTCCCGGTTTAATTCTGTTATAAAAATATATCATATGTAAATATTTGTCAATACCTGCTTTTAATTAAAAGATAACATATGAACATGTCATAAAATGGCGAAATAAATAACGGGGTAAAAGCTTGCAATAAATAGAACGGCGCTGAGTTATTCACCCGAGTGAATAACTCTTATCTTGCCTATTCTCTTAGCGCGGCAGATTCCTTATTAGCCAAGCGTCAGAGAATAGGCAAGCCGTTCTAATTTAGTAGGGGAGACTGGGTGATTTATTTCGCTATCTTGTTAGTAAAAAAAAGACTGGTACAAAAGGTATCAGTCTAAAAAATAAACCTATTTTTGCGGCACAATTAGTTAAAAAATAGAAGAGCAAAAATCTCCTGCTAAGAGAAAATTGAAAGGTATTTTTTCTCTCCTTCTTCTCCGGAAATTCCGGACAAGGTTTTAAGTTTTTTAATTTCAGTAATGATTTCCTTTGCTGTTTTCTCCGGAGAAGATTGAGCTTTTTCGATCAACCGAATTACACTCGTAGAATAAAAATCCATACCGCATTTTTGGCATATAAATTTAGTCTTTTCTTTCCCGTCTTTTTCAAAAAAAACTCCATTTTTACTTTCGACAAAACTACCTTGAACCGAAGAAAATTTCACAAACACATCCCCACCACATTTACACCTTAACTCTACTTTATGCACAATGGCTTCCTCCTTAAATTAAAGAAATAAATTTTTGTTGGACTGATAAAATATCCCCTATCCCTACACCTTCATTTTCTTCAAACCCGATAGCAACCCATATCTTCCATTTCTTCATATTTTCGAGTGTAATTTCTTGATCAGTTCTAAAAAAACATCGATCCGGATGTCGGCCGAATTCATTCTCGTCAATCCACCCTTTCACTTCTGCCCTGTAAAACGCCGGTACCCAATTAGCCTGCTTTTTCACTCTTTTCCTTATTTGTTTTTTCTTTGTCTATAATAACAGATACAACATCCACTTGAGGTTTGTTCCCGAATAGAAAATTTATTCCCTGGATTTTGCTGTATTCCCATTCTCGAGATTTGGCTTCATCGATAGCTTTAGTTTTTTTTCGGCTGGACCAGAAAGAGTAATTAAATAAATCTATTATTGTGTCTATAATTTTTTCTTGATGATCTTGTGGTAGACTCTCATAATTTTTCATTGTACTCTCCCGTATCCTTCTTTTTCTCGAAGTAACACTTTTTTATTTTTTCAAAATGGTAAGGTTTTAATTTTAATGTTCGCATTAATTCGGCAACCACCTCGGCAGGCTCTTTAACCTTAACGGACTTTTCAGATTTTTTTCTGATATTATCTTCAGCGATATCGATTTCATATCCTTTGTGTTTTTCTCCGGAAATGTAAATTTCGTTAAACATTTTTTCTCCTTTTCTTATTTTTCTCGATGCAACCCGGACACAAATACACGCCTTCCTTGACCAGTTGTTTAACATCCTCCTCAGGAATACCGCAAATCTGATGGTACCGGAATTTCTTTCCACAATTATCACATTTCAAATACCCTTCTTTTTCATCTTTATAAAATGCTTTTATGAAGTATTCGTCCTCTTCGGAAGATTCAAAATGCCGGTCGTCGAAAAAGATATCTCTTAATTCTTTCGGCATACTATTTATCTCAGCTTTTCTCTTTTCGAGGAGATGCCAATAAAGAAAAGAAACCCCAAAGAAAATAGTGCCACAAGAAGACAGTCCGACAAAACAAAGGAAGAATATATTGGCGTAAATTCCTATATGCCGAAAGAATATCCAATATAGGAAAGAAAGCCCTGTCGAGCCTAAAGCGATTATTGTGAGATGAAGACGAGTTTGTCCCTCATTGGGTTTTACGCCTCTTTTGTCTTCGGCTTTCCATTTTTTTAATATGCAATATCCATAGGTCCCGTAGGATGCCGAAGCAATTGCGACAATTAAGATTTTAATAGTTGGACTCATTGCTCATACTCCTTTTATTTTGCTTTCAAATTTCTCTCTTTTCATTTTTTCCCACCGGAGAATTTCTTCTCCTTTAATCCGGTACCATGGACGGGATTTAATTCCCTTGTTAATATCTCTTGCCTTAAGCTCCTTTGTGGTGTTGATTCGTATTCTGATTTCAAGAGGGGAGAGGGAATATTTCTTAGAGAAGAAGGAAGTTTTATACCATTTTTCTGGATCTATTTTAAATTCAGATTCGTTTATTTCTTCCTCTAAAAATTTCAGAATTGATGCTCCTTTAACTCTATATCGAGCTAACTTGGAATCTGTCTTAGTTACGTCGAGGACGTCTTCAAAGTTTTCTTTTCGGATTCTGTCCTCAGTGGCTCGCATTTTGAGAGAGATTTTTTCTGAAACAAAGCTCACAGGATAAAAAATCTCCGAGTCGATTTTAAGGCTATTTACTTTCATAATCTCCAAGATTAAAATCCAGGCTTTCTGGGTCGAACTCTATATTAAAATTGCTCTGTGGCAGCTTAGATATAATTTCCCATTTGAAGTTTTGATAATGACCCTTGTATCCTATCTCGAGACAGATAGCCAACGCGAGCTGAGCCGGGCCGCTGCCTCCATAGCCCCACGCGAAACCATCCGGTGAATGATTTCGGACCGCCTGGCTTTTTTCCGGAGAAAGTTCCTTATCATTTAAAAAAATTTTCCTCGTTTTATATTTTCCTCTTAATAAATATTTAACCACTATTTATTCACTCCTTTCAACTTTTAAAATTAATTCGGTATCTTTTCGAGCATGTGTTTATCATTGCAATAATATCCGCTTAAATTAGACCACATTATATGACCTTTAATAAGAGTTATTTCTTTCGTTCTTTACCTCTTCTCTTAATCAATTCATATATTAAAATTAAGATAAAACCACCGGTGAAACCAACAGTTGTTGCCGGGAATATTTCTCCTTTAGTTCCTCCCAATATCGATAAGGATACCCCGGTAAGCAAAAAACAATTTCCTAAAATAACCAGTGTGTATTGAGTCTTTTTTATAAACTTAGCGAAAAGAAAAATTCCAACTATTGATAACCCAATCCCGAAAAAATATAAAAAGGTATACATTTTATTTTAGACTCCTTTAGTCCGAACATAAAGCAATACAAGTTGAACGATCCAAACAAATACACACCCAACTCCACCAACAACAAAAATCAGCCACGTTTTGTCTTTTTTATTTTTGAGAATGAATCCAAATGCCACAATAAAACTCCCAGCGAGAGCTAAAGATACCCAGGGCAAAAATTTTGCCCAGGCAACTTCAAAATTAATCTTCTTGAGTTGCGCTTGAGCTTCTTCTTCGGATAACCCTAAGAGTATTTTTTGGTGAGCCGTTTCTAAAAAATATAATGTGTTTTTGCCCGGCAAAACAAAATTAAAGTTTCCTTTTAAACTTGTAAATGTCATTTGATCCTCTTCTTCGCAAAAAAGAATCATGCTAAAAGTTTTAGGAGAAAGCGGTAAAAAATTTTCTTGCTGAGAGATACCTCTGATTTCTTTCTCCATAGAAACCACATCTTCTACTCTTATGTTTTTAGTTGTCTGATCAGACTTTTTCGAAATAAAAGTGACTGCCACTGTTAAACAAACCAAAGTAAGAATTACAAAGATATACCTATCTTTCATTTTAAACCTCCTTTTAATTGCCAAAAAGAACAATAAAACATTACTATTATAATACAATATACAAGGATTGTCAAGAGGAAAAAGTATCGAAAACATCAAGCAAAAAATATTTTCAGGTAAAAAATTTTGCTTTGAGCGCGAGGGGTTGTTGCTCCCTTTATTTTTTTAGTAAAAGAGAAGGGGGGAGAGCCCCCCCTTTTTTATGCATAATGGCTTTTTTTAGGGTCATTATGTAAGCTATCTTTTTCTCCTAAAATATAATCAACTGCTTTCTGTGCTCTGCTCGCTGCGAAGATTAGCATTTTAGGGTCTTGTTTTATTTTTTTTAGCCAACCCCTAATGTAAGCCGAACTATTTCCCATTACTGTTTCACCTATACCCGCAATATTAGCAAGAAAGCTTGCCCCCATTTCAGCGGTCAGCTCTTCTAGTCCATAGTCGTCCTTTTCTCCTAGTAAACCCGATAGATTTCTATCGAGGCGCTTTTCGTGGCCGGTTGAATGTATAAGCTCATGAAAAAGAGTTGAGTAATATTCTTCTGCGCTTTTAAAATTATCCGGGTTTACCATGCCAATATAATCTTCTAAAGGGTCATAAAAACACCCGCTTATGGCTTCTTTAATAGGTGGTTTGTCCTTGTATTTTAAAACAATCTTTTCGCATTCTCCAATAGGGTTAAAGTCTATTTGTTTAGTCATGTCTTCGGGGATTAAATGAGCGAGCCCTTCTGTCTGAGCCACATTAAAAACCCGGTAATATCTAAGTATCGGAATTTTCTTAAACTTTTCTACTTCTTTGCCTTCTCGAGCTTTCTCTCTTTCAATTTCTTTTTCGGTCTTTTCAACCTTATACATTTTCCAATATACTACTTCTGTGCTTTTTTCTCCTTTCTTAACGTGCCCGCCGTTTTCTTTTGCTTGCTTATAGGTCAACCAGTAAGGTTGTGGAGAGTTCTTTAGTATAAGTAGAAAAATATTGATACCGTGATAAGGTCTCATAGAAATAAGGTTACAAGGCCGTAGGGTCTGAGTTTTCCAGGGTTTTTTCCAGGGGATAACTTTCTTTTCTAATTGTTCAATGATTTGATTTGTGACTATTTCAAAAACTTTCATCTTTCACCCTTTTAATGTTTGTACCAGTCGGGTGGATATTCGGCTTTCCCGTTCTCTTCTACGTGTTCAATAATAGCTTTTGCCGTCCAACTTTTTGGTAGGTGTTTTCTCATCTTCCTAATTTCTCCCATTGAATAACCGTATTTTAAAAGATAGTAACAAATAGTAGCTTCCATTAAGTGCGCGTCCGGTATACCAATCAAAGGAATATACAGTCTGTTTTTTCCTTTGTCGTAAGTAGGTTTCAAAACTTGAGCTAAAACATATTCCGGGCGTTCTTCCTTTTTTATTTTTTTTCCGCCGTTCATCTTAATAAATTTTATATGATGGCATTCTTGCCTTCTATATTTCCAGACAGGGCAGGAACAGCCCCAATTGCCATTCTTGTCCAGGGCAACAATCCAAGCTTGTGTCGTCCCTTGAACTTCCCAACGTTTTATCCATCTATCTTTTTTAATAACTTTATTCATATTTCCTCCCTTAAAGGCTATTTTTATACCCGCTTTTTTCTACATATTAACTTATTAAAGAACATATTTAATTGTATGTATATATATAATATACGCATTTTTAGGGATTTGTCAAGTTTTTTCCTTAGATTCTTTTCGTCTGTAGTTGTTTAATTGTAAGTATTACAGGAAAAGCTGTAAAGATTTTAATAATATTTAGTATAAAATCGGATAAAAGCCTTCTATTTATTAAAACCCTTGCAATATAAGCCTTTATGCGAATGTGGAAAACTCAATGAAAAGAGGGTAATTTACCTTAAAAAACTTATTTTAACCTAAAAAACCTTTTTAATCTCTATTAGCAATTTGGGATAGGTTGTGTTGTCTTAGAAAAAAAGAAATTTAAAGCGTAGTAGTTGTCTGTGGTAATGTGCTGAAAAATTACCATATATGATTTTTCTGCAAAGATTGTGTGTAAACTCTCTACGAACGTAGTGAGGAGCGACGCAGAGTGAACGGGCAAGGTTTGCGGAGCAAGAGAGAACTCAAGAAGTAGAGAGTGCAGGCGCTACGCTGGAGCGAACTGCACATTTTTCCACAATTTAGCATTTCCACAGAGAGGTGGAGTGAGGTTGGATATGGGATTAGCTTTCGCGAAGTTAAAAACTCCTCCAGGAAGAGTAAAAAAGAGCTATAAACCGAGAAATTCTCGCTGGGGATTTCGAGGCTCGTCTCGGGGAAAGGAACTTGTTTCCTGAAGCCGAGATTTTAAGGCCTTTTTTAGCATGGTCTTGAACCGAAGAAGTTTTCTGTGTAGTTTGATTCCTCGCGTCTTTGTCGCCGTGAACGGTCAGTGATGGGGGATAGTTGTATTTGTGGTAAAGAGGAAAAGTCGAAATGTCGTTAAAGCCGAGAAATTCTCGCTGGGAATTTCGAGGCTCGTTAGCTTTTTCGGAAGTATGGAGAAAAAGCTAATTTTAACGTCTTCTCGAGCATGGTCTTTCTCTGAGAGGTGGTTTCGCTGGTGTTGTATTATTTCTCGGTGGAATTGTTGAAAGTTTTTCCTTTCAATATTTCCTTCGAGATAGGGGAGAGGATTTTTCCGGAGCACAAGGTATCTGATAGGAAAAGCGTTTCGGAAGGATAGCGGGCACGGTTTTCGTAAACTTTAGTTTCGGAAAGAGCTTACCTGAGAACCGAGCAGTAATTTCCTCGCTGGGGAAATTAACTGCGTCTTTTATCTTCAGATTCTTTGTGCGACCCCTGTTTGGGGTGGGGGCGGAATATTTGCCTATATATACATGTTATATTAAGAATGAAAAAACGACATGAGTCTATTCATCTTAACAAAATCATTTTCTTTGCTTCTGTAAATCTCAAAGATGGATTATTCTCAGATATTGCATCCAATCGATAGAAATAAATACCACTAGATAAAGTTGCATCCCAACGAGATTCGTAATAACCAGCTGGAAGTTCTTCATCTACCAGAGTGGCAACGGTCTGTCCTATCGTGTTAAAGATGGCCAAATTGACATGCGATTTCTCCTTGATGGCGAAGCGAATAGCTGTTGATAGCTTGAATGGATTCGGATAGTTCTGGTGTAATTTGTATGCATCCGTTACGTACGGTTCAACTACAAATGAATTTGTTGTATCGTATTCCCAAAAGTCACTTCTATGTGAACCATCGTATCCGGTACCTATATATCCTTTACCGCCTACAGAAAAAGCGACTGCGTACCTTCTAGCAGTTCCTGCAAAGGAGTCCACTTGAGTCCAGCTATCATTCTGCGGGTTATACTCCCAAAAGTCATCTCTATATGATGGGTCAGTTCCCAATCCAATATAACCTTTATTATTGATTGAAAAGCCTACCGCTCTTATTCTGGTTGTCCCCCCAAAATCAGCTCGTTGAGCCCAAGTATCGGTTAGGGGGTCATACTCCCAAAAGTCTTTGTGGCGACCGTAAGTATCATATCCAGTACCGATGTAACCTTTATTATTTATCGAAAAGCCTACCGCTTCAGCTCTTTCTTCTCCCCCAAAATCAGCTTTCTGTGTCCAGGTGTTTTGTGAGGGGTCATACTCCCAAAAGTCTTTACGGTAGGAACCATCCCATCCAGTGCCAATGTATCCTTTATCGCCTATAGAAAAACCAACGGCAGACCATCTCGCAGTCCCCCCAAAATCAGCTTTCTGTGTCCAGGTGTTTTGTGAGGGGTTGTATTCCCAAAAGTCTTTCTCCCCTTCACCGAATCCACCTGTTCCAATATAACCTCTGTCGCCGATCGAAAAGCCAACTGCTTCAGCTCTTTCTTCTCCCCCAAAATCAGCTTTCTGTGTCCAAGTATCATTTTGCGGGTTATATTCCCAAAAATCTATATAATAAAAGGAACCATCGTATCCAGTACCAATGTATCCTTTATTACCTATAGAAAAACCAACGGCAGATTCCCTGGCCGCCCCACTAAAATCAGCTTTCTGAATCCAAGTGTCATCTGCATACATATTGAAAGCGCCAATATAAATAAAAGTAAACACTGTCAATATCCGTGTCATTTTAATTCCTCCTTATTTGTTTTTAAAACTCCAAGTGAATCCAATTCCGAAACTGATACACTTGGCGGGAAGATATTTTTACGAATTTTAGAAATTACAAATCCCCCCACTTTTTGTGCATCTTCTTTTGTTAAAAAACCTTCTATACCAGGAAAAGCTGGAGCGTTTGGTTGGTGTATAAGAATTCGGCCATTCATTTTGATGTTATAACCATATGTATTATTTGGTACTAAAATAAATTCGACTGTTAATTGTGCCTTTCGGTAAGGATTAACTTCTTCATCGTTGTTATAAATATATGCATCTTTGTAGTATAATTTATTATCGTTTTGATGTAAATAAAACGCAAGAATTAGGACAGTAATTGTTGCGGCTGTTAGAATTACGACTTTTGGCACTCTTGCTTTTAAATCCATTGATACTCCTTTGTATATCAATTACTTTTGAATAATTATGAAAGTATTCTATTGCAAATATAAAGTTCCTTCGTACATCCACCATTGACCTTCAATTTCATCTACATCGTATTCTTTGTTATCTGTCACAACTCTGGTAATAATAGAAATACCACTTATTTTTAAATCTCCATCATCTTCTTTATAGCCCGACATCAACAAAGACACATAAACCGTGACGTCGTCAGGAAGGCCAGCTTCAGAACCCGATTGGCTTGATTCCTGCCATATTGTAAAATCATTATTTTCTCCGGTAATATAACCACCGGATCCCCATACTGTAATGCTACCCACGGTTTCCTTCAAATCAATTTTGCCTGAAGCCGTTTGATTAAGTAGAG
>Ga0307430_1000370_pt1 | contig 40615 bp, 32 predicted proteins | sample SalMarWE160130MG_FD_202159 | JGI IMG/M metagenome (GOLD analysis project Ga0307430, IMG submission 202159) | Salt marsh sediment microbial communities from the Plum Island Ecosystem LTER, Massachusetts, United States - WE1603-130 | ecosystem: Environmental > Aquatic > Marine > Intertidal zone >...
TTAATGTATTATCAGGTAAAAATGCTTCCAGGAGTTCTTCAGTGATATTCATTGTTTTAAGATACAGTTTTATCTAAAAACAATATAGAGTTTTTAGATATTGCTCCCCCAAAAAATCGTATGATCCCAGAAGACTTAGAAGTTAAGATAGGCGATACTCTCGGTATTATCGCTCAAACCTGGGAGGGATACACAATCGATGAAGCTGTTACAGTTGTGGGGATAGGGCAGATCAAGCTTTTAAATATGTTTGGAGTTGATATTGGTTATGTGGATCTGTCCTGTGCTCAAAAACTGATGGGTTTTGAGCACAATGAATACACTGATATTATTCTTTTCACTAAAAATAAAAATAAGGCATATACCCTGGCAGAAAACATTGCAGGAACTTTATCCGGCAGAGGAATAACGGTAACGCGAAAGCAAGATTACAAAACCGAAATGCAGTCCGCTATCCGGATCTCTACATGGCATGAAATGGGGGAATTCTTTACCGGAGTGGTGGATGGTATGATTGTGTTATTTTATGTATTTCTATTCTTCATCATACTCATTGTCGCCATTTTGATTGCCAATATGGTCATGCTCATGGGATTGGAACGATTCACAGAAATCGGAACTTTAAGAGCAATCGGATTTAGCAAACTGCATGTTATATATCTCTTTATAATTGAAATTATTATTCTCACATTATTTTTTGGAGGAGTGGGAATTATAAGTTCAACCGCTTTCATTATTTTTCTTTCATATCACGGGATAAATATCGGCATTCCATCCATGAAGTATCTCTTAGGAGATGTGTTTTATATTCAGTACTCAGTAGATTTGCTTATACCGATTATTTTTATTCTTTTAGTTTTTTCAGCCGGGGCATCCTTTTTCCCCGCCCGTAAAGCTGCAGGATTTATGCCCGTACAAAGCTTGAGAGAGGAGTAGAAAAAGATGAACATGATCATACTTATGAAAATCGCTTTAAGAAATATCATTAAAAACTGGAAAAAATCATTATTGATAGTTGCTGCTATTTTCATTTCATGTCTTATTTTCCTTATCAGCAATGCGCTTTCCAATGGTGCTGAGGAACAGATAATTTCTGGTTATATCTCCAATCATTCAGGATACATTATGCTGCTTTGGAAGAGTGCTCATGATACCAATCCAGACTCACCGGAACGTCTTTATGCATCTAAATTTGATCCTGATAAAGAAATCGCGTACAAACTCACTCAAAATAGACTTAATGAGTTTCTTACCTCACATACCCAAGATGTTAAATCATTTTTTCACGCTTAGCGCGTTTTGGATTCATTGATTTTGCTGATAAAATCGAGCGCGTTTGTGTAACAGGTATATCACAGGCACACCAAGACTTTTTGGTTTCACAGCGTAATCTTTTAGTGGCGGAAGGTTCATTTGATATTCATACTGGTCCGCACATCATTATTAACCAAGATATATTAAAAAAATATAATCTTAACATAGGTGACTGGATTCTCATCGATTGTAAAACAATCTATGGTGCTTGGAATCCATTGGATTTCAAAATTGTCGGCACATACAAAAACAGAGCACCGTGGGATAACTGGCTTGTCTTTATGTCAAAGCAAAATGCACGTCTGCTTTTTGCCGCGGATGAGGAGATGTGGGATGTGGCGCAGATTATACTTCATACGCGGAAAGAAAATAAACGCTTAGCTCAGGAACTTAATGAATATCTTAATAAAGAAAGCGCGTTATTACTGGCCGAACCCTATGAAGAAGCATGTACATTCCTCATGAACCTATCCGGTAATTTTCGGGTTATGTATATTATCTTTGTTTTTTTTCTGATTTTTATTATCGCCTTGGGAATACGCTCAACAGTACGGATGAACATTTTTGAGCGCAGACAAGAGTTTGGCACCCTAAGAGCAATTGGCTATCCTAAATTCATTACGTTCCTCATTCTTTTTTTCGAACTATTATTTTTATCACTTTTTGCTTTAGCTGCAGCCACCCTTATTTCACTGAGTATAATTGCCATCTTCGCTATACAGGGAATATATGTGGGATCTGGTCCTATGAGCTATATGTACGGCGGAGATCATATTTATCCTTTTTTAAATTTTATTGATGTAGTCTTTACTCTCTTTATAATCACAGTCCTTTCACTATTCGCTCCGCTAAAACCGGCTCTAAACTTAAACATGCAAAGGATAACAGATATTCTTCATAAGCGGCAAAAGAAAATAATTGTGAGTCTGGCTTTTCTAAAACATATGATTAGCCGAAAAGCAGCAGGAAAAAAATGATAAGATTATTTTGTTTTTGTTTTCTTGTATTACTATGTTTCTCACTTTGGCCGGAGAATTTTTCGCTTAGCGGCTCTGTTACAGGAAAACTTATTACTTCTATATTTAACAAAAACTCAAGCCTCTTAACTTCAAACTACGAGTATGAAATAGACAATTACCTGTTAGGTAATTTTGAGCTGACATTTTTACCTCAAGAGAAATCTTTTGCATATTATAATCTGGACTGTAAGATTGCAGGTATGGCAGATAGTAAATCGCAAGATATTATTCAATCTATCAAGGCTATCATCAACGAAGCATATCTTAGTCTTAGACTTAGCGAATATCTCTTTCTTAACATAGGAAAAAAACGAATTGTTTGGGGAGTTGCTTATTTTGAAAATCCTAGCGACTTTATAAATCCAGTAAAAGATCCTGTTGATCCGGATGCAGAAAAGAGGGGAGTTTACTGTACTGAATTAGAATTAATCTTTGATATTTTAAGTATTAATCAAGTTGTAGTCCTCTATGATGATTTAAACTATTTCGGATATGGAACAAAACTATCAACTTCAGCGCTTATTCCGGCGACAGATATAAATATTGCGTACTATTACTCACTCAATAAACTGCACAATATTGGTTTTTCCGTAGATACTACTCCATTCGGAGATTCTTCAATTCCAGTACTAAACGAACTTGCGCTCTACTGTTAGATCGGAATGCATCAAACTTCCGAATACTATGAAATATATATCGATCCAATATCTGGAATGCCTGCAACCAGACAAAAATCCGATTCGGATAACTTTTACTTTCATATTGTGGGCGGTTTACGAATGATTATACCGTACTTACAGACATTTATTACTGCTGAATATATTTACCGTGAAGATGGTTATTCAAGTGATGAATTTAAAAACATAATTAAGGCAGGTCAGGTTTTTTTCATAGATTATTATGCTTCCAAGCAAGGGCGCCATACACTGGCAGTGAGTATAACTCAACCACAACTTTCCAGCTATTTTTGGGAATTTACCGATACATTAGCTTTTACTACCGTCTGGATTATTAATCTTTACGATCTTAGCTCTCTGCTGCACGTGGAACTGGAAAGCAGCCTTATTCCAGGTGTAAGTATTACACTTTCGGGTGGGGTCAACTTTGGTGCTTTAAATTCTGAGTTTGGTATTATGCCGCGTTCCTGGTTTATTGGCGGCCAGGTTACACTATGTTTTTAAAAATAGTGTTAGTAATTCTCATTATTAAGGTTAGATAAGGCACAAATTTAAAATGCGGAAATAGCTGTCTGTCCCCTTGACTTTTACATGTTTTTTTACTATTTTAATCTGCACATATAAGCCACCTTAGCTCAGCTGGTAGAGCGCGTGACTTGTAATCTCGAGGTTGTCGGTTCGAGTCCGACAGGTGGCTTTGGATACGGGGAGGTTCCCGAGCGGTCAAAGGGGGCAGACTGTAAATCTGTTGGCTAAGCCTTCGAAGGTTCGAATCCTTCTCTCCCCATATTTTATATAATAAAGGTAAGGAAGAACTCATCTTGGATACAACCTTTATAAATAAGGGTTTACAATTTAGTTGCTCTCGTTGTTCCAGCTGTTGCCGGCATACGACGGGATATGTATTCCTGTCGGAAAAAGATATCGCTCATTTATTAAGCGTAACAAAATTAGATAAAACCCACTTTTTAAAAAAATACTGCAGAATTGTAAGTGTCAATGGCCTTTACAGGCTTAGCTTAAGAGAAAAAGCCAATTATGACTGTATTTTCTGGTTTGACGGTAAATGCACGGTATATAAAAACAGGCCTTTACAATGTAAAAGTTATCCGTTCTGGAGTTCCATTTTAAGCTCACATACTACCTGGATAGAACAAAAAAGAGTATGTCCGGGTATTGGCAAAGGTGTTTTTCATAATAAAAGAAAAATTGAGAGCTTGTTGAAAAAGAGGTTAAAGGAAAGATTTATAGAATTACTTCCGCATAATGTCGCAACATACATCGAAGATGTCGACAAAATAAAATCTCATGGATAGTACATGTAACTGTATTATTGAATTAACAAAAGATGAACTCATTCAGCTTTTTCTTTTATTAAAGAATGCCTCAAATGATAATGAAAGATTAATACCGCTCTTTTCAAAAATAGAAAAAAAGGCTTTTAAATTGCTTACAATCGATGAAATCGAAAATGTGCACAAAAAATAATTTACCTTTGTTTTGTGCAAAAAAAATATGTATATTTATACAGGAAATTGCTAAAATCAAAAAATTACTATATTTTTTATAGGTGAAAATTGTTATTCTTTTTATTATAAGAAGTTAGCAATTTCCTTTTAGGGAGCTTTTTGCAAAAATGTCATTTTTGCAAAAAGCTCTATACTTAAGCAATTTTTTCATGTATTGCGGTAAACTGCAATTAATCATTGTCATAATTTTTGTAAAAATAACAAAAATTACGCCAATGATATTATATAGGTCTATTATGAAAATCTGGAGATTACCGTTTATTATAATTATCCTCATTGTTTTTCTGGCTGTAATCACAATTGGCCTTATCAGTGCTGTTACAATACTGAATAGTCCGCACCAGGATATTGTAGCGGATGGTATGCTTTTCTCCATACAAAAAGGGGAAAGTACTGAGAGTATTATTTCTCGCTTGGAACAGCAAAAACTTATCAGATCCGGATTGCTTTTAAGACTCATTTCAAAATTATACCAAACAGAAAGATCGTTTAAAAGCGGTGTATACCGTATTACACCGGAACTTACTACGCTCGATATCCACAATTTACTTGTATCGGGAAACCAAGACCTGCTACGCATCACAATTCCGGAAGGTTGGAGCAGATCGCAAATCGCCGCTGCATTGGAAGAACAAGGTTTGACCACCAGCAACGAATTTCTTAAGGCTACTGAAGCGGATAAGCTGTTAAAAGCATTTGCCATACCGTCACAAAACGTAGAAGGTTATCTTTTTCCTGATACCTATTTTTTACCGAGAGAAATAACTGCTCAAAATATTGCACAAATAATGGTTAAAACCTTTTTTATAAAACTTAATGAGCTGGATTCGGCTTATAAAAACCTTTCTCCTTTAGAATTGCATAAAAAGATAATTCTCGCATCTATTGTTGAAAAAGAGTACAGGCTCAAAGACGAAGCTTCACTTATTGCCTCTGTTTTTTATAACCGTTTAACCAGAAACATCAGGCTTGAATCGTGTGCAACAATCGGATTTATTAAAACTGAGATTTTGGGACAACCGCATGCAGAACGGCTTTGGGACATCGATTTGCAGATACCTTCACCTTATAATACGTATCAAAACTACGGACTCCCTCCGGGTCCAATCAGCAACCCGGGCTTTATAGCATTATCTGCAGTGTTTTCACCTGCAGATACAGAATATTTATATTTTGTTTTGGAGGATAAAAATAACGGAAAACACCATTTTTCGGTAAATTTTACTGAACATGTATCTGCAAAGAATTACTATTTAAAATATTAAAAGGTCTCTTTAAGGGGTTGAAAATATAAATGCTCATTCCTGAACATATTATTGATCAGATCTCTACTCGTATAAATATTGTCGATCTTATTAATGAATATGTGCGTCTTACCAAAAAAGGAACACGGTATTGGGGTTTATGCCCATTCCATACGGAAAAAACTCCCTCATTTTGTGTTACCCCTGAAAAACAGGTTTTTTACTGCTTCGGCTGTCATAAAGGAGGCAGCATATATACCTTTATTATGGAAACAGAAAAACTTTCTTTTACAGAAGCTGCTCACTTTCTTGCTAAAAGAAGCGGAATCGCTTTAGAAACCCTCATGAGCTCTCAAAAGCAGCTAAAAAATGCCGTAAAACGCGACGCCTACATTGAGCTGCATGAAAAAATAACAAACAGCTTCCATCACATTCTTATGCAACATGAAGAAGCAGCACACGCCCGTTCTTATCTGGAGAAAAGAGGCATTATTTCACAGACACAAAGTACTTTTCAAATAGGGTACGCACCGAATTATAGGACCTGGCTCTACTCATTTTTACTAAAGAAAAATTATTCCGAAGATTTTCTTAAAAAGAGCGGTTTATTTTCCAGAGGTAACAGCTCATATTTCTATAATCGAATTATCTTTCCAATCTATAATTTAAAAAACGAGATACTCGCATTCGGAGGCAGAAATCTCGGGGAGTTTGGACCAAAGTATCTTAACTCGCCTGAAACAAGTTATTTTCATAAAGGTGATAATTTATATGGTATTCAACTCGCACTCCCACACATAAAAGAACAGAAATCTTTTATTTTGGTTGAAGGGTATGTGGATGTACTGGCTTTATATCAAGCGGGAATCAAGCATGTTATTGCACCTCTGGGGACCGCTCTTACGGAGCACCAAGCCAAAATTCTTAAGCGATACGTTGATAAAGGTTATCTGCTCTTTGATTCCGACGAAGCGGGAATGAAAGCCACACTACGTTCAATCGAGCTATTGGAAAATAATGATATTCAAGTTGAGATATTCGAACTTGCAGACGGATTAGATCCCGCAGATATAATCTTGCAAAAAGATGGATTTAATACATTGCATAAACTGTTAAAATCTCCTATAAATAGCTTTCAATATATTATTAAAAAAGCTCTCGGGCTGTTTGATGTTACGACACCTCATGGAAAGGAGAGGGTATTTAACTATATTTTTCCTCATCTAAGGAGAATACAATCACAAGTAAAACAGTATAGCTCCATTGAAATATTGGCAGACGCAATAAAAGTCGATAAGGATGCCATATGGTCTGATTTTATACAAGGAAAAACCACAAGCTATTATACGGGAAATATTAAGAAAACAAAAAATAAAGAAAAAATATCAATTGAACTATTCTTGATGCTCGCAGTATCAATTTTTAGACAATACTTACCGAAAGTAAGAAGTGTACTCTCTTTAGAAGATATGGAAGATGATGCGGCACGTAAACTCTATATTGCTTTAGAAGAATGCTTTAGAAATGAAGAAAAATCGGTGGATGCGTTATTAGAAAAAATTGACGATGTACATATAAAAGAATTATTATTAAACAAGATCTCATCGGAAGAATACATGCTCAATCAGGATAAACTTATTCAAGACAGCGTGATGCGAATTAAACAAAAAAGCCTTGAAAAGAAGCGTGACTTAATAGTAAAACAACTTAAAGAATATGAAAAGAGTGAGAGCAGTTTTGTGAATATCAGAGAATTAGAATTGGAAAAAATGTTTTTAGACGAGGAACTACAAAAGATTAAGGTAATGTAAGATGTCAGATTTGAAGAACGATCCAGCAGTAATAAAATTACTCAAATATGCAAAACAGAAGAAAAGTATAAGCTATGATGAAGTTAACGATTTTCTGCCTGATTACATTGTGAATACGGATAAAATAGAGGAAGTATTGGTGTTAATAGAAAATAATAATATTAAATTGGCCGAAGAAGACATTTCTTTGCAACTGGAAGATGAAGAACCGGAAAAAATCGATAAAAAGAAGAAAAAAGTACTCTATAGTGAAGGAAAAGAAAGCTCAATTGATGATCCGATCCGCCTCTATTTAAGAGAAATCGGAAAAGAAAATCTCCTCACAGCCGAACAAGAGGTTATACTCTCGAAAAAAATGGAAGAAGGTGAAAATATCATTAAAAGTGTGGTCGTCTCGTCCAATGGTCTTATAAATGATTTTTTTAAGATCAGCTTAAAAACAATTTCAAAAAAAGATCCGCGGGAAATGAACATTTCAAAAAAAGAAGTTTCAGAAATATTGGCTGAACGCAAACGATTAAATCTCTTTTACAGAGAATACATAAGAGACGTTTTCCCCCTATTAAAACAACATATTGAATTAAAAAAGAACCTCGAAGAAGAAAATAATGATATTTTTAATAACACAGAGTTAATCAAAGGCCGTAAGGAGCTGTTAAAGCATTTAAAAAAAATTGAGTACCGACAAGAGGAGATAAATGCCTTTGCGGATAAATATATGACTGCAGCGCGAAAAATAAAGACCATCCAGAAGGATAAGAAAAAGATTGAAAAACGTCTTATGGTCTCCGATATACAGGATTTTAAAAATCTAACAAGAGGCTTAGCTAAAAAAGGCGAATGTGAAAAAATAGAGAAAAAACTGAATCTGCCGGCTGATAAAGTAAAAGATCTTATTCGAAATATACAACTTATAGAGAAGAAAATTCAAAATATCGAAATTGAATTTGAAGATATAATCTATACTATCTTAGAAAAAGCCAAAGAAGTAGAACACGGAAAGATAATGATGAAAAATGCAAAAGATAAGCTTATAAAAGCTAATCTTCGCCTGGTAGTAAGTATTGCGAAAAAATATACCAACAGGGGGCTGCATTTCTTCGATCTGGTACAAGAAGGAAATATAGGTTTGATTAAAGCTGTTGAAAAATTTGAATACCGTAAAGGCTATAAATTCTCAACCTATGCCACATGGTGGATACGGCAGGCAATTACCAGATCAATTTCCGATCAAGCAAGAACTATCAGAGTACCGGTCCATATGATCGAACAAATAAATAAAGTTATGCGTGAATCAAGGCAGCTGATGCAGGTATTAGGACGCGAGCCATCCGATGATGAGATCGCGGAACACTTGGGCTGGTCAATCGTACGTGTTAAGTCTGTAAAAAATGTAGCGCGTGAACCGATATCACTCGAAACTCCCATAGGAGAGGAAGAGGATTCGCTGCTGGGAGACTTTATTGAAGATAAAGACATAGAAAACCCTGCCAGCCAAACCGCTTTTCGCATCCTTCAGCAACAGCTGCATAGTGTACTTACTTCCTTACCTCCAAGAGAACAGGAAGTTTTAAAAATGAGATTTGGTTTGGTTGACGGTTATTCGTTGACATTGGAAGAAGTCGGATTACATTTTAATGTTACAAGAGAACGGATTCGTCAAATCGAAGCTAAAGCTTTAAGAAGATTAAGGCATCCTAAAAAGAGCAGACGCTTAAAAGATTATTTAGATTATTAAGGGGTAAGATATGATTAGTGAAGTATTTGATAAACTGCAATCTCTACAAGAGATTCTTTCTAAAAAATGTGAAATTGAGGAGGAAGTCTCAGAAATCCCCAAACTTATTAATACAAAACTTGAGCTTCTTGACCGCTTAAAAAAATCGTATGGTGATAAAAACAAAATTCACGGTGATATTAAGAATCGTATAAAAGATTACAAACAGAGAATGGCCGAAGCAGAGCGGGAACGAGAGAAATATGAACAACAAATGGATAAAATTAAAACACAGCGTGAATATGAGGCACTCGACAAGCAAATAAAGGATATAACCGCCAAAGAACAAGATTTTCGCAAGGAAATACAAAAATTAGAGAACCAGTTAACTGAGATTGCAACTACCTTAGGGAAAGAAAATCTCATGATTCAGAAGCAGGAAGATGAGGTAAAATCCGAACAGGTAAGAGTGAAACAAGAAATTAAAGAAAAACAAAAATTATTAAAGAATTTAGAAAAAGAAGAAACTAAAATTACACCTGGCCTCGATGAAGATATTCTGTTTAAATTCGAAAGAATAATAAGAAGTAAAGCCGGAATTGGTATTGTAGCCATTAGAAATGGTATCTGTACCGGATGCAACATCATACTCACACCTCAATTTGTTAATAACGTTAAACTCGGTGATGGTATTATGTTTTGTCCTGAGTGTTCTCGAATCCTCTTTTTTCCTGTAAGCGAAAAAACAGATGAAGATGAACTTGCGGATAATGAAGAAGAAGACGATAATGAAGAAAACACAAATGATAGCGAAATTGATTCCGACAGCGATGATGAGAGTGATGAATAAATAATATCATATAATTTACAATGAAGACAGGTTACATCACCGCTAAAAGGTATTGATCCTTTAGAGGAAAGTCCGGGCTCCGCAGAGCATGATGCCGGGTAACAACCGGGCCTGATTACCCGACCACTAAATGCCTTTGATGTTGCTAAATATTCGTTTAGATATATTTAAAGGCATTTAGTGGTCGGGTGGTCGGGACAGAAAGTGTCACAGAAAATATACCGCCTAAAAGGTTTTCTTCCTTAAGAAAATCTTAAAAGGTAAGGGTGAAAAGGTGAGGTAAGAGCTCACCGCTTTATTGGCAACAATAAAGGCACGACAAACCTCATCAGGAGCAAAGCCAAATAGCAGGAGGCTGCTCGCCTTAAAACCTGCGGGTAGGCTGCATAAAGCTTATGCAGTAATGCATAAGCTCAGATAGATGGTGATATAATACAGAACCCGGCTTATTAACCTGTCTTTTTTTATATAAATACAACAGAGCTTCTTGCAAAAATAACATTTTTGCAAGAAGCTCCTTAAATGGAAATTGCTAAATTATTATGGAATAAAGAATAAAAATTTTACTAACTTAATATATTTTGATTTTTGCAATTTCCTAAACAGATTGACTTTTTCTCTTAAGTTAATTTAAAATGAATATAAGCGGTTTACTATGATACTCAATTATGAACGTTATCAGATCAGATCTCAGAAAAAAAGAAAGAAATTTTTTTTTATTTTATTAATTTTCATTTTCCTTACTGCCCTTATTATAGGTTTATTCTTTTTATTACAGACACCGGAAAATCCTGTAGTTTTAAGTGAGATTATAAATCCCAATCAAGATCTTACCACACTCTGGGAAAACAGGTATTATGATAAAATCATATTTATCTGTGATTATAATCTGAAACAAAGGCCTTTGGACGAATACTATCTAATTTACCGTGGATTTTCATATTTTCATAAAGGAAAAGATATTTATGACGCTGTTATCGAACTTTTTCAACAGTATTTTAATTTAAATTCTAAAGAGATAGACTTAAACAGTTATCTATACATTGCCGAAAAACATAAAGATAAATTAAGCAGTTTAATCCAGGTACTGCATACTATCTATACAGATAATCAATTACACAATTATCCATATTTCAAAAATTTTTCTGATAATACCACCAATATAGAAAAATTAAATCTATTTTTAATAGCATGCATCTCACTTTTCGATGAAAGTATTATTTCTTTACGCAGAGCATTGCTTATCGAACATATAGGAATAAAGCATCAGATTTATTATATCCTTGGTAAAACATACTTTTTAAAAGGCAAAAGCTTTCTTTCTTTAAGCATTAAATATTTAGAGCTGGCATTCGAATCCGGCAATAAGGAATATGATCTCTATGAATACTTGGCTGCCGCATATGAGATCGATAATAAAATTGATAAAGCTGTTCAATTTCTGGAGGATGCTTATAGTCAAAAACCGTTAGATATCTATTTATATTATTTAGCTAAATATAATTGGAAATTAGCTGACTTTAAGAGCGCCGAGGAGTATCTTGACAATATTATAAATAAAACAAAGGATAAAGAGCTTTTATTTGAATGTAAGTTATTGCTAGGAAATGTTTATTTTGATAAAAAGGAATATAGCAAAGCAAAAGAGTTGTATGACACTATATTAGAGGAATTTGACAATTCTGCCGAAGCTCATTTTCGTTTAGCTTTAATATATGAGCAATTAGGAGATTATGCAAAATACCGTTCTGAATTAAGAAAGGCATATACATTAAATCCTAACTTTGAAGACGTACGAAGCCGTCTGTATAACTAATAAAGGAAATAGTAGGGAGGCCTAATTTTATGGGTGTAAGAGATTTTTTTAACAACTTCTCAACAGACATTGGAATTGATTTGGGAACTTGTACTACTTTAATACATGTAAAAGGAAAAGGAATAATTTTATTTGAACCTTCTGTTGTAGCTATTGAGAGAGGTACAAAAAAAGTTGTTGCTGTGGGATCGGAAGCAAAAAAAATGTTATGGAAGACGCCGGGAAAAATTATTGTAATTAGACCGATGAGAGACGGAGTAATTGCTGATTTTGAGACAACAGAAAAAATGATTCGCAGTTTTATCGGCAAAGTTATGCCGAAAAAGTTGTTTATTAAACCACGGATGGTTATCGGAATTCCAACATGCATTACCGAAGTGGAAAAGAGAGCGGTAAGAGAAAGTGCCGAACAAGCAGGAGCACGGGAAGTTGTGCTTATAGAAGAATCCATGGCCGCCGCAATCGGTGCCAATATACCCATTCTTGAACCGGCAGGTAATATGATCTGTGACATCGGAGGAGGAACAACCGAAATATCCGTCATCTCATTAGGCGGTATGGTAGTGTCGAATGCTATTAGAGTAGGCGGAGATGAGTTTGACGAAGCCATTATAAAGCATGTACGCAGCGTTCATAATCTTATTATTGGGGAACAAACTGCCGAAAATCTTAAAATAACAATAGGAAATGCTTCTCCTGATAAAAAAATCGAAAAAATGGAAATAAAAGGGACCGATGCTATAACTGGTCTTCCGCGAAGATTAGAGATGGATTCAGTTGAAGTGAGAGAAGCTCTCCAAGAACCCCTTACCACGGTTATCGATGAGATTAAAAAAACTTTGGGACAGACACCTCCTGAACTCGCTGCTGATATTATAGAAAGAGGAATAGTTATGACTGGCGGCGGATCGTTATTAAAAGGCTTACCTAAGCTAATTTCCAAAGAGTGTGGTGTACCGGTAATCCTCGCAGAAGATCCTCTCTATTGTGTAGCGCGCGGTGCAGGAAAATTCTTCGAGAGCTTGAAAGAATCAAGTGAAAAAATATACAACATAAAGAAATAGAGTTGCTCATCGGATGTTAAAATTTAAGGGTTTCATTCGCAAAAATAAGAATATTGTAACTCTTTTTATTCTATTAATCATTTCAAGTTGTATGATCATCTTTGCTAAAACAGACGTCATGTCAGCACCGAACAGAATTGGCATGTCTTTCTTCGCTTTTTTCCAAAATAGCACAGGCTCGGTTGCAAAATGGTTTTCCAATATAATTAATTCTATCGGTAAAGTGGAAGAGTTAAAACAGGAATTAAAACAAGCCGAAGAAGAATTGCTTCAGTATAAACGAATTTCACGTGACATTATCGATCTGCGTAAAGAAAATGAGGAGCTTAAGCAAGAGTTGGAATTATTACAAGATATTGATTTTGAATATATTGCAGCCGAAATAATCGCATGGAATACCGAACATAACTTTTCTACCGTAACAATTAATAAAGGACAGTTATCAGGTATTGAAAAAAATATGCCCGTTATTGCCTTTCAAGGCGGACTTCAAGGTCTGGTCGGTAAAATTATCTCTGTGGGTCTCAATTCAGCGACTATCCTTACTTTAGCAGATGCTTCCTCTTATGTATCATCCCGCTTCCAAGATTCGGATTATGTGGGACTCATAAACGGTAGAGGTGTGAACTCCGAATATCTGCTCATGAGCGGTGTCAAAAAACACGCAGCTTCAGAAATCCAGTATGGGGATATCATAGAATCATCAGGATTAGGTGGGCTCTATCCCAAAGGAATAGCCATCGGCCGCTACAGGAAAATACAGGCCAAGGAATATGATACTACACTGAAATTTGAAATTGAACCGGTGATTGATTTTTCCCGGCTGGAATATGTCTATATATTAAAGGTTACGGACTAGCTATGGATAAAGGTTTTAAACTTATTATGCTTTCTCTCCTTTTATTATTCATTGCCCTTTTGCTGCAATCTACATTTTTCGAACTTTTAAAGATACATAATGTAAAGCCGGATATAAGCCTTATCGTACTTATATTTATTGCAACGCGGAAAGGCATTATGCCCGGACAGGTGTGTGGATTCTTTCTGGGCCTGCTCCAGGCCTTTTTCAGTGGGATCGCTACGGGTTTTTTTGCTCTTACTAAAACTATCATAGGTTTTGTTTTCGGGCTCACTGAGGGAACTATCTCCGTATCTTTCTTTATTATCCCCTTTTTATTGGCAGGTGCCGCTACGATCATGAAAGGTATAATTAGTGGTCTTGTACACATTATTTTTGCTATTCCGGCTCCGGATATCTGGGTCTTCATCCTCAATGTGTGTATTGAAACTGTTTACAATGCGGTGTTAGCTCCTATTATTTTTTTACTATTGCGTAATATAAGATTTCTAAAACCCGAAAAATCAGAGGTATACTGATGTTTACGGAAGGTTCCTCTTCTTCAAATTCAAATGAGTTTAGAACAAGAATAAAATCTCTTGCCGTATTAATTTTCATTTTCTTTTTTATTTTGACCTTCGCGCTGTTTAATTTACAAATAATCAGGGGAAGGGAATACCTCAAAAAAGTTAAAACAGAGGTTGGGAGGAAAAGGACTATTCTAACACAGCGGGGTGAGATCTACGATAGAAATTATGATGTTCCGCTCGTCATAAATATAGAGACATATACCATTGCCATAATTCCGGGAGCAGTACCTGAAATTGAAATAGAAGATATATTCAACAGACTGGAAGATTTTTTAAAATTAAAAAGAGGTTATATAAAAGATAAAATACCAAAGAGTTATTACCATTTATATCAACCAGTTGAAATAAAGACCGATGTATCATTCGAAACAATATCATATCTCGCCGAGCATATAGACGAATTTCCCGGTGTAACATGGACAACATCCTTAAAAAGAACATATTTGGAAACAGCCTCTTTTTCTCATATCCTAGGTTATATCGGAGATATCGATATGAAGGAGCTGCAGATACTGGCAAATGAAGGCTATGAAGCAGGGATGCAGCTCGGAAAAACAGGAATTGAAAAACAATACGATCGTATTTTAAGAGGTAAAGACGGAAAAATTTTAAGGATAGTGGATGTGAGAGAAAAGCAGATTACCGAACAGATTGAGGATGAGATACCGCCTGAATTAGGTGAACATGTAGTATTGACAATAGATAAAAAGATTCAAAAACTCTGCCAAGACACCCTGGGAACGCACAAGGGTGCCGTCATTGTGTTAAAACCCCATACCGGGGAAGTTCTGGCCATGGTTTCCTATCCCTATTTTGATCAAAACCTGTTTTATACCAAGAATTATTATAACAATCTAAGGGTAAATCCGGATAGACCCCTTATAAATCGCACAATTCATGAATATATGCCGGCTTCCGTCTTTAAAATAATTATGACTGCCGCCATTCTGGAAGAAAATGCCATTCATCCCTCAAATACAGTCTATTGTTCGGGCAGGATATATTATGGTGACCGTTACTTTCACTGCTGGCTGCGTTCCGGCCACGGTGCCATGAACCTTTTTAACGGGTTTACCAATTCATGCAACATCTATTTCATGACTGTGGGAAGAGATTATCTCGGAGTAGATAAAATAGTCAAATACGCCCGTGAATTTAATCTCGGTAAACTCACGGGAATTGATATCCCCGGGGAATTAGAGGGTTTTATTCCCACTCCGGAATGGAAGGAAGACAGGGAGAACATGATCTGGCTTCCGGGCGATACTATGAATCTTTCCATAGGTCAAGGATATATTCAGGCTACGCCGTTACAAATGGCGAATGTGATTGCTATGGTTGTTAATAATGGAACCATCTATAAACCATTTCTCCTAAAAGAAACCAGAGACCCTCATACGGGAGATATCATTTCCAGAACCAGCCCTGAAGTTCTGCAAAAAACAACTGTTATAAAGCCGAGTACATTCGAGTATATTCAGAGAGCAATGCGCAATGTTGTTGAAAACGGAACAGCTCGTTATGCGGTTTATACAAAATCAGTAAAAATTGCAGGCAAGACAGGAACAAGCCAAATAGGCCCTCATGCTGAAGACAGAACAAACGAATGGTTTGCCGCCTATGCTCCATATAACGCAGCGGATCCCGAGCAGCAGGTGGTGGTTGTGGTTATAGTTGAATATGTTCCAAAAGGGGAGTGGTGGGCTGCCATAATGTCTAATTATATTTTTCACGGTATCTTTACCCAAAAAAGTTATAAGGAAGTCGCTATGGAGTTCGGATCACTGCATAGGGACTTAGGAGAATAGTATTTTGAGACGGGGATCCTTTTTTAATATTGATATATACATTTTAATCTCTACAATTATTCTGCTTTTTATCGGTGTTTTGTTTATCTTTTCCAGCAATACCTCTGTTGTAAATGTACTAAACACCAGCGAATACATCAAACAGATTGTATGGATCCTCATAGGTATTCCCATCCTGATATTTTTTTCACTCTACAATTACCAGTATTTTAAAAACATTGCCCATTTTATCTATATTGCTGCAATTATTCTCTTAATTGTTACCCGCATTTTTGGAGAAGAAGTGAACGGTGCAATATCGTGGCTGCGCTTTGGCAGCTTTATCGGAATACAGATCTCGGAATTTTCAAAAATAGCCGTAATTCTTTTTTTTAGCGCCTATTTATCAATAATAGGTCAAAAGATTCGCCAACTACCATATTTTCTCTTAGGATTTTTAATCTGTCTGGTTCCCATGATGCTGGTCATCATTCAACCCGATTTAGGAACAGCAGCTGTGTATATCCCGATCTTTTTAGCTATGGCCTGGGCATCCGGAGCCAAAAAAAAGCATATTGTATTTATTGTCCTTGCCGGGTTTTTTATGATATCAATTTTCATTATTCCGCACCTGCAGCAGTATTTTCCTTCCCTGAGAACCCCGCTGCTTCAAATCTTTACGGAATCCGGTTATACCCTAGCATTCACAGGAATAATCTCACTCATCGTCGTTATCTCCGCAGTAGGGTATTATTTTTTAAAGACCCACTATTTTTATTGGATTTATTATTCAGGTTTTATGTTTATTACCGCCTCTTTAGGCGCGCTTGTGATGCAGCATATTATTAAATTAAGGGAGAAACAGATTAAACGTCTGATAATCTTTCTTGATCCTCAGATTGATCCTAAAGGTGACGGATGGAATATCATCGAATCGGTTATGGCAATTGGTTCAGGAGGATTTACAGGCAAGGGCTTCCGCATGGGTATCTTAAGTCAATCCCAATACATCCCACAACAGAGCACGGATTTTATCTATTCTATTATATCTGAAGAATGGGGTTTCGTGGGAGGTCTTTTTATTCTCATTCTATTTCTTGTCATACTCACACGGGCTATAAAAATTATTTACAACTCACGGGATTCATACGCCCACTATATTGGAGTAGGAATTATTGGCATGATCTTTTTCCATGTTGTGATTAATATTGGAATGACTATGGGAATCATGCCTATAACAGGTATTCCTCTGTTTTTTATCTCCTACGGCGGCTCATCACTTATAACCGGACTTATTGCCATCGGTATCCTGATAAATATTCATTATAGACGCTATTATTAACACCATGCAGCAGATTAACCCCGAGATTGATTTAAAGACCGTTCTCCTCAGCGTAGAAAAACCGGGAAGATACACCGGAGGAGAGTATGGAATAATTAAAAAATCCGATAATGCCCGGCTTAAGGTAGCGGTTTCTTTTCCGGATCTCTATGAAATAGGGATGTCCAATCAAGCGGTTAAAATAATTTACCATATCCTTAATAGCATAGAAGGAGTGGTATGTGAACGTGTTTTTGCTCCCGCCCCTGATTTTGAAGCAGAGCTTAGAACTCGTGCGCTTCCTCTCTATACTTTAGAGAGCGGCACCCCTCTTGCCCAATTTGATATTATTGCTTTCTCCGTAGGTTATGAACTGACAATCACCAATGTATTAAATATACTGGATTTGGGCGGAATCAATGTTTTAAAAGAAAAAAGAGCACAAAACCAACCTATTATTTTAGCCGGAGGACCTGCAGTAACCAATCCCGCTCCCTTTAAAGATTTTTTTGATTGTATTTTTTTAGGAGAAGCAGAGGAATGGCTGTATACAAGCTTTTCCCGGCTAGCGGAACTAAAAAAACAAGGCGGTTCCAAGCTTGATCTATTATCTCACCTTATCTCCTATCACTCTGTTTGGAGCCCTGACAAAACAACAAACACAAAAAGGTCTATTCTGCCTGCATTCAGCGACAGATCGGTGTGCTCTTGTTTTCCCATACCGAATATCAAAACAGTTCAGGATCATGGTGTGGTTGAAATTATGCGCGGATGCCCCAATGGCTGCCGTTTTTGTCATGCGTCATATTATTACCGCCCGCAAAGAGTTAAATCGCTATCACGTATCGTTCACCAGGTAGCGGAGCTCATTTTCAGTTGCGGTTATAAAGAGATTACACTTGCTTCTCTTTCTTCAGGTGATTTTCCTGAGCTTAATACGTTAGTGAAGCTGCTGCATGATTCTTACAGCAAATTCGGTGTTTCTTTTTCCCTGCCTTCCTTAAGGATCGATTCACTTGTTTTAAGCTTATTTAAAGAGCTGGCAACAGTAAGAAAAAGTGGTCTGACGTTTGCAATTGAATCCGCTCTTATCAAAGGACAACAGAGTATTAATAAATATATACCTTATGAAAAAACCAGAGAAATGCTCTCTGAAGCGAAAAATATGGGCTGGAAACAAGCAAAGTTCTATTTTATGATAGGTCTGCCCGGATATATTGATCGAGACGAGTCGGCAGATATTATTGATTATATAACTCGCTTACAACAAGAAACCGGTATGTATTTACATATCAATTTCTCTACGTTCGTACCGAAACCGCATACCCCGTTTCAATGGGAGAGGCAGCTGCGTGAAGAAATCGCTTTTTCACGTATTATTTCCATAAAAAAGGCCTTAAAAAGAAAGCCAATAAAAATATCTTATCATTCACCGTACCAATCCTTTCTCGAAGGTATGATTGCTCGAGGTGATGAAAGAATAGGAGACCTCATTATTGAGGCCTTTCATAAAGGCGCGAGGCTCGACGCCTGGGAAGATTACTATAAAAGAGATCTCTGGAAACAGATCTGCGGTTCGGCTGTTTTTGATGTTGAGCATGAAACATATCGCAAACGAAACAAACATGAAAAATTACCTTGGTATAACATCTCATTAGGAAATTCTCAAGCTTATCTTAAGCTGGAAAATATTAAAGCTCATAAATTTGAAATGAGTCCTCCCTGTAGTGATCCCTGCCCGGCTTCATGCGGGATTTGCAATAAAAATATAAAAATCGATAAAAAACCCGCTTCCGTTCCAACTTTGATTCCACACGCTCATACATTCTTAACTTACGAAAATCCTTTAAGTCGTATACTTTTTTGTTTTTTAAAAAAAGGAAAAGCCGTGTTTTTATCACATCTTGATCTTGTTCGTATTTTTGAGCGTTCGTTTTTACGTGCTGGTTATATAGCCAAAATGTCATCAGGATTTAATCCTAAAGCAAAACTGGAGTTTGCCAGTCCACTTTCATTAGGTTTATCTTCTGAACATGAAATTGCGCTTTGCACTTTTTATAATGTTGATTCAGTTCCTGCTTTTAGTCAAAGAATTAATCAAGTTTTACCTGAAGGTTTATCTGTTATTCAAGTACAAGAAATACCACAGCTTAAAAAAGGGGAGAAGAAGCGCTCTCTTATGTCTTTATATTGGGGTTCTGATTTTTTAATTGAGTCTCATTCAAACTTGCCAGTTTCAGATCTGCTTTTTTCAAATTATTTAAATATTATTTCAACAACTAAAATAGATTCCGATCATATAATACTTCGCTATAAGTTTTTTTTAAAGAATATAAATCTGCATACCATCTTAAAAAACGTGTTTCAAACCGAAACTCCTCATGAATACTGTTCGATTTCCCGTCTTACAACATTTGCCCGCAGCAGTGATGATCATCCCATATCGTACTTTGCTGTTTTTAACTAATGCATTTTATCACATTGTATGAATAAACATACTATTTATCATTTTATGACATTTTTAAAGGGTTTTAAAAGATATGAATTGCTTAGTAGACAGAATATATATTATAGGAAGTTACTTGTATAAGCGCTTCATCAGCACAACTTACATATAATCTGACAACTCATAATTTCATTCTAACTACTATTTAACCGTACGCATTACCCTGAAGCCCACATCATCAAATCCAATACAGTAATCAGGATAATTGAAATTACTCACATAACTACTAACTCCAACATTAGTTGTGTTAAATGAACCGCCACGGTACATTCGTATTCCGCCTGTCATCATTATTTCTATTTCATCTGAATCTTCCACTTTTCTAACACCAACTATTCCCACTTTCTCCGTACAAAACTCTCTCACATTACCGCTCATATCATAAATTCCAAGTTCATTGGGAAGTTTATACCCCACAGGATGGACAGTACCAAATGAATTGTGCTCATACCATGCCACATGCTCAGGATTATCGCTGCCTGAATAAGTATAGTTTTTACTGTTTAATCCTCCTCGTGCCGCGTATTCCCACTCGTCAGCTTGTGGTAAGCGGTATCCATCATTATCAAAATAAAAATCCCATGTTTCAAGATCGTAACATGGCGCCTTACCCTCTTTTTCACTTAAGAAATTACAAAACGCGACAGCACCGAACCAGCTGATACTTACTACCGGATAATTTTCTTTTCCAGGTTTAGGCTTTAATTTTTCATTATCATAGGAAAGCTGACAGTTTTTATTGTCCAGATCAATTAGTTCCCATTCAAAATACGGTTTCAATCTTACCGATCTTGCTGTTATTGTCACATAATCTTTTTCCAGTGCCCAATTGTAGACTTCGGCTATAAGAAAATTCGCAATCTCACATTTGGCTATGTAAAACGATTTGATTTCAGCGTTATAAAAGGGCCAGGTTACACCGTCACCTAATTTCATCTCACCTCCTTGCACAAAAACTACAGGCAATTGTGATGAGCGTTCAACTGCAGCACAGCCAAACATAAAAAACAATAATAATAAAAACAGATATAATTGTCTCATTTTTTATACCTCCTTATCCGCTTTAAGAAGTATATAAATAAGAATTTTTGTAAAGTATAAAAATATATTAATAGATATAAAATCGATGGCTGATTTAGTGCAAAATTTAATGGTAAGTTATAAAATAGAAGATTTATCTTATCTTAATCACCGCACTTACCTAAATACTTCTTTTAAAAAGGCTTACAATATATCACGAAAACTTGATATGTCTGCAATAAATTTATACTTTTTCATACATCCTCAACAAAAAACTTAAAAGCTTTAACTACTTCCATGTTTAATTGATTTATCTGCTTTTTTAAATTCTCTTTATTACGGCAATCCCTATACATGACTGTAGCACCGTTAGAATCATCTTTCGAATAGAAGAAATGCAACGGTGGTTCAAAATCCTTGAGACCTATATTTTTAGCAAAATCAACAGTAGCCTGCGGCACACCTGTCACGATAAAATCGATTGTGATAGCTATTATATATTTATACATGGTCTGTAATAAAACAATCAACGCAGGAGAATTATTATACTTTTGTCTAACCATCAGACGATTAATTTCAATCCGCCTTACCTGCTCGTTTTTTAAAAAGTCAGGAATCTCCTGATACAACTCCACTTCGAGTTTGTTATGAAGCGGTTCAACAATTCTTCCGGCAGCAACCAGGTCATCAATGGCAAACACACCGAACCATACGGAAACAGTATCATATATATCTGAAAAATATCGACCCTGCTCATCCTCTTTTACAACCCAGTTTGACGGATTATCTGCAGCCGGCAGCCAGTTCATCTCTTTTGTATACACCTTATATACAAAGTGCCTTGCTCGCAGAGAATCTTGCGGATTTAATTTTTTTCCTATAAATTCTTGCATGAGCCCTCATTTTTTAATTACACGATTATATCGATTCCAATAAACCTATCTGACAATACCTTTTCATGCAACTAAAATCTAAAAAAATAATCATAAAAAAAGGTTGACAAAACCATAAATATATTATTAATGATATATATATGAAGAAAATTTTGGATTACAAATCTGTATTCTCCATACGCACTCTCCTAAGCATTATTATCGTAGTACTCGTACTTATTGGGGTTAATCCCAAGGGAGAATAGGAACTGTAATCTAAAAGCTTAGATTCAAGGAGCCGTTCTCCCAGGGGAACGGCTTTATTTTTATGTACTGAATCTTTAAGAGGAGGTGTTATGGAAAAAAACGGAGCACAACTGATTGTCGAAGCCTTAAAAAAAGAAGGCGTGAAAGTTATTTTCGGTTTTCCGGGAGGAGCTGTTATACCTATTTTCGATGTTCTTTTCAATGATCCTGACATCCATGTGGTATTAACCCGCCATGAGCAGGCTGCCGTACATGCGGCTGACGGATATGCGCGTTCTACCGGGAAAACAGGTGTCTGCCTGGTTACCAGCGGCCCCGGTGCAACCAATACCGTAACAGGTATTGCCACAGCTAACTTTGATTCTGTACCACTTGTCTGTCTCACCGGACAGGTGCCGCGCAATATGATTGGTAACGACGCTTTTCAAGAGGCCGATATCGTGGGCATTACCCGTCCCATTACCAAGAACAACTATATTATTACCGATAGAGCCGAATTAGGCAGAACCCTGAAAGAGGCATTTTATATTGCTTCAACAGGAAGACCTGGTCCTGTACTCATTGATTTTCCCAAAGATATTCTCAATGCCAAATTAAACGACAGCTATCCTGAGTCTGTTTCTATCCGCGGCTATAATCCTGTAATAAAAGGGCATCCGGGACAGATAAAAAAAGCAGCCGAGACCTTACATAAAGCTAAAAAACCGCTTTTTTATGTGGGCGGCGGTATTCATATTGCTGGTGCGGTGGATGTTTTCCGCAAAGTTGTAAAAAAGACCGGCATACCCGTTATCTCCTCACTCATGGGTATTGGAGCCCTTGCCACAGACGATCCGCTTAATCTGGGTATGATCGGTATGCACGGTACCTATCCGGGGAATATGGCCGTTACGGAATGTGATCTGATTTTGGGTATTGGCACACGTTTTGACGATAGAGCCACAGGTAAGCTTTCCGAGTTTGCGCCCCATGCCAGAATTGTTCATATCGATATCGATCCCGCATCCATTGCCCGTAATGTTGCTGTCGAGATCCCGATTGTCGGTGATGCACGTCAGGTTTTGGAAGAGCTCCTGCCTCAGGTAAAACAGTCTCAGATTGACGGATGGATTAAACAGGTTAAAGAATGGCAACAAGCTCATCCTTTAAAGATCGAAGAAGGGAACATCAGGCTTTCCCCTTCCAGGATAGTACACACAATCAGCGAGGTTTTTCCTGATGCCATTATTGCAACGGAAGTCGGACAAAACCAAATGTGGGCCGCGCTATTTTATAATTATAAACACACACGCTCACTACTTACTTCGGGTGGTTTGGGCACCATGGGCTACGGATTCCCGGCAGCGATCGGGGCCCAAGTGGCCAATCCGGATAAAACTGTTATTGATATTGCAGGTGACGGATCGATTCAGATGAACATTCAGGAGCTGGCTACCGCCGTTCAGGAAGAGCTGCCGGTTATCGTAGCAATTCTCAATAACGGTTATTTGGGCATGGTACGGCAGTGGCAGGAAATGTTCTTCGACAAGCGCTACTCTTCCACATGTTTAAACCGAAGGCCAAGCTGTCCTCCCGGATGCAAACACCCCGGTGAAAACTGTCTGGTTTATAATCCTGATTTTATTAAACTTGCCCAGGCGTATGATGCCATAGGTTTACGGGTAAGTAAAACCGAGGAGATCAAACCGGCCTTAGTAGAAGCCGGTAAATCAAAAAACCGGCCTGTACTTATAGATTTTCTTATTGAGTATGAGGCCAATGTCTGGCCCATGGTACCGCCGGGAGGAGCTAACAGCGATATGCTCCTCGGAGAAGGGAGATAAACATGACACATGTAATTAGTATGCTTGTTGAAAACCATCAGGGTGTATTAGCCCGCATAGCAGGTCTTTTTTCCGGGCGTGCCTACAATCTGGAAAGCCTTACCGTCGGAGCCACTAATGATTCCAGCGTCTCACGCATCACCTTAGTGTGCAAGGGTGACGATAATGTGATCGAACAGATTAAAAAGCAACTCAACAAACTTATCGATATCATAAAACTGGTGGATCTTACGGGTTTGCAAACAGTACACCGTGAACTTGCTTTAATAAAAATAGCGGCCACACCCGCTCAGCGAGGGGAGATTTTTCAAGTGGCCGATGTATTTAGAGCCAAAGTTCTGGATGTAGGGCTTGATAACATGATCTTAGAAGTTACCGGTTCTTCGGAAAAAATAGATGATTTCCTGTTGATTTTGCAATCATACAATATTCTGGAAATGGCCCGCAGCGGACTGGTTGCTATGGAGCGGGGCAAAAAAGCTAAAAAATAATATTATCTGAGGAGCAGATGATGGAAAAGGTATATATTTTTGATACAACATTACGCGACGGTGAACAATCACCGGGTGCGTCAATGAGTATAGAACAAAAATTCGAACTCGCTGTACAGCTTTCACGTTTAGGAGTTGATATTATCGAAGCTGGTTTTCCCGTCTCTTCACCTCAGCAGTTTGAGGCCTGCAAACGTATTGCGCAAAATGTAAAAGGAAGCACTATCGCCGCTTTAGCCAGAGCCGTAGAAAAGGATTTGGACAGTGCCCATCAGGCAATACAAGCAGCCGAACATCCGCGTATTCATACGTTTATTGCCACCTCACCTATTCATATGAAGCATAAACTTAATAAAGAACCCGACCAGGTTGTGGAAATGGCGGTTGCCGCCATAAAATACGCACGCAATCTGGTGGCAGAGGTTGAGTTCTCACCGGAAGATGCTACCCGCAGTGAAATACCCTTTCTCTGCCGTATTATAGAAAAGGTTATCGATGCAGGAGCAACGATTATCAATATTCCGGATACAGTGGGCTATGCCATACCCGAAGAATTCGGCAAATTTATTAGGGCAATCCGTGAAGGAGTCCCCAATATGGATAAAGCTGTCATCTCCGTCCACTGTCATAACGATCTGGGCCTTGCAGTGGCCAATACATTGGCAGCAATAAAAGAAGGTGCCCGTCAAGTCGAAGTTACCCTGAATGGTATCGGAGAACGTGCAGGCAATGCCGCTTTGGAAGAATTTGTGATGTCACTCTATGTACGTAAAGATATTTTTCCTTTTACAACCAACATCAAAACTACTCAGATCTACAGTTCCAGCAGGCTGCTTTCGAATATTATTGGCTTTCCGATCCCCAGAAACAAGCCCATAATCGGTGAAAACGCCTTTGCCCATGAATCGGGAATACATCAGGACGGCATGTTAAAAAAAAGAGAAACCTACGAAATTATGACTCCGGAATCCGTGGGTAGAGACACCAGTAAGATTGTGTTGGGACGTCATTCCGGGATGCACGGTTTTCGCAAACGCGTGGCTGAACTGGGTTTCAGTTTAGCTCCAGATGAAATCAAAAAGGCTTATGAAGAGTTTTTGGTTATAGCCGACCGGAAAAAGGAGGTTTACGATGAAGACCTCTATGTGATAATCGGGGAGCAGATGGGAAATGTAACTGAAAGCTATCATCTGGATTACTTCAGTATACAATCCGGAAACCGCTCTGTTCCTACCGCCACGGTACGCATCCAATTTGGAGAGACCATGAGCGAAGAAGCCGCTACCGGTGACGGACCGGTGGATGCCATTTTTAAGGCCATCGACAGGGTTACCGGAATTAAGACCAAACTTGTCGAATATGTGGTTCAAGCCGTTACACCCGGTAAAAATGCCATGGGTGAAGTGACAATAACACTTAGCATAAATGATAAAAAATTTGTAGGATGCGGTGCGTCGACCGATATCTTAGAAGCCAGCGCTAAAGCATATATCAGCGCGATTAATCGTTACAAGACTTTTGTCTCTGTAGGTAATCAATAGAGAGGAGTTACTTTTTTATGGGAATGACACTTACTGAAAAAATATTGGCCTTAAAAGCCGGCCAAGATATACTTATGGCCGGTGAATTCATTGAAATAGAACCGGATCTTGCCTTGGCTAATGATATTACCGCTCCTATTGCTATCAAAGAGTTTAAGAACGCGGGCGGAAAATCTATCCCGTATGCTGAACGAGCATACTTGGTACCGGATCATTTTACTCCGAACAAAGATATTCTTTCGGCCGAACAGGTAAAAATGCTACGCGATTTTGCCAAAGAGTACCCTAAAATTCATTTTTTTGAACAGGGAGAAGTCGGTGTGGAGCATGCCCTGCTTCCCGAAATAGGAGCCATCGTACCCGGTATGGTTATTATCGGTGCCGACTCCCATACCTGCACCTATGGAGCTTTGGGCGCTTTTTCCACCGGTACTGGTTCCACGGATATTGCAGGATTTTATCTGACCGGTAAGGCATGGCTCAGAGTTCCGCCAAGCATTAAAGTAGTTTTTAAAGGCACCATGGACAAATGGGTGTCGGGAAAAGATCTCATCTTGCTTTTAATCGGTAAAATCTCGGTTTCCGGTGCGCAGTATAAAGCATTGGAGTTTACAGGTCCGGTAATCGATGAACTCTCGGTAGAAGCACGGCTTACCATGGCCAATATGGCCATCGAAGCCGGTGGAAAAAACGGTATTTTCACGCCCGATAAAAAAGTTGCTGAGTACTTGCGGGAACGCACCTCCAGGCAGGGTAGTTATTTAGAGGCCGACAACGATGCTGAGTATGAACAAATCGTAGAAATCGATGTTACAGGCGTTAAACCGCTTGTTGCCTACCCTCACCTGCCTGAAAACATACATGAAGCACGTGAAGGAAACAAGATTAAAATAGACCAGGTTGTGATCGGAAGCTGTACCAACGGCAGGATCGAAGATCTCCGCATTGCTGCCCATCTGCTTAAGGGCAGAAAAGTGGCGGGAAACGTCAGATGCCTGATTATCCCTGCCACACCTGCCATTTACAGACAGGCACTGGATGAAGGCCTTTTTACCATTTTTTTAGATGCCGGTGCGGTTATCTCACCGCCTACCTGCGGACCCTGTATGGGCGGTCATATGGGAATTCTCGCACAGGGAGAAAAATGTGTATCCACAACCAACAGAAATTTCGTGGGCCGTATGGGACATCAGAAAAGCGAAGTCTACCTGGCCTCACCGGCTACTGCTGCAGCCAGTGCTATAACAGGTACAATTACCAGTCCGGAACAAATAACTTAGATCGTGAAAGGAGCCTTGAATATCATGCAATTCAAAGGTAAAGTATATGTATTTGGAAATGACGTAAATACGGATGAGATAATTCCCGCACGCTATCTCAACACCTCTGATCCCGATGTATTGGGACAGTACTGTATGGAGGATATCCGTCAGGGTTTCGGTGAAAGCGTGCCTAAAGGCAGTATTATTGTGGCCGGAAATAACTTTGGCTGCGGATCCTCCCGGGAGCATGCGCCGATTGCTATTAAAAATGTCGGTATTTCCTGTATTATCGCCAATTCATTCGCGCGGATTTTCTTCCGCAACTGTATTAACATCGGTCTGCCAATAATAGAAAGCAAAGAAACGGCAGAATTAGTGAGCGAAGGAGATATCATAACTGTTGATCTCACGGCCGCTCAAGTTATCCTGCAATCAGGCGTGATTATAAAAATAAATCCCTTCCCGGTTTTTATGCAGCGTATTGTTGAACGAGGAGGATGGATCCCCTACTTGCGTGCTCAATACAAATTCTAAGAGGAGGAAGCTCGAATGAAACAAATTACTATTTACGATACAACACTCCGTGACGGTATGCAGGGAACAGGCATTAATTTTACTCTTGATGATAAAATCCGGATCGCCCATAAGCTGGATGAGATGAAAATCGATTATATTGAAGGCGGCTTTCCCCTCTCTAATGAAAAAGAGTCCCAATTTTTTAAGGAACTGAAAAAAGAGAAGCTAAAGCACGCAAAAATCGTTGCTTTTGGCTCCACACGTGCTCCCCAGGGAAAAGCTGCGAACGACCTGCATATTAACGCGCTGCTGGAAGCGGACACACCTACTGTAATAGTGGTAGGAAAAGCCTGGACAGCTCATGTAAAGCATGTAATAAAAACTACTCCCCAAGAAAATCTTAAAATGATTTTCGACTCAATTTCCACACTTAAAAAAGCCGGCCGCGAAGTATTTTTTGATCTGGAACATTTTTTTGACGGTCATAAAGCTGATCCCGATTATGCACTGCAGGTACTCAAAACCGGACATGAGGCAGGCGCTGACATGCTTGTACTCTGTGATACAAACGGTGGTTGTGTACCGTCCGAAGTAGAGCACATTATGCAGAATATTTCTCAGCAGCAGCTCAATCCTCTGGGAGTCCATTTCCACAATGATACCGGTTGTGCCGTAGCAAATACGCTTACTGGTATTGAAGCCGGTGCAATCCATATTCAGGGAACAATCAACGGTTGGGGAGAACGCTGTGGCAATGCCAATCTCTGCGTACTCATCCCCAATATTTGTTTTAAATTAAAATACAAAGCCAACTGCTGCGACAGAGTAAACCACCTTACCTCACTTTCACGCTTTTTAGCAGAGAAAGCCAACATTATTCCCGACCGTCGTCAACCGTATGTGGGAGAGGCTGCATTTAGCCATAAAGGTGGTCAACATGCAGATGTAATCTCAAAAGCAGATTATCTCATGGAACATATCGATTCCAATTTAGTCGGGAATACACGTCATATTATCCTTTCGGAATTAGCCGGTAAATCCACCATTGTTAATAAACTATCCAAATACGGTGATTTCAACAAATCATCATCTGAAGTAGCGGAGCTCATTCAAAAATTAAAGCTCTTGGAACAGGAAGGATTTGAATATGAAGCCGCAGAAGCCTCTTTCGATCTGATTATGCGAAAAACACTCAAGCGCTATACATCGTTACTCGACTTGCACAACTATCATCTTGAATCGTACAAATCCGGTGATGCTCCTTCCCAAACCGTAGGCCGCATCTTCTTGAAGCTTAAAGGCAAAGAGGTTATGGGTGCAGCTGTTCGTGTCGGACCTGTGGAAACCCTGGATGCCGCCTTAAGAGATGCACTGCTGCCCATATTTCCATTTATAGCTAAAATTAAACTCACTGACTATAAAGTACGCGTTTTAAATCCTGAAAAGGCTTCGTCTGCCAAGGTCCGTGTTTTCATAACATCCTCCGATGGTAAACACGATTGGGATACAGTAGGTGTATCCGAAAATATCGTAGAGGCATCATGGCAGGCACTCATTGACAGCTTTGAATATTATTATAATAACTATACGTTAAACCAAACGGGTAAATAATGCCTCCTCTCGTCGTCTACATAACCGGTTTTCGTCAGCATGCAGGGAAAACAGTCACCAGTCTGGGACTCATCTCACTGTTTCAGAAGATTATTGAGCCAATTCATATCGGCTATATAAAACCGGTAGGTCAGGAGTTGGTTGAGCTTCCCGACGGCTCAAAAATCGATAAGGACGCCCGCATCGTACAGGAGTTCTCCAACATTCCCGATATGAATATGAAATTGGTTTCACCGGTACGGCTTGGCTCCGGGTTTACCCGACAGTATTTGTCTTCACAGAATCCTCGTCAGGAAACCCTGCACCTGGAAAACTCCATTCTCAACTCCTTGCAGGCCCTTTCCAATAAAAAAGTGATAATTGCCGAGGGAACGGGACATCCCGGTGTCGGTGGAATTGTAGGTTTATCTAATGCCAAAGTAGCATCATTGATGAATGCGGAAATTATCTTTCTTTCCGGCGGCGGCATAGGTAAAGCTTTGGATATGCTTGAAGTAGATCTATCTTATTTTTTGTACAAAAAGAATCGCGTACGAGGTATTATATTTAACAAACTCATCCCCGATAAAATTCCCACTATGAAAAACTATATAACCGAAGATCTCCTCAACAACAAATACGGTGCTTTTGGCGGCCCTTTAAATATATTGGGATTTTTACCCCAGATTGATATTCTCTCACATCCTTCAATGAAAGCTATCGCCTCGCATTTTACCAATGCAGTAGAAATCGGCGACAGTGAAACTGACGCCTGGAAGGTACCCTGCGACAGCATTAAAGTAATTTCGCTTACCGCCAGATTTTTACGTTTGGAAAAATACTTAGAACCCAATACCCTCGTTATTGTTGCAGCCAGTTCGTCGAGAAGAATTGTCAGTATCTGTAAATATCATAAAAAAATGCAGCAAACCGGCAGCGGTTTAGGCGGCATCATCCTCACCTGCGGGGAAGGAGTACCTTTAGATAAAAATATTTTTTACACCTTGGAAAAGTCGCAGATACCTGCTCTTTATGTAAAAGAAGATACCGCCACAGCCGAAAAAATCATCTTAGAAGCCTATGACAGTACCAAACTGCAAATCTATGATAAACAAAAGTTGGAAGAAATAAAACAGCTGTTCGAAGAGTACTTTGATTTTGATAAATTCATACAAAGCTTTTCAATTGACGTATAACTCTTAGAGAGCACGAACCTCTATTTCTTCTTTTTTTAAATAGCGTATGCCTTCTACGGCAGCTTTAGCCGCCGAAATAGTAGTTGTGTAAGGTATTTTTCTTTTCACACTCTCAATTCGTATGGCTTGATCGCCCTTTTGTGAAAAACGGCCAAGCGGTGTGTTTATAATAAGAGAAAATCTTCCATGCCGCATATGATCGATTACATTAGGCCTGCCTTCGTGTACTTTTAAAATTACTTCAGGAAAAATATCATTCTGATAAAAGAAATCCGAGGTACCCCGTGTAGCGGTTATGGTAAAGCCCATCTCAGACAGTTCCTTTACTATCGGTAAAACAGAGTCTTTATCAAGATCATGTACGGAGATAAATACTCTTCCCTCTTTAGGCAGTGCGGTTCCGGACGCAGCTTGTGCTTTGGCAAAGGCTTCTCCGAAGCTTGATCCGATTCCGATTACCTCTCCCGTTGATTTCATCTCCGGTCCTAAAATCGGATCCAGTTCTTTGAAACGTTCGAAAGAAAAAACCGCTTCTTTTACCGCCCAGCCTACTTGGCAGGATCCTCTACCCAATAATTTTTGAGATTTTAAATCCTGACCCTGCCAGATACGTACGGCAGCATCAACCATGTTGACTCCAGATGCTTTTGACAGATAGGGCACAGTCCTTGATGCACGGGGATTCACTTCAAGAACATAGAGAATTCCAGCTTTTACGGCGAATTGAATATTTAAAAACCCTATAACCTGTATCTCCAAAGCAATCTTTTTAGTGGCCTCAACCATTTCCTCAATTATCTTCGGATTACTTTTATACGTAGGAAATACACAGGCCGAATCACCCGAATGAATTCCCGCAGCTTCAATGTGCTGCATAATTCCGGCAATATATACGTTTTTCCCGTCGGCCAGCGCATCCAGATCATATTCAAACGCATCTTCTAAAAACTTATCCACCAATACCGGATTATCCTTATCGACCTTTATACCTTTTTCTAAGAATACTTTAAGTTCTTCCTCCTCAAAAGCAATAAACATACTCCTGCCGCCCAGCACAAAAGATGGTCGAAGGAGGACTGGAAAACCAATCTCTCGGGAAAAAACCACCGCTTCCTGCGGATTTAATGCTATTCTGTTATCGGGCTGTTTCAGGTTGAGTTTTTTAAGCAGCTTGGCAAATAATCCCCGATCTTCGGCAATGAGAATACTTTCCACAGATGTACCCACAATATCCACACCCCACTTTGTAAGCTCCTGTGCCATATTCAAGGCTGTCTGACCGCCCAATTGGATAATAACCTTTTTAACCTTTTCCTTGCGGATTACTCCTTTCACAGTTTCCACCACAAGCGGTTCTATATAGAGCCTGTCGGACACATTGAAATCCGTGGAAACCGTTTCCGGATTGGAATTGATAATAATGGTTTTTACATTCTGCTCGCGGTAGGCCAAAGAAGTAAGCGTACAGCAGGTATCAAACTCCAATCCCTGTCCGATACGATTGGGACCGCTGGCAATAATGATCACAGCCTCCCCTTTTACTTGCTCTCCTTCATCCACCTCACCGTAGGCAGAATAGAAATAGGGAGTACTGGCTTCGAACTCTCCGGCACAGGTATCAACAAAATGATAACCGGGATGAAGACCGTACTTTTCCCGCATGTTTTCTATCTCAATTTTTTCTTTACCCAACAAAGCGGCGATCTGTTTATCCGACATACCGTAACGTTTGGCTTGCAATAACATATCCTTGTTGAGTTCGCTTTTATTAAGCTTATTCTCAAATTCAATATATTCGGAAATCTGATAGAGAAACCAAGGATCGTAAGCGGTTTTTCGATTGAGCTCTTGTATGGCTTTAGCACCTTGTCCCTTTAATACCTGATATACCGCGAATAACCTTAAAGGATGCGTAGTTGTAAGCATTTGTTCTATGTTCTCAAGTTTAGTTTTAGGCGAACTATGCAGCCCTTCATAACCAAACTCCGCGGCTCGTATTGCTTTATTAAGCGCTTCTATAAATGTGCGGCCTATAGCCAGAGCTTCTCCTACGGATTTCATCTGCGTATCCAAAGTATCATAACTTAGAGGAAACTTCTCCAACTCAAATCGCGGCACCTTTACCACACAATAATCCAGGGTTGGTTCAAAACACGAATATGTTTTTCCGGTAATTTCGTTAATAATCTCATCCAGAGTGAAGCCTACGGCCAGTCTGGCTGAACAGCGGGCGATGGGGAATCCGGTTGCTTTACTGGCTAAAGCAGAAGAACGCGATACACGAGGATTCATTTCAACAATCACCATACGACCGGTATCCGGTTTTACGGCGAACTGAACATTCGATCCTCCGCAATCCACACCAATGGCTCTTAAAACCTCAAGCGAAGCGGTTCTCATTTTTTGATATTCGGTATCGGATAGTGTCTGGATCGGTGCCACTGTAATACTATCTCCGGTATGTACGCCCATGGGATCAATATTTTCTATAGAACACACAACCATGGCGTTGTCTTTGCGATCACGCATGACCTCCAGCTCAAACTCCTTCCAACCGATAAGTGATTCTTCAATTAAGGCTTCGTGAACCGGACTCTCCATGAGTGCTCTCTGAACCAGTTCTTCAAGTTCTTCGTGGGTATAAGCGATGCTTCCCCCCTGTCCACCTAAGGTGAAACTGGGGCGAATTACCAGAGGAAGCCCAACTTCTCTTTCCAGTTCATAGGCTCCTGCAATATCTTTAATAATAACGGATCGGGGTACTTCCAGTCCTATATCCTGAGCGATCTTTTTAAAGCTGCCCCGATCTTCTGCTTTGCGGATAGCATCCACATGAGCTCCGATCACTTCAACACCATAGCGGGCCAGCACCCCCTCATCATAAAGCTGCAGAGTAAGATTAAGCGCTGTCTGGCCTCCCATAGTGGGCAGAACGGCGTCCGGCCGCTCGTGACGAATAATCTGTTCTATATACTCAAGTTTAAGCGGTTCCATATAAACCCGATCAGCCAGTCCCGGAGTTGTCATCACTGTAGCAGGATTCGGATTGGCGAGTATTACTATGTAGCCTTCCTCTTTGAGCGCACGCACTGCCTGCGTACCCGAATAGTCGAACTCACAGGCCTGTCCGATTACAATCGGTCCCGAGCCTATAATGAGGATTCGCTCCAAATCCTTCCGTGCCGGCATTTATGTTATTTCCTTTCTAAGCTAAGCAATAAGATTTAAAAACTCCTTAAAAATCCAAAGTGAATCTTTCGGTCCGGGCGCGGATTCAGGATGAAACTGAGCTGTTATTATAGGCAGTTTTCTATGAATTATACCCTCGATACTTTGATCATTCACATTGCGAAAAAGTACATCCACATCTTTGGGAATACTTTTTTCATCGATAGCAAATCCATGATTTTGTGAGGTGATAATAACCTTTTTATTTCGCTCATCGCGTACCGGATGATTAACACCGTGGTGACCGAACTTCATTTTATATGTTCTGGCCCCTAAGGCCAAAGAAATCACCTGATGTCCCAGACAGATTCCAAAGATCGGTTTTTTACCTATAATATCCCGTATACACTGAATGATATCATCGAGTACTGCGGGATCACCCGGTCCGTTACCGAATAATACTCCATCGGGGTGCAGAGAGAGAATATCCGAGGCCTTATAAACTTGCGGAACAAGCGTTACCTTACACTTTAGATCGCGCAGCTCGCGAATGATATTTGCTTTAACACCGCAGTCTACCAGACAGATATGAGGACTGCCGTTTTCATCGAGCACAACTGTTTTGTCTGTTCCCACCCCCGTAATGAGGTTTCTGCCTTCCATTTTTGGATAGTGTGCTAAAAATTCGTGTATGTATTTTAAATCTTTTTCCTGTAGCTCCTCCATTTTTTCAGAGCAAGGTCTTACGATTATCCCGTTTACATTTCCTCCATCTCTGATTTTCAAAGTAAGATGGCGGGTGTCTACTTCGGTAATTCCTGATATTTTATATGTTTTTAAGAATTCTTCGAGTGTTTTTCTTGTTTTGGGAACCGGTCCCTCATAAAGTGATCTTACCACAACTCCTTGGGTTTTTACCATTTTGCGGTCTTGGGGTTCAGGACCTGATTCCGACCATTCATCCAGTACACCGTAATTTCCAATATGAGGATATGTCATTACCAGTATTTGTCCGGTATAGGAAGGATCGGTGAATATAGCGCTGTAGCCGGCCATACCTGTATTGAAAATTACTTCACCGGCGGGTTGTTCTTTGATTGGAGCATTATCCAATTCACATGCTCGCGGTGCTGAGTACCCAAAACTCAAACCCTGGTATACTGATCCATCATCTAAACAAAGAAAGCATTTTTCTCGCATATAATCTTTTTTTCACTCGTTTTACCTATAAAAAAGCCGGCAGTTTTAAGCCGGCTTTTCCCTAGCCCCTAGGGGAATCGAACCCCTCTTTGAAGACTGAGAATCTCCCGTCCTAGCCGATAGACAAAGGGGCCTCCCTTCCCGGGGAGGACTTGAACCCCCACGGCAAGATCCAGAGTCTTGTGTGCTACCATTACACAACCGGGAAATGTAGTTAGCTGTAATGTAACAAAGGCGTATTAATTTGTCAAGCCAAATGTCAATTGCGGTTTCTATTAAATATTTATCCTATTTAATTTGGCTGTTAATAAATTCATCCATCGCCGCAAAAAAATGAGGAGTGACATCTAAAAAAACAAATCCGCATCTTTCAATACTATAATTAACCAATTCACTGGACCAGATCATGCGGGCATATGTCATTAACGGTGGAGTGTTTTTATATAGGAAAATGGCTAAACGTATTTTTTTCCGATCCTTTTTTAGCGCTTTAATAGTACTCTTTTTTATATTAGGAATATCCGAAAGGCCCATACCGCTCACGCTTATATCATTAATATATGCATAGTTTGGATTTCTAATTTTATCAAGCTTGTACTCGTTCCATTTCACAATTTCATATGCGATTTTTATATCTGCTTTTAATCTCGGAAATTTTCTAAGTTCTTTACCCATCTCTCTTATTTCAATAATTCTTTATTTTATGAGGAAATTGCAAAACTCAAAATATATTAAGCTAGTAAAATACTTATTCTTTATACCATGATTGCGTGTTCTTCTCCTAACCACTACTTTTATATCATCTGCCAAAAGATTATATTTTTTCTCTTTAAATATCCAGAACAACCGTAGCTTCCCAACCATGGTCAGTCCTTTCAAGATTAAATTTATGTAAGGTAACGGCCTTGACATCAATGCCAAGCCTGTGTTTGTGTTTTATAATCGGCTCACCTTTTAATGTTGCTTTGAGAGAATAGCTGCCGGCCTCATGTGACACCGCTATATCTTCAACAATTAAAAATAACTGCTGTGCATCTTTATAAAACAGGGCTTCCTGCAAAAATATTAACAGCAACATAGGTAAGGATGTCTGTTCCAGATCCAATGTTCTGGTTATGCTTTTTTTAATCTTCTTACTGTCGTTGACCATTACTTCAATCAGAGCCTGCCAGGCGGATGAGAAAAGTTCTTCAATTGTTTTTCCTTGCGCTTGAAAAGCAATATCTGCCGAAGCCATGTCATCTCTATAAGAAAAGGACATACCGGGTCAGCCCTTTATATTTCCGATTGGTATAAGCCGGGCTACACGTGTACTTAATCCCGCCTGCTCGGCTGCTTTCACAACATCATCTATATTTTTATATGCAGCACCGGCCTCCTCCGCCAATCCGGAATAAGAGGCACAGCGAATATAAATCCCTTTTGCTTTAAGCTTTTGCAGCAACTCTCTTCCGTTAAACTGTTTTTTAGCCTGATGCCTGCCCATTACTCTGCCCGAACCATGGGCTGTGGTGTAAAACGTCTTGCTTCCCTGGGCAGTTCCTACAAGCAGATACGATCCGGTTTCCATACTGCCCCCGATTATAACCGGCTGGCCGATTTCTCTATATTCGAAAGGAACACCTTCCATTCCCGGTCCCAAGGCTCTTGTAGCCCCTTTTCTGTGTAACAGAAGCTCTTTTTTCTTTCCTTTCACAGTATGTACTTCTAATTTGGCTGTATTGTGCGTCACATCATAAATCTGTTCCATACCCAGATCGGACGGTCTTTTTTTAAAAATATCCGAAAAAACCTCCCGGACTTTATGAATAATTATCTGACGATTTACAAAAGCCATATTTACCGCACACTGCATAGCGCTGAAGTAATCCTGTCCGTCCCGAGACATAAAGGGAACGCAGGCCAGCTGTTTATCGTTTGTCTTTATATGATAATCCTTTTGCATGGCTTGAAGAAACTGAAACAGATAATCCTGTGCCACCTGATGTCCGAATCCTCTGCTGCCGCAATGAACCATTACCACAATTTGATTCGGGATATTTAAACCAAAAACCTCTGCCGCTTTTCTATTATGTACATTTTCCGGTCTGAGTACCTGTATTTCCAAAAAATGATTACCCGAGCCTAAACTGCCTACCTGTTTGTAACCGCGTTCTATGGCTTTGTGACTTACTTTAGCGGCTTTAGCTCCTGACATACAACCCCGCTCTTCAGTACGCTCCAGATCCTTACGCTCCGCATAACCGTTTTTCAGACACCATTCCATACCCTGCTCGATCACATCACAGAATTCATCCTGCGTTACGGTAAGCGCGCCTGCCCCACCTACACCCGATGGTATGCGCGCGAAAAGTGTATCCACTAATTTTATGAGTTTAGGTTTAACCTCATCATATGTTAAAGAAGTACGCAGCAACCTCATCCCGCAGTTGATATCAAATCCGATACCGCCCGGAGAAATAATACCGGTCTGGGGATCAAAAGCGGCAGCCCCACCAATAGGAAATCCGTAACCCGTGTGTCCGTCAGGTAAACAAAAAGCATAATCTACGATTCCCGGAAGGCAGGCCACATTGGTAATCTGCTCAAAAACCTCTTTCTCCATTTGGTTGATAAGCTTTTCCGAAGCGTAAATCCTGACCGGTACTTTCATACCGCCTTTAAATGAAGGTGAGATTTCCCATAGTACGTTTGATATTTTTTTTATACCCTGTATTTTCATTTACTGTGTCTACCACTTACTTTAAAGATAATAAAAAATATTATGCGCGAGCAATTTTTTAATGCTTAAAGCTTCTCTCTCCGGTAAATACCATCGCAACATCCGCTTCATTACAGGCTATAATACTCTCAAAATCACGTATCGCACCACCTGGTTGAATGACTGCCGTTACGCCCTCTTTGATCCCTATATCAACCCCATCCCTAAACGGGAAAAAGGCATCCGAAACCATGCAGCTTCCTTTTAAACCGCCCTTCTGCTGCTTTACTTTCTGATCAACCAAGGCTTTTTCGTCTTTATCTTTCAACTCAGTATAGCTTTTATTAAATTCAGCATAAGAGATACGTTCGGCCAGCTTGCGGTAGGCTTTATCACGGGCAATCTCCGCTACCCCTACCCTATCCTGTTCTCCGGTTCCAATCCCTACAGTTACTCCGTCTTTCACATAGATAACCGAATTGCTTGTCACACCTGCCTCTACAATCCAGCCGAAAATAAGATCATCATATTCTTTATCAGTCGGCAGACGGTTAATCTTGTACTCTTCTCCTTTATACACAGCCTCTGCTGGTAATAGCTTGTCTTTTGTTAAAGCCTGCGGTTTAAAAGACCACTGAACTATCACTCCCCCGTCTATAAGCGACTTGAAATCTATAAAACGTTCGGAGACAAAATCCTGCAGCTTTTCCATATTCTCAATTTTCATGATACGCAGGTTTTTCTTTTCGGAAAACTTTTGCATTACTCCCTGCTCATAATCCGGTGCGACCACAACTTCAAAATAGTGCTGGCACATCTGTTCAGCGGTTTCCATATCACAGGATCTATTCAATCCGATCACACCGCCAAAGGCTGCAATACGATCGGCCTCATAGGCTTTATTGAACGAATCAGCCAGAGATCTTCCCTTGGCCACACCGCTGGGATTGTTATGCTTTACAATGACCGTACATGGCTCAGCATGCAGATAACGCAGGATGTTAAGCGCGCTGTCAGCATCGGTAATGTTTATTTTACCCGGATGCTTCCCCGATTTTAAGAGCTCCACATTAGAGGCCAGATGCTTTCCGGGTTTAATACACGACACCTGACCTAACGTCAGATTGCCGTTTACCAGTTTATAGAGTGCTGCTTCCTGACTGGGATTTTCTCCATAGCGTAAACCGCGTTTTTCTCCTTGAATAGTCCAGGTAACTTTATCAAATACAAGTGTCTGCCTTAGCTTTTTATCTACAAAGCTTATTTCTAACTGACCGGGAAAATGATCGGCAACTATAGTCTTGTAGGCTGATTTTAAATCTTTTGCCATTTACACTCCCTCTTTTTTTATAGTCTATGGTAGCACTCTGCTATTTCCGTAAACTCTCGGTTGATAAGATACTCGGAAATGGCGGTATCATATTGCGCTGTATGAAGAAAGGCCTTTTTGGCCAACTCAAAACGTAATTCCAAACTTATCTTACCCTTATTTTTATGAAGCTCACTTGCCAGCAGGCTATAATCCTTTTTGTCGGTAACTACAGTGATTCTGATAAAATTCTTGGCAGCTGCCCTGATCATACAGGGACCGCCTATATCAATATGGGAACGTGCTATTTCGGGTGTGGTATGCTCTGATTTTATAACTTCACTGAACGGATATAAGTTGCTCACAACCATATCGACAGCCACTCCCCGTACCCGGTTGAGGTCGGCCTGATGTTCATTATTATATGTCTCACTTAACAGCCCCAGATATATTTTAAAATCAAGTGTCTTAACCAACCCCCCCTGCATTTCCGGTTGACCCGTATAATCCGCAATCGCAATAAGATTGCTCCGGATTTTATCCGTAAATACTTCTTTCAACTTTGCGTATGTATTACCTGTGGAATATATTTTAACTTCCGGATTAACTTCCAATATCTTTTCCACTAATACATCCAATCCACTTTTATCATATGTGCTTATAATCACATTATTGATCTGGATGAAACGATCTATCTTTTCAACAACATTCAATGCCATCCGGTATGTATCCTTTCTTTAAAGCATATTTCTCCTCTACAATTACGTTACTTTTTTTATAAGCTTATCTATATCTTTAAATTCACCGGCTAATGCTTTTACCTGCAACCAGTATTCTTTTGCTTCATTATACTTTTTCTGATTGTATAATACAATTCCCAAATAGTAATATCCTTGAAAATATTCCGGATTTAAGCTTATTGCCTTTTTAAAAAAGCGTTCCGCTTCTCGATGCTGTTCCAACATTCCATAAATATGTCCTATATAGGAATAGGCTCCATAGGAATCAGCATCCATTTCTATTACCTTAAAAAATTCCTTAAGCGCGTTTTGGTATTGTTTTTCTTTAATGTATTTCCTTCCCTGTGTATAGGCATGATCCATCGCGGATGTGTTTTCTACTCCGGTTTTAACTGTGCGAAAACTTTCGGCCCCACTCTTTTTAAAATCAATACAGACAAGTGTGCTGTCATGTTCTGTGACTGCGGATTTGCTAAAAACAATCAATTCACCAATAATTTTTTTTATCCACTGCCCGGCTTTTAAGTGACTATACTCCGTTAGATATTTTACTAAACGCTTTTTACCAAAAACATCATTGTTCTTATTGCGCGTATTAACAATCCCCTGCGTAAAAAGTACGATTTTAGCACTCTCAATAAGCTTTACCCTCTCTACGGTATAATTGAGGGTATCAACAATACCTATATTCGGACCCTTATTGTGCTCTCCCAACGTTATCACTTTACGCGCACTTTTTTGCATACACAATGCAGCGTCATGCCCTGCGTTGGCGCAGGCAATGGTCCCGGCGGCAGCATCGACAACAGCATAAAAAACAGCTATGCTTACACCTG
>Ga0307430_1000372_pt1 | contig 40575 bp, 29 predicted proteins | sample SalMarWE160130MG_FD_202159 | JGI IMG/M metagenome (GOLD analysis project Ga0307430, IMG submission 202159) | Salt marsh sediment microbial communities from the Plum Island Ecosystem LTER, Massachusetts, United States - WE1603-130 | ecosystem: Environmental > Aquatic > Marine > Intertidal zone >...
CGGAAAACCCTTTCCCGTTCTGATGCGACATGCGACTCCCATTCAGCCGGCTGCTTGCTTCAGGATGACCATCATGATCCCTGTTTTGCAGCGGCACGCAGCGCGGGCAGTCACCCCCGCAAGAGCAGGATGCAGGATTCTGAAATCCACAATAATTATGCAGCGAACTGAATAATGACTTCTCCCGACCTCCAGGAAACCGCCGTATATGCGTATTAAATTCTTGTGTAGTATCGTATTTATGATGCTTCCTGGTAATCAACGGGATTTTCCACCTCCAGGAAACTTATCCTTCCATAACAGGTTCTTGAAAATCGAATACTTGCACTTCTTGATTAGTGCCTTAAGGTTTATTTGCCAGATAAACAATAGGCGAACAGGGTACCTCAATAGGTTGCTTGACAGAATAATTTTGTGTCAAGTTTATCAACTTGTACTTAGCACCATAGTGAACATGCGGAACGAATGAACTTCCCGTCGTTCCTACCTTTCCAATGATAATCCGAGGGTTGTTAATATTAATGCTGGAACCCTGCAATACATCTTGGCTCAAGGAGTACATATGCGTCATATAAAGCACGCCCTCCACTTTAAATTGATCTTGATTGGGTACTTGGGGACCAGAATATTCCATAATCACGGCCGTGTGATTGGAAGTTGAAATACCAGGTTTTTTTCGCCATCTCTGTACTTCTTTCTCAAGACCCTTCACTTCAATACGTAGAAATGGAAGATACATATACAACCAATAATATGCCCACCACTTTCTCTTTCCAGTAGTTTTATACATCTTCATAATAAACCGCGATAAATAATGCCGATCTCCAAGTGTTTTATACTTATAAAGCAATTCATTACATGCAGCATGATGAGAGATATCTCCATGCCTTCGCAGGAAATTTGCAAGTACATATCGATACCTGCGCTTTCCATACTTCCTTGCCAAATCTTGAATCTGATACTGAGGCTCAATCAGGTGTCTATATAAATACTTATATGCCACATTAAGGTCACCTGAAGGAAGATTCCCTGTGTCAACATTCACTTTCCGACTTGCCACTTGGGGAGTAAGACCAGCCTTTTCGGCTATAGTTAAAAAACTTTTACGTAGACTCAAATACTGCTTCCTTAATGGATTCAGTGCTTTACCGGTGGCGTTCTGCCCACCTCTTTTCCAATCACTCCAGGGTTGATATTCCGAAGTCTTCCGGAAAGTCAGGGCACTCCAGAACCGTTTCAGTCTTTCGATACTTACCATCCGGCCGCGTCTATACTTCAAAGATCGCAATAACTTATTTGCTAGATCGACGGTCTCGTAAGTTATTGCGGTCCGTTTAGGATCTACTTTCGCTTTAGTAAGCCGGAATTTTCGCGATGCCTTTGGATATGTTGAAGGTATTATTTGACCACTTTCCGGAAGCTCATCCAAATGAATTTCTTGCCGCAAACACAATGTTATTTGATTTCCAGCCCTACTAACGACATCCAAGGCACCATAGTCATGGCTTGAATAACCGCGTCTGAAACGTCCGGTCCTTTTACTACGAGGGTGTTTGAATTTAGCGCTTCCCTTCGCAGCTGTGTAAGTCGACAATCCCGGATATGTACCAAAATCAATTTTCCGAGCTAGTTTTGGCTTGAGAATTCGGATCACAGATGCGCTTAACCAGCGAGTCATAGCCAAGGCGCCAGCTTGAGTCCCTTCCGTTCTTTTCAAGGCCTTAATTAGTCTCTTAGACCCTGGTTCAAATTTCCATTCCCAGGTGTATCGAACATTGACCGTCGATAACAGTTTCTGATATTCAATTGCTGCTCGCCGAGCATAGTTCTTCGGCAAGATCCTCAATGCCCTCAGATAACTCTGCAAAACATAATGTGCTCGCTTGGCTTTTATAATCTTTTGTGCATCGAATGAAGCAAACGCTGCCTTAAGTTTTGGAAGGTAATATCCAACGCGATATATCGAGCGGCGCAAACGAGGTTTCCTTCTCCACCTTGGTATTTGCTTGGCACGTTTGATTATCTTGATCATCGATTCAATCGCCTGAAAATCCAACTTAGCGTTCTCAAAGTAAAATGTCAGTATCCTGGACGAGGACCTCCTCCGTCGCCTTCTACGAAAACCTCCACTCAGAATATCTGTGAATGTGCTCAGCCGTTCAGGTAGTTGTTTAAATCGATGCACTTGTTCGGTGATGTCAAACAGTGTCTTATAATCTACATCATTTTTAAATAGGTGTTTACCACGCAATATCCGGAGGAGATATTTCATGTGCCAAGTCAGCCTACGCGGACTCCTTCTACGCGCCTTGCGCAACTTCAGCAATTCAGTATTCAACCATTTACCTAATGGATTTGGATTTTGGTTATTCTTGTAGTCTAGCAGTAAGTTTTGAATAAGCTTAGCATTATGAACAAATGCATTTATCTTGGTACCAAGCCATCTCATATCTGCAAAGATCAAACTAATCATTTTGGATGAATGTGCTGGTTGAGCGGTTTTGCGTTGTATATCATGATACAAAACAGCCTTGAGAATTCTCTTTAAATCCCATTTTTGGGATTTGATAATATACTTCAGCTCACTCGCGACCCCTCTCACCTCCCAAATAATGTCCAAAGCTTTGATTAAGTCATCATAATCCCACTGCGCTGGATTCGACTTGGAAAAAGCTTTTACAATAGGCGCGCCACCTGCTGTTACCCTTTGCGGATTACCCGATCTTCGTCGCTTTCCAGATACAGTTGGAGAGCTGACTGGTGCACATTGGATGAGCTGCAAACGCTTGTCGGAAGACACCGAATGCCACTTTGTTGTACCATCTGATGCAGCATTCCTCTGTTGGATAACATGGGTTAACTCATGAGCCAGCAGTCTTCTCCCGATAATTGTATGGGGCGAGTAATATGCAGGTTGAACAACAACGTGATTGCGAAACGTATAGGCTTTTGCTTTCAATTCTTGCGCCGTTTGTGCTGCTTTAGTGCTTGTATGCACACGCACCTGGCTGAAATCGTATCCAAATCTGGGTTCGAAGAAGTCGCGAACGGAGCGTGAGAGAGGTCGCCCTAAGCCCTGTAAAGAAGCAATTTTGCTAGCGCGAAGGGGATCGACATCCGACCCGATCGGGCTCACTGCGGATATTCCTTTGCGATGAATTCCAGAATCCGAATCCTGTACAGACACACAGCGTGGACATCCGCCACCGCAGGTGCAGTGCGACGAATCCAGGCTAGTCTGTATCAGCGGGAAGCTATGACTAGCCGTCTTCTCAACGTCGACGCGCCCCGTTTTATAAGCGGTTCTCGTCCGGGGTGCGCCACGTGATGCGGGCCGCTTCAATCTCACTGTTCTCATCGCCTTACCCTATCACTGAATCAATTCCATCCACCCATTCATTCAGCGAAAATAAACCGAGATCTTGCCTAAACTAAAGCCTCCCCAGGTCCGACGTGCACCGGACGGCGCTGCTGTAGCTGCTGCAATCGACCTGGATTGTCGGCGAAATAATCCTCCGCCAGCGGTAACAGATGTCGCTGGTAAACCTGATCGCAGACGACGTGCATGAATTCCTCGTCCCCTCTGGCTGGATCTCGAGGAAAGTCTCTGTGCACTTCGTACCAGGTACTTCCAGCGAGCATGTCGAAAACGTTTCGAAAATTGTTCTGGAGGAAATACATGGTCACATCGAGTTGGTGTCGCTCGGATAGATTTCGGGCGCTATAGATACGATACAGACCGACTTCATACAACCTCGGATTGCCCCTGACGGCACTTTCAGCACGCTGCACGGCTTGAACAATGTCCGGTGGCAAGGGATAAGCGTAGTCGTCAGGAGGTGCAGCTGCTCGCGGTGGCGGGGTTGCCGGTTGGAAGATTGCCGGTGGGGGATATTCCGGCGGCCGCAAGGCGCGTTGAATCAATGGCTGTCCATCGATCTGACTGACCCGGATCGGTTTGACTTGCTCGGAAAACCCTTTCCCGTTCTGATGCGACATGCGACTCCCATTCAGCCGGCTGCTTGCTTCAGGATGACCATCATGATCCCTGTTTTGCAGCGGCACGCAGCGCGGGCAGTCACCCCCGCAAGAGCAAACCGTCTCTCGCTGCACGAATTGGACTGGCAATAAATCAACAAAGCCAAGCGCTTCCGGTGCCAGCTTAGTCTCCGGAGGGGTTGCCTTGCTTTGCTGCGTTGCTTGTTGTTGTGCTTGTGTCGCTGCTTTGCGCGTGATGATGACGCTCCTTGGATGAAAAGGAAATCAATATTACGGCTCCTCGACTTCCTCATCTTCTTCCGGTTCGATTTGCCGCTGGATCAGCGACTCATCATAACCATCATCAAACTTGGCCTGGATTCCCTCTTCGGGCTCTTCCTCCTCCTCATCGACCTGCCGCTGCACCAGCGGTGTGACCTGGTCCACCAGCTTGGGCTGGATTTCATCCTCTTCCTCCGGTTCGATTTGCCGCTGGATCAGCGACTCATCATAACCATCATCAAACTTGGCCTGGATTCCCTCTTCGGGCTCTTCCTCCTCCTCATCGACCTGCCGCTGCACCAGCGGTGTGACCTGGTCCACCAGCTTGGGCTGGATTTCATCCTCTTCCTCCGGTTCGATTTGCCGCTGGATCAGCGACTCATCGAAACCATCCACAAATTTGGCCTGGATTCCCTCTTCGGGCTCTTCCTCCTCCTCATCGACCTGCCGCTGCACCAGCGGTGTGACCTGGTCCACCAGCTTGGGTTGGATTTCCTCTTCCTCCCCGCATGCGGAACCACCAGCAGCGTCGCAATTCGCTTGGTTTTGGATCCCCGGATCGGGCATGCGCATGACCTGATCGGCGATGCGGTCGGCCTCCTGCTCGTACTTATCACCCGGCTGGCCGATCTGGAGTTTCGCCTGTATCGGTGTGCAGCGCGGGCAGCCACCATCGCAGGTGCAGCTCGTCAGGCGCTGGATCATCGGTACCGGAAGGCCACTCGAGACCCCAAGCTGATCTTGAAGCACCTCGTTTTCCGGCTGTGCGTGATGCCCGCGCGGAGAGAACTCGTTGCCCGCTTTTTGCGTCGTCTGAAATCCCATGCCAAATCCCTTTCACATATCTGCGTCGAAAGGTGAAGCCTCACTGTTTTTCGGATTTCGAGTCATCCTCCCCTGGAAGGACGATCTCGAACTCCTCCTCGCGGCCGGCGTCGAAACGAATGGCATCCTTCGACTCATAGAGAATGTTGCCTTCGGCGTCCGTGACCGTCAAATACAGATCCGCGCCGGCCTCCAGCCCTTCGCGAAAATCCTGTAGCCGATATTTGATCTCGAACTGGCCTTTTTTACCCGTCTGTGTGGCGCCCAGAAGATCGTCGTAGAGACGATCTTTGTCGAAGAGACGGACCAGCACACCCGGCACCGCATTTCCAGCCTCGTCCTCTACGCTGCCGTGCACGATCCACGGCGCATCGTCCGGTTTAGGTTTCGGCTTGGAAGGTTTTTTCTTCTTCCGGGTGGTTTTCTTTCGCTTCGGCCGTGTAGTAGATGCGGGTGTGACTCGCGTCTGGGCTGACACAGACACATCACGATACACTCGCGCACCCTCCGAAAGCGTGATTGCTTCACTCTCCTTTTGGAGCAAGTTCCCCTGCGCATCTCGTACGGTGATGTAAAATTCCTGTCCTTCGATTTCCGCCATCGTCGCCGCGTCTACCTTCATAGCGTAGAAACCGTTTAGATCGGTCTTCGCTTCTCCTAAAGCAGCGAGCACGTTCCCTTTTTTGTCCTCTGCGGTAACGGTCAAGGATTCGACACCCAGTTTGGCTGGGGTCACCGCCCGGCCGTGAATTAAAGCCTCTTCCGCCTCCACTTTCGGAATGCGGATGTTCGCCTTCTGCTTTTCGACATCGAATGCCCGCATCAGCTTTCGATTCTGTTCAAGACGTGCGTTCAACTGCATAACGCGCGGATGTTCTGGTCCCAATTTCTTCTGCAATCGCAGCGTCTCCTGTTTAAATATGGCGCGCTGCAAGACCTGAATGTCTTTCAACGTCCGCAGTCCTACTGGAGGATCGCCGAAGGCCTTACGCAGCTTCTTCTCGACGTCCGCAAACGTGTACATCTTGGATTGATCCTTCTTTTGCTCTGCCATTAGAACACTCTCCCCATGAGAAGCCCCATCATAATCAACACCATAAACTGGACACGCTGCTCATCATTGAGCCCCGCAATCCAATCTTCATATCCTTTACATTCCCTGATCGGATTTAGCAGCACTTGATTGAGTATAGACACGCGCAATTCGTCTTCAGGATTAAAATCCGATTCCTTCCAGGATACGGCCACGATGCAGTGATCGCCTTGATTGCTCGTGGTGTTGTTATGGAAGAAGCTTATACTCAGCAACGAAGCCGCAATTAAACCAAATTCTTCGACATAGGATTCTTTAAAACGACTGTCCGTCGCTCGCAGCGTCCGACCAAAGAGAACGGTATTGATCAATGAAGCGAACTCTAATTCTCCCTGGCCTAAAAAGATCGAGATGGTCTCCATGCCTTCCAACGAGTTCATCGCAGCGCATTGGTTGTTGGCATACCCCAGGTCGTCGGCGGTGATGATCAGCTGTGCAATGGCGCTGCGGCTGCCTGCGCCGAGGCGGACTTGATTATCCGCGTACAGCGTATTCCCATCCGGCAGGAGCACCTGTCGCTTTTGCGCAAGCGCTTCGTTCCGCACCCTGCGATTCAACCTTACAGCCGGTGGCGGAATTGTATCCATGTTTATAGGATTTGATTCGCCGCTGGCTGCGGGAGATGGTGTCGAACCCTCAACCTCTTCGTCGGTCTCCGCAGCTTCCTCTGCCCTGGCGGCGCGGGCTTCCAGATCGGTCATCCTGTCCATCCCGCCGAAATTTGCGATGAGCACCGACCCGACAAGCAAATCCAGGGAATTGCCGGTGGACGTGATGGTGTTGAAATAATTGTTATTGACAGAGAGCGGGCCAAATGTCAACATAGTCAAGGCACGACCTACAGGCTGATCGATCACGTTGTCGAAGATGCGCGCGGCGAACTCGCCTTGGGTTGCCGTTTCCAGACTGGATAACAACTTCGTTCCCAGCGAGAAGGCAGTCGAGAATAACACGAACACCCCACCCAACACGCCCGTAGCGGAGGTATCTCCACCCTCATCCAACGACGGCCCGTTGTCCAGCACGTGGTTGCCATTGATCTCCATCTGTTCAGCTAAGATGGTGCAGATTCCGAACACCCTACCGTTTTGTTCGACGCCATTGTTTTCGATGCGATTGCCACGTAGGCGCACGTCCTCGCAAAAGCCCAAGGATATGCCCCCTTCCATGCGTAAAAACGGAGCACCCTGGCCGCTAAAGATTTGACGCGCACATTGGCGGATGCGATTGTCATCAATTCGCAGATCGACCACGAATCCCCCCACGAACCCGAAGAGCAGAATCATCAGGATCACGAGGACCGCCAAACCGACGTTGACGGTCGCTGGGTCAACCGAACCTGCAAGCTCAGTAAGGTCTTCGAGAGTCGCAAGTGGTAACCCGATCCCAGAAAGTCCCATGCCGGAAATCTGATTGCCCTCGATGGCAACTTGATAGATGAAAGCGAACACCTGCGTGAGATCGAAGCTTGGCTCAACCTGCTCGATCTCAATCACATACGCATTTCCTTCCCCATAGCCATGACCAACAACACGATACTCTTCTTCGGCGATGGAGATGTTGTAGGTACCTGGTTCAAGGCCAGTGATGTAGAACTCCCCTGGAGCCCCCATTGTTGCAGGGAAGACGTTATTTGTTACGACGTTTGTGAAGAGTGTGAAGAGCACGTCGACTTCATAATCGATCTGTGAACCGTCCTCTACCACAAAACCCCGCAGGGCTTCGACACCTTCATCCAACTCAAGCGGTTTTATATCCGTTTGCTCGTCGATAACTCCGACGAAGTCCTGCGGATCCAGATCACTGCCCAGGGTGATGCCATTCCCCGTCCCACCGCGGATGATGTTCTCGAGGATGCGGACCCGCTCTGATCCGTTGCCGATCTGGATACCACTGCGCGCTTTATAAGAATCCTTAAACAGGAAGTCATCCTTGTCCATAAAGAAGCGTCGATGTCCCATTCCATGACTGAAAACATCATCGTAATACTCTTCCTCCTCGGGACAATCCTCCTCTGGATTTGTCGACGGTTCATCATCTGGTTCTTCACCAGTCTCTGGCTCTTCTTCATAATCTTTGACGAAAATGCGGTTACGCTCGATCAGGGCTCCCTCGCCCCGGAAGAAAATGGCCACGTCGGCATCTTCGACATCCCACATGCGGATGTGGTTATGATGAATACTGAGCCCCGTGACTTGATCGGCATGGATGGCGTTCACCCAGGCGATGATGCGATTGTGATGCACCTCGATCTCCGCAGCCGAACCCCATTCGCTACCTTCGAGAACGATGGCAGTGCCCGCCACGGTTTGCATATCTATGTGCTCCAGGGTGATCAAAGTGGAGTCTTTCACGTGGAAGATCGGCGCCGCCATATCGTTTTCCGGGGGCATCACCTGCGTGCGTCTGTCACAACCCCGGATTTTGATATTCTCCCTACCTTCGATCAACAGACTGGCGAAATGCAAGCCCGGCAGCAGACAGAGCTCACCGCCACCGCTGGGCAAGTGGCGCAAGCCCTCTTCCAGACTATTGAAGTCCCCGAAAGTGTTCACACCGTCCCCGATGGTGAAGGAACAACAGACTTTCTGGCGGGTAAGCGGTCGGAAAATCTGACGGCAGTCATCGATCTCGTCCGCTTCGAACGTGATCGATCGCTCATCGTTCCAATTGAGGATCGCCAACGGAACGCGGGTGTAGTGCACCCCCTCCGGCGGCAGGTTATCGATCAGCGGATCTGTGGGGTCGTGGTAATCGATTCCACCCGCCCGGACTTTGAAGGTCCAGAAATCTCCCGGTCTGTAGTTGTCACCAGTGCTGGTGTCGAACTCCAGGCGAATGCCATCGCGCAATTCGTTCGGTTCCGTCAAGCCGGTGGGGTAATCGGTAATGTTCTCGATGTCGTTCCACAGGCGGAAGAACACGTCGCTCCCGGGGAGCGATGACTCCTTGTAGTGTTCCGCGCCGACGACCAACTCATTGCCATCCAAGGTGACTTTTGCACCGTAGGTCAGGCGCCAATACCCCTGGTCTTCGTCATATTCGATCACTTCCATGTAAAAGCTGTTCCAACCGCAGGTCTTGATGGCCTGGTCGTTGGCTCTGATGAGCATCTTCTTGTCCGGACCGGTTATTTCAAAATCACCCCGCCCGACCAGTCCACCGTTGAATTGCGACCATTTGAACATCGTTTCAGCGCTGTCCACCTGCGCCATCTCGAGGCGATAGAAATGGTGCTCGAAACCGACGTATCCTCCACCTTCCATCACCGGGCAATCTCCATCAGACGACGAAGACGGTAGCAGGCTGACTTTTAACTTCAATTTCTGACTGAAATCGTCCCGCAGGCGATCGATGATATTGCGGCAAGTGTCGGTTTCCTCCATGCGGAACAATCGGAAACGCATGGCCGTTTGCATCCGCTCGGTGGTATCCGGTCCGCCCAGGGCCGGTTCGATCAGCGCCGTGGGAATCTGAAAGCCGTTCAGCGCCTCGCGCCACAATTCCAGGATCACGGCGTCCCGCACCCCATCTTCGATGTCGGTGATCTTTCCTGGTGGGACCTGGATCGGAGGATGCAGATAGGTTGTATGGCGAGTTACATCGGCAGATAGATCAGGCGCTTCTCCCAGCAAATGCGCCGCTTTGCCATCCGCCCACAACTTACCTGGTGTGACCTTCAGAACAACATCGTCCCCCGGTGCTGAAGCCTCCGTTACCTTAAAAGCTTCCGGCATGTGCGCCGGCACGGCCGCCACATCGGGGCCGATTATTTCCCGCCCTGCGCCATCCTTCCAGGCGACGTCGATCCGGGCCTGGTCATTCAAATCTGAGTCGAGGTGTACCCGACCCTGTTGATGCAGGACCCCGTTAAAATTATCTTCCTCTTCGATTTGCCAGCGTGAGAAATCACCCTTCATCATCCGCTCCTTAAGTCACAGGTACGAGCAACGGCCGCACGGCGACCGGCATGAATTCGCGAAAACGGATCTGCAGATTGCGCCACTTGTGCGCCTCCAGAAGGAAACCAAATGCGCCCATGGCGTCGTCCCCCGGCCCTCGTTCCCGAATGCGAAAATCCGCACTCCGTGCCAGCTGTCCGTAAGCTGCATCGCCGAAAACCTCACTCACAAAATGCAGCGGGGCTTTCGTCCCTTCCATGCATCCCAGGTTCTGCGGCAGGCGATCGCCCACGCCGCTGAAATAGCTGTAACGAACACAACCCACCTGGTTGTTCAACACTTCCAAGGCATGCACCCAAATCCCGCCCCGTCCGTGCAAGCGTTCCACCCGCATACGTCCGAACACGGTTAACCCGCGCACCTCCGTCGGTGCGGACCAACCATTGGAGGGATCGGTTGCACTGGTCAAGCCGAAGGCATCCAGCGGATCGTCGCCGACCCCTACGCCGGTATCGAGGATGGAGTCGATCAACGTCAGGCGATAATCCCGATCGATGAGTAGCGGACCGGCGATCGTTCGCTGCAACACAATCTCGGGGATTTGGCCAAACGTTTCAATATCTTCGTCCGTTGTGTAGCCGTATCCCGTCTCCAAATTCATTGCCGTACGGATGGCGCGCCGGGTGTCTTCGGGGCTGCCGTCGAGTTCCAGACTGCCCCCCGGATCAAGCGTGCAATCGATCAACTCTAGTCGATTGACGGCTGCACGTGCAATTAAGGGCTCGGAAGCCGGCAGGCTGGTCTCATCACGCGATATGTAGAGACCCTCCATACGCAACATGATCCCGGCGGCGGCATTGATGTCCTGCGGACAGAAACGCAACGAAGTTTGTAATTGAATCACCGGCCGCTGGTCGTCTGCGGCGCGCAGGATGAGTGTGTTGGCCAAGGGGTAATTGTTACCTCCGGCTTCAGGGATAACTCCAATAATGCTGTCGATATCCAGAACGTGGGTCATGCTGTCCTGGATTTCGATGATCTGTGGGCTCGCATCACCAAGTGCCTCTTCCAATTTGACCTGTAAATCGTTTGAGGCCTGGCGGTAATTCACTTCACGCTTTTTAAATGGCTGATCCTGCCAGGCTGCGGGGGGATCCGCTCGCGAGATCGGATGGGCGCCAACCGGTCCCACAGCGCCGTAGGTGTAGGTGAGCAGCAAGTCCGCCTCGAGTGCATCGACTTCCGCCTGCCCCACATTTCGCACCGATGAGCCAGCGCCAATGAGCAGCCGTCCGATGCGTGGATCGACGACGATCTCGCGATCGAGAATCGGAGGCTGCAGGCCAGTTTCCCAGTCGCATAAATTCGCCCCCCGAATCAGCCACACGAGCTTATCGAAAACGTTGAGCCCATTCTGATCGCGCTTGATGCAGTACCGGATCGTACCCCCGCTGACGAGCTCCCAACGCGGGTTACGGCCCTGCACTACCGTGCCGGGTGGAATGGACAAACCCTGATCGATGAACAGCGCTTCGAGTGAAGCGGAAAGCACGCCAGCGTCCAACTCGGCCTGGAAGCCAAGTTCAAGCGTAAAGAGGGGATCCACCTGCTCCGGCCAGAGTTCACCATCAAACGTCGGTTCGGGGATGTGCAGCTGAAGGCCGACGTCGCTGAGTTCGACCCCCGCTAAATCGAAAGCGCCTGGATCGTACGTCTCGACGGTGAAGTACTTCTGCGGATGCCCGGCGTACATGCCCTCCGATAGTCGCGCCATTTCGATCGGTCCGGGGGTTTCATCCAACTCGGTGACCACCGGCGGATCACGATCGGGATCAAATTGATAAGTGTTGAACAGCCGTACCGGCTCACCGAGTGGGTGTGCATCAAAACGCACCACATGTGTGGCTTCGGCATCCTCGGGGGTGCTGGTGGCATGCGTACCGCGCGAGAACGGTTTGGATATCGGTACGCGGTAGTCTTCCAAACGCCAGAGGAAAATCGCCAGATTGGGCAGGTTATAGTGGACGGCGCCGAAAACCGGCGGCCTGACGTCGACCACGTGGGCGAAGGGATCGAAGGGCGTTTTCAGCAGACTGAGCGTGGCCGGATCGCGCAGCGGTACTGTGCCACCCCAAACGGGGGTGAAGCGCGTGAAAGACGCCGCAGCATAGGGCGGATCGCCACCGTCATCCGGGCGCTGATGGTTGAGATGCTGGTTCCAGAGCAGGTTTTCACGCAGCTCAACACAGTGCACGCCCCAGCGGGTGAGGTTGTAGGTCAAGCGTTCGATGCAGGCCAGGGTGCCTTTGCGCCGTCGCAGGGCGATTGTGTCGGCCACATCCGCCCGCAGCGTCCACGGATCCCCCTGCAGGTGACTCACACCCAGCAGATCGCCGATGTATGGGATCACCCAGGGATCACAGGTCTCGATAAAGAGATCGCGGTATAGGTCGCCGATGTTCTTCTCGATCTCGCTGTAGGTATCTTCTACCAGTGCCAGGTAGTGCTTTAGTTGGAATGGCGGCTCTACCTTCTCGTCCTCGATGCGATAAATTTCCGGTAGACGCTCGTACAGCGGGACTCGCTTTTGATCCATGTCAACATTCCTCCGAGGGTTCTTCGGAGATTGGGTTCAATTTCAAACAGCCTTTATGCAGCGCCAGGATATGATGCCCTTCCAGCGGTGCGATCACGCTATGGCAGGCGATCATGTCGGGGATCGTAAGTTCGTCCGGTTCATCGGACTCACCTTCAGCCGCGAATCCCACCACCTTCGTCCACACCACACCCGCTACGTTCTGAACGATCCCCTCGATACGGCCGGCATACTCCGGCTCCCCGAAGCTGCGTTTTCCAAGTGCAAAGAGACCATCAGAACCATCCACACCGTCCCCTTCTTCGCCCGTCAACCCCAAGGCTTCCCTGACATCGTGCTCGACCAATTCCCGCCGATACGTGGAATCGTAAACCACATCCAGGGATAGATATACGAAATAACGTTTACCGTGTTCGGTGTCGATAGGGAAGCGATCCGGCCCCCGACAGCGGTTGTCTTGATTCACGATGCCGCGCACTTCTTCGATCTCGTCATTCCGCCCGGTCTCCATCAAGACCGTAAGCACAAGGGTCGGAATGCCGTTCAACAAGCGCCAGGCCGCACGTGCCTTGGTGACTCCGGAAATAGTGAGCGCTTCGCATTCGAAATCCCGCAAGCTGACCATGCGTCCCAGGCTCTGAACTTTGCCCGGCGCAGCTTGCTTGGCGTTTTCGCCGCTTTCGGGTTGGTCACCCCCTGAAGCCACACCCGGCATCTGGATCTTGATCAAATTCGTGAGTTTGGCTCCGGGTTGGGCTTTGGTCTCTTCATTCAAAGCCCCATAAGCGCCGATGCCCGAACGATAACGCGCAACCACATTCTTCACCCCGGAGGGCAATTTCTTACCGGTCTTACCGTCACCGAACTGTACCCAGCTGTCCCCATTGATGTCATCGCGGACGATGTAGATTTCCTCCGACGCACCACGGTTGAAGAAGGTGGGCACACGCGTCCACAGCTGATCGTTGACGTAAATCTGCAGTTCGGGGACTTCGGGCGGTGTTTCCCCCAGGGTTTTGTGATAGGTCAGCGGCGCCTTGGGCAGCTTGAAGGTTTGGAAGGTCTGCCGGCTATCGCCGTTGCCCAACACGGCTTCCTTCTCAGTCTTGCCCTGCCTGGCTTCCGCCAGGTTGCCGAAGACAGTGACGATCGGCTCATCGAAGAACGGGAAATCCTCGATCCCAAAGTCCTCTTCGAATTCAGGGAAATAGACCGAACGCAAGCGCGGAATGGGATCGTCCGAAATCAACGTGTCATCGATGGTGACACTCAACTGCTCGTAAATGCCGTCGTCACGCACGAGCAGAAGTTGGCGATCGTCCAGGTGGCGGTAATCCTCACCCAAGCCGTAGTGCAGGAGTTCGGAGAGATCGGCATCGGTGTCCTCGGCACAGGCGCCATTCAGGGTAAAGCCATCACCGATCACTTCTAGAAATTCGACACTTCGAATGTCGGTCCATACCTTATCGTCATATGAAAGGAAATCATCTAATTCCACTACAGTAGACCCGCCAGACATGGAGCCAAAAGTAAGTGAAGCGTTTGCTGTTTTAATTATCTTTCGTTCGAAAAAATGCTCATTCCAATCCGCATCAGAAAGATCGAATAAATCGAGCACAATCAGCATTGTTGCCCCCGCTGAGAGATCGTCAACCTCCTGATCAAGCGGCATTGATTTGATAGAGGGAACCGGTAAATAGTCGTATTGTGATGTCCCATAAGGCCAAGGACCAACAGCTATTTGATGTGTCATTCGCCTAAATTCAACCGGTTCAGAAGTTACAACCTCTCCTTCCACATTCACAACCTCGGGTGGTGCGTTGTGTCCAAAATGACGGAAAGAACGTCCCAATTTATAAACGCTAATATCGGAACCCACATACCCCCGCTGCCAACTGCCCTCGATCTCAATCTCGGTGCGTTCGAAGCGCTGTTCGACTTCCTTCACGACCACCACCTGCCGCTCACTGAAGGGATCGCTTGGGTCGACCACCAGCAGCAACCGATCCTTCTCCTCCAGCATTAGGCCACTCTCTTCGAGCACGGCTGTGTCTATCGAAAAAACGGACGTGCCAGTATCAATGTTCGGAAGTAAATAGGGTCGGTACAGGTTGAATTTACTCAAGGCTGGATAGGCCATCGCCTCCTTAGCGGTCTCGAATTCAGCCTGCAGTTCCAGTCCCTCGACCTGCGCCTTGACCGGGAAGTTGGCCGGGATCACGACGGGTGCGTCACCCTTGACCTCGAAGGCGAAGGTAGCCCGCCCACCAACACCCGGCGCCAAGCGGTACCCCAGCAAGCGCACCAGATCTCCGACGCTCTCGCGCCACTGCGCTGTTCGCAAGTAGGCTTCGTTGGCGTAGACCTCCTGGTAAAAGGTGAGGATGTCTCCCAAAACCGCTGCCCCTTCGAGCAGGGCGATGCCCGGGTCGTCAGAGGCACGATGGGTCCACGCTCTCATCACCGCGTCTTTATCGAGGGCGCTGAGCATCGCCCGGCGGAATTCGGAAAAACTACCGATGCGATAGCGGATGTGGTCCAACCCCGCCCGGTTTTCGATTGGAGCCGGGAACTGGAAGGGATCCATGCAATCGTTGCGGCAATCTTCGCTCACTGGCGACCTCCCTTGGGATCGAAACTGATCATGCCCAGCTCCTTATGATCGGGGTCGTTCTTTACCAAAATGATTTCATTGGATTGCACTTCCAGCACGTCCTCCGTCCCTACTGTGGCTGCGTTCCAACGCTTGAGCGTAATCAGCAATACATGATCGACGCCCTTAACACCCTGGATACGCCCTGCCAACTGGCTGCGATGCAGCGCCTGGCCGAAGGTCCACAAATCCGGATGGAAGAAGGCCATACGGCCGTCAGCCGTATAGCCGTCGGAAAACTCCTGCTCGAGCAAATATCGCACGTCCTGCGGCCAGTAATCGGGATGCACGCACAACTCGATAACGATATCGAGTGGCACGTAACGCGGCGGGCGGATCTCGAGGTCATCGCCGATCAAACGCACAGCTTCGAGATGCCTGGCCAGTTTACGCTCTAGATCTTCGTTCCATTCACTGGTACCCACAGGATCCACCGCGATGCGCACGGTCCGCCAGCTTCCGGTCCACATGTATTTGGCCGCCGCCCTGGCTATTTCAGGCAACTCCTCGGCCCGATCGACGTAATCTTGCAAAGTGACAGCCCGCAGCTGCCTGTGGCGGTAGGCTTCCGGCACGCGCCGGATGATCTCGTCCACCGGTTCGGGCGCGCGGCCATCCGTGACGTCGAACGGGTTCCAGCAATTTTTAATTTCCGGGAATGCAGCTTCGTTATAGACCGTCAGGACGTCTGCGCCGATGTTGCCATCCAGCCCGCGCCCCACTTGATAGAAACAATGTACAATGGCATCCTGCGGTAGTTTGCGGCCGTTGATCCCGTTCCCGAAGCGGATGTAACTCTGGCCCATTCCGTCCGTTTCGACCACGAAATGATCGCCCTGTTCGCTACCGTCGTCGCTGTGCACCAGACTGCTGTGTTCCTCCCAGTCTTCGAAGACAGTATCCACCTCAACTTGAATCTCCAAGGTCGACTGAGTCTCAACCTCCCCGCCTGGCTGTGTGTTGCGATACGCCAACGGCCGCTCCGGAATCATACAAATCACCTCACAGCCTTCATCCGCGTTGCGAGTGAAGTGATATTCGTCCCCGAGGATCGCCAGAACGGTTCCCGGTTCGAAGAAATGAGCTTCAGCCTTGCGGCCATGAAAGACTGGCACCAGGTTGGCGTGAAACAGCGAGACATCATGAACGTAGGTGGATTCACACTCGACCGAGAAACAGTAATTGCGCTGCAGCTTATCCTGTTCTTCCCAGGTCACCCGCAAGAGCCAAAGGCCATGAAGCGGATCCTGGATGATTTCTGCGCCCGCCTCCCCCGCTCTCAGTTGCAAAAGTTGACGATGGGTCGGATTACGACCCGGTTCCAGACCGGTGCGTGGGTTGAGATGTTCCTGAATCAAGAGGTGCGTGACATCACCGTCTTGGATCCAATCCCGGACGCTCTCGGTCTTGAGAAGCGTGCCATCGTCGATGATCAGATCTGCCTGGACGCTTCCTGCCTCGAGCGCGGGGACCGAATCATCCCAGGTGTAGAACTGGATGCTGTTCAGCAGCGGATCGAGCAACCGCACCTCGCGGCCCATGAAGACCACCGATTGTGGATCATCGAGATCGGGCGCTATCCCCACCTGAAAACGGGCTGGCAGGGTCAGCGAGCTGTTGACTTCCAGCGCCAGCCAGGTGCTGGCTTGATTGCCCTGGTGGATGTGATAGTCCATCAAGCGGGCGTGTCGGGCGAGCGATACCCGTTTGCGCGCCGTGCTCAGATAGTCCTCGTTCATCACGCGATCCTGGTAATCGCTCAATTCATCCGCCGAGGCGCTGAACAATTCAAGCAGGACTTGATCCAGATCCGCTTCGCTTGTCGCCTGCCAGTTGGGCACTTTGTCCATCATCCAGGAAATGATGGTGTGGCGGAATGAGTCATAGTCCTTGGCCAAGTAATCAATGGCCGGATCGGCGATTGGCGCTGGCGGTGGGTCCCAATCCGGTTTGCAAAGATTGAAGCAACCGGGCCGGAACTTGAAATCAATCTCGCTGAGGAAGGGATCGATGTTCGCGTAAACGAGCCCCAGGGTGTAGGTCGAATAATCTCCAATCGGATGCACGGTGAGTTGCAGCCGCGTGGGATCACCATCCTGCGTTACACTGACAACTTGTACCTGGTCAGTCAAGGGACCGGCTGGAAGGCGGTGGCCTCCGTAGATGGGGAAGATCTCTCGCGCCAACGAGACACCGCCATTAATATCGTTGTAGATCGCCTCGACATGAAGACTGTTATAGAAATAAACGGTCAGGATGGCCTCGGTCGGATCCGGATCGGGCTGCAGCTCGACCAGTACCAGCTTGATCCCGTTAAAGCCTTCTGCCTCTAATGTCTTGGCCCGCACTTCCAGCGCTTCTTGATTGACAATCATGATTCTCATTCACTCGCCCGCTGAAAACGCATCACGCGGCTGTCCTCGCTACCGGCAATCCGGTAGCGTATCTCTACTTCGATTGTGGAACCCTCAATGTTCACTCCCAGGTCTTCGAGGGTGATGCGGTGACCGAGATAATTCGTGATCGCTTTGGTAATGCGCGCCTTGGTCATGCCGCGTGTGCCTTCGTCTGCCGGTTCGAAGACCAGATTGCGTACGTCGCCACCAAACTCCGGAAGAAACACGCGCTCACCCAGGTTGGTCAGCAACAGCTGGATCACCTCGTCACGCACATGATCATCGAAACTTAACACCTGGTCTGTGCGTCCATCCTGGCCGATCCGGAAAGGATAGGCCAGGTGTCGTCCGTAATCTAAAGTCATTGGGCGCTCACCTTTAGCTGTGTGTTCACGATCAACGCCACGCCTTGCAGCAAGCTCTCGGGGCTAAAGCAGTTGCCGATGCTGCTCTTAACCAAAACCGGCGTGCCGTTCACGGAAACCCTTGGGGAGCCCATCATCCACTGAATGCGGATACACGGTGACGGTTTTGGTATGGGAAGCGTGAAGGGACAGCCGGCAATCACGTGGGGATCTGTTTCCAGCAAAACCGGCGCGCCATCAGCGAAAACTCGGGCGTTGGCAGTGAAGAGCGGCACCGTCCCGCCGTGAGGACACTGAATCATGCTGGCGGTGGTCAGTAATTCTCCGGGCATCAACGCACCTCCAAAGCGCCGTTGTTCACATTCACGCCACTGGAAGAGAGCACTATTTGGGAAGCTCCAATCTTCAAGGTGATATCCCGATCGGTCATGGTGAATTCCGCCCCTCCGGAATGAAGCAGCTGTATCTTGCTGCCTGCATCGTCGAGCACCAATTTATGGCCGCCCGAGGTGACAAACACGCGCGTCTCATCCCCGCCTGGATCGGGAACCTCATTACGACCCCAGAAACACCCTGACCAGATCGGATGAGAGATATCTCCGGCTTCGAATTCGATCCACACACCGTCGTCCACCTCCGGCAACACCACCAAGCCATGACTCGGCCCCGCAAATGGCACGCAGGGCAACGCCCAGGGCGAATCATCCTCTCCGTACACCGCAGGCACTTGGGCCACGACGCGGCCCATGCCCTCCGGGTCGTTGATGTCGCGCACCAGGCCACGGTACTTCCCGAAGTAGTGATCGCGCTGGAACCGTGCGGTTTCTACGCTCAGTCGTTCGAATTCACCTTCACTCATTAAAAAATTCTCCCTGACGAATCGGTTGAGTCGCTTCCAGGCCCGGATGATCGGGCGTTGCGTTTGACAGTGAACGATTGTGTGTATTGCGATCCGGAAAGTGTGTGGATGACCTGATGGATCTGGTAATTCCCGCTGAGACGGCGATCGACTCCCCGCACCTGCACCACTTGATATGGCTGCAGGATGGCCTGATAACGCTCAGAAAGCAGGCTGCCCGTTGCCGTGCGGTCGAAGCTGGCACGTTGCTGTTCCCCGGCCACGCGTTGATCCAAATCAACTGCGTCTCCGTGATATGGCGGAGAAATCAAATACGCTGTGTCCTGCTCGTCTTCGACGGCTTGTTCCGGGCCCAGCAGATCGAGATCTTCCATCCTGGATTCACTCGAAAGCACGGAGCGATCGGCGGCATCCAACGCATATGCCCGCACCCGCGCCGGGCGCTGGGCGTCGCGATTGCTGTTGAAGCGATCGATGTTGCGCTCCCTGCCCAGAAGAACCATGGCCGGCAGATCACCCGGTTCTGTCGGAAATGACTTGAAGCAGGCAATACTCTGGCCAGGCTCCTCTCCCGGCAACACGTAGGCGAATTTCCCCTGGCGCTCTGCCAAACGACGAAGCAGACTCATCGCTGTTCCCCGTTGATGAACGGAAGGCGCCAACGAGCTGGCCGGCGGGGGAGTATCTTCAACATCGATGACGGCAATCTCCGCAAGCTCGCTGAATAATTGTGCGGCAATTTCCGAGTCGGTACGGTTATCGAAACGCTCCAGACTCTCCTCCCGATTCAGAAACACGCTGTCGTCTTGCACGCGCAAGGTAATCGAACTTTCCCCGGGCTCCGGGCTGCGATCGCTGTTGTCGCCGACGATGGGTCCATCGATCAAGGGTTTGAAAGCGCCTTCCCCGATGCGTACCTCGACGCGCGCCCGCCCGAAAGCTTGCATAAAGGCTTCATCTTCTCCTTGCCAACTGCCTTGATCGTCAACGCTGAGCGGGACTTCCAGACGACCCTCCCAGGCCCGGTTGACCGTCTGGGTAACGGTAACCTTGTCCACGCGGCCCAACTGGTCACGCGTGGCGGGTTCGTCATTGAAGAAGAGACGGTATTCGATGTTCGGCATTATTGCTCCGGAACGTTGACCGTAGAACCCGGTTCATCGGTCAAGTCGTTCGCTTTGAGTTCGCTGTTGGCGTCGGCGATGTGCCAGAAACGGGTGGCATCGGAATATGTCGTCTGGGCGATGATGTCCAAACGATCGTTCTGTTTCACAAGTGTGGCCGACCCACGCACTTCAGGCAGTCTGCGCAGCCGGACCACTTTAACAATCCGGCCATCTTCCGCCTGCGCTTCGGCCTGCTTTACTTTAAAGTAGCGAGAATTTTCCAAAAACACGTTCTACTCCTAAAACGGAATAAGATCGATCACTTCCGACATGGTGTTGGCTATGTTGGCCATCGCTTGCGTATCCTTGGCCAGATTCGAATATTCCAACGCGCCCCTGGCGATGTCGTCGTCGATCCAGGGGCTCAGCGAGACCACGGCCAGACCCAAGGAGACCTCGGCCAGAGTCGGATTGAGAAAAGCATCGTATTCCTTTTCAGTGATGGTCATCGATTCGATCACGACCGGCAGTACTCGCGTGGCGCCCCAGATGAACAGCAAGCGTGGGTATTTCTCACGCGGTATGAGTTGTGTAGGGATTTGCTCTTCTTCACTTCGATCATGCAGCGCATCCCCGATGGCATCGATCATTTCCCCGAGCAAATCCATGAGTCTGCTCTCCGGTCGAGCCATCTTTTCCAGTGCGGCCAATCGAGGTCCAACGCCGAAACCACGCGCCAGGATGTTGTTGTCCTTGAGTTCGTCCGCCGCGCTGAAATGTGCCGTCAAACTGATCTTCTCAACCGGCACTTCGCCTGCCTGAGAAGTCTCGCGGTTGGCCGATCCCGAGGGTCGCTTGGGGATTTCAATCGTGCGGGTCAGGCTCTCGGGATTGAATTGGAATATGACCACGTTGGGGATCGGCCCGAGAAAGTAACTGGCATATTCGATCAAAGCGCCTTTAAGTAGGTATGGCATGATGACTCAGCACTCCAATTCCCAATGTTGAAGTCCACATCCAATAAACTGAATATTAATCATTCGGTTCTTCTCCGACTTCCGCCGCAATCACCCGACTCAAGGCACGAGCAATCGCATTCTCGATTTCCGTCGAATTGGCTCCCTGTAGCAATCGTATGGTCCCCAGATCGAGTCGATCGATACTGTGTGCACCACGTAAACGCCTCAGGCTTTCTTGTCCCGCCAGGCTGCGCAGCATCCGTCTTCCCAAATGGGGAAGCGCCGGCCGGACGATGTGCTCCGGCACATTACGGAATCGAATATTCACGCGCTCAATGTTCACCGACTTACGCACGGTCAATATCCTCCACGATGGATGCATAGGGACCAAACAGCTCGAGGCTGAGGGGACGTTTGAGTTTGTCGTATTCCCGTTTGACGGCCACAATCATGTCCTCCATCGTCAATCGCGCCTTGGTCTTTTCACTGCTTCTATCTCCATTGGCACTTTGCAGACAGGCATTGAAAACAATCGAGCGGATGTGTCCACCGGCCAGACGGAACTGGCGGGCAAGAAAATTGAAATCTACCGCCGAAGTATCTACCGCATCCGGGGTTACCTGCAGCCAGATCATCTTGCGTTGTTCGACATCGGGTAACGGAAAGTCGACGATGTAACGAAGCCGCCGCAGGAAAGCTTCATCCAGGTCTTTCTTACGGTTCGATGCCAATATCGCCAGCCCCTTGAAACGTTCCATGCGTTCTAATAGATAGCTGATTTCTAAATTGGCGTAACGGTCATGGGCATCCTTGACCTCTGTCCGTTGTCCAAAGAGAGCGTCGGCCTCATCGAAAAACAAAACGATGTCGGAGACATCTGCCGCGTCGAAAAGGCGTTTGAGGTTTTTCTCAGTCTCGCCGATGTACTTGTTGACCACTTGCGAGAGATCGATGCGGAACATGGGCAAGTCCAATTCGATGGCCATAATCTCAGCCGCCATCGTCTTCCCCGTACCTGGAGAACCCGTAAAAAGCACGGCGATCCCACCCTCATTCCAGGCTTTCGCCGTTCCCCATTCGTAATGCACCTCAGTCAGCGAGTTCATCGCATTGATCACTTCTTGGAAGAGCATTTCCTGTTTACGAGGCAGGATCAATTTCTCATCGCGGAATCGGGGAGTCACTTTTTGGGCCAGATCACCGATATCCAACTCCAACTCTGCCCGGGCTGCTGCCACCAAATCCTGCGGTGTGATTGCACCCGGCAGGGATCGCAAACCCGTACAAACACGATCGATGGTTTCCTTGCCGTAGCGGAAACGGCGGGCGTTTTCTGCAATCGATGCTTCGATGTCCTGCGCTTTGTCACCCAGAGCAGATTTCCAGTAGACCATCCGGTCCTGGTAAGCAAATTCCGGCACGTCGACAATCGGCAGTAAATAGCGCTCAGGCAGTTTGGGGATTTGTTTTCGATCGTTGACACCCAAAAATACTGTGATCGGTATTGAGGGTTGGGGGAGTATTTGCTCGGTTTGTGCGGCATTATCTGTACTGAGCGTGGACACGAGTGATTCATCCAGGAAAAGACTGACCCCCTTCAGCCAGCACACCGTTGCCAGCGAGTCGAGATAACCAGCACGTTGCAACAAACCCGGAGCGGCCTGATAACTTACCGCAGCTTGGTTCGTCACATGACTTATTGCCTGTACACATTCCACGTGCGCCGAACCCTTTGGTCCACGAATGGGCACGATGCACATGTGATCGGGTTCCGCTGCCTGCAATCGAACAGCCACAAGACGAGCCGTCTCAGTGACATCGATTTCACCCTCTTCCACGCGACGAATCGCAACAAGACAGGGCGGCAGCGTAGCATTGGGGAAGAGGAGCTGATGGGCAACCAACGAAGTCACACATACCGGTGCACTCCAATTGAGTTCCGCGCGCTCCACAGCATTCCTGCCGCGAAATTGCAGCAAACCCAAACGGAAGAGGGTATGATCCAGATCGGCCACACGCAGCACTTCGCTGGGCTCATCCCACAATTTCTGCAACAAGGCGAAACTTGGTTCGGTCTTGGTGGGATCGTTCACGCATACGGCGATGACGCTGCCCATTGCACTATCGAATGCAGCAGCCAATCCCAGGGCCAAGAAAAATGTCTCCAAATCATCCAGTATTAACGTGTCGATCACCCAGGAGAACGAACCCTGGGGCGGATTGGATTTGACCTGCGGTGGCTCGCTGCGCAGCAAATCACTGAGGTATCTCGCCGTGGTATCGGTCTGGAAGAAGCGCCTTTTCTCCTCAGAAAAGCGGCTCATATCCAGTGAAGCCTGAACGGGTTCGATGAAGGGCGGCAGCACGCCATCCTCTGCCCGTGTATTTACACCCCGCTCATGCCACAGCCAACTGACTTCCCGGCGCATGCGCAGGGTCACCTGACGCAGCCAGTAATTGGCCAGCGGATCCCCGGTGAGGATCGCCGGCGAGAACATCACCGGTGTATCGACACTCGCACGGACATTCATGGGCTGAAATCCACCCTCGGACTACGCTTTGCTTGCTGCCCATTCACACGCAGGATGACCAGGAATTCACCTGGCTCCACAAGTGCACTTTCTTCTAATTCAAGCGTAAGTTCAGTTTGATCGGGACTGAAAGTAAAAGGACTATCAAACAAGCGAATTACCTTGCCATCTTGGTATAAGGCAACATAGATATCATCTTGCGCTCTTCCCAAGAGTGCCCCCTGCATCACAATATTGCCGGTCACCTTCGGCGGGGATCCGGGGACAACGACAATTGAGTCCGGATCCGCCTGATCGAGTGTTGGGCGTAATTCCCCCACCAACAGGTTGCTCGAACGTTTTCTTCCACCAGGCAGGGTTTGATCTACAGAAAGAGGGTAACTTCCCGATGAGATCAGTGTCCCGCCAGCCAGCGCGCCATCCACCTTGCACTGCAGCAAATTCGTTGATTGGGCCGTCACCCCAAGTTCCACATCTGCCAACCGAACGGACAGGCCGGAAATATTCAGGTTGCTCCCACGGATCGTTAACGTGTCCTCGACTTCGAAAGCCTGCGGCGAAAGGTCGGTGATCGAAGGGCCCATCGACGGCATCACAGGGAGATGGATGCCTCGTTCTCCGATAATATTTGGAGGCGTCTCTGTATAGTCGACCCCCACAAGCAAGTCGTAATCCGGTGGCTCTACGGAGGCGATCATAACCGGCCGCACCTGGAAAGCCATGGAGAAACGATAATTATCATCCGGACCTTGCATCAACTTCGAGATCAGATCGGAGGAAGCTTCATCGAAGGTGATTTTGAGGTATTCCGGGTTATCGACTAACGCCGGCTCGATGCCTGCTGTCAGTGTTATCGAATTCAGCATAATGTAGTTCAATTCCCGCAGTGCCCGTAACCCAAGCCCCAGGTTTTCATGCGCAACGATCGACTCACTCTTATCGTCATCATCGAATGATGTCAGCAGATACTTCAAGACCAGCCAGAGCGGAGGCTGCTGGCCTTCATCGAGGGGAAGGTTTTTCAATCCCGGATCGAAAAGTGCTTCATAGAGAAACAGATTCAATCGCGGTTTTGTGAGACCATTATTTCCATTACTCGACTCTGGCCTGCCGACATAGGTATGTATACCTGTGCGCCAATGGAGCTGTTCCTGCAATACCTGGGAAATTTTCCCGATCGCTTTTCCAGTGTCTGAGAGTGTCATCGTGTTACCCTCACCGAAGCCGCAGGTAATACCGGCTCAAGCTTGAGGGGGGTTCCCCCCTGTCTGAATTTCCAGCCTGAGTCACTGGGCGGTTCATACGCGCCTCGGGCGCCTCGATCGTGACGTTGATGCTTCCGATGGAGAGTTCGAGTTCTTGGGTCTCGATCCGCTGCGTCATAGGATGGCTTTCGCTCGTTGAAGGTTGCGTCCGTGCTTGATCGCTTTGTGGAACGATCCTCTCCACGATGCGAATATCTTCCGTTTCGCCATATGGTCCCTCCAAAACCGTTTCAACCGCTGGGCTGTCTGCCGCCCAGGCACGTACGTCTTGATAGACCTGCTTCCAGATCACCTGGCGTTCATCAACTTCATGCACATCTTCGATACTCTCTTGTGGAGGCCGTTCTTCCTTTTTAACTTCTCTCTCCGACGAGCTTGATTCCTCCGTTCGAAACGCATTCGCAGGTTCAGCCTTTGAAAGCGGACCCTGGATCGATTCTGACGGACGAACCTCGACCGTCGCGTGAAGTTCATGGGGCGCGGCTCTCTCTGGCGGGGGATCGACGACCTGCAGCAATCCCTCACTAATCTGACCAGGCTGCGCGATGACATCCGTTCGCTTTTGTTCCAGTCTTTCGATCGAAACTTGCTGCGCTTTAGCCTCTCTCTTCGGCTGCGGAACTTGATCTTGTACCAACGGGGCCTCAACCTCCTCCTTCACTTCGAACGAAGCAGGATCGCTGCTTACAGACGGGTCTTCTATCACAGCCGGTTGATCCCTTTCGCTCGACTCCACGGGGAGTTCCGGCGCCGGCCTGAATTCCGACGATCGTTCGGGTGGGGATTCAGAATTGCGTGCCATTTCATCCCGAGCAGGTAAGTCCCCCCTCGTAGTGTCTGGTACATTTCTCTGCTCCGTTGATCGATCCCCGTCGACGAGTACACGTTCATGCTGCTCGACGATCCTCGTCGGATCAGACGATTGCTTCGGCAGGCTCGTTTGGACCGCGCCGCGACGGGGTCCGCTGGCTCTCGTATAACGCAGCAAATTCGAGAAGTAGCCAGTCACGAGACAATCTCCTGGTCGATCAGGCGCAGGTAGCGCTTCCGGCGCCAATCCGGCATGGCGAGGATTTCCGTTTCACTCCAGTGGTATCGCTGCGCCAAACGATGGACGGCCTGCATGAGCTGCATCTGCTTGCGTTGAAGCTGCGTGGCGGCAACTTCCAACAGATCCAGGGCATAGTTGCTCGATCCCTGACAGTACGGGCAACAAATCTGCATCTCGAAATTCACCAACGGATCGAAAGACCCCAATGATTCAGAGACTTCCTCTAAGGTCTGATCATTGATTTCGTGAGCTTCACTCTCGCCGTCGTCTGCTATGATCAACGAATTGAGCATCGCCAAGTAAGCCTCTCGCTGATCCGCGAAGGGAAACGTTTGCCAGATGAGTTGGTCCGTCCCGGTTGGCCGTCGCAAGTGGAACTCCCGATCGTCGATCTCCATCGTTAACGAAGAGATTTGCTCTGCTTCCAGCTGCATCTCCAGTAATTCGTTAAGTGCAATTTCCAATTCCATCGTTTCACCACAAGCATGACAGCACAGCGACAGGAGCAGATTTTCACCACCGGATGCGGAGACGATCCGCAGCAGCAATTCGATCCGCTTTCCAACCGTCAACGCGGTAAGCCCTTCAGAATCAATGAGCTTTCCGTCCAATTCCACCCCATACTTTTGCAGGATCTGGGTCACCATTTGGGGAGAGAGCGGTGATTCCAAACGCAGGTCCAGATCCATCGCTCCGCCAGCGGGGGAGCGAATACCGAAACCATCCATCGCGCCTCTCATAGCCCACAGCCTCACAGCGTGGATTCGCGTTTCATCGGATTGGAGAGGTTAGTAACGAGTCGATCGTTTAGACCGCGCCGCCCTCATCCGGTTCCTTGGTGTCGACGTCGCGATCCCACGTCTCGAGTTCGAGCTTGAGACTCTCGATGGCAACCGCATTGGCGTTGGCGTCGAGGTCAGGCATCGCCGTGTATTCACTGACCCAGCAGTCATACAAGAAGTAGCGCATAGCGACCTGGCCTCGTTCGTTCATCACTTCCAGGGTCAGGTCCTTCTTGTATCCCACCAGATCCATCCCGGCGTCGCCGCTGGTGGGATGGACCTTGTTGGCCCACTTTTCGAATTCAAGATCGTGGGTAATGCCGCGCTCGAGTGTGATTCCCTCGTAAGAGGTGCGTCCGGGGGATTTGTGATCGGTGCTGTTCTCCCCACCGGAGCGGTGTTTCACCACTTCCGTCGTGCGCTTCAAGGTGCCCACCTTGCTGACACCCAGGACCGGTTTACCGTCCCAGAGGACTCGGAATTTGAAATTCTTGTAAGCATCGTAACGATGCGCATTCTTGACAAAGCCATTAGCCATTGGTCAACCTCCATCAGCTATTGTTGTGAGCTGTTTTACAGATCGCCAGCAATCTGCTGGATCTTGATCACCACGAACTCGGCCGGTTTCAAGGGCGCGAATCCGACCTCGATGTTTACGATGCCCAGATTGCGATCGGCCTGTGTGGTCGTTTCCGCATCGCATTTGACGTAGAAGGCCTCGTTGGGCGTGCTGCCCTGGAAGGCACCCTGGCGGAACAGCCCCATCATGAAGGCGTTCAGGTTGAGGCGGATCTTGGCCCACAGCGGTTCGTCGTTGGGCTCGAACACCACCCACTTGGTGCCGCGGAAGAGCGACTCTTCGAGGAAGAGCGCCATACGCCGGATGGGGATGTACTTCCATTCGGAACCTTGATCGTCCGATCCGGCCAGAGTCCGTGCACCCCAGTTGACGAAACCACTTGGGAAAACACGCAAACAGTTGACACCCTGTTTGTTCAAAACGCCATTCTCCAAATCGGTCAGCTTGAGCTCCAAACCCAGGATTCCGCGGATATCCGCTTCAAGCCCGGCGGGAGCCTTCCAGACGCCACGCGTCGAGTCAATCCGCGCCATGAGCCCCGCAATGGCACCGGAGGGACCGATCAATCTCGAAGGACCTCCAGCGGAGTATTCCAGGCGCGGATAGAAGACGGCTGAATGATCCTTTACCACCAGAGAACGGACAGCGTCGATCTTCGATTTGTCCTGCACAACCTCAGGTCGTCCATTTTTAGTCCAACTCGGAGGGCCATCAACCAGCAGGAAAGCCCGCTTCTCGGTGCAGTAATTCGACGCGGGGCCGATCATCTTGCTGAGTTCGACCTCGTCGATCTCTTCATCGCCTGGCAGGACCATCAAATTGAAGATATCCACTGAGTCCAGTGCATAAAAACCGATCTGATCGACCTGGCTGCCCATGTAATCCTCAGATTTTGGAACAGTGCCATCGATACCCGTGTCACCTGGTAAGCTGAAGTTACCCGTTCCCGAGATTCCCATAGCATATTGACGGACATTGAAGGCAAACTCATCATCATCGAAATCGGCATGCCCTGTATCGATCGTCGTTGCTACAGTGCTTGGGGTTCCGCTATTGGCTCTTATAGCCAAATGGTAGCCCCACACTTCCGCTGTGTAATCCAAGGTGGGTTCTGCGTTGATTGCGCCAGCGATTCTGCGTAACTTTTCGCGCACGCCATTGCTATCTCCATGTGGGCTATCCGGAACTGGCTCACTCTTAAACCAACTGTCCTCTGGAATTGTGACGTCATATGGAGCAGCACTGAGCGTGATTGCTGCACTATCGACGGTGATACTATCAACATCAGGCGCACTGGCATCTAGATTTGCGATGTCATCGATGATCGAAGTAACGGCAGTAACACTCCCGCCGGGAGCTGGGTCCCCAATCTGTAAAAATGCTACTGTCGGTGCCGGTCGGAAATTACTCCAACGCACAGGTTCGATACCTCCCTGATCCAATCCGAGCATCAACGCCGCGGAAATGTCATTCGAAGAAGCGCGTGTTATAGTCACGCTTGCGCGAGCCACATCGAGATTCGGGACGGTTGTATTGATCACTCCTCCCTCATTGGCAACGATTGTGATAAACCGCCTGCCCGAGATAGTAGGAAGCTGGATTTGCACCTCAAGGTTTGGATCTACACCTTTGATAGCGGGATCGATACGGTTAAAGAAGAAGCTTAAGAAATCAGCTTCCGAGGTTGGATTGTCCCAAGGTGCCAGATCGACAGTTGCAGGTGCTGATCCATTTACGCTGATATTATATTTCGATGCCGCTGGACTCCCCGTTATCAGACCCCCAAGGACTGTATTCATTTCCCCTAGGTTCATAGGTCTCCGACTTTGAGAGAAACCTGGAAAGCTTTCGTCCACAACAAATGCCAGCGCAGCTGGATCAAGTAAATCAGCTTCATTCAAGAAAGTAGGATGCGGATCAAGTGTTATCAAATCTGAACTTTGCTTAACAAAAGAAGGCGCAAAACGTGGTGATGAGCGATCCATGTTCAGATTAACAAAGGTTTCCGTCGCCGTTACTTGACCGCCATCTTCCAGGATCACGCGCAGATTGAAACTCTCATCAGGGTTAGGTGTATCGTAATCCACCACCAGGCGGAGTGTATTTGCCCACGAACCCTCTGCCTTTGCAGTAGCGGTTAATACCTCAACTCCAGCGAGCGATCGGAGATGAACAGAGGCTTTCTCGGCGCCCTTTGCCAATCGAATCACATAGCAATCTGTCCCACCATTGGCAAAGAACAGACGCACGCTGTCCGCCAAATCACTTTGCGGATGCGGATTACCAAACTTCCGGGCGTAATCCGCCAGGCTCAAAATCCGGACCGCCTTGTTAATCGGCCCTTTGCTGGTGCGCCCCAGAAAGGCCGCAATCGAGGTCGACACCCCCGTGATCGTGTGCACCCCACTGGGCACTTCCTGAATGTACACGCCTGGATAACTCACTTGGGTCATGACACTTGCCTCCTCTTCTTCCACGAGTAATTGGAAAGATCGATGTTGTTCTTGGATTCCATATCGGGGGCATTACCCCCTGAGATTTGGATCGTTTAATTCTTGATCGGATAAGCACCCCTTGATAAACTCTGCGACGTGATCGCCGCTCTGGAAGCGGATGGAATTTCCTGTCTGTTCCTGAATGATCGCACCCCGCAACCGGCTTTGGGATTCGAGCCAAACCCGGACGATGTAGGAACCTGCGGCCAGGCCGATCTTGCGGCCATCCGCCAAGACAACCTGGCCGTTAAATGCATCGCTTTCTCCGGTTTGATCGACACGCAGAGAAAACGTTAGGTAACGACCGAGATCCTGCAATTCCTCGGATATGAGCAGACCCCTGTCTTAAAGGAAAGTACCCGGCTTTCTCGTTTGAGTGTAGCCGCCGGGTCTGTCGCTGGGCTGTCAACGTTCTGTGGATTTTCTGTTACTGCGTGGTTGAGAGGGACGATTCGTTCCGAATGGCGTTTATTAAATCCTGGGTTTCCAGCATCGGTTCCACACTGAGTTCTTTATCCAGCAAAATGGTGAGATCACGATACACTCGAAGTGCCTGATTGCGGCGGCCGGTCCTGTAGAGCGAGCGCATCAGCAGCCGGTATACATCTTCCCGCAGATCGTCCAGGGCCAAAAATCTAAGGCAATAGTCAATCGCCCGTTGGAAGGATTCTTTGGCGTAATGCCACTTCGCCAGATGAGAGAGAAGAATGAGATATTGCTCTTCCAAACGCATGCGCTCCTGAATGGGCCAATCCTCACCGACGATCTCCGCCAAATATGCACCGCGATACAACGGGAGCGCTTGCTCGAATTCCTGCATCGCTGTATCGTTTGCCCCACTGGCCATGTGAAGGTTTCCCACGCGGTAACGCGCGTCGAAGCGAGCGACATCAGACTCAATTCGCAAACCGGGACAGAGGCCGTAGGTATCATTCTCATACACGATGGCGTTTCCGAGGCCCGCTTTGGCCAGACTGCTCCTGAGACGACTTATGGCGATGTGCAGTTTTCCAATCGCATCTTCCGGATCTTCGTTCGGCCAGAATGTGGCCAACAACCTCTCCTTGTGAAACCGCCGGCCAAGCTGGCTGAGGATGTACTTGAATATCATTTGACCCTTGCGGTTGGCACAAAGGAGAATACTTTCACCTCCATCCTTGCGCACATCGAAAAAGCCCAGCAAACGGATATAAAGGGTTTCCCGGAACTGCTTTCGCCTCAGGTACGCGTTCTGCACGGGTATTTCCATCGTATCGTTATCAAGATGCGTCTGGATCAAGGCTTGATGAAGACGCCCCACTACGGCGTGTAATTCCCGATCCAGGGCTTGAATCTCGTTTTCCAACTGATTGACGGTATCCTTCAAACATGTGCGCGCCTCGAAGGTCGTGAAGCAAGCTTTGGCGACGTAAACCAGCGATTCTAACATGGGAACACAATGGGATATCTCGAAATCGTCAGCCACCGCAATCGCCCGAGTGAACCATGCCACAGCTCGATCGAGATCACGCCGTTCCAAAGCCGCCAATGCCATTTGCAGGACGGTCCAGCAGACAAGCGGCGATTCTTCCGCGTTATGATCGACATCCAGGATGTTTTCCAGATTGGTATCGGAAGCTAGAAATTCGCCACGCTCCAGATCCTGAAGACAAAGCATCAGATCTGCGGTGACCCCCGGATTGGATGAAGGAGTTAACGCCGTTTCACCTTCATCTGACAGCGCGCTTTCCATCGATGATTGGCCTCCTGGTATTGGGTAAATTCGGTATCAGAGTCGAAATATCGTTCCAAGTCACTTGTGTTCATCCCCATCCTGATTAAGCCGAGAGGAAAATCCAACCCCCGCGTAGTCCATTGTACGACAAGAACCCGGCTTTGATTCTTAATATTTTCAAATTTGTAAGGTCAATGAACCATAATGTTTTCGTTTCGATCCAACCGGCCTAAATTACCTTTCAGCTTTGTATTACTCCCGCCCTTTTCCCCCAACTCGCACACGATTCCTGGCAGTTTATCTAAATGGTTTGGGACACTCGTGCGGAGAGATAATGGAACTTACTGGGAGATGCCGAGAGACAATAATCAGATGGTGTCTTCAGTACAAACAGCCGGGCATCGAAGGATTGAGGGACAAACGCCAGCGGGTCACAGCCAAATCGCGTTGATATATGCAAATCCGGCGGAATCTCGAGGGTTTTTATCCTGAGCTTTGTCGAAGGTCTCCAGAGAATGGTCGGCTATGTCACAAGCCAGCTAACTCTTTTCCCGGCGTTGATTCAAGTACGAGTAGAATTCTTCTGCCTGCGCCTGATTATCAAAGTATCGTTTTGGAATCAGCATGGCCGCCCTGTCGGATATGTAGATTAATATGTATTTTTTGGTTTGACGAATATTTTCAATCGCCGACCATTTCATTTCACTGCGGCCCATTTCTGTTTTGGATATCACCCCGGTTTCCGAAATTTCCACCCTTTTTTCATTACGCACCAACAATCGAGAATGAGAACTCACCAATTGCATTAAAACCAGAGAGATGAAATGAACAACGTATAATGCGAGAATGACACCGAGGATCAAGACAATGAAAACCATTACCTTCCCTGAAGCCGAAAAACTCGTCTGACTCACGATATCTCTGAATGTATATCCAACGAAAAGTAATAGTATTCCCAGCATGATCTGCGTACTTCGCGTTCGAGGCAGCTGATAGAAGCTGAACCAGACGATATCACTGAAATGGTTCCTGAATTTGATTTCCATGCGACAAAACCTCCAACGACAAAGAAATATGAAAAAGCCGCTTAACTGCTTGGGGCCTGCATACGCCGCAAGAGGGAGTCCTGGCGATCTTCCAGAGCGCAGCCTGCGATCAACTCCGATCATACATCAATCCCAGGCAAATTGCCGTGAATCTCGGGTCTGACGAAGATCCTGGTGTTCTTCCAGGTGTAGGGAAATACTATATCCGCACCAAAATCCAACGCAACATCAACTCAATCGGTTGTTCTTTACATCCTGTCTTTTCACAACTGACATTATCATAACCTTCCTAAATTTTGGGGCACTGCGCTACTATCTGCTTTCTGTATGTTACATCCGGATGAAGTTCTTCCCCCCTACATACAGAATTACCACCACCAAAAATCTTCTTTATCTAATAATCTGCCAACACCAAATAAATTTTCACTATTTACTGCTTGTCGTAGAATTTGCCGATCTGATATTGGTAACCTAATTGCCATACCGCCAGTTATTTTAAGCGGTTGTGTTCCATAATTTCCATCGCCTAATAAATTAACCAATTGGATAATATCATCACCTGTTTTTAAAGGAAATTTAGCAGCTGCTTCACCATCTGTGAATTCAAATAATTCTTTCTCCCCATCTAATAATTCGTTCGCTTTCTCAGGAATACCTTCGAACAGTGTTTTTCCCATTGATGGGCTTTTACAAATAAATACCAATTGCGGTGGCAATAAATTTCCTGATCTGTCTACTTCACTTATTTTTGTTAGCATATCCGAACGATCTGAAAAATCAGTATTAATTTTCATGTTTCCTCCTGCGCTGGCCGTGTATGTACATCCGTTCTTAAAAATAGACGCTGTAAGGTATTAGAACAGCGCCCAGATTAGATTTTCAGATACTACAGGATAATACGCTAATAATGGGACCTTCAGAAGGTACGCCGGTAATGTTTTGCCTCCGTACGGTGGTAGTTATTTTCCCAGTGCCGGCTAAAAATCTTGTAGGGGGGAAATACGATATCCGTACTAATTTCCGTTGCAATCTCACCTCGATTTAGTGTCCTACTCGCCTTATCTTTTCACAACGGAAATTAGTATAACCATTTGATATTTCGGCCATCACAGGGTTATAAAATATTCAACTGGTCAGATAGTCAAGCACATCTTGGGCTGTATAGCTATGACAGTCCGGTTTGAGATATTTACCGATATTTGCCAGCCCGTCGCCGGCCGTAACGATCGGCGGTTCGACGTAGTTGTCTTTTCGATGCTGAGGGTAGCCTGCAGTGGCGCATAAATTATTGCACAGGCAGTTTTTCCCGACCGTATCATCCAGACTTCCTCCTTTTGCCAGGTATTGCTTTACAGGTTCGCCCGGGCAGCGGAACCCTACCTTCCCATTCGCTCGCTTGTAGAGCTGTCGCAGCAAACCAATATCGCACAGCCGGGTCCGGTCCTGGAAAATCTTCGGATCTGAAAGGGTTCCTTCCAGTTGGACCACTTTGAAAGGGTATCCGGTTGGGGAAACGCGAGGATCGGTGCGTACTTTAATCTCTCGATCGATAACTTTTTGAATGATACGACTCTTAAGTGTTTCATCCAAAGCTGATTCAGTACAATAGCTAAAAGCGGTACCCACCTGGATACCGACTGCACCGGCATCTAATGCGTACCGTAGTTTATCTGGGCTGTCGAAACCGCCAGCCAACCAAAAGGGCAGACCAAGCTCTTTGATTTTGCTTAAATCGACCTCATCTTTCTTCCCATAGATCGGTTCGCCCTCTTCATCCAGATCCAACGATCCTCTGGGAGGAGCGTTATGCCCGCCCGCTGTGGGTGCTTCGATGATAAAGCCGTCAATCTTTCCCGTTGCTCGCTTGAGAAGAGCTTTCGCCAGCACCACCGAGGAGATGATCGGCAGAAAACAGGGGCGCTGTAATCGGCCTATCTTTTCAACGACGCCGGGGAAAATTGCCTGGGGATCAAAGTGAAGGCGAGTATCATCCTCCCGCTCGGCTCCTTGTACATCGAGCCGGTAGCTGACCGCTTGGTGATCAGCCAGCTTGTCGAGGATGCCGGGAATTTGCACCGGGATACCGGCTCCCATGATCACAACGTCGACATCCGCCAGCATCGCCCCATAAAGAGATGCCATCGTGGGCATCTGTACCTTCTCCAACAGGTTGAGCCCTACCGCGTTCTGATGCCCCTCCTTGGCTAAAAATACCTCGACAAAGTTGCCTATAACGGTCAGCTCGTCGAGCGCTTTGGGCGGGTTGAGGGTCCACATCGGTGGGCGTTTGTAGGGCGGCCGCGGAGTTTTTGGTTCGGGGACAAAATACTCATCTAAAATACGCCGAACCGGTACTTGAAAGGGAAAATTGCTTAACGCCCGCCGAACATGCCCATCTTTATCCCCATCCATCAATCGCGAAATCAAGATCAGAGCAATCCCAGTCCCCGAAACGACCCCCAAATGCCCCTGCATCGATACCACTCTGGCCAAGTTCCAATCGGAAATGGCAACACCCATTCCTCCTTGAATGATCTTCGGTAGTTTCATAAGTTTTCGGCACGATAAATGCCCACACTCCTTTTCGATCCTGATTGAATTTACCCTAATCCTAAAACTGTTTTATTATAATTCAATCGACATCAAGTTTGGACTCCAACGAAGCCAGCTAACCTGCAAGGGGGAATATCTATATCCGTTCTAATTTCCGCTGCAACCTCACCTCAATTTGGTGTCCTACTCACCTTATCTTTTCACAACCGACATCATTATAACCATATTACAATTCCATCCCGCCTCAGCTATCGTTTAGTATGGATCCCACATCCAGATGAGGTTTTTCCCCCTTACAGGTTTCACCCCCTACATTCTTAAGTAAACGAGAAATGACCTATATTGAGACCGAACCAATCGCCCGACCTTTAGGTCGAATCCTCCTTATGAAGGGTCGGTTAGTTTTCTCTGCGTACTCTAGAACCCGATCCCTCTTTTCTGGACCTCCCTAAATCATGGCCTTCGCCACACTCGCAAATCGGTCGACTTGCGTGAGTGCAATATCCAGCAGTAAACAGGGGTTATGGATTCTCTCCTTAAGGGTTGGGTAGCGGGACAACATCTAGCGTGGCAGGGGGGCCGGGATCGGGGGGGACCAACTGATACCAATAAAAAATGTACGTTTGATCGCCCGGTGACCCACTCGATATTCCATCGTTGGTCATTGGTATTGATAAGTCAAATTGGAGATCCACCTCCGGTCCGGAGATTTGACCCGGCAAATCAATCGGGTCACCGCAACTGCCCGTTAGCTCGTGATTCTCAAAGTGTTCAACGACAAGCAGTCTCACAACGCCCTTTTTACAGGTTCCCGTGATGTCGGCTGTTAGAGTCCAGGCACCCTGGAGATATTGTACGGGGCAGCTGCCAGTAGTATCGTCCTTCACCCAACCCGAGACATTGATCGTGACGAAGTTCGGCAGGTCCTCGGAGCTCACCTTCCCAGATGAATCGATCCAGAGATAAAAGGAAGCACCTGGCTCTGACTCCTCCTTGATGTGGAACTCCTCACCCCCGTCCCCCATTTCACTAATGTTTAATTCAGAAACATGACTATAGCTGAGTGAATACAACGACCGCTTCTCAGGACACTCGCCCTTCTTCAACGCCTGCTCCTGCTGCCCCAATTCAACATCCTGAGATTCCCCGCCAGTTACAGTTGGCTCTAGATCATCCGCACCGGTACCCAGTAAGCTGCATGCCGCTAATCCAAGGATAAGAAAACCGCAGTATAGGCCGATCCGCATCCATCGCTTGCCAGGTTTTATGTCCCCATTCATCATTTCATCCTTTTGTACTAACCCCTTATATTCTGCTCAGTAGAACTTCGATCCTCAAGCTAACAATCGGCAGGCGAACGTAACCCAGCTGCCTTCAGACAAACATACCGTGTGATGAACTTGCTTCACATCTATAACGAATACGCTTCTCGATCTGTGACAAGTCCGTTTTATGCGAGTCTATTCTGTTAATATAGCATGAAAACGCCCGGCTCATTCAAAACGGGCGGTCTACCCCTGTGTGGTATCCTGTTCATATTCTCAAGCACTCTCGTGTGATGGTAAAGCGCTATATGACAACCACCGAACTCCTCCTCCCTAAAACGTATCCATCTGATCAACGTGTAGGGGGGAGAAAATATATCCGTACTGTTTTTCGTTGGAACCTCACCTCAATTTAGTGTCCTACTCGCCTTATCTTTTCACAACCGACATTATCGCAACCATTACGAAATTGGGGAGAACTCCAGGTTCACTTTTAATACGGATTGATTCAATAAATTTGCGGTATACCAACCACGTCAGCAGCCTCGCATTCTATACAAAAGACCTGAGTTTTTTGCAAACTGATTTTACCAAAACAGGTAGTAGGAATTTGCGTGCTGTGTAGCCAGGTCCGCTGCCCGCGCGGTTAGGCTGTTGCGCAATCTGGGCTTACTTTTGAAGAAGGGGTGGATAAAAAACCTTACAATTTTCCACTTTTTTTTCTTTTAGCCTATGCCACTTTTGCAAACAGGCATTTGAGATAGGCTCCTTCCGGATACGAAATGGGATGGTCTAAAGCATGGCCAGTCCGGGCAAGTTCCACGAGCGGGCGTTCAGCTTGGGTGGCCGCAAGATGGATCTGTTTGAAAAATTCTTCGGCAGTTACCCGGCTTGAGCAAGAAGCCTGTACCAGAATCCCCTCTTTTTTGAGAACACTTAACCCCAAAATAGTTAAGCGCCGGTACGCGGCAAGCGCATGATCGACATGCTTATGTTTCTGGGCAAATGCGGGTGGATCGAGGATAACCATATTAAAATGGCGACCCTGTGCCGCCAAACGAGCCAGAACCTCGAAAGCATCTTCCGCGAGGGTAGTATGTACGGAATCCCCAATGTGAGGAACATGCCGATTGTGGGCCCAGTTGCGTTTGGCGGTGGCCAGCGCCGCGGCACTTGTATCGACACTTACCACGCGCCGCGCCCCTCCTCTGGCGGCATAGACCGAAAAACCACCCGTGTAGGCAAACACGTTCAGGACCTCCTTTCCGGATGCCAGGTGCTCGACCTTGCTCCGATTGTCGCGTTGGTCGAAGAAGAACCCAGTTTTTTGCCCTCGGACAGGGTCGGCTTCGAAGCGGAGGCCGTTTTCCCAGAACATAACTTGACCCTCCAAGGGGGCGCCGGAAAGGACCATCCCTTCTTCGAGTCCAAAAAGATCTTGAGGTTTAGTTGCCAATAGCCGACTGAAGCGGAGGATGATCCGGTCTGCGGCAGGAAGCGCCGGCAAAATATCGCGCAGGTGGGGGAGCCAGGCGGGCGTGTAAAGTTTTATAACAAGGGTGTCTTCGTAGCGATCGAGAACGAGACCGGGCAACCCGTCATTTTCCCCGTGGATGAGCCGACAGCCGGTCGTTTGTTGAGGGGCAGGTTGAGTGAGGAGCGGGGAACGCAGGTTACAGGCAGAGGTGATTTTATCCTGGAACCATTCTCGCCCGATGGAGACTGGTTTACCTGCCTGCAAGATCCGCACGCGGATGGGAGAATGGGGATCGAAAAAGCCGATTGCTAAAAAGCGACGTTTCTTATCAAAAATAACGGCAAGGTCACCAGGGTGACCCGCGAAACTTTGATGGGTAATTGCGTTTTCAAACAGCCAGGGATGACCCTGCTTAATCGCCCGCGCGGCCTCCGGCGTGACGCGCATGGCGATTCGTTTCTCGGCTATTCTTGGAATGCTCGACAAAATATCAGACAATTTTAGTTCCGTCCCGGGGTTGGTCCCTATGGATATGCCTGGGAATATGTTTGATCATCCATCACCATTTGACCTGCGCGCTGCACGTCTTCTTTTATTCAGATATGGCAACAGGAGTAGATAGCAACCAGTGAGAGCCATAATGAAGACCATCGCACAATACATCCATTTTTCCTCAGTTCGCCAAACGAGTACCTATTCATCCCTCGGTTCCAAAGGCTTCACTTCCTCTTCTGGGAAGCGCGCAAAGCCACCACCGATACCGTAGCCCTTGCCCTCTGCCCAGCGGACGATACCATTCATAAGTTCTTCAGCATCTGAGTATGGGATCGACTTGCCTGGCGTCTGAATACAGAGGCCGAATCTGAATTCCCACTCATCCAGCAAATCTGGTTGTGCCATATGGATTCTCCAGCAAGATTATGAGGTCGCATGCTGTGACTAACGGCTTTGAGCTGTCGGAGGGCTGATATTCAGGTCGTTGATCCTGGGGTTCTTCCAGGGCGCAGCCCGCCCTCGACTCCAATATTAAATCAATCCAAGGCAAATCCGGCTGAAGCTCGGAGGCGTTGATTCTGAGTAATATCGGAATGCTCCTATGATATGTTCGGCCGCCGAGATCCTAGCTACACAATCGATACATCGAAAGATCGTACTGTGATGTTGTTAAAGAGGATTTTATATCTTCATCCTCGGCAATAAAGTAGATATCACGTAGCTTATTATTGGATAGAAAAGCTCCCTCGATGTTTTGGATCTCTCCGCTGCTGTTGGCTTTCATTCATATCTGGCCAAGCTACCCTATGTTTTACTCGTTATTTCAAATATATCTGGCCGGTTACCTCACAGAAAACTGACCAAACCGCCATCGTAAATTTTAGTATGAGTATCTCCCAGAAGTATGGAAAAATCTCATACGGATGAGGTTTGTCCCCACTACAAGTATTTCCCCCATACAAGTATATACCCCTGACACCCAATGCTACTGAAAGGATATAGGCGTCCAATCAATGATTCTGATTCCAGACTCTCCACTTTGATAAGTTGCCAAATGGTAATATTGCCATGTATAAATATCAAGTATTCTATCTTCGATAGAATTTTCATAATCTGTGTAATAGAGGAACTGACCGTTGCGCAACCAATCCCCCCCTCTAAATTGATAAGGCGGATTTTCGTCACATATTGATCGTATCTCGGATGATTCAATCTCTAGTATGAATCCCGGCCCTGACGTTGACGTCTCCCATAATGAATAATGTAGAAAGCTTTCGTTTGGAGACCATTCAAAATTACGAATAATATAATTATCATATTGATCTAGTGACTGATTGGTTAATTGAGTTAGTTCCCCTCTCGTTGTTAATGTGTAAATATTCATATACTCAAAGTCGGGCTCATCGGTGACGAATGTGAGTGCAGCTTGTTTACCAGAAGGAGCCCAAGAAGGTCTTAGCATTGGATCAATGACATTGGGCATCTTCCAGATAATATTATTTGTATTGGTATCTATGAGTCTAATTTCTGTTATTCCGTCTTCGAACGCCGTGTACAGGAAATAGTCTGCTTCAGAATTGGAAATCGAATAACCTTGTAAAAAAATGTACGGTATGAAGGCATAGCCCGGTAAGTTATATGTTATTGTTTCATTACTTAAGCTGTCTTTATCAGTATCATACTTGATGATTTCCTTCGTTATTCCAAATCCCAACTCATGGTCCTCATCAACACCAAGAATCAGCTCACTGTTGCTTCGCCAGGACTCGATATCAAACAGGTCAATTCCTGGATCGACTCGTGTTTCCATGCCATTTGATAAATCAACGATAATTATCACGGGTTTGTCTTGTTCTTCTATCTCTAGTGCAAGCAGCTTCCCGTTTGGTGAAAGCATCGCGCTGAAAATCGTCTCATCAAATTTGCGTACCAAAACTGGAGTGGCTACTCCTGATGTAATCGCCCACAGACTAGTTCCAGAATCTTCTTCCGGTAAATAATAAAGGAGGCTTCCCTCTTTGATGATGGAATCAAGCCCTTCCGTAGCTAAAGATGGGCATATCTGATCTATTACTACGGTTTTTATTGGCGTAGGACTATCAGGTTCATCAGTTTTGGCGATTGCATCGTCACTTGGCAATGCTGTTTGGGAGTTATTTACAGACGGCGATTGTGTTTGTGTGTTAATGATAATCTAAATTGAACCCACTTCTCCAAAAAGTGATAATCGAAAATGGGACCACCTTAGACACGTCTCGGCTACTATTGGATAACCCCAATAGGGTCGGAGGCGAGGAGATGATCAAG
>Ga0307430_1000380_pt1 | contig 39820 bp, 38 predicted proteins | sample SalMarWE160130MG_FD_202159 | JGI IMG/M metagenome (GOLD analysis project Ga0307430, IMG submission 202159) | Salt marsh sediment microbial communities from the Plum Island Ecosystem LTER, Massachusetts, United States - WE1603-130 | ecosystem: Environmental > Aquatic > Marine > Intertidal zone >...
GCGCGTATGCCGCGAAGAGCTGGGAAGCGATGTGGGCATGGTCGTCGCGCGTCATGCCGGGTCCGATGCCGTCCTTCATCAGGCGCGACAGCGACGGGAGACCCGCGATCGGCGGGTAGACGTCCCTCTGGTGCAGCTCGCGCTCGAGCACAATCTGCCCCTCGGTGATGTAGCCCGACAGGTCGGGGACCGGGTGCGAGATGTCGTCGTTCGGCATCGTCAGGATCGGCATCTGCGTGATCGAGCCGTCGATGCCGAGGATTTTTCCCGCACGCTCGTAAATGGACGCCAGATCGCTGTACAGGTAGCCGGGATAACCCTTTCTCGACGGGATCTCGCTGCGGGCCGTGGCGATCTCGCGCAGCGACTCGCAGTAGTTGGTCATGTCGGTCAGGATCACGAGCACGTGCATGTTCGCTTTGAACGCGAGGAACTCGGCGATCGTGAGCGCCGTGCGCGGCGTGATGAGCCGCTCGATCGACGGGTCGTCGGCGAGGTTGAGGAACAGCACGACGTTCTCGAGCGCGCCCGTCTCCTCGAAGCTGCGGACGAAGAAGTTCGCGACGTCGTACTTGATGCCCATCGCCGCGAAGACCACCGCGAACTCGGTCTGCTCGCCCAGGATGGTCGCCTGCCGCGCGATCTGCGCCGCGATCATGTTGTGCGGCAGCCCGTTGCCCGAGAAGATCGGCAGCTTTTGGCCGCGCACGAGGCTGTTCATCCCGTCGATGGCGCTCAGGCCGGTCTGGATGAATTCCTTGGGGTAGTCGCGCGCCGTCGGGTTGATCGGCAGGCCGTTGACGTCCTGCTTGTCCTCGGCGATCGGCCGCGGGAGGCCGTCGCGCGGCCGGCCGATGCCGTCGAAGACGCGGCCGAGCGCGTCGCGCGAGACCGGCATCTCCAGTGGCTTGCCCTTGAAACGCACGCGGGTCTTGGGCAGCGTCAGGCCGCTCGTGCCCTCGAAGACCTGGACGACGGCGCGGTGCTCGCTCGACTCGAGAATCAACCCCGTGCGCGTGACGCCCTGCGGGTCGATGACCTCGACCATTTCGTTGTAGCCGACGTTGTGGATGTTCTCGGCGACCAAGAGCGGACCGACCACCTCGGCGACGCCCACGTACTCGCGATCGGTGAACTTAGAGCTCGGTGGGCTGCTCATAGATCGCCTCCAGGTTGTCGAACGCGCGTTCGAGGCGCCGCTGCAGGTCGTCGAGCCGCTCGACCTGATCGTTCGGCACCGTGAACTTCATCCGGATGATCTCAGGATAGATCTTCATGCGTTTGAGCTTCACGAGCGTGGCGCCCTTGCGGATCAGCGCGTTGCCCCGCTCGTGGTACGTCAGGATGATGCGCAGCATCTTCGTCTGTTTCTCGGCGACGGCGTACATGTCGACCGGATCGAACGCGCTCTGCTGGAGGAACGCGTTCTTGAAGATCTGGCACGTATCGAGCACGAGGCGCTGCGTGTCGGGCAGCACGTCGGGCCCGACGAGCTTGACGACCTGCTGGAGGCGGGCCTCGCGCTGCAGCAGGTCCATGATCTTGCTGCGGTTCGCGCGCCAGTCGTGGTCGATGTGCTCCTCGAACCACGGCGCGATCTCGTCGACGTACTCGCTGTAGCTCTCGAGCCAGCTGATCGCCGGGTAATGGCGCGCGTTGGCGAGCTGGCGGTCGAGCGCCCAGAAGCAGCGGACGAACCGCCGCGTGTGCTGCGTCACCGGCTCGGAAAAGTCGCCGCCCATCGGCGAGATGCTGCCGACGGTGCTCACCGAGCCGACGGTGCCGTTGACGTTCTCGACCACGCCGGCGCGCTCGTAGAACTCGGCGAGCCGCGTCGGCAGGTACGCGGGGTACCCCTCGTCGGCCGGCATCTCCTCCATGCGGCCCGACAGCTCGCGCAGCGCTTCGGCCCAGCGCGAGGTTGAGTCGGCCATGATCGCCACGTGGTAGCCCATGTCGCGATAGTACTCGCCGAGCGAGATGCCCGTGTAGATCGACGCCTCGCGGGCCGCGACGGGCATGTTGGAGGTGTTCGCGATGATGATCGAGCGCTCCATCATCGATTTGTGGCTGCGCGGGTCGATGAGCTTCGGGAACTCGATGAGCAGGTCGGTGATCTCGTTGCCGCGCTCGCCGCACCCGACGAAGATGATGATGTCGGCCTCGCACCATTTGGCGAGCGACTGCTGGATCATCGTCTTGCCCGTGCCGAACCCGCCCGGCACCGCGACCGACCCGCCCTTGGCGAGCGGGAACAGCATGTCGATCACGCGCAGGCCGGTGATCAACGGCATCGAGACGGGGAGCTTCTCCTTGTACGGCCTGCGCCGCCGCACGGGCCAGCGGTGGTAGAGCTTCAGCTCGTGCGTCGCGCCGTCGCCCGTAACGCGGGCGATGACCTTCTCGACGGTGTAGAGGCCCTCGGGGGCGACCCACTCGACCGTGCCCGCCACGTCGGGCGGCACGAGGACGCGGTGCTCGATCATGTTGGTTTCGGGCACGGTGCCGAGCACCATGCCGCCGCGCACCTCGTCGCCGACCTTCACCTTCGGCGTGAAGACCCATTCCTTCTTGCGGTCGAGCACGGGCACCTGGATGCCGCGCCGGATGTACTGGTCGCTCGTCTCGCGGATGACGGTGAGCGGGCGCTGCACGCCGTCGAAGATGCCGCCCATGATGCCGGGCCCGAGCTCGACGCTGAGCGGCAGGCCCGAGCCGTACACCTCCTCGCCCGGCGTGAGCCCCGTGGTGTCCTCGTAGACCTGGGCGGTCGCGACGTCGCGCTGGATGCGCATGATCTCGCCGAGGAGGTGGTCGCTCCCCACCTCGACGAGCTCGAGCATCTGCGCCTCGCGCGCGCCGGCGATCTCCACCACCGGCCCAACGATTCTTCGGACGGTGCCTATGACCTTTTCTGCCACGATGTCACTGCCTTGTTGTGGCTGTCGCGAGTAACGTCTTGTACAAGGCCGGCCGATGAGCCGCGCAGCGGCGATTGGCAGTAGCCGCCGACGCTTCGCGTCGGACAGGCGCGAGCCCGTGGAACACGGCGCCGTGCATGGCAGAGCCTCTTCAGGGACGATTGAGACGGACGTTCCATTCTCCTCAATCGCCCCTGACGGGGCTCAGGTTGCGGTCGGGTGCCCGACAACCACGGGCTTGCGCCCGAGGCTACTCCCAGTCGCCCCTGACGGGCCTCACGCGGCCTTGTTGTCGTCGGCTGCTTCATGGGCTTGCCCGCCACCGGGCGGACCTCCGGTGCCGGTAACATAGCCGTTCGATGCAGATTCATTGCTCGGCGTCCTCCTCGGTTCGAGGCTCTGGCGCAGATGCAAAAACCTCGCGCGAGACGATGAGCTGGAGCTCGTCGGCGAGCCGTTCCATGCGCGCGTCGATCGTGTTGTCGAACAGCATGGAGCCGTCGGTCGTGCGGACGATGGCGCCCATCGTCTTCTCGTTGAGATCGGCCGCCGGCGTGATCGACACCTGCCGGCCGCACTCGGCGGCCACCTCGTTGAAGAACGCCTCGTTCGCCATCGCCGCGTCGGCCGCGCTGACCGAGACGTTCACCTCGGGCCGGTCGAGCGCGACGATCCCCTCGACGGTGAGCGCCTTGAGCGTCTCGCGGTACTCGGGCGTGCCGCGGGCCTTCGCGAGCCTCGCGCGCACCTGCGCGAGCGCTTCCTCGACGAGCTCGCCCCGGGCCTTGAGCGTGACCTTCTTCGTCTCGAGGCTCAGGTCGCTGATGATTCGCCGGCGCTCGAGCTCGGCGCGCGCTTTGGCCGCCCCAACGATCTGGTCGACCTCGGCTCGGGCCGCCTTCCGTGCTTCGTCGAGGCGCGACTCGGCCGTGCGCTTCGCGCGCGAGAGGATCTTGTCGATTTCCTCGCCGGCGCCCTTGCTGATCTCGTCGACGAACGGGGAGGCGTCGCCGATCGAGGCCGTCTCTTTGTTCGCGTGCTTCTTCTTGGCCATCGTTGCTTACACCTGGAAGCCGATTGCTTGTCGGATCAGGTCGGCGATCTCGCGCCGTCCGGGCATGGGGCCCTGCGCGTCGGGGATCTCGACCACGACGGGGAACGTGCTCCGCATCCGGTACGTGTCCACCAGGGGCCGGATCGACGCGGCGAGCCGTTCGGTGATGAAGACCACCTTGGCCTGTTCCTTACCGACGAGTCGGCGGAACTGCTCCGCGAGGCCCTCGCCACCCTCAGCCACGGTCCCGCGGATGCCCGCGAGCCGGAAGCCGAGCACGGTCTCCTCGTCGCCTAACACGTGCATGCGCGCGCCCGGCCGTCTACATCTTGAGCATGATGGTGACGTTGTTCAGGATCACGATCGCGATCGCCAGCCCGAGCACGGCGATTCCTTCGCCGAGCGCGACGAAGACGATTGTCCGGCCGAAGACTTCCGGTTTTTCGCTCACCGCCCCGACGGCCGCGGCGCCCACGTAGGCGACGGCGATGCCTGCGGCGATCGCGCTCACGCCGGCGGCGATGCCGGCGGCAATCAGGCCGCTGCCGACGTTGCTTACGATCGCCTTCTGCACTTCGACGTCGAGCGGTTCCTTTGCCTCCTCGTCCTCGCCCGAGGGCGTTGCCGCAAACAACGTCGCGGCCGTCACGCCGAAGAGCACGACGGCAAGCGTGGCAAGCAGCGAGACCTGAATGAAGGTGCGCAGCCGCCGAGCTGCTTGAGTCCCAGTCATCATTGCCCGTTCCTTCCTCGTCTCATTGTATGGGTGCAGTCCGTGTTTACTCAACCCTTCGTGATGCCGCCGTCTCGCCCGGGGCGCCCAGCGGCGTGAACTCTTTCCCGCCCCCACGGAAGAACTTGCTGAAGAACTCGTAGTATTCGAGACGGAGCGCCTGGAGGCCGGCGACCAGCCCTTCGAGGCCTATCACGAGCGCATTGCCAAGGACAATGACGATCGTTTGCGTCACTGGCGCCGCCGCGCCCGGCAGTTTCGCGAGCATCCTGCTGATCTCGAAGATCGCGAGCAGGATCCCTGCATGGGCCAGCCCATAGGCGGCGATACGAACGAACGAGACGGTGTTCGCCAGGAAGCCGGTGAAGATCTCGAAGCTCTCCATCACCGTCTCGATCGCGTACATGCCGCACCCCTCGCGCAGGACCTTCTCGCGGCGATTCACCAGCTTCCAGATCGGCCCACGCAAGGCGAAGACAACCAGCGGCGCGACGATGAAGCCAACAATCCACCAGCCACCGATCGTGTGCTTGAACACCATCCATTTGATAATGATCGCTACGGTGCCCCAGTACACGACGCCGCCGATCAGGCCCGTGCGCGAGAAGATCGCGTGGAACACATCCCCTCTGCGCAGCCGCAGGAAGATGTTGAGCACTATGCCGAGCGACAGGATGCCGATCCCGAAGTAGACGGTTCTCTCCATGAACTTGCCCGTCTGTTCGGGATGAAGCGGATCGAGCTTGGAGAACGCCCACGGGAGCACGTCGCGCCCGAAGAGGTGGTTGACGTGCAGGCCGAAAAACTCGCCGTAGACGAAGCCGAAGATGATGGCCGCCGCGCCGCAGAAGATCATGAGCGAGCCGAGACGCTTCATGCCCGACGACATCGTCGGGCGGCGCGCGATGAGCCAGCCGATGAGCGCCACGACCGCGCCCTGGCCGATGTCGCCGAACATCAGCCCGAAGATGAGCAGGAACGTCAGGCCGACGATGGGCGTCGGGTCGATGCCGTCGTACGCCGGCGTGTCGTAGCCTTTGACCAGCATCTCGAACGGCTTGAGGAAGCCCGGGTTCGACAGCTCGACCGGCACCTGCACCACGCCGTCGGCGACGCCGTCGATCTCGTCGGGCGTGCGGATCTCGATGTAGCACCGGCCGCCGAGCGCGCGCCTAATCCGCTCGGCGATCTCGGGCGCCTTGCGCTTCGAGACCCAGGCCGAGATGAGCACCGTGTTGGCCGTGCCGCGCAAGGCTTCCTGGGCGGCGAGCACCGTGCGCTCGATTTCGAGCGCGGCCCGGGCATCGCGCAGGCGGCTGCCGTAGCGCGTCCTGAGCGTCTCGAGGTCGTGTCCCGCGGCCTCCTCCTGTCGCCTCAGCTCGTTCATCCGCGCCGAGAAGCGGGCGCGCATCTCCTGGCTCGGCGGGCCCTCGGCCTTTTCGAGCGGGGTGGCGCGCACCTTCGAGAGCGCCTCGGTCAGCACGGCGCGGTCTCTCTTGAGCACCATGAGGAGGACGGCCTCGCTGCCGTCGGCGGTCTTGAAGGGGATGATCACGTTCGGCACCGCCGACAGCTCGGAGCGCACCACCTCCAGGTGCGCGCGGCTCATCCGGCCCATGAACGTTTCCATGAACGCGAAGCGCGTCGCCGGATCGATCGCCGGCACGGCTGCCTCGGCCACCGGCAGCTCGAGCACCGCGCCGATGCGCCGCATCTCGTCGGCCACGCTGCGGCGCTTGGCGAGCGCCTCGTCCACCTGCTCGCTGATGGAGTGGAGCGTCCGGCCGAGCTCGTCCAGATCGGTCCTCGGCGGCTCGCTCGGCAGGCTCGCCAGCGTCGGCCGGAGCTTGAGCTTCACGAGCAGCGTGTCGACCTCGTTCAGCCGTTCCTCGACGGCCGTGAGCCGCGCGCCCACCTCGACCGCGTCGAGCGACGCGGTCCAGGGGTCGATCTCCTCGACGCGGTGCAGGTGCACGGCGCCGAGCGAGACCATCTCGAGCGTGACGCGATCGAGGTCGCGCCGCAGCACGAGCATGCTGATCTGGCTCATCGGCACCGGCCGAAACATCAGCGGCACGTCCTATTGTGGCATTTCGACGATGAGGTTCCGTTCAATTTCCGACGGCGGCAGCTTGTAGCGCTTCCCGTTCAGGATGCACGCGAGATTGCGCCGTTCCACCTCGGCGAGTTTCAAATAGCCTATGACGGTCGTGATCGTAAAGGGGTAGCCGTGCATGCCCCGCCGGATCGCGCTCAGGTAGTAGTGCCACAGAAGGCTCTCCATCATCTCGAGCGTCGCCGCCTCGGTCTCGACGGGGATCACGTCGGGGAACTCGTTCACGAGCCCGCCGACGGCTCTGGTGACGATGCTCTTGAAGTCGCCGCCGCTCGCCGCCCGGCGCACGAACGTCTCGTCGACGCGCGGCCCGTTCGGGATCAGCAGCGAGAGCATCTCGCCGAGCGGCATCTTGTAGTAGTGCTGGAGGCGGAGCATCCAACGGATGTTCTCGATGTCGATCTCGAGCCCGACGAGTGACCGCGCGCGCTCGCGGTCGCCGAGGCCGAGCTTGCCGATCACTTGCCAGAGCCGGTCGTAGTAGTCCACGTCGAGCGCCGACTCGAGGTAGAACACGTTCCCGTTGGCCTCGTACGCGGCCGATGCCATCTGGAGCGGCCGCGCGTACGGCGTCCCGCCGAGCAGGTCGACGAGCTCGTCGAGACTGCGCGCGTGCCGGATCGACTCGGCCGGCAGCGGCTGGCAGATAATGCCGGGAAAGGCAAGGTGTTCGGCGCGCGGGTCCTTCGTGTGCCACAGCCGCAGCAGCACCTTGAGCTTGTCGACCTCGTACCGGCTCATCATCGTCTCGACGATGCGTCGCGGCATGCCGCGCACGTGTTCGAGCACCATGTGGTAGGTGGCCAGCTCGTCGCTGAGCAGGCGGAACTCGACGCTGACCATGTCCTCGGTGTGGCTCAGCTCGCGGGCGAGCGCGCCGTAGCGCGTCTGGGCGAGCATGCCGTAGACGGTTTCGAGGTCCTTGGCCGCGGCAAGCTGGCGGGACTGCTCGCTGGTGAGGAACAGGCTGAGGCGGGCGCGAAGCTTCGCGTTGATGAACGCGTATCGCGCTAACGCCCGCATCACGCGCGCTCCACTCGCACGATGCGTTCGTACGCCTTCTCGACCGCGCGGCGCATGGCGTCGCCTTTGGCGTCTTTGAGGTCGCCGACCTTCGCGAGCGTCGCCTCGAGCTTGGCGGCCCGCTCGGCCTTTGTCTCGGCGATCGCTTCCTCGACGAGCTCGCGGGACCGCTTGTACGCGGCTTCGCGGTCGGTCTCGACGAGCCGGCGCGCCTCGACCTCGGCGTCGGCCGTGATCTTCTTCGCCTCCTCGCGCGCCTCGGCGATCTTCTTTTTCGCCTCGTCTTCGGCCCTCAGGATGGTGTCGATCACTTCCTTCATGGTCGCGCGGACGCTCCCTCTGCCGGGTCGGCCGTTTCGCTGGCGGGATGACGCACGGTTGGCGGGATGATATGAAGCCGGTTCGGCCCTGGCAAGCAGTTTCCAGGCCGCCGACCGTGTGACGCTGCGCGGCTGGTCACGCCGCAGACGTGTGCTATACTGTTTGCATCGTTTTCGGAGGAGGCATGGACATTCTCGCCGAGTTCCGCGGTCGCGACGCGGCGCAGGCGCTCGCGCGCCGGATCGCCGAGGTGTCGGCCGATCGGTCGCTCACGTTCATGGAAGTCTGCGGCACACACACAATGGCCGTGCACCGCTTCGGGCTGCACACGCTGCTGCCCGAGGGTGTCCGGCTGCTGAGCGGCCCCGGGTGCCCGGTGTGCGTGACGCCGAATTCGCTGATCGATGCAGCGATCGCGTATGCGCGCCGCGACGACGTGACGCTCATGACGTTCGGCGACATGGTCAAGGTGCCCGGCTCCTCGTCGAGCCTCGCCGCCGAGAAATCCAAGGGCGCCGACATCCGGGTCGTCTACTCGGCCACGGATGCCGTCGAGTTCGCCCGCGAGCATCCGGACCGCACCGTCGTCTTCTTCGCCATCGGCTTCGAGACGACCGCGCCGACGTGCGCGGCCGCCGTGCTCGACGCGGCCGAGGCCGGGCTCGACAACTTCCTCATCGTCTCGGCGTGCAAGGTGCTGCCGCCCGCGCTCGAGGCGCTCGCAAGCGGCGAGCTCCGCCTCGACGGGTTCGTTTGCCCCGGGCACGTGAGCGTCGTCACCGGCTTCGACATCTACCGGAGCGTCGTCGAGGATCATCACATCCCGTGCGTGATCACCGGCTTCGAGCCCGTCGACATCCTCAAGGCGATCCTCATGCTCGCCCAGCAGGCCGTCGCTGGCGAGGCGCGCATCGAGAACGAGTACAGCCGCGTCGTGCGACCCGAAGGGAACCGGATCGCACAGCAGGTCATCGCCGAGGTTTTTGGGCCGGTCGACAGCGAGTGGCGCGGCATCGGCTCGATCCCCGAGAGCGGCCTGGCTTTGCGCGACGGCTTCCGCCGCTACGACGTCCTCAGCCGGTTGCCCGTCGAGATCGAGCCGACGCGGGAGGCGCCCGGCTGCATCTGCGGCGACGTGCTTCGCGGCGTCAGCACGCCGCTCGATTGCGCCCTTTTCGCCGACGCGTGCACGCCGGCGCATCCGGTCGGCGCCTGCATGGTGTCGAGCGAGGGGACCTGCGCCGCTTACTACAAGTATGGACGGGACCGGCCCGATGGTGCCTAAGACGATCCAGCTCGGCCACGGCAGCGGCGGGGTGCTCACGCGTGAGCTGATCCGCGACGTGTTCCTGGCCCGGTTCGACAACCCCGCGCTCGCGCCGCTGCTCGACTCGGCCCTCGTGCGAACCGACAGCGCCGAGATCGCCTTCACCACGGACGCGTACGTGGTCAAGCCGCTCGTTTTCCCCGGCGGCGACATCGGGAAGTTGGCCGTGTGCGGCACGATCAACGATCTGGCCGTGATGGGCGCCCGCCCGCTCGCGCTCTCGTGCGCGCTGATCATCCGCGAGGGGCTCGAGATCGAGCTCGTCGAGCGAGTCGCCCAGTCGATGCAGCACGCGGCTGCCGAGGCCGGCGTCGCCATCGTCACCGGCGACACCAAGGTCGTCGAGCGCGCGAGCTGCGACGGCCTGTTCGTCACGACGTCGGGCGTCGGCACGGTCGATCCGACCAATCGACCCGGCGGCGCGATCCGCGACGGCGACGCCGTCGTCGTGAGTGGTACCCTCGGCGACCACGGCACAGCCATCCTCGTGGCGCGCGAGGAGCTCAAGATCGTCTCGCCGGTGGTGAGCGACTGCGCCGCGCTCAACGGGCTCGTCGAGGCGTTGCGGCCTCACTTCGGGCAGATCCGCATCATGCGCGACCCCACGCGCGGCGGGCTCGCCAGCGCGCTCAACGAGTTCGTCGAGCACAGTGACGTGGGGCTCGTCTTGCGCGAGCTCGATCTGCCCGTGAGCCCGGGCGTGAGCGCCATGTGCGAGCTGCTCGGCCTCGACCCGCTCTACATCGCCAACGAGGGCAAACTGGTGCTCGTGTGCGACGCCGGCGCTGCGGACCAAGTCGTGGCCGCCATGCGGTCGCATCCGCTCGGCGCGCAGGCCGCCGCCATCGGCACGGCCGGCTCGGACTACCCCGGCCGGGTCTGCCTCGAGACAAGCGTCGGCGGGCTCCGGGTGGTCGACATGCTCGTGACCGACCAGCTCCCCCGGATCTGCTGAGGCGTGCGCCCGGCAGCGGGGCGGCGCGTGGGCCTTGCCCGCCGGCACACGGCGTTGTATAAGAGAGACTGAATCTCATTTGGCTCGGGGGCGCCGATGAAGGTGAGGGAGCCACAGCTCAAGCCGGCCGAGGTGATCCGGCGCAGGCTCCACGCAGCCGGTCTCAAGTGCACGCCGCCGCGGCGCGAGATTTTTGACGAGATCGTGCGAATGAGCGGCCACTTCAGTGCCGAGGACCTGGTGGCGCGCTTTCGCTCACGGCGCGGCAAGAAGCGGGGTGGCCCCGTCATCTCGCGCGCGACAGTGTACCGTACGCTCGCGCTGCTCGTCGAATGCGGCCTCGTGCGCGAGGTGCTCTTCACCGAGAAACACACACACTACGAATCGGCCTACAGCCGCGCGCATCACGAGCACATGGTCTGCACCAAGTGCGGCCGGGCGATCGAGTTCGACGATTCCGATCTCGAGCGGGCCCTGCACAAGGCGGCCCGCGCCGCCGGCTTCTTACCCGTGTCCCACACGATCGAGGTCTACGGCCTCTGCGACCGGTGCCGCTGATCCGGGCACTCGCGCTGCAGAAAAACGGCTGGGATTTTGCTAAGAGCATTCTCCAACTTGCCGATACCAGCAACGGTACGGTCGACCTGGCGTCTCGTACCGTGGCGCCACGATGCACCGACATCGCCAGGCTGGAGTGGCCGAATGTCGCAGATACTCATCGTTGATGACGATCCAAGCACCCGCCTCCTTATCAGGAGAATCCTCGGCGCCTCGGATGTCGACGTGATCGAGGCCGAGGACGGTGCCGAGGGCCTCCGGCTGGCTGCCGAGCACGAGCCTGACCTGATCCTGTGCGACGTGATGATGCCCGTGATGGACGGCATCGGGTTTCTTCAGGAGTGGTCCTCGAAGAAAGAGATCTCCCACATCCCCGTTGTCATGATTACCTCGGTCACAGAGAAGTCGCGCATTATCGACGCGGTCAAGTTCGGCGCGTGCGACTACGTCGTGAAGCCGTTCGACCCCCTGGGCGTCCGGACCAAGATCACCAAGCTGCTCAGCGAAACCTCGGCTTGACCGCGGCCGAGCTGCCCCCCTCCAGGCCTTGTCGTTGCCCCCAGCTCCGCGCGTGCCCGACTCCCTGGCCGATTTGCGTAAAGGCGCCGCACGGCTTGACCGATACGTACATTGATTCACGATGCCTGCCGTTCGACGGGTCGCGAAGGATTCGGAGAAGCTGTATGGCAAAGATACTCATTGTAGAGGACGACGAACGCACGCGTAAGCTCCTGAAGAAGACGCTCGGGAGCACGCCCGGGACGAGTGTCATCGAGGCCGAGAACGGTGCTGAGGGGCTGGATCGAGCCCAGGCGACCAAGCCGGACGTCATTCTCCTCGACATCATGATGCCGGTCATGGACGGCATCGACTTCCTCGAAGTCCGCCTGACAAGCGATGACCTCTCTCGCATCCCGGTCGTCATCATCAGCGCGCTCAGCGACCGGGCACACGTGGTCGCTGCAGTCTCGCGCGGCGCGTGCAGCTACGTCACGAAGCCGTTCGATCCCACCAAGCTGCGGGTGAAGGTCGACAAGGTGCTCAGGGATTACGCCGGGCGCTAAGAGGCGCGGCAGCGGCCTCGACGCTGCGTTGACGGCGGCATCCCTCGCCCTGCACCGGAGCACGCGCCTGGCCGGACACACTGAGACGGCCACACCGGCTCGAGTGGTCTGTCAACACATTGTGCGTGCGGCACCGGGCTGTGTCGGTTCTCCTAAAGCGCGTGCCCCCGTCTGCCGATGTGACCTCTGGTAGCAGACGCTCCACGACCAGATACCGGTCTGTTGCTGCTTGCTGGAGGTGCCCGATGATCAGGATCCTTGTCGTAGACGACGACGAGTTCTGCCGCTCGCTCTTGAAAAAGACCCTCAACCGGCTGCCCGAGACGAAGGTCGTCGAGGCCGAGAACGGTGCCCAGGCGATCGCCATCGCCCACGAAGGGAAGCTCGACCTTATCCTTCTCGACATCATGATGCCGGTGATGGACGGCCTTGAGTTCCTCAAGCGGTCGGCCGCCGATGAACAGATCTCGGGAGTCCCGGTCGTGATGATCACGGCGATGACCGACCGCGAGTCGATCGTCGCCTCGGTCTCGCACGGAGCCCGAGACTACATCACCAAGCCGTTCGATCCGCGCGGCGTGCGCGCGCGAGTCAAGAGACTGCTCGACGAGTCCGCCAGCCGCTGAGCGCGGCGCCAGGCCGCGCCGACGCACGGCACGCGCTGCGCTCGCGCCTCCCCCGACACGATCGAGCGCGCCAGGCGCCCCACGCCCGTTCCATTCCCTCCGGCAAATAAGCGTTTGACACGTCTGCCCGGCTCTGTTAGTAGCTCATGTGCTGGACTTGGCACAGGTGTTGCACTCGGTCGGAAGCCGACGGCGCCCTCACGGCGCTCTGAACTCCTGCAGGGGAGGCGGACTATGGCGAAAAAGGCCACGAAGAAGAAGAAGGTGCGCCGCAAGGTCGCGCCGGCAACCTCGCAGCGCGCCGCGCCACACGGCCTGAAGCAGGCCGCACCGGCTACGCCGGCGGCGCCCGTCGAGGTGGCCGCCCCGCCCCTGCCCGAAGATCTCGACCCGCTCCAGTTCATCAAGGAGTTCGACAGCCAGCTCGATGTCTTGCTCGACGTCAAGCAGTCGCTCGAGACCGACCTGGCCCAAGCGCGCAGCGAGATGGCCGAACAGCGCCGCACGAACGAGGAGTTGATGCACCGGCTCCAGGAGCTCGAAGCCGAGGTCCAGCGCCAGGCCGGCGTGGGCAACGAGCTCGATTTCCTGCACGGCGAGTCGGCAAAGGCCGGCGAGCAGATCAAGGAACATCGCGAGGTGCTCGCCGAGAAGAAGACCACCGCTGCCCGCAAGGATGAGCGCACCGAGAAGCTCCAAGCCGCCGAGCAGGAGATGCGCGGTCAGATCACCGCGCTCAAAGAGGCCCAGTCGCACGCCCGAAACGAGCGCGCCGAGACTGACAGCCACCTCCAGGTGGCCAAGCTCGAGCGCAACGAGATCATGCTCGAGGTTCGCAAGCTCCACGAGGTCCTCGCCAAGGAGGAGGAACGCACCCAAGCCGCCGAGACCGAACTCGAACAGGCGCGGACGGCCCTGTCGAAGCTGCACGGCTCGTTCGAGGTCTCCAAGCGCAAGGCCGAGCGGATTCTCAAGAAGTAGGCTCGCACCCCGGCCATTGAGCAACGCGACCGCGCCGGCCGGCGAGTTCACCTCGGAGCGACCAGGGCCGATAACCCAGGCACAGACTCTGCGCTCGGGGGGGGGCATGTCCGAGTATCTCCGTCACACCGCCGACCACATCTCGTGGCTGATGCGCCAGAAGCGCCGCGAGGTGGCCGAAACCGCCTACCTCGCCGCCCGGCTGAGCCGCGTCCTGCAGCGTCGCGGACAGCGCGGCGGCCTCGCCGCCATTCTTGGGCCCGACGAGGTGCGGCGCGCGGCCGGCATCGTGGCGCTGACGTCTGCTGAGGCGCCGGCGCCCCAGGAGGCCCACCCTGAACCTGAACCGGTGAGCGTCCCGGAGGCGCTTGAGGCGCCGCCGCCGGAACCGGCCACGGAGCAAGAACCGCAGCACCCCGAGCCGGTCGAGGCCGAACCAGCACCGGTACCGGAGCCTGAACTCCCCCCCGAACCTGCGGACGAGGCCGAGCTGCCCCCCGACGCGGGGCCCGAGGAGGCCGAGGCGCTCGCAGAGGAGCCCGAGGCGCCTGCGGAGCAGCCCGAGGCCGAGCAGGCCGAGATGCCGTACGAGGGGGCCGTCGAGGAAATGGAGCAGGACATCAAAGAAGCAGCCGCCGAAGCTGCGGCGGTCGAGGGGATCTCGACCGGTCCTGCCGAGGCCACAACCTCTACGGGCGCGCCGCCGGGGCAGTACGCGGCCGAGGCGCCCGCGGCCGAGGCGTCGGCGGTCCTGGACAAGGAGGCGGCCGGCCTTGCCGAGATCGTGGCCGAGATACAGGACGCGGCCGAGCCACCCGCAGCAGGCGCCCCAGGCCTCGGGCCGGCCGCCGACGAGGTGCCGTTCGAGGCGGCGCTCGAGCCGCAGGCGCTCATTCCGGGCCAGGCCGTGTTCGCCCGCGCGGCCGACCGTGTGCTGTTCGACCGGGCGATCAAGACTCTCGGCACAGGCGAGGTGTCCGCGCTGCGCGACGGGATCGAGATGCTCGGACACGTGCCGAACGACGCGGCGGGCCAGGTGTTGATGAACTTGTACAGGATCGCGCCGCAGCGCTGGCGGCCGGCCGTGGTGCACCAATTGACCCTGCACCCTGGCTCGGGCATCGAGGCGTTTTTCTGCCGCATGCTTGAGCGCGGCGACGAGCCGGCCATTGTCCGGGCCGCAGCGCTCCGGGGCCTGTATGCGCGCGACAAGGTGCTCGCGGCCGACCACCTGCTCAAGGCGCTCGGCGACCCGAGCGACGAGGTTCGCGAGTCAGCCGCCATGTACCTCGGGTGGCTGCGCGACAAGCGGGCCATCCCGCTGCTCGAGCAGCTTGCCGCCACCTCCTCGGAACAAGTGGCGAAGGCGGCGTTCCACGCCGCGGCGTCGATCCAGCGGTAGCCTGGCGCGGTGCCCGGTGAATATCGGCCCCACGTCGCCAAGCGGGCACGCGGCTTGCTATGTCGAGTCCGTGCGGGAAAACGCCCTTGCGCCCCGGAGGCGGGCCGCTATAATCGCTTTCGGGCCGCAGGTGGCCCGTGTTGAGGTCGTGAACGCACACTGGGAGAGGTGCCAATGGATGCCGAGGCCGAAGTTGTTGGCCCGTCAAGGCCCGTGGCCGACGCGCCGAATGAGGCGCCCGAGCACGTCGAGCCGCGCTCATCGTCGATCGCCATGCGTGACCGCGAGCTCACCGTCGACGTCGACTCGCTGCTGGCAGGCGAGTTCGAGCCGCTCGAGTTCGCCAAGGAGCTCGACACCCAGTTCGAGCTGATCCTGGACATCAACAAGGCGCTCGAGACCGACCTGCGCCAGGCCAGGGAGGAGCTTCGGGACCTCAAGCGGCGAAACACGCAGGTCGAGCGTCTCGTGCGCCAGGCGACCAAGGACATCAAGCAGGGCGAGAACCTCGACAACCAGCTCACCGGCGTCCGCGCCGAGTACGAGCACCTGCTCGAGCAGACCGACGAGATCAAGCAGGGGATCGAGCGGCAGGAGCTCGTCATCAAGAAGAAAGATGAGAAGATCAGCCGGCTCACCGAAGTCCAGGACCGCCTCAAGTACGAGATCGGCGTGCTGAAGAACAAGGTCGAGGGCGTGCGCGCCGAGAAGGGCGAGATCGACAACAGGCTCCAGACCGTCTACTTTGACCTGCGTGACCTCGAGGAGCAGAAGAAAGGCGTCGAGGAAGCGATCGCCGCCGTCCGGCAGCGCACCAAGGCAACCAAGGACAACACCCTCAAGATCAAACGGACGCTCTCGAACGTGCTGACCGCGTTCGCCAACACGCAGAACAAGGCCCGGCTCCAGTTCGGCCAGATCAGGGCGATCGAGCAAGGGAATTAGGAAATTAGGGACAGGCACTAATTTCGCCGCGAAATTAGTGCCTGTCCCTAATTTCCTCCGTCTTGCGGGGCGTAGCGCTCGGCCTTGCGGAGCATCCGGTCGGCCTCGCGGTCGCGGCCGAGCCGTTCGAGCGTGGCCGCCAGGTTGCGGTACGCGTTGCAGAAGTCGCGCTTGTACTTGATCGCGTAGCGGAAGCACGTCTCGGCCCGCTCGTAGTGGCCGACCGCGAAGCGCACGTTGCCCATCTCGTTCCAGATCTGCGCGTCCTTGGGCACGCGGGACAGGTACTCGGCGTACTGGGTGAGCGAGCGCTGCGGCTGCCCGACCTGGGCGAGCAGGCGGCCTTTCTCGCGATACGCCTCGGCGAACTCGGGCTGCATCGTGTTCAGCCGCTCGAGCTCGATGATCGCCTCGTGCGGCCGGCCGTCGTTGGCGAGCGCGAGCGCCCGCTCGAAGCGCACTGCGTGGTGGCCGGGCCGTTCGCCGAGCGCCTGGCCGAACGCCTCGACCGCGTCGGCGTACCGGCCGAGCTCGACGAGCACGAGCCCCTTGTTGGACGCCACGTCGAACCTCGACGCGCCGAACCGCTCGGCGTTCTCGAGCGACACGAGCGCGAGCTCGTAGCGGCCCAGCTTGCTGTAGGCGATCGCGATGTTGACGTGTGCCGGCGCGTAGTCCACCTCGCGCTTGAGCGCCTGCTCGAGCGCGGCGACCGCCTCGTCGACGCGATCGAGCCTGAGCAGCGCCACGCCCCGGCTGTTGTAGGCGGGCACGAAGTCGGGCGCCGCCGCGAGCGCCTCGTCGTAGGCGGCGAGCTCGCGTGTGCCGTCGCCGAGCCGGCCGTAGCAGGCGCCGATCTCCAGATACGGCCGCGGGTCGTCGGGGTTGCACCTGGCCGAGGCGCGGAACCTTCTGATCGCTTTCCTGTATTGGCCGGCATCATAGAGCTCGATGCCCTGCTGGTAGTGGGCTGCAGCGGTGCTCGTCGCCGTGACGTCGCCGCGACTCGTGCCCGGCGCACCGTCTTGGGAGCGCCTTGGCTCACCGCACCCGGCGGCCAGCACAAGGAGGCCGGCGAGGAGCAACAGCTTGGGCACGCCGCGACGGCCCGGGCAAACCTGGGGCATAAGAGCCGCTCCGGAATACGTTTCGATGTGATCTCGCCGACTGGCAGGTTGCCGAAGAACCCCGTGCCCTGATGACCGGTCGCAACTCGGGCGGTGATTCTGTCGCCCCTACGGGGCTCAGGTTGTTTGTCTTCTCGTTTTCAACCCGGGGCTTACGGGCCTGTTGAAAAAGGGCTTCTATGGAAGCCTTTCAGGCTACGACCTGCCTTTCGTGCCCACCACACCCAGGGTGTTTGTGCGCCTCTTCGGAGGCGCGGGAACCCTGGGCTTTCCTATGGAGTCCCTTCGGGACATCCTTCTTCGACGGGGCATCTCGGCTTTTTCCACAGGCCCTTACGCCCCGGGCTACCCGCTGCCGGGCCTCCGGCCCTGACGCCACAACGACGCGAGCCGCCAGCTTCTTTCGGCAACCTGCTAGGCGTCCGAGGACGAGGCAGCGGGCTCGTCGGGCTCCTGCGCCTCGGTGGTTTCTTGCTCGGGAGCAGGCTCCTCCTGCTTGAGCTTGATGACCTTGTCGCTGAAGACGCCCAGATCGCGGAACCGCTGGTAGCGCCGCTCGAGCAGGTCGTCTGGCCTGACGACCGAGAGCCGGTCCAGATGCACGATCAGGCGCTGCTTGACCGTCGCGGCCACCTGCTCGGGGTCGTAGTGCGCGCCGCCGAGCGGCTCGGGCATTACCTCGTTGACGATGCCGAGCTTGAGCAGGTCCTCGCTGGTGAGCCGGAGTGCTTGGGCCGCTTTGGCCATCTGCCCGGCGTCGCGCCACAGGATGGCCGCGCACCCTTCGGGCGAGATGACCGAGTAGTAGGCGTGCTGGAAGATGAGCACGACGTCGCCGACGCCGATGCCGATGGCGCCGCCCGAGCACCCCTCGCCCGTGATCACGACCACGACCGGGGTCTTGAGCCGCATCATCTCGCGCATGTTGAACGCGATCGCTTGCGCCTGCCCGCGCTCTTCGGCCCCGATGCCCGGGTAGGCGCCCGGCGTGTCGATGAAGCAGATGACCGGCACGTGGAACTTCCCGGCCATCTGCATCAGGCGCAGCGCCTTGCGATACCCCTCCGGGTGCGGCATCCCGAAGTTGCGCATGGTCCGCTCCCGCGTGTTCTTGCCCTTCTGGGTCGCCACGAGCATCACGCGGTGGTGGCCGAGCCGGGCGAAGCCGCCCAGCAGTGCCCGGTCGTCGGCAAACAGCCGGTCGCCGTGCAGCTCGATCCAGTCCGTCATGATCATCTCGACGAAGTCGAGGAAGTACGGGCGCTGCGGGTGCCGCGCAATAAGCACGCGCTCCCAGGCGCTCAAGTTGCCGTAGACGGCTTCCTTCTCCTGGGCGAGCTTGTTCTCGAGATGCTCGACCTGCTCGCGCAGGTCCACCGGTTGCTCGCGCATCCAGCGCTTGAGCTCTTCGATTTTGCTCTCGAGCTCGCGGAGCGGTCGCTCGAATTCCAGCGGGGTCACTTGCCGTGGTGTAGGCATGGCGATCTCTCCGATTCTGCCGACTGCCGGGCGGTCGGTGCGACCGGCTACTCGACGATCATCGCCGGCGTGCCGATCGTGACGATCTTGAAGATCTCCTCGACGTCCTCGTTGAGCATCCGGACGCAGCCCTGGCTGCTGTGCTTGCCGATCGTGTCGGGCTGCCACGTGCCGTGAATACCGTAGCCGCTCAGGGCGCCATCCTTGTCGGTGATCCTCATCCAGCGCGTTCCGAGGATGTTGCGCTTGTCCCCGAACGGGATGCCGCGCCACATCGGGTCGATGTCCTTGCTGGCGATGGTGAACTCGCCCAGTGGCGTCTTGCCGTACTCGCCGGTGCCGACGGCGTATTTCTTGATCAGCTTCTCGTGGCAGAAGAGGCTGAGGGTGTTGTCCGATCGGTCGATCACGATCCGGAACGAGTCTGTGACGACCTTGAGCCGATCCCCAACCTGAAGCAACTGCGGATTGATGATTCTATTGCTCGCTGCCAGTAGGTCAACGGTCGTGTGGAACCGCTTGGCGATCCCGGCCAACGTGTCACCTTCTTTGACGCTGTACCACGTGGTCTTGGGCACCTCGGTCTCGAGCGGCGAGAGCAGGATGGCGATGTTCACGTCGCCAAGTTTGTTCTGGATCGCCTCGGGCTCCTTGGCTCTGACCGCGTACTCGCTCAGGGCCGCCTCGGCACGCTCGGGATGTCTGTTGGCGATATGGGCGTCGGCGAGCGCCATCGCCGCCCAGTCGGCCCAGCGCGTACCGGGGAAGCGCTCGATCGCCTGGCTGTAGGCGGCGATGGCGCCGGCCAAGTCGGGCGGCTCGGCCGCAGCGCGCAGCTCGCCGAGGCGGGCAGCGGCTTCGGCGCGCTGGTTGGGCAGGAACGTCGCGTCGGCCAGGATCGCCGACCATGCCGCGTGCGCCTTCGGGTCGCCGAGCTCGCCGAGCGCGCGGGCCTCGATCAGGCTCGCCGAGCGCCGGGTCGCGGCGTCGCCCGACTGCGCCGCCCGACGCGCCTCGTCCCGCGCGGCCTCGAAGCGCCCCTCCTCGTAAGCGGCCGTCGCCCTGTCGAACGCCGGGTTCGCGGGCGTGTCTCGTCGGCCGGGTGCCTTGCCTTTCTTCGAGAAGAGCCCGCGCGCCGTGTAGAGGCCGAAGGCCACAACGGCGACGGTGAGCACCGCGGCGAGTATCGCCAGTTCTGTGTGTCGTTTTGCGGGGCTGCGTCTCATGGGACCGGTTTATCCTCTAGCAGCGGGCGCTCAGCTTGATATCGCGCAGGAATAGCCGGACGTCAGGGTAGCGCTTCTGCACGTCTTTTTCAAGGGAGTGGTAGACGGCCTTCTCGACGGCCCGACTGATGTTCGGATTGAAGCGGCGGATCGGTTCAGGCTTGGTCCGGAAGTCGGTGTGGGCGCGCATCATTTCGAGCTGGGTCTGGCCCGAGTAGGGGAGCCGCAGCGCCAGCAGCTCGTAGGCGAGGATGCCGAGCGAGTAGATATCGACCCGCTCGTCGTAGCGCTGCAGCAGCAGCCGCTCCGGGGCGATGTAGCTCGGGCTGCCGCTGATGCGCTGCGACACGAGGAAGTCGCGGCGCTTCTTGACCGCAAGGCTGAAGTCGCTCAACCGCACCTCGGACGCGTCGTTGGAGATCAGCACGTTCTCGGGCTTCACGTCGCGGTGGACGATGTGCTGCTCGTGGTGCAGGTGGGCGAGCGCCTCGCCGATGGCGCGCAGGATGGGCACCGGCTGCGTCTGGACCACGTCGCGCTTCTCGAGGATGAACCGTTTCAGGTTGTCGCCTTGGATTAGCTCGGTCACCACGAACGGCATCGGGGCGCCCTCGCCGATGTGGAACACCCGGAGGATGTTCGGGTGGCTGCAGCGCGCTTCGAGCTTGGCGCCGCGGAAGAACCGCCGCACGGCGGTCGCGTTGCCCTGGAGCTCGGGCAGCAGAATGCGGATAGCCGCCGGTTGCCCCGTGCTCGTCGAGCGCGCCCGGTACACCTCGGCCATGCTGCCGCGGTTGATGCGCTCGATGATCTCGAATCCGCCAAGTGTTGTCCCGAACATGCGGCGCCGCTCGTGTTGTTCCGTGACGTGTTAGAGCGCCCTCGGCTCGCTGGATCGAGCCTGCTTGGACCGGCGACGCCCACGGCGCCGCGGGCGTCGGGGCCGGCTCCGCCCGCCGGCCTTGAACTCGGCGGGCACGCCAAACGGCGGCTCGACGGCCACGTGCTTGATGGTGCGGTAGTACAGGTGCCGCGCCGGCCCGAACAGCGCGTAGCCGGCGAACAGCGCGCAGAAGGCCACCTCGAGGAACGCCACGAGCCCGACGACAACGACTGCGAAGCCGACGAGCACGACGAACGGCTTCTTGCGAAACAACCCGAGCTCGGCGCTCGACGGGTAGCGGATCCGGCTCACCATGAGGATCGACAGCCCGAGCATCGCCGCCGTGAGCGCCGGCAGCGGGAGCGCCCGCGCCCACGGATGCGCCTCGGCCATCACCGCGTAGCTCGCCACCAACCCGCCCGCGCCCGGGCTCGGCAGGCCGGAGAACCAATGCCGCTCCTCGCCCGAGGCCTGCACGTTGTAGCGCGCCAGCCGGAGCGCGCACGCCACGACGTAGAGGAACACCACCCCGAGCCCGAACTGGACGTTGAGCGGCCCGAGCTCGGCGTGCTGAAACCGGTACAGGTACATGAGCACCGCCGGCGCGACGCCGAAGCTCACCACGTCGGCAAGCGAGTCGAACTCCTTGCCGAACTGCGTCCCGGCCCGCTGGAGCCTGGCGAACACGCCGTCGAGAAAATCGAAGAAGCACGCCGCCAAGATCGCCACCGCCGCGTGCAGCGGGCGCCCGTCGATCGCGAATACGATCGCGAACGTGCCCGCGAACACGTTGAGCGCCGTGCAAAGGTTGGGCAGGATGTAGACTCGTCTCATGGCACCACCGCGCGCGGCGCCCTCGCAATCGCACTCGTGACCGCGCGCACGCGCTGGCCCTTGCGCACGAGGAGCTCGTAGCCGGGCGGCAGAAACACGTCGACGCGCGAGCCGAACTTGATCAGCCCGATCCGCTCGCCGCGCGCGATCGTGTCGCCGGGGCCGACGCGACAAACAACCCGGCGGGCGATCATCCCGGCGATCTGGCGGAACATGAGCCGGCCGCTGTGATTACCCACCACGATGCTGTTCGCCTCGTTGCGGTCCGAGGCCTTGGCAAACCCGGCGTTGCCGAACCGGCCCGGGCGGTGTTCGACCTGCTCGACGGTGCCTGCGACGGGTGCGTAGGTCATGTGCACGTCCCAGAGGCGCAGGAAGATGCTCACACGCGTGGCCGCGCCGCCCAAGTAGTCGCCCTCCTCGAGCTGGCTGATGCCAACGATCAGCCCGTCGGCCGGAGCCAGCACGAGCGATGAATCCTCGGGCGTGGCGCGCCTGGGATCGCGGAAGAAGAGGACAACGCACACAGTCACCACCGCCGCCACGATGCCCGGCACGAGCCAGCCCAAGACGAAGAACGCCGCAACCACAAGGGCAAGCGGCGCGGCGAATGGGACGACTTCCCTTGCTATAGAAAACCGCATCGCACTGCGTTCCATTCTCTGCCGCGATTGGACGCGCGATCTGCGCCCCGCGTTCCAGCAAGAAACACACCTACCGCAGCCCCGGCAGTGGGTCAAGCTTTCAATTGGCGGCCAGGTCGGCGGATGGCGTCTCGGTCCGGGTTCCGGCTCGTCGTGACGCGGCGGTGCCGGTGCCAGAGCGGGGTGCCTCGCACGCACGGCATGCGAGGCGAGCGGTCCGTATCAATCTGCGAAAGCCCGTGGTTTGTGGCGAGTCAGCTCCGATGCGATCGTCTCATCGCGATAAGGAGCGCGAGGCCAGCAAGACCCAGCACCGACGGCTCGGGAGCGGGCGTCAGGAGGAAGGCATGGTATTCGCCGTCGATCTTGCCTTGGCCGATGATCTGCCCCCGATCGTTGATGTCAGAAGCCTCCCTCAGGACCCAGTCTGAGCTGTCATGAATGAGGTTGTTCAAGTCGTACATCTCGCCGTTGTCCCACAGGAAGGCGTACTCGTCGTAGAGGCCGGCGCCCTCGTGTTGCCAGTGGCCCACCACCTGGCCGGACGCGTTGATGCCGGAGGCCGACGCGCGGTCGCCACCGAGAGCGCCGAGGTCGTGCATCGTGCCATCCTCCCACAGGAAGGCGCGCGTGACCCCGTCCGCGGTCTCGGCAAAGCCCACCACCTGGCCCGACGCGTTGATGTCTTGGGCACAGGTGACGTAGCCGCCCCGATCGCCGAGATCTTGCACCGTGCCGTCCTCCCACAGGAAGGAGCGGTACTGGCCTGCCCAGGCCCCGTCATCATAGTACGTGTTGCCGACCACCTGCCCCGAGTCGTTGATGGCCTGGGCCGAGATCTCAATGCCGCCGAAGGTGCCGAGGTCGTCCATCACGCCGTTGTCCCACAGGAAAACGTGGTTCTGGTGCTCAGAGACCGCGGTGTTCGCCAAGCCGACCACCTGACCAGACTCGTTGATGCCAGAGCCCTCGCTGAAGGGGCCGCCAAGGGTACCGAGGTCGTGCATGCCCGCCGACATGCCATACGCGGGCGCCGGCAACCACACGAAGGCGCGATAGTCCCCGCTCGCGGTCTTGGCCTTGCCGACCACCTGGCCTGAGTCGTTAATGTCATGGGCCTCGCTCCACGCACCGCCGATGGTGCCGAGGTCGTGCATGCCCGCCGACATGCCGTACGCGGGCGCCGGCAACCACACGAAGGCGCGATAGTCCCCGCTCACGGTCTTCGCGTCGCCCACCACCTGCCCGGCCTCGTTGATCGCAGCGGCACCGCTGCGGTTGCCGCCGAGCGTGCCCAGGTCGGTGATGGTGTAGTGCGTTGCGGCGTGCGCTGGTCCGGAGGAGACGCCGAGACCAAGCAAGACAACCAGAGCGACGAACACTGCTCCCGAAACCTTGATCCAGTTCCTCATTGCCCCGCTTGCCTTGACGTTGTCCACCCCGTGCATGGAAGCACAAAAAAGGATCCTGGGACGATTCCTGGACAGAACACTTGAGGGGACACTCGCTCCCAATACCCTCATCGAGGCTCTTACCGTTTTCGACAGCGGAAGTCAAGATGAAAAGGACAAGCCGGCCCGCTTGTCCCGGACTCCACGAAAAGGCAGCCAGAAGCTGATCGGGAAAAGTCGGCAATCCACAAGCTGGCATGAAAGAGAAAGAAATGAGGCGTGGTAACCCACACTTACCACGAGGCTTTGGCGTCGAGCTGGTCGATTCGGGCTGGCTTGGTCAGCAGCAGCGGCCTGGCGTTGGCCCGAGGCCGCGCGTTGCCCGGCCCGGCGTGCTATGCTACACGTACACAGGGTTCGGCGTCGCGGAATCACCCGGTCGGGGAAACGAGACGTGCTCCGCATCCTTCACGTGATTAACAGCTTCGACATCGGCGGCAACGAGCGGTTCGTCGTCGAGCTGCTCCGGCGTCTCGACCGCGCCGAGTTCGACCAGGAGGTGTGCGTGCCCGACCGCGGGCGCGACTACACGTTCGACCTGAAGCAGATCTGCGAGTCGCTCGACCTGCCGATCCACGTGATCGAGGCCCGGCACAACCTCGACCGGCGCCTCGGGCGCCAGCTCCGCACGCTCATGCGCGCCCGGGTCTACGACGTCGTGCACACGCACCTTGTGCTGTCGCAGTTCTGGGGGCGGCGCGCGGCGATCGCCGTCGGCGTCGGGCGCATTTTCTCGTCGGAACAGAACGCGTACCGGTTCAAGGTGTGGCCGCCGTTCCGGTGGATCGAGCAGCGGCTCACGCGGCGGACCGAGCGCGTGATCGCCTGCTCCGAGCACGTGCGCACCCACCTCGTGCGCCGCGTCGGTCTCCCGCCGGAGAAGGTCGTCCTCGTCCACAACGGCGTCGATACGCAGCTCTTCGCGCCCGCAGAGCCCGACGACGCGCAGCGCGCGGCCGCGCGCGCCGAGCTCGGCTTCGGGCCGGACGAGATGCTGATCGGAACGGTCGGCCATCTGAACCGTCAGAAGGGCCATGACGTGCTGATCGAGGCGCTGCCCCACGTGCTCCGGCGCGAGCCCGCAGCCAGGCTCGTCATCGCCGGCCGTGGGGCGCTTCGCAAGCGGCTCGAGGCGCTCGCGGCCGACCACGGGGTGGCGAGCAAGGTCCGGTTCGCGGGCCTCGTCAGCGACGTGCCGCGGCTGCTCAGTGCGTTCGACGTGTTCGCCTTCCCCTCGCGGTGGGAGGGATTCGGCATCGCGCTGATCGAGGCGATGGCGGCCGGGCTGCCGGTGGTGGCCTCGCGCACCGGGGGGATCACGGAGATCGTCGAGGACGGCGTCTCGGGCCTGCTCGTGGCGCCGGGCGATCCGGGCGAGCTGGCTGCTGCGCTGGCACGCCTCCTGCGTGGGCCGGACACCGCGCGCGAGCTGGCGCGCAACGCTCTGGCGCGTGTGCGCGAACGATTTTCACTGGTCCGTACCGTCGAGAAAATGGCCGCCATCTACCGCGGCGAGCCGCGTGGCGACGAACAAAACGTCCGATGACTCGTAGAACCTGGCAAGGGCATGCCTAAGCCGGAACCGAACGTTGAACGAAGTGGGAGAGTACAATGAGTCATCGGACGTTGAGCACGACCCTGCGGGTCGTGGCAGTGCTTGTCGTCGTCGCCGTCGGCGCCGGCCTTGTCTCGCCGGCCGGATCACAGATGCCTGCGCCGCGGGGCAGAACAGAACCTCAGCCGCTCCCCGGCACAGTGGTGCTGCACTTCCGCGCCGCGTATGCTGACGAGACGATCCTGGATATGGAGGTGCGTACCGCTCGCCCCAGCGTCATGCTATCCGGAGAGAGCAAGAGGGCTGACGGTGCAAGCTTCTCGTGGCGCTTGCACTGCGCGGTGGAGATCATGGGTAACCAAGACCTGATGCGCCTCGACCTCGACCAGGCGTTCCTCCAGCGGCAGAAGGAGGATTCCCGCCTGAATCTGAATTTCCAGGCCGGTGCAATACTGATCGGTGGTCAGGAAAAGATCCTGTTCAAGAATGACGACCTGACGCTGCGCGTCACAGCGGTGTTCGAGCCGGTGGGCAGCTGATCGGCTCAAGGAGATCGGATGGCCGGCGCCGGGCGCGCTGTGGCGCGGCGCGGTGCCGGCCCGATCTCTGTAGCGAGTGGCCCAGGCCCTAGTGAACAAAGCGCCCGGTGCGTCGTAGAACGTATCGGGCGCATACGTGGAGAGTGCTCCCGGATGCACCCATCGGATGAGGAGCTGATTCTCGGTTGCCGACGCGGCGACGAGGCAAGCTTCGACCAGCTCTTTGAAAGGTACCGGAGCAGGTTGTTCACGTTCATCTGGCGCTACGTACGGAACCGCGAGGCGGCCGAGGACATCTTCCAGGAAACCTTTGTGCGCGTGTTCACCCGGGCAGACTCGTTCCGCCGGTGCGCCAAGGTGTCGACGTGGGTCTACACGATCGCCGCGAACTTGTGCCGCGACGAGCTGAAGCGGCGCAAGCGCCGGCCGACCGTCTCGCTCGACGAGCCAGCGGCGGGTCAGGACCCGGGCCAGGCGTGGACGCACGTTGTGCGGCTCGCCGACGAGAATGCCGAGCACCCGCGGGAATCGGCCGAGGAGGCCGAGCACCGGGCGGCGCTGTGGCAGGCGGTCGACGAGCTGCCCGACGAGCTGCGGGTCACCCTCGAGCTCCAGGCCCAGCACGGCCTCAAGTACCGCGAGGTGGCCGAAGTGCTCGGGATCCCGCTCGGCACCGTGCAGTCGCGGATCCACAACGCGGTCAAGCTGCTCCGCCGAAAACTCCGGGACGGGCTCGAGCCCAACAGCGCGCGCGCCTAGCAACGCGCGGCACGCCGCTTGCGTCTTCATCTTCGTTCCGCGAGCCGTCCCGGCTCATGGAGGCAGATGCCATGAAACCTGATGAGAACAACATAGACGAGCTGCTGATCGACTACGCGCTCGGCGAACTCGACGCCGACGAGACGGCGCGTGTCGAGCTGCTGCTCGCCGAGCGACCTGAGCTGATGCGCGAGGCGCGTGCGCTCAAGCGCATGGTCTCGCGCATGGGCGTGTCGATGATCATGCCGCCGCCGCGGCTCGTGAGCCGCACGCGGCACGCCGCCTACGAGGCCCAGACCAGGGGGCGCGGCGGGCGCCGCATCCTGCGCGCAGCGCTGCGTAGGCCGGCGACGTTGGCGGCCGCAGGGCTTGTTGCCGCCGCGCTTGTGGTCGCGTTGGTCGGGCCCGGCCTCTGGTCGGGCAGCGACGAACAACCGCCTGCGATCAGGCAAGCGGCGACGATCTCCGAAGAGCTCAAGTCGTTCCTGGAACACAACCTAGAGGAGATGCGCGCCCTGTCGCGCGGCGAGGCGCCCGCCGAGGAGGACCTTTCCCGGCCTGCCGCCCAGGCGATGCTGCTGCTGAAGAAACAGCCGCTGGCGCCGCCGCAGCGGGCCGTGCTCGAGGATATCGAGGCCGTCTGGCGCCACGGCTACGAGCGCTTCAGCTCGGAGGGCCACCTGTCCGACGAGACCGTCGCCGAGCTCAGGGAGCTGGTCACGCGGAAGCGGCTCGTCGAGCGGACCGAGGCGATGCTGGCCGACCAGCCTGACGGGAGGTAGGGCATGCAGGTCCTGACGAAGCGGAATCTGCTGCTCGGCAACGCCGTGCTGGTGGTGGCGTTCCTCGCTGTCGTCTACGCGGCGTGTCGCCCGTTGCTTTGGCCCAGGGCCGAGATTGCCCTTGTGCGCGAGGACGTTGTCGAGGTCGCCGGGCCCGACACGCTCCAGGCGCAGATCGACCATCACACGAAAATGAAGGGCGACTACCCGCTGGTGATCCGGGGCAACAACATCTTCGCCGCCAAGGTCAAGAAGGCGACTGGACCGGTCGTGGTGGCGAAACTGCCGCCGCTCAAGGAGCCGCGGTGGGAGTTAGTGGTGATCTGGGAACCGGAGCCGGGGGTGTTCGAGGCGAGGGTTATTGACAAGGAAAAGCGGCCCCCGGACAACGAACTCATCTTGGTCACGGGCAAGTGGTTTCCCGAGTATGATGTCCATGTCACCGAGGTGACCGCCGACTACGTCCGGTACGAGATCCGCGACACGAAGCACGGTCGAGTCATCGAGCGATTCCTGCCGCGGTCCGCGGCCGAGACCGCGGGCAAGAACTGGAGCGAGATCATCAAGAAGAAGACGACGCGGGCGAACGTCTACGCCGTGGACATGAACAAGCTTGAGGACGAGTTCAAGAAGCTGGCAGGGCCGGAGGGCGACTGGGTCGAGGTGCTCATCGCCACGGTGCACGTGGAGCCGTACAGGCCCGGCGGCGAGGCGGCGCCGCTGCGCGGATACAAGGTGATCGGGTTTGAGCCGGAGAGCCCGCTCGATGAGCTGGGCGTCAAGCTGCAGGACGTCATCGTCGGCGTTGGGAAGCCAAGAGCGCCGGTACAGCCGATCACCGACGAGGCGCAAGGGCTCGCTTTGCTGCGCGAGGCGTTGGAGTGGGATGAGATCCGCCTCCAGCTCGACCGCCTCGGCGTGGGGGTCTACATCACGATTGAACTGAGTCGGTTCTAGCACGCCGCCCGAGGCCGCAGCGGCCTGGGCGGCACGTGAGGCCTGGACAAAGACGTGTTCTGGGAGAGACTGATGGGACGAAACACGACCTGCCGGATTGGCACGAGGGTCGCTTGTCTGCTGGCGCTGGCCGTATGGGCCGCGATCGGCGCGTCGGCGCAGGCCGGTGAGGCGGCCGGGCAAGACATGATCAAACTCGGGGACGTGAAGGGGATCTCGATCCCGGGGCTGATCGACATGATCGCGCGCGACCTCAACGTCAACTTCCTGATGCCCGACACCCTTGCCGGCACCAAGGTGACGATGAAATGGCAGCGCCCCTTGCCGAAGGCCGAGGCGCTCGACATCCTGCGGACGGTTCTCGACGACGAGGGCCTTGTGCTTATCGAGACGCCGTACTTCTTGATCGTCAAGATGAAGGGGCGGGATGCCCATGCGATGCCCGACGACGTGGTGGTCGTGCCCGGCGAGGAGGAACTCGGCACGACCGACAAAATGGTGACCGCCATCATCGTGCTCAAGTACATCGACTCGCAGGAGATCTTCAACAATATCCTGGCGCAGATGAAGGGGGGGACGACGTACACGGCCCATCTGCAGCGGATGAACACCATCATCATCAAGGACACCGAGTCGCGCATCCGCTACTACATAGACATCATCGAAAAGCTCGACGTGCCGGGCACCGCGGGGATCGTGACCGTGCACCCGATCGAGTACGCCGACGCCCAGGAGCTCGCCGTGACGCTGCGGGAGGTCATCGAGCACCAGGGAGCAGGTGCCACCGCCGACGCCCGCCGCGGCGGCGGGCCCGGCCCAGGCGGCGTGCCGGTGATGAGCGGGCTGGGCGCAGAGCGGATGGGTGTCAAGATCATCCACGACGAGCGGCTCAACTCGATCATCATCGTGGCCTCGGAGCTCGACACCAAGCGGGTGCTCGAGCTCGTTGAGAAACTGGACGTCCCGCCCGACGAGAAGCACTTCCCGATCCACATTTTCCAGTGCAAGAACCAGGAGGCGGCCACGCTCGCCGACGTGCTCAGGAGCTTCGTCGAGCAGCGGCCGCCCGTCGAGGGTGGCGCCGAGGCCGGACGCGGCGCCGCGAGGCAAGCCGAGGTGTTCTTCATCGCCGATGAGGCGACCAACAAGATCCTGGTATCGGCCTCGCCGCTCGATTGGAACGACTACCGCCGGGTGCTCGAGGAGCTCGACCAGCCCCAGCAGCAGGTGCTCGTCGAGGTCTGGATCGTCGAGGTGAGCTCCGACGACCAGTTCGGCCTCGGGATCGAATGGCAGACGCGCTCCCCGTCGGCGAGCAGCCGGATCGGGCCGAGCCGGCAAGAGGTGTTCGGCGGCACAAGCCTCGGGCTCGGTCTGGGCAACGTGTTCGAGGGCGAGGGCCTCAACCGGGGGATCAACGTCGCCGTGCGCTCGATGAGCAATACGCGCGTGACGATCGGCGGCAAGACCTACATCATCCCGGACATCGACGCCTACCTCAAGGCGCTCGCCGAGTCGAGCAAGGTCAACATACTCTCGTCGCCGAAGCTGCTCGCGATCAACAACGAGGAGGCCAGTGTCGAGGTCACCGACCAGATCTCGATCTCGGACTCGGAAGTCGAGCGATTGGGTGACACCAGCGACGTGGTGCGCACCTTCAACCGCGAGAACGTCGGCATCACGCTCAATTTCACGCCGCAGATCAACGCCGATGGCTTCGTGATCATGCAGATCAGCCTCGAGGTTTCCAGCGTGGTCGGGGCCTCGATCACGGAGGCGGGATCGCGTCCGGTCATCGCCGAGCGGAAAACGGACAACAAGGTGCGCGTCGAGGACGGGCACACGATCGTTATCAGCGGCCTGCGCCGGCACGACCGATCGAACACGATCACGCGCGTGCCGCTTCTCGGCCGGATCCCGCTCATCGGGCTGTTGTTCCGGAGCAAGAGCACGATCGACCTGCAGACGAACCTCATGATCTTCATCACGCCCCATGTCATGACTGAGACCGTGGAGATGGAGGCGATCACCGAGCAGATGCAGGGCCAGGACATCGAGATCGAGCGCGACCGCTTTGAGATCGAGCCGAAGCGCTGGCGCCGGCTTCAGCGCAAGAAGGAGCGCGAGTCCGGCACGAACGAGAACGTCTGGCAACGCTGACGGCCCGCGCACGCCCCGGGGCGCGCGCGGCAGTGCGAGGCACGACCTATGACACGACGACTGATCGGCGAGATTCTCGTGGCCAACGAGGCCTGCACCCAGGCCCAGGTGGATGAGTGCGTCGAGCTCTGGAGCGCCGAAGGGAACAGCCGCCGCCTCGGCGAGATCATGGTCGAGCGCGGCTACATTACCGAGGACGACTTGCTCGAGGCGCTGAGCCTCCAGATCGGCGTGCCCTTCGTGCGCGAGATCCAGGAGGACATCATCGATAAGGACTTGTTGACCAAGGTGCCGATCGCGTTCGCCAAGAAGCACCGGGTGATGCCGCTCTACAGCGACGACGGGAACGTGACCGTCGCCGTGTCGGACCCGACCAACATGCAGCCGCTCGACGATATCGCCCTGCTGCTGCACAAAGAGGTCGAGGTGATGGTCAGCCGGCCGGCGAGCATCATCGAGGCGATCAACAGCTGCTACCACCAGAGCGAACGCGCCGCCCAGCAGGTGGTCGACACGATGCAGGAAAAGGAAGAGGAACGCGGCGAGGTTTACACGATCGAGGACGCGACCGAGGACTTGCTCGAGATTTCCGACAAGGCGCCGATCATCAAGCTTGTCAACGTCATCATCCTTCAGGCGCTCAAGGAGCGCGCGAGCGACATCCACTTCGACGCCTACGAGAAGGAGCTGCTCGTGCGGTTCCGCATCGACGGGGTGCTCTACAAGCGACTGAGCCCGCCGAAGCACTACCATGCCGCCATGGTCTCGCGCGTCAAGATCATGGCGAAGCTCAACATCGCCGAGAAGCGCCTGCCGCAGGACGGCAAGATCGCCATCCGCGTGGCGAACCGCGAGGTGGACATCCGCGTCTCGGTCATCCCGACCATCTTCGGCGAGCGCGTCGTGCTCCGCCTCCTCGACCGGAGCACGGTGTTCATCTCGCTCGAGAGCCTCGGCATGATCGATGACACCTACGAGCGGTTCAAGAAGCTCATCTGCCTGTCGCACGGCATTGTCCTGGTGACCGGCCCGACCGGCTCGGGGAAGACGACGACGCTGTACGCGGCGCTGAGCCGGATCAATAGCGAGGAGGTCAACGTCATCACCGTCGAGGACCCGGTCGAGTACCAGCTCCGCGGGGTCGCGCAGATCCAGGTCAAGCCGAAGATCAACCTGACGTTCGCCAACGGGCTCCGCTCGATCCTGCGCCAGGACCCCGACGTGGTGATGGTCGGCGAGATCCGCGACTACGAGACCGCGGAGATCGCCACGCACGCCTCGCTCACCGGCCACCTGGTGTTCTCGACGCTGCACACGAACGACTCGGCCGGGGCGATCACGCGGCTGATCGACATGGGCGTCGAGCCGTACCTGGTCTCATCGTCCGTCATCGCCATTGCCGCCCAGCGCCTCGTGCGCACGATCTGCCCGCACTGCAAGACGCCGCTCGAGGTCGACGAGGCGCAGCTTCGCGGGATCGGGCTTGATCCTGATCAGCTCATCGACGGGCACGTGTGGCACGGCCCCGGCTGCAACAAGTGTTTCGGCAGCGGCTACCTGGGCCGCACGGCGATCTTCGAGCTGCTTTTGATGGACGGCGAGGCGCGCCGGCTCACGCTTGAGCGCGTCGACTCGGGCACGATCAAGGAGCGGGCCGTCGAGCGCGGGATGCGCTCGTTGCGCGCCGACGGCGCGCGCAAGGTGGCGCGGGGCGAAACGACGATCGACGAGGTGGTGCGCGTCACCCAGGAAGACATCCTCTAGACGAGAATCACTCGGGAAGGGCTCGCCCGCGGCGAGCACACCTGCATGCCCGTATACGAGTACAGAGCCTACGACGTGGCCGGCTCGGTCGTGACCGGTATCATCGACGCCGGCACGCCGAAGGAGGCCCGCACCAAGCTGCGGCGCCAGAACATCTTCGTGACCAAAGTCGAGGAGGCGCGCGAAGGCGTCTCGCTCACCGCCGAGGTCAGAGTCTCGAAGCTCGTCCGGCGCGTGCGCCGCCAGGACATCGTCGTGATGACGCGCCAGCTCGCGACGCTGATCAGGTCGGGCATGCCGCTCCTGCAGGCGCTCACGGCGATCAGCGAGCAGCTCGAAGGTTACCCGATGCAGCGCGTCGTTTACGGCGTGCGCGAGCACGTCAACGCGGGCGAGCCGCTGGCCGACGCGCTCGAGCAGCACCCGAGGCTGTTCAACGACCTGTACGTCAACATGGTGCGCGCGGGCGAGGCGGCCGGCGCGCTCGAGGCCATCCTGGGGCGGCTCGCCAACTACCTGGAGGCGGCGCACCGGCAGCGCAGCAAGGTCGTCGCGAGCATGATCTATCCGGCGCTGATGCTCGTGGTCGGCACCGGCGTGCTCGTGTTCCTCATGACGTTCGTGGTCCCACGGCTCAGCCAGATCTTCGACGAGATGGGGCGGGACCTGCCGGTGCTGACGCGGGTGCTCATCAGCATCAGCCACTTCTTCGGGAGCTGGCGATTCGCCGTGCTTCTCGTCGTGCTTATCGCGGCCATCATCGTGATTCGCGTCAACACCCGGCGCGGCCGCGGCCGCTACCTGCTCGACCGGCTGCGCTTGCGCATCCCGGTGGCGGGTGGGCTGCTGCGCAAGCTGGCGGTGGCACGCTTCGCCCGGACGCTCGGCACGCTGCTCACCGGAGGCATCCCCGTGCTGCGCTCGCTCGACATCGTCCAGAGCGTCGTGGGCAACGCCGTGATGGCCCAGGCGGTCGGCGAGGCGCGCGAGCGCATCGGCGAGGGCGCGTCGATGAGCGACGAGCTTCGCAAGAGCCAGGAGTTTCCGCCGATCGTCGTGCACATGGTGGCCGTCGGCGAGGCGAGCGGCAGTCTCGAGGAGATGCTGCTGAACATCGCCGAGACGTACGACACCGAGGTCGAGATCGCCACGAACAAGCTCATCTCGCTGCTCGAGCCGCTCATGATCGTGATCATGGGCGTGCTCGTCGGCTTCATCGTGCTGTCGGTTTTGCTCCCGATCTTCGAGATGAACAGGTTCGCCCAATAGGAGCGTCGCGCACGAGGTCGGCACCACGACCGACAGGCAGCAGGAGGGAGACTATGAGACAGAGGCACACGGACCGGTCGAGGCGGCAGGACGGCTTCACCCTGATCGAGATCATGGTCGTCATCGTCATCCTTGGCATCCTGGCGGGGGTCGTCAGCTTCGGGGTGATCCGCTACATCGACGATGCGCGGGTCAGACAGGCCATGCTCCAGATCGCAAACCTCAAGAACGCACTCGACGCGTTCAAGCTCGACACCGGCAACTACCCGTCACAGGAAGAGGGGCTCGGGGCGCTGCTCGAGCCGCCCGCGGACGAACGGGCGGCGAAGCAGTGGAAAGGCCCCTACCTGGAGTCCGACGAGATCCCGAACGATCCATGGGGCAACGCGTACCTCTACCAGGTGTCCGAGTACCCCGGCACGGGAGTCGAACGCGTCGAGATCATCAGTTACGGGAAAGATGGTGCTCAAGGCGGCGAGAGCTACAACGCTGATGTCTCGAACCGGAAGCTGTCCGACTAGGCGCCGCCGACGGGACGTCGGACGCCGACGGGACGTCGGAGCGCGCCGGGCCGGCTACACGTTTCTGGAGCTGACCGTCGTCATGGTGATCATCCTGACGGTGGCCGCTATTGCTGTGCCGCGCCTGCTCTCGTGGGTCAACGAGGGCAATCTCGGCGCCGAGTGCCGCCGGCTCGCCGGCACGATCCGCTACGTGCGCAGCAGAGCGGCGCAGCGCCACACGAGCTTCTTCCTCACGCTTGATCTCGAGAAGGGGGTGTACTGGATCGACCTGCGGCGCGACCCGAGCCAGATCGACCACCCCGGCTATTACGTCTCGTGGGAGGATCCGGAGGACAAGGAGTTCGAGGCGTATGAGGACGACTTCGTCTCGCGCCGCGAGCTCCGCCGCCGGATCGGCTTCGAGCGGGTCACCTTCGCCGAGGGCGCCGACGAGCACTACGGCACGGTGCGCATCGAGTTCCGGCCCGACGGCACGACCGAGACCGTGGCCATCTACATGGCGGCCACCGACGAGCGCGTCGCCACCGTGACACTCGACGGCGACACCGGACGCGTCAGGATCTACAACTACCGCGAGGAGCTCGAGCCGCCGCCGCTGCTCTACGAGCAGTACGGCGCGGACGAGTAGCATGATGACAAGGTGGCCGACAACGCGACGCGGGTTCACCCTGCTCGAGGTGCTGATCGCGCTCGCGATCGCCTCGCTCACGCTGGTGACCGCGCTCGCCACCATCAGCACCGGGCAGCGCAACATCGCCATGACGCAGCTCAAGACGCGCGCCTCGATGCTGGCGCGCGAGAAACTCTCCGAGCTCGAGGCCGCCGGCTACCCCAACCCCGATGCCGAGGAGGCGCTCAACGCCGACTCCGATCTCGGCGACCTGATCTGGATCGACGAGGGCGAGTTCGTCGAGGATGATGATCTGGACCCGTTCGATGAGTCGGCTGACCAGTGGCGCGCCGACTTCTATTGGCAGGTCATTGTCGAATCGCCTCCGAACATGGAGGGCATCCGGATGGTCACCGTCCGGATCTTCACCAAGCAGTTCCGCGCGACCAAGCACGACTACATCGAGGAGGACTACCGGCTCCTCGTCGAGGTGGTCACCTACCGCGCGGCCCACTTCTACGCGGAGTCCGAAGTGGAATGACGCGAGCAGCGACACAACCGGCCACGGCCGTCCGGCCACGCCCGATCCGGGCGTGGCCCAGGGCCGCCCGGGGCTTCACGCTCATCGAGGTCATGGTGGCCCTGACGATGCTGGCCATTGTGCTCTCGTCGGTGTACGCGACGTTCTACTCCGGCGTGAAGGCGATGCGCGACCGGCGCGGGCCCGACGACGCCTACCAGGTCGCCCGGCTGGTGATGGAGACGATCACCAACGACCTGTCGATGGCGTTCTACCGCTCCGGGACCGACCGCAAGGACCACCCGACCCAGGGGTTTATTGGCTCCGACGGCCAAGACGGCGACTACGCGCGCGACCGGCTCGACTTCACCACGGCAAGCCACATCTTCGCGCACGACGGCCGGCCCGAGACCGACGTCGTCGAGATCAGCTACTACATCGACGACACCTATACGGACAGGCCGCTCCTGGTGCGGCGCGAGGACCCGCTGCCCGACGCCGAGCTTCGCCACGGTGGGACGCTGCGCATCCTGGCCGAGCGCGTCGTCGCCCTCAACTTCCGCTACCGGGAGCCGGGCAAGATGCCGTCGGGCCGGACCTCGGAAGAACCCGACGACGAGTCGGAAGAACTGGAGTGGTTCGACACGTGGAACGCCGAGACGCTGGAAGGCGGCAAGAGCCTGCCCGAACTCGTCGAGGTCACGGTGACGATTCTCGACGAGGAAGGTCAGGAGCACACCTTCGGCACCACCGTGGTGCTCCATCCATACCAGTTCTGGAGAAGCTACTAAGGAACACCGAGCCATGTCGGACACCCGTGGGGTCGCGCTCATTATCGTGCTCGCCATCGTGGCGATCTTGAGCGTGCTCGTCATCGAGTTCAGCTACTCGGTGTGGGTCGACATGTACCTGAGCGCCAACTACATGTCGCGCACCCAGGCGATCGAGGCCGCCAAGGCGGGCGTCGAGTACGCCATCTACGTGCTGCGCCGTGACGAGGACAGGCGCATCGACTCGCTCGGCGAGGAGTGGGCACAGCCGCTGGAGATCACGATCGGCGAGCTCGTCCCGCCGCCGGACCCGGACGAGGAGGAGGCAACCACCGACTGGTACGACGAGCTGAGCGAGCGGATGACGGGCCGCCTCGTCGAGCCGCGCGTCGGCGGCACGGCCAGGGTGCTTATCATCGACGAGGAACGCAAGATCGGCCTCAGTACACTCGGCAACGCGGTGTTCCGGCCGATCTTCGTCGAGATACTCGAGCGGCTCATCGAGGAGATGAACGTGCCCAACATGAGCGCCAGCGAGCTCGTCGAGCAGATGGTCGACTGGGTCGATGAGGACGACGTCGGCCCGTGGGAGTACGTCTACGAAACGCTGGTTGATCCCTACCTGGCGATGAACCGGCCCTTCGACACGGTGCACGAGCTGCGGCTGCTGGCCGACATGACGGACACGCTCCTGTACGGAACGGTGCCGTACCCGGAGGTCGAGCCGGGCTACAACTCCGACGAGGACACCGACTGGGTCGACTACGAGAGCCGGCTCGGCCCCGACGACGCATACGGCCTCGTCAACTTCGTGCATTGCCAGTCGGCCTACACGGTCAACGTCAACACCGCGCCGCGCGAGGTGCTCACGGCGATATTCGACGGCGACTCGATCGTGGCCGAAGAGATCATAGCGAAGCGGCAAGACGAGCCGTTCGGCCGGGCGGACCTGAACGTGGACGAGAAAAGCCGCCTCGGAGCGCTTGTGACAGAGCTCGGCGGCGAGTACAACAAGTTCAAGCATGCGCGCTGGCTTGATGTGAAGAGCTCGTTTTTCCGGATCGAGTCGACCGGCGAGTACCGGGGCGTCAAAGTGAAGGTGACGGCCCTCGTGTTGTGGAGCGATCGAGATGTCACGATCCAGTACTACCGGATCGAGAACGTGGAGTGAGCCTTGCGCATGACGGTGGTGAATGCCATGGTTGCGCGTCGATGGCGCGGCGCGCGTAGGAGAGGGCGTGGCTGGTGAGACGCGAGAGATGACGGTTGCCCGTCGCGGCATCGGCCTCGACGTCGGCAGCCACTCGGTCAAGCTCGCCGTCGTGCGGCGCCAGCTTGGCGGGTTGGTGCTCGAGCGCGTCGCCGAGCAGCCGATCGCCCGCGAGCGCGCGGGCCGCCCGCCGGCCGAGGCGATTACGGCCGCGCTCGCCGCGGTGATCGAGGGCATCGAGGTTGGCCGTGCCGTCGTCGCCGTCGGCGTCCCGACGCAGCTCGCCACGGTGCGCAACCTCGACATCCCGTTCAGCGACGAGGGCCGAATCCGGCAGGTCCTCAAGGCCGAGGTCGAGCCCCATATCCCGTTTGCGGCCGAGGACATCGTCGTCGACTACTGCCGCACGGGCGTGGCGCGCGAGGCGCCTGCCGGCGACAAGCCCGCCCCGGCGCCGACCAATCTGCTCATCACGGCGGTCCAGAAGAACGTCGTCGGCGACGTGCTCGGTCTCCTGAAGTTCGACGAGGCTCTTGGAGATGTCGAACCGATCGACCCGGAAGTGACCGAGGCCGAGTCCATGGGCGCCTTCTCGGCGGCGCGGACGCTCGCGCCCGAGACGACCGAGGGCGGTGAGCTGGTCGTTGACGTCGGCGCCGTCAAAACCTCGGTGATCTACGCGCGCGGCGGCCGGCCGCTCGCCGTTCGCTCGATCAACGTGGGCGGCGACGCCTTCGCGCGAGCCGTGGCCGATGCGACCAGCACCTCGTTCGCCCAGGCCGAGCAGCAGATGCGCTCGCACGCGGTCCCGGCCGGGGCCGCAGAGCCCGAAACGCCGGTCGCCCGGGCGCTTGCCGATGCGCTCGGCGCCCTTCGGCGCGGCCTCGACCAGACGCTGCGCTTCTTCGCGAGCCAGGTTGGCGAGGTGGTCTACGACCGCGTCGTGCTCACCGGCGGCTGCGCCGCGCTGGGCGGGCTCGCCGAGTGGCTCGCGGGCGTGCTTTCCAAGGACGTCGTTGTGCTCGACTCGCTCGGGCCGGTCAAGAACGTCGCCGGCGATAAGGTGGCCGTGGCGCGCTACGCCACGGCGATCGGTCTGGCGCTGCGCGGCGTCGGCGAGAGCGTCTCGCAGCAGAACTTCCGCCAGGAGGAGCTGGCGTATCCGAACCCGCTCAAGCGGTTCGTCAAGTACCTGGCGCCGGCGGTGGCCCTGATCGTCGCGATCGTCGTGGCGGCCATTGCCGCCTACTTCGTTTCGTATCGCACACGGCTGGCCGAGGCGAGCCAGTACAGGCACGCGGTCGAGCGCGAGCTTGCGAGTATCCCCGGCGTGGCCGGGCGCTACGACGCGTTGGCGGCGGCCGACGACGAGGTCAGGAAGCGGGAAGCCGAGCTCAACAGCCTGGTTCGTCAGAATCCGCGCTCGGTGCTCGACGTGATATATGCGATCTCGATGATCTGCTTCGACAACAAGGTCCCCGAGGAGAACACCGCCTCGCCCAAGGACAAGGAAGAGGCCATAAAGGAGATCATCAAGCGGTCAGGTGACTGGAAGGTCCAGATCACGTCGCTGCACATGCAGCAGAACCGTGTTGATATCGAGGGAACGGCGGCCACCTACAGCGCGGTCAACCAGCTCAAGCGCGTCTTGGCCGCCTCGCCGCTTTTCCCTGATATGAAAATGGGGCCATCCGGTCCTCGCGGCAACCGTGTAACGTTCAAGATGACGCTCTACCTCGAGGAGCGACCGCAGATCCGATGAGACGGCGATTCACACAACAGGAGCAACTGCTCATTGTTCTCGGGGCGCTCGTCGTCCTGCTGCTGCTCGTCTATGGTGTGATCACGGGCGTCACACGCTCGGCGTACGGCGACGCCGAGAAATCGCTCGGCAAGGCGAAGGACGCGTACAAAGGCGCCGTCAGCCTGCGCCGGGAGTACGAGCGGTTCGGACGCGAGATCGAGATCCGCAAGGAGCGCATCTCGCAGCAGGATGCCAACTTCGACCTGGGGAGCTTCATCGGCGACATCGAGGCCGAGCTCAAGTTTCCTCACAAAGGGGCCACCTCGCCGTCCGGGCGCGATTTCGCCGGGGGCAAGTACACGGGCACCCGCATCACGTACACCTACGACAACAAGAGCCTCAAAGACATCGTCCGGTTCCTCTACAGGATCGAGGACCCAAGCCGCGGGATCATCATCACGAACATCAAGCTCGTGACCGACGAGGCGACCGGCACGCGCTTCACGATGACGATCACTCTCTCGGTCGTCACCGAGAATACCACCAGCCGTTAGCAGCCCGTGGCAAAACGATGGCACCTGGAATCCCAAGCCCGCGCAGCGGGCGACATGATGTAGCCTCGGGCGTCAGCCCGTGGATGACGGGTGCACAGAGAGTCAAGCCCCCGCAGGGGGCGACAGATGAGGTACGGGGGCGCTTTCTCGACGAGAAAGCAGCAGATGCCGCCCCCTGCGGGGGCTGGCGCCGGTGCGAGCGACCCCTGCCACGGGCTGACGCCCGAGGCTACTGACGGACTCTTGTCCGCGTCGTCCCCTGCGGGGACTCCGCTCCTGGGTCCTCGGTGTTTCACCACGGGCTGCTAGCCCGCATTTCTCACAACGCATGCACGTGGTGTCGTTCCGTGTGAGCCGCGTAGCGGCGATTGGCAGTAGCCTCGGGCGCAAGCCCGTGGGAAGCGGAATGGGAAAACACCTGGAGCCCTGTCAG
>Ga0307430_1000389_pt1 | contig 39113 bp, 25 predicted proteins | sample SalMarWE160130MG_FD_202159 | JGI IMG/M metagenome (GOLD analysis project Ga0307430, IMG submission 202159) | Salt marsh sediment microbial communities from the Plum Island Ecosystem LTER, Massachusetts, United States - WE1603-130 | ecosystem: Environmental > Aquatic > Marine > Intertidal zone >...
TAAATGAAATATTAAAATTCAAAAAGCAAAATTACAAAAAAATAAAAAAGATTAGCCACTAAGTCACCAAGGCGCAAAGAACAAAAAATAATCTGTGTAATTAGATAATTTGTTGTTACTATTAGGTGTTGTGGGATGGGTTTTGAGCAAATACAATAAAATTGGGTGTGGGGCTTTGTGTCTTAGTGTCTTTGTGGCAATTAAATAGCGGCTTTGCCGCAATATGGTTTGACTATTTTAAAAAAATCATTATATTAAATATAGCGAAACAGACATTCTATAAAAAGAGCTTTGCTGGTACGGAACCATAAGTTAAATGTAAGGGTCATACTAAACAAAAGGAGGCTTTCCATGAAAAAAAACGCACTAATTGTGATTATTCTTTTTTTAATTCTCGGGTGCGGAGAAGACAAAGGTAAAATTAAAATTTGGCTAATAGATGCACCACCACCACAAGATGTTGAGCACATATATTTAACAATAATGGGAGTTGGAATAAGAAATGCAGAAGGGGAAGCTACAACTCTTCAGAACAATCCATATACAGTGGACATTGTGGGGCTTATCGGCGGACGTGCTGGGGCACTTACGTATAACTATCGGACTGGCGGCAGTTTTATCGATGTGGAACCCGGAGATTATACCAGTGTATTGTTATTATTAGCCGAGATAAATTCCGTAGTGAGAGACAGTGTACAAGATTCACTATTAATTCCCGAAGAAACGCCAGTAGAATATGAACTTGAGGAAGACTTCACCATATTCCCCGGGGAGTACCTCACAATTGTCATTGATTTTGATGCCTCAAAATCAATAAATTGGGAGTCGCAACCCTATGAGCTTACTCCTTCATTTAGAATATTTCAAAGTTCAACTGCAGGATTCATACTGGGAACAGTAAAAGATACCTCAGGAGCATGTGTGAAAATTGCTGCCGTACAGGCTGCAAGTTCAACGGATACCATGGCAACATTATCAGTAGACCTAGACACTACATATTCATATTGTTTAATAATTCCCGAGGGTACTTATGATATTAGTGCCTCCGCAGACGGTTATACTATATCCGATACCATATATGAAAGAGTAGACGTAATTAGAGATTCCGTTTTAACAGATTATAACTTTACGCTTGAATAACCAAACAAAATTGATTGTAAAGATTCAGTAAGAAGTTAGAAGCCGGGGTGGGCATATGTTATAATTACTTTATAACGTAAACAAGGAGGTATATCACATTTTATGTAGTGATATATTTGCCGGCACCCCGGAGTAATTTAATTTATATAAGAAATATAAAAAAGCGCAAGGGGGTATTTTTAAAATCTACGAAACACACCAAAAACACTAAACTTTAAAAAATAATTTTACCACAGAGTACACAAAGAACACAAAGCCACGCACCACACCCAATTTAATTATGTCTATTTTAAAACCACCCCACAACACCTAAAAAATTAGACGGGATTAACAAGATTAACAGGATTTTTTATTTGTTTTTTTCCTATTCAACTACTCAACGATTCAACAATTCAACCGATCCGAAGGGATCACCAATAATTTATTCCCTTCGTCAATCACCCTCAGTTTTCCATCCCCACGTTTTGCTCGCTCAAAAATCCATTCATTTGGATTCGTAACCGGAATAAACCCCCCGGGTTTTATCTTTTCTGCCGGCAACTCGGAATACAAATAAAGTTTAACTTTCTGCTGAAGCATCAACTTCAAAACCCTGTCTGTCTTCCATAGATATAATTCAAAATTCTTATCTATCCAATCCGTTGCGTCAGTAAGAGGCATTTCCCGTAACCTTACAAGATTATCCCAGAACAGAACTTTTGATTTTGCACTTGTCGCAAGGCCCCTTACCTCAAGAGGTTGGTTGGGGCTACCCACACATGGCGCTATGATAAGAGCTTCCCCTCCTTCTTTAATTGCATACTTCAAAGCCATATCAAAACAATTTTGGACACCATAGATTGCGTTGCACGCGGGCGGTCCTCCCGGTGAAATGACAACATATTTGGTACGAGGTAAGTTAAAAGAAGCCAATTTATCGACCGCTTTTGTCATCTTCACAGAAACCTTATCCGGATTTCCCGCGACTATCCACTCGATTGTCAATTTGGTAGAAAACATATCCAAAAGAAATACAGGAACATTTTCTTCCTTTAGCTTGCCATCCCGCAGGATAAATCTCTCGGATAATTTTCTGACATCTCTATTATCTTCTGCAAATGGGTTTTCTTTTCTTAACTCATCCTTATGATAGATAATCCGTCCCGCGGCGCTCAGATTATGTTTCAGCGCGTGTTTATGAGTCGAGGCTATAGTATTTCGGGAACAAAGACCAGGGCAGAGTTGTTTATCCACTACACTGTACCCGTTCATATAGTGGTATTTGGATTCATGTGCGTAAATTCGCAACGTTGTTTCAAGCCATTTTTTAGAAACTTCTGCATCTGTGCCCAGGGAGGTTTTACCCAGGTTAACATAATTCTCACTATCACATTCATTTACAATAACGTTAACTTTATGATCAAGGTCTTTTGATATTTTTTTTATTTTAGCAACGAGATTTTCGCAATAAACTTTTGGATCATGCGTTCCATTAGCGATAAAAACGTCTAATCGTTCCGGATTTCCTTTAAATATCTCATCCATCATTACAGAAACAATCAATTCCTGCAGTCCCGATCGAAATTCATCACTTATGACCAATCCTACTTTTTTACCTGCAACGATGTCCTTAACTCTCGGAGAATCGATAGGATTTCTAATGGCATTGACCATTTTTTCTTTCATTTCCGCTTCAGTCATCTTATTGGGGGACTTCTTGGTTCTAATTAGATCTCCCGCAAGGAAATCTTCGGGAATCGAAAGATTAATCTTTTCTTTACCGTAAGTTAGTTTTAGATCTTTGTTCATAACACTCACTTTATTATACTAAACCTTTATTTTATCTTTGTCAAGCTGTTTGATATTAGTTAATTCTTTGAATCTAAGCTGAATCGTTAAATGGTTGAGTGGTTAGGTGGAAAAACAGAAGCAAAATAAACTTTGTGTGCTTTGTGGTTTAATTTTTTTGGTGTTGGATGGGATTCTGTATTCTCACTTCCTGACTTCTGAATTCTTTCTTGCTCTGTGTTCTCCGTACCCCTGTGGTAAAATTAAAAAAGGGGTAGTTTCCTACCCCTTTTTTTAAAAAAAATTCTTATCTCAGAAGAACAATCTTCCTTACGGGATTTTCTCCTTTTCCATTCTTAAGAGATATGAAATATACATCGTTCGGCAGTGCATTTCCATTCAAGGTTACCAGGTGTATTCCTGCGGGTTTCTTTCCGGTGAAAAGATTTTTAACCATTATTCCCGCTTTGTTGTAAACCTTTAGGCTTATATCCTCTTCTGATTCTTCTTCCGGAATATAAAAACTTATGCTGAAGATATTTGTTGAAATGGATGGAAATACACTGAGCGGTAAGTCTGGAGTTACTTCTGTGTTATCTTCGATCCCCGACATGGATGTCGTTATAAAATCAGCTTCATTCCATCCGTTCGGACCTATCGACAGCCATCTGGAATACATTGCGTCATTGTAAGTTACAGGGTCATATCTCAGTCTGATTCTCCAGTGGTAGGCGGTTGCATCACTCAGACCGGTTACATCTTCCGAGATTTCTATTCCGCTTATATCTGTATCATACCATGAAGCGCTTTCGGAAAGAGATAGTCCATTGAATAATTGACCAAATTCCTTAACTTCACACTGCATTTTTACCTTTCCCCTTCCTGCCGGCGTTAACCCGAGTATACCAAGCCGAACACCCGAAGTTTCCGTTGCATTGCTAAGTTGAACTAAACGGGATCCATCAAGCGTGGACTGTGTGGGGTTGAGCCCGACTCCTCTTCCGTTGCCGAGATAAACAAATACAGCTCCTTCATTTTCTTCTCCGTTATCGTAGTAAGAAGCCCCCACAATCACATCCGAATATCCGTCTGCGTTTAAATCCCCCGCCGAAGAGACGGAAATACCGAATTCCGAGTCTTCCTGGTTAGATTCCGCTGTCCAGTTGGCAATCAAGGATAAACCGGAGTTACTTCCATGATATACAAAAGCGGCTCCTTCGTCATTTTCTCCATTATCATACATCCTGCCCCCCACGATCACATCCGAATACCCATCACCGTTCACGTCTCCCGCCGAGGAGACCGAGTAGCCGAACCATACGTATGCCTGATTAGGCTCTGCGGACCAATCGGCAGTTGCGGACAATCCGGAGGAACTTCCGTGATATACGAACGCGGCTCCTTCTTGCGATTCTCCATTACCGTACGTGAAAGCTCCAACGATTACATCCGAATATCCGTCTCCGTTCACATCACCCGCTCCGGAAACAGACCTTCCTAAGTGCGCGGCATACTGATTGGATTCGGCTGACCAGTTAACAGTCGCGGATAACCCGGAGGAACTTCCATGATATACGAACGCGGCTCCTTCATACTCTTCTCCGTTATCGTATCCATCAACCCCCACGACCACATCCGAATATCCGTCTCCGTTTACATCACCCGCCGAGGAAACCGAGTTGCCGAAGTATGCGTCTTCCTGATCGGATTCGGCAGTCCAGTCAGCAGTTGCAGAAAGCCCGGAAGAACTTCCGTGATATACAAATGCTCTTCCCTCATTCGTTTCATCGTTGTCGTAGCAGTAAGCTCCCACAATCACATCCGAATATCCGTCTCCGTTTACGTCTCCCGCCGAGGAGACCGAGCTGCCGAAATAGGCGCTATCCTGGTCGGACTGAACCGACCAATCGGCGGAGTCGGATAGCCCATGGAAACCTCCATAGTATCCAAAGGCTGCTCCCTCATCCTCTTCTCCGTCATCATAATAATACGCCCCCACAATTACGTCCGAATATCCGTCGTTATTTACATCTCCCGCCGAGGAGACTGAGTTACCGAAGAAGGCGTTTTCCTGATTTGATTCGGCTGTCCAGGTTGTAATACCTGTTCTTCCACTATATAAAAAAGCTCTTCCCTCATTCGATTGCCCGTTGTCGTACGCATAAGCCCCCACAATCACATCCGAATATCCGTCTCCATGTACGTCCCCCGCTGAAGAAACCGAGCAGCCGAAAGCCGCTCCCGCCTGATTGCGTTCTGTAGTCAAATAGGGAGAAGCAGAAAGCCCGGAAGGGTGTCCATGGTATACAAATACTTTCCCCTCATCAGTTTGTGGGTCGTCGTATGTATATGCCCCCACAATTACATCCGAACATCCGTCACCGTTTACATCTCCAGCCGAGGAAACGGAATGCCCTAAGCGAGCATAAGTTTGATTGGCTTCGGCAGTCCAGGCGGCAGTTGAGTCCAGTCCCGAATAATAACTTCCATAATACACAAACGCTGCTCCTTCTTCCGATTCTCCGTTATTGTAAAAATCAGCTCCCACAATCACGTCCGAATATCCGTCTCCGTTCACGTCCCCCGCTCCGGAGACGGAACAGCCGAAGCGTGCGCTTACCTTATTAGATTCGGCTGTCCAATAGACATAATTTGATAAACCGGTAGGCCTTCCACGATATAAAAAAGCTCTTCCCTCATTAGACTCTCCATTATCGTACCCGATAGCCCCCACAATCACGTTCGAGTATCCGTTCCCGTATACGTCCCCTGCCGAGGAGACCGAGTAGCCGAAGTACGCGTTTACCTGATCGGATTCGGCAGACCAGTCGGCAGTTGCGGAAAGCCCGGAAGAACTTCCGTGATATACGAATGCTGCGCCTTCGTTCGTTTCTCCATTATTGTAATGGTAAGCCCCCACAATTACATCCGAGTATCCGTCACCGTTTATGTCTCCCGCAGAGGAGACCGAGTTGCCGAAGTATGCACTATCCTGGTCGGACGCTCCTATCCAGTCTCCAGTCGCGGACAGCCCCGAGGAACTTCCGTGATATACGAATGCGGCTCCCTCATCTATTTCTCCATCGTCATAATGGTAAGCTCCCACAATCACATCCGAACATCCGTCTCTGTTTACGTCTCCCGCCGAGGAAACCGAGTAGCCGAAGTACGCGTTTGCCTGGTCGGATTCGGCTGTCCAGTCGGCAGTTGCGGAAAGCCCGGAAGAACTTCCGTGATATACAAATGTTCTTCCTTCATTAGTTTCTCCGTGATCGTACCTGTAAGCCCCCACAATTATATCCGAATATCCATCTCCGTTTATGTCTCCCGCTCCGGAAACGGAAAAACCGAAGTATGCACTATCCTGATCGGACTGCGCTGTCCAGTTGGCAGTTGCGGACAGCCCCGAGTGACTTCCATGATATACAAAGGCTCTTCCTTCATTCACGTGTCCATTATCGTAATAGTAAGCACCTATAATTACGTCCGAATATCCATCCCCGTTTACGTCTCCCGCTCCGGAAACCGAGCAACCTAAACGGGCACCGTCCTGATTGGACTGCGCTGTCCAGTTGGGAGAAATGTTAAGACCCCTGTCTTTTGCCGAAGTTGTTACATTTAAACTTTCGTTGGATGAATTGTCTGAAGTAATACTCGCAACAACTTTTATCGGATAGAAGATATCCATATCATCCAGTGAAACACTTAATTTGTTTTCATCTCCAGATAAAGAATAAAGTAATTCCTTACCGTTTGCGTCTTCAATTTTGTTTATCTGATAAATAATCTCATCTTCGTTACTGCGCAGTATAAATCTGTCATTCTCTTGAGAAACATCCAGATTTTCCGTTTCAACAATAAAATATATTCCTTCCGTTTCGTTTTTTTCTGCTATTATAATATTCTGCCGGATTCCGCTTTCTGAATTCGAAAACGAAATTTCTATTTCATTACCGGCGCATACAATATTATCCCCTTCAATCATAACATCTAAATCGCCGGAAATCTTTTCATCGTTATCATCACCTGTAACTGCAATGGATTTAATTTTAAAAATCCAGTTTTTTTCATCAGCAATCACTCTCGGGATAAGTTCCAACCCGTTTTCGTCGAAATACGCTCGAAGATTATTCGCTCTGTTCGCGAAGTGATATTTTGGAGCGTCGAATAATTCACCCTTATAATTAGATTCCTGTAATGACGGTTTGTATTCCTCTTCCTTGATACGCTCGATTGCCTCGCTAAGCCACGAACCGGAGATGTCCGTATTATTTTCCTCAGTCGCATATAAAAGAGCCGGACCAAACAAAAAAACGACTGAACAAAAAAATAGTAAAAAACCTTTCATAACAAACCTCCTTAAAATAATTATACGGATTTAAAAAATTCTGTAAATCCTTTTTTATCCTGTCCATCTGCGTTTATCTGCGTCCTGAAAGTTTTATCCCATCTCCACAAGAACAGTGTTCTCTTCCCGCATATCTTCAAAAGGAATAAAACTACCTTCAAGTTCTCTTCCGTTCAAGATTACTTTCTTTACGCCCTTCTCTACACCCGAATCGTTCTGAACTTTGATATTGAGTTTTTTCTTTCTAAATTCTCTGCTTACACTAAATTCTTTCCAGGAAGGTGGAATACATGGGTCAATCTTCAATCCCTCGTAGTCCGGCTGAATTCCAAGAATATACTGCGTAGCGGTATAATAAGCCCATGTAGCCGAACCGCTTAACCAGGGCAGGCGGGACGCACCGTAACGCGGACTATATTTACTGTGTGTATATTGACAATAAACGTACGGTTCGATTTGACGTATCTCAGCTTTTGTGTTAAATGCAGCCGGCATAAAAGCACGGCAATACTTGTAAGCTTGATCACCGTTCCCAAGAATTGTCTCGGCAGTTATAGCCCATCCCTGTGTATGACAGAAAATAGAAGCATTTTCTTTCATCCCCTTGTTGAAAAGAGACGCTTTTACAACTCTATGATCTGTTTTCTCGTAGGGAGGACTAACCACCATAATCCCATAATCGGTAGCAAGCCTCTCTCTTACCGCTTTCATTACTTTTTCACTCTGCTCTTTACTCGCGTGACCGCTTAAAACAGACCAGGATTGCGGGTTGAGCCAGAGGGATCCTTCTTCGTTTTCTTTTGAGCCGAATTTCATACCATCATACCTGAATGCCCGGATAAACCAATCCCCATCCCATGTATGCCTGTCAAGATTCTCATCCAGGGTTTCAAGGTGAGGTTTTGCCCACTGTACCTCATCAGTTCTATTAAGCATATTACAAACATCAATATACGTTTGTAGGGCATAACGAAGTTGAAAAGCGACAAAAACGGTTTCGCCTTCATAGCCGAGTTCAAGACAGTCATTCCAGTCCGCATACAAACCGCAGGGAAGCCCATGCGCACCCATATGATCCAGGCTAAATTGTATAGCCTGCCGCATATGTCCGAGCACCTTATCCTCACCCTTATCCGCATAAGGGAGAACTTTATCATAGAATGAAATATTACCGGTTTCCTTTACGTACGCCGGAATAGTATTAAAAAGCCACATGCAATCATCCGACCGATAATCTTCCTTATCGGGAGGTTCTTCTTCTCCCGGATTGTGAGCCCAGGGTTTAACAACAGGCATAGCTCCGCCCGAAGAGACCTGACCCGTTATCATAAGTTCTAACCGTTTGCCTGCTTCCTCCGGAATTAAATGCAATACACCTAAAATATCCTGTACCGTATCACGATAACCCAACCCATCGCGTTCACCGCTATAAACAAGACTGGCAGCTCTGGACCAGGTATAAGTCATAAGACAATTAAATGGATTCCACATATTCATCATACTATTAAATTCGCCATCTGGTGTCTCGACCGTAATCCCTTCCAACCGGGTATGCCAGTACTTTTTAACCTTGTCGAATTCATCGTGAACCTTATTGATATCTTCAAACTCCAGAACTGCTTTTTTCCCTTCTACAGCTGCTTTTCCTATTCCCATAATTACCACCAGTTCTTTGGATTCTCCCGGCTCCAAATCGACATCGATCTGCAACGTACCGCAACCATTATCTCCTTTGGCAAGAGAATTCTCGCATTCTCCTTTTTCTACGATTAATGGATTGTGATAAGAACGATAAGGTCCGAGAAAAATGTCGCGGTCGGTATCATAGCCGGTAACCTCGGCGCCTGCCACGCCAAGAAACGTATGCCTGTTGCCATCGTGATTTTCTAAATCACTACTGGAATCATCCGGAAGCAACACATTGATACCATGATCGATTATGTTATCTACCACATCCATACCGAGAATAGACTGAGTATATTGAAGATTAACGGAATCCTGCAACATAAACCAGTTGTTGGCATATTCTACAAAAGTAAACAGTCTAAGATTACGCTTTTTAGCATCCAGATTTGTGACTTTAAACAGCCAGCACTCAAAATAACGGTCCAACGGCACAAAATAAGTCGTTTCGGTTTTTATTGCCGAATATTCAGAGGATATTTTTGTATAAGCAGTTCCGTGCCGGCATTCCGATTTATATTTATCAAGTGATTTACCCACAGGCTGCCATGAAGCAGACCAGAAATCCTTACTTTCTCGGTCATGAATATAAATGTACCGCCCGGGTTGATCCATTGGAATAGAATTAAAACGAAGACGCATAAACCGTCCCTGAGCCGAAGATTTCAAAAAACTATAACCCCCGGCATTATTCGTAATTATTGCGCCGTATTCCGTAGAACCAAGGTAGTTGCTCCAGGATTTCGGCGTATCCGGGCGTTCTATAACATATTCTTTATTCTTATCATCAAAATACCCGAATTGCATTTTTTACTCTCTAGATCGGCTTATTGGGATGTGCTTTAATGTAGTCAATCAATTCATCCACCTGGGTAAAGGCAAGTGAACAAGTGGTATCGGCAGAGCCATAAAAAATGGCTATTCTTCCTTTTTTCGCGCAATGAAGTGTGGCACAGGGGAACGTGACATTGTCAACAAACCCTGTTCTCTCGTAGGGCGCTTCCGGAGTCAGTATATAATTTTCACAGTCAACAATAACCCTGGAGGGGTCATCAATATCCAGTAATGCCGCTCCCATGCTGTATATAAAACCGCTGCAGGATTGGCAAACACCGTGATATATCAAGAGCCAACCTTCGGTTGTTTCAATAGGAATGGGTCCCGCGCCAAGCTTTACGTTTTTCCACCAGTAATGGGTGGTGCTCATAACCAATCTATGTTTGCCCCAATATGTCATATCAGGACTCTGGCTCAGATAGATATCTCCAAAAGGAGTATGACCATTGTCGCTCGGTCGGTTAAGCAAAACAAAATTACCGTTTATCTTTCTCGGAAATAAAACTCCGTTACGGTTAAAAAGCACATAAGCATTTTCAAACTGGATAAAAGTTTTAAAATCCTTGGTTTTGGCAATTCCTATCGTTGGACCATTAAAGAAATTACACCAGGTAATGTAATATGTCCCTTCTATCTCAACCAGCCTCGGATCATAACCGTATAAAATTGGTTTTGCCGGAGAACCGTCCTCGTTTTGAAACGCAATTATTTTTTCTTCGATATCCCAATGAATTGCATCTTCACTCCTGCCCAGATGCAAATTGGGATATCCGTTCCTGTGATCAGCCCGAAAAACACCTGCGAATTCTCCTTTATATGGAATTACAGCACTGTTAAAAACCCTCAAGCCATTTAAAACATCCGTTCCAATCACAGGGTTCTTATCATATCTCCATACAATATCAGTACAACCCGCAGGTCTATCCTGCCACGGCATGTTTGGCAGCGGTTCACCAATAATTGTTTTTCCCATTCTTTACTCCTTTATATTTTTTTAGGCTGTCGTAGCAGTTGCTTCTCCGCTTTCTTTTCTTCTCTTTGTAAGGTCGGCTTCTACTTTTTGCATAGTCTTTTCATCTAATTTATAGAATGTAAGAGCAACAATAGCCAATCCGCCTGCAATCGCAGGAACGATACCGATTAACGCCCTTAATCCATTCATAACTCCCTGTGTAGGTACAACATTCGCCTGGAACCCAACGAGCGAAAGCAACATGGCGGCAAAGGCAGAGCCAATAGCCCAGCCAAATTTTTGCGACATTGTCGAAGCTGAGAACACCAGTCCGGTAGCTCTTCTTCCTGTTTTCCATTCCGAATGGTCGGCAGTATCGGCATACATCCCCCAGATTAAAGGTGTTAAAGGCGCACCGCTAAGAGAACCTATCATCTGGAGAACAAACATCATCATTACGTGCTGCGGCTTCAAGAATAAATACAAAGCCATTGTAATAATAGTAATCAAGAAAAGTGTCATAAAAGCCTTTTTCTTACCCAAGACTCTCGCGATCAATTTTGTGCTTAGCATCGCAAGAATCGATAAAGCCTGATTAATACCATTAAACCATGAAGTCAACGTCACAAAATCAAAAGTGCGAATTTTGCCAAAAAGATTAATATCCTGTGTTCCCACATAATATTTAAAGTAATGAGGCGTAATACTAATCCTGGTCGCGAAACACAATATCATTAACATTGTGGTAATCAATAAAATCACCCAGGGTTTATTCGCGAATAAATCTTTTAGATCTTGAGAGATAGGTGTTTTCTGTTTAGTTGGAGGATTCACTCTCTCTTTAGTAGAAATAAAAGCTATAAAAAAGAACACAACGGCAGAGGCTCCAAAAATCATCATGGTTCTTTGAAAACCGGACGCCAAATTTCCTCCGCCCAATTTTTTTGCCATAGGAAGGGCAAAGAAAGATACAATCGTTCCGGCAGCAAAGGCAAAAGCATATTTGAAAGACGCAACACTGGTTCTTTCTATCGGGTCGGAAGTAATAACACCCATTAATGCAGAATAAGGAATGTTGATAGCTGTGTATGCCATCATAAACAATATAAAAGTTATGTACGCATAAATTAATTTACCAGAAGGTCCAAAATCCGGGGTTGTAAAAGCCAGAACTGCTATTATTGCAAGAGGAATGGACATCCATATCAAATAAGGTCTGAATTTACCCCAGCGGGTTTCCGTACGGTCAGCTATAATACCCATCATCGGGTCGTTAATGCCATCCCATAACCTTGAAACCAATATCATGGTACCGGCAGCCGCGGCGGTTATACCGAATACATCGGTATAAAAGAATAACAAATAAGCTGTAATCATCTGCCAAAATAAGACAGAAGCCAGATCACCAAAAGCATAACCAGCTTTTTCCTTGATTGATAGCTCACGAATTTCCTTACTCATAAAAAACCTCCTTTCTTAATAAATATTAACCACAAGATTTCACAGATTAACACAAGATTACCCAACCTCCCCCAATATTTTTCATTTTTAAACTTTGATTTGTCATTTTCCATTTTGATATTTAATTTTTACATTTTAGTGGCTTTGCCACATTATGCCTCTTCAAGTTTATCGTACCAGTTAAATTTCAGGAAGACCGAAGTCACCAAGAGGATACCGATGCTTATATACATTCCTGTGAACTGTTTTATTATAAGATATATGGGAATCAGAACAAAAGTCATCTGCCAGACGGTACCCACAATTACGTTTACCATATCACGCGAAAAATCTTTATTTCTCTCAAACTTGGGATCTACTTTCTTGACCTTTTCATAAATAGGTCTCCACAATCCCCAGGGTCTTACTTTTTTATAGAAGTCCATCAAAACTTCATCCTTCTCAGGCTCTGTTAGCAACGTGCCTAAAATAGAGGCAGCAGTACTTATCAACAATACTATCGGAAAAAGAGCAAGATTTGTTTGAATGCCGAACAAAACATCCGGGTTACCGATAGCAAGAGGTAATATTATCGCCGCCGCCATTCCGGAGATCATGCCCCAGAAAAATCCATAACCGTTAAACCTCCACCAGTACCACTTGAGGACATTAGGCGCAACATATCCGCCCCAGAGACCGGATACAATCCACATCGTAATTTGATGAATCGATTTTCCAAGCATTCCGAAAACGAAACCCAGAATTATAAGTAAAAACGTACTCAAGTAACTTATCATCACGTATTTTTTTTCTGAAGCACCTTTATTTATATATCTTTTGTAAATATCATTAACAATATAAGAAGCACCGCAGTTAAGCGTTCCGTCGTACGTACTCATAAAAGCGGAAATAAGTCCCGCGAGTATCAACCCGGTAAGACCCACAGGTACAAAATTATGTACAACATATGGGAAAATCTGCTCGAAGTCGACACCCGCACCCATCGCACCAAGCTGGGGGCTGAAGAAAACCAGACCCAAAACACAGATACCCGTTACAAGCAGATAACGCGGCAGGAACAATACAACAGTAACAAAAAAACTCATGAGAGAAGCTTCCCTGGGATTCTTGCTTGCAAGTATTTTTTGCATGTCATAATTCGGAGCCGGTCCTGCGCCGCTTACCAATACCCCTTTAAAAAGCATCATCATAAGAACAATACCGGCTAAAGAAAAACCATCACTGGCTATTCTACTATTTATAGCAGGCATCAAATTCGACCAGTCAAGATAAAGACTGCTCCATCCGAACCGCAGGCTATCCCACCCCGCAGGTATTGCAGAGAGTATAGCATCACGCGTAACATTCGTAAACGCGATATACCCAATAAATATAGATACAACCGTAAGTATAAAAAACTGAAATACGTCGGTAATTAAAACCGCAAACAAACCACCCATAATAGTATAAATACTGGCAATACTCATTATAATTATACCGTAAGTGTTAGCAGAAAGTTCCCATGGCAGGAATATCTGAGAAAATTTACCTATTCCCTGAAATGCGTACGCGAGAAAACCTATTGTACTTATAATTGCGAAAACAACAACACTGATATCAGAAAGCTTTGCCCCCATATCGCTGCCAAACCTGGTTTTTATCCACTCAGCACCGGTTATAACATTAGAACGTCTAAGCCATTTGGCAAGAAATACCATCAGGAAAATCTGGTTGAACACTGGCCATACCCAGGGCAGGAAAGCTCCCTTTATTCCGTAAATAAATAGCCATGTTACCAACATCATGGTTCCCGTTACATCGAACATACCGGAAGCATTCGCCAGACCTAAAATATAAAATGGTACTTTATTTCCGCCTAAAAAGTAAGCTCTTATATCTTTGGCCGCCCACTTTCTCACGGCTATTCCTATAACAACTACCGCAACAAAGTAAACTATTATAATACCTATATCGACTTTATTCATAATACCTCCTCAATCAAATTAATAATAAAATTTCGTCCCCGTAAAAATCATCCAAGAACCACTTCGACTCGATGAATTTCTCCATCGTCGAAAATGGGAACTTTATTCCCTTCTAACTCTTTACCATCTACTTTTAAGCTCTTTATTCCCTTGCTTACTTTTTCGGTATTCTTAACCTCTATATTATAAACCGAATTTCTGAATTTTCTTATGATTTTAAAGCCATCCCAATCAAAAGGGATACACGGATCGATAATAAGACCGTCATAATCCGGTCTTATTCCAAGTATATATTGAGTAATCGCAACATAATTCCAGGCTGCCGTTCCGGTAAGCCAGGAATTTTTAGCTTCGCCGGATTTATAGGCGTCTTTACCCGACACCATCTGCGAATATACATAGGGCTCGGTTTTATGAATCTCACTTATTTCTTCTAAGTATGCCGGAGCTATTCTCTTGTAATAATCAAAAGCATTGTCTCCTCTACCTATAAAAGTCTCGGCAATCATAATCCAGGGATTATTATGGCAAAAAACACCCGCATTCTCTTTATATCCCGGAGGATAACTGGAAATTTCTCCTAAATTAAGATAATACTTTGAATAAGCGGGATTCTGAAGAACAATACCGTATTTGGACGATAATCTTTCTTTAACCGAATCAAGGGTTTGTTTTGCCCTTCCGTCACGGAGTCCAATACCAGCCATAATACAGAACCCCTGTGACTCTATAAATATCTGACCTTCTTCATTTTCAATGCTCCCAACCTTATCTCCGTTATCATCATAAGCTCTCAGGAACCACTGTCCATCCCACCCATGCTTATTTATAATATTGATCATATTGTTTATATGTTTATATGCTTCTCTTGCCTCTTCCTCTTTTCCGGTTTTTTTGCATATTTCCTCAAATTCCCTTCCGTAACAAACGAACATACCCGCAATCAAAACGGACTCGGCGACTTTCCCTTCTTTGTTTTCCGTAGTCTGAAAAGAATCATCGGGATCTTCGGAGAAACAGTTGAGATTAAGACAATCATTCCAGTCCGCCCTACCTATTAAAGGCAAATTATGAGGTCCAAGATTATTAACAACATGATAAAAAGAACGCTTTAAATGCTCAAACAGGCTTTTTGCTTTACTTTCATCATTATCGAAGGGAACCGATTCATCTAGTATTGAATAATCGCCTGTCTCTTTTATATACGCCGCGACCGAAGCTATTAACCATAGAGGGTCATCATTAAAATTTCCCCCCACCTCATCATTTCCTCTCTTAGTAAGAGGCTGGTACTGATGATACGCGCTTCCGTCTTCCATCTGCGTAGCGGCGATATCGAGAATCCTCCGTTTTGATTTTTCGGGTATCTGGTGGATACATCCCAACAAATCCTGATTCGAATCCCTGAAACCAAATCCTCTGCCAATACCGGATTCGAAATATGAAGCGCTTCTCGACATATTATAAGTGGTAATACACTGATAAGGATTCCATATATTTACCATTCTCGATAACTTATCATCAGAATGCTTTATTCCATAAATAGAAAGAAGTCCGTCCCAGTAATCACTAATAGCGGCCAACTCTCTATCTACATCTTCCGAGGATTTTATTTTGGATATCATCTCCTGTGCTTTAGTTTTATTTATGACTCCGGGACTTTCCCATTTATCATTTTTATCATTCTCGGCATAACCGAGAATAAATATATAATCTTTTACTTCTCCGGCTCCCAGTTCGACTTCTATACAATGTGAACCTATGGGCTGCCATCCATGCGCTTCAGAATTCCGGGGTTTGCCTTCGGTCACCGCGAGAGGTGAAGAAAAACCATTGTAAAGTCCCAAGAAATCTTCCATCTGCGTATCATACCCTTTAATATCGGAATTTACCGAATAAAAAGAGAAATGATTTCTTCTTTCTCTGTATTCGGTTTTATGATATATAACGGAGCCCTTGACTTCTACCTCACCGGTAGAAAAATTCCTCTGGAAATTCGTCATGTCATCAAAGGCATTCCAGAGACAGAATTCAACTAATGAAAAAAGCTTGAAATTTTTTGTAGAATTTGATTTATTTGTTAAACGCACCCTCTGGACTTCACCATTGAAATCCAGAGGAACGAAATAAAGAACCTCTGCTTCAAGATTGTTTTTTGCTCCGGTAATTTTTGTGTAACCTAATCCATGGCGACATTCGTATTTGTCCAGTTCTGCTTTTACGGGCTTCCATCCCGGCGACCACACATCACCATCATCATTTATATAAAAATACTTCCCGCCATCATCAACAGGAATATTGTTATAGCGATATCGAGTGATCCGCCTCAGTCTCGCATCTTTATAAAAACTATAACCGCCGGCAGTATTGGAAACCAGAGAAAAGAAACCGTCGTAACCAAGATAATTTATCCATGGATATGGAACCCTGGGAGAAGTGATCACGTACTCTCTTTGTTTATCCTCGAAATATCCGAACTTAATAAATCCCCCCCTCTGTAATATTTGCGCAATATCTAAAAAACATTAAATACTACCACTAAGGTACCAATCGGATGATTTAAGCAGTCAATAATAATAAGCTTTGCCAAATTGTCAAGAGTTGCAAAACAATGCAATCCCATAACTTTTCGGTAACAAATATTCTACAAAACCTGAGATTGGGGTAAAGAAAAAGGAAATAAGGTTCAGGTACTTAGTCCCTGAACCTTGAGTCACGAGTCGCGTGTCATGAGTCTTGAGTCAAAACAAAAAACTAAAACGAAAAAAATCTGTGTATATCCGCCTGCCCTGTGGAATAGGAGCTCATCAGGTAGTTTCTTCTATTCCATTGGGCCTGCCCCGCTTACCCCGTAAGGAAGAATGACTGTACCAGGGTAGGGAGGTTTACCCTGTGAAATGCGAAGCGATATTTAACAAGGAACGACCGTACCAGGGTGTTAATCAGTGGCTAATTATTTTGGAGTTGTGGGTTGGATTTTAGTTAAACAACATATAAAACCTTTGTTTTTTCTCTCTGTGTTCTCTGTGCTCTCTGTGGTTAAATTGTTTTCTGTTCGGTTGACTTTTTTTAAAATTTCGATAAATTAATCTTTAAGTTTAACCCTAAGGAGACAAAAAGGAGGCAATAATGGAATTAAACTTATGTAAGAAACTAATACCGTTTACGTCACTCATCTTTTGTTTAAGCTGCGCGGAAGGGACATCTTCTTCAACAATCCAAAAAGAAGAATTCGGAAAAACAGCTGATGGAGAAACAGTCAATTTGTTCACGATTAAAAACTCCAATGGAATAGAGTTGAAAGTTACTGAATTTGGAGCTGTTCTGGTTTCTCTTAAAGTCCCGGACAAAGCCGGAAACTTCGAAGATATTATTTTAGGATATGATAACCTCGAGGGATACATCAACGATGCTGCATATTTGGGAGTAACACCGGGAAGATACGCGAACCGTATTGCAAAAGGCAAATTTACCCTGGAAGGAAAGGAATATACTCTGGCAACAAATGATGGAGAGAATCATCTCCACGGAGGCGTTAAGGGATTCGGCAAAAAAGTATGGAAAGGGGAAGAACTAAAAACAGATAAGGGAACGGGCGTAAAATTTACATACCTCAGCAAAGACGGAGAAGAAGGATATCCCGGAAATCTCGAAAGCACCGTCGAATATATTCTTAATGATAACAATGAATTAAAAATAGTTTTAAAATCCAAAACCGACAAAGCAACACCCGTCAATCTCACAAATCATGCGTACTTCAACCTGAAAGGAGAAGGCAAAGGCACCATACTGGAACACAAGTTACAATTAAACGCGAAGGAATATACTCCTGTAGATAACGGCTTGATTCCAACAGGAGAAATCAAAAGTGTCGAGGGAACTCCTTTAGATTTTACAGAACCTCAGACGATCGGATCACGTATTGCTAAAGTTGACAAAAAATTCAGCGGCGGCTACGACCATAATTTTGTAATAATAAAGTCAGACGACCCACTTTCCATGGTATGTAAAGTTGTCGAACCACAGAGCGGCAGAGTTATGGAAATATATGCCACCATGCCCGGAACTCAATTTTACTCAGGCAACTTCCTTGATGGTTTTAAGGGTAAAGGCGAAAAACCATATAATCAGCATTACGCATTCTGTATCGAACCTCAGTACTATCCTGATTCACCGAACAAGCCCAATTTTCCGTCTTGTATCCTAAACGCAGGTGAAGAAAGAAAGGAAATCATCCTTTATAAATTCTCTGTCGAAGAATAAGTAATAGTTGTTCTGATTTAAAATAAAAAAGGGAGATTCCTCTCCCTTTTTTATTTTGTTAAATGATCAAATAGTAATTTTTGGATTTAGGGATTGGGATTTAGTAAAAACTAAAAAAACTACAGTATCTACATGTTCTACATGTAAAAAATGGAGAGGTGAAGATGAGTTTTAAACAACATTATATTTTTTTCTCTGTGGTCTCCGTGTCTCCGTGTGAGAGTAATTTGGGGTTGTGGTGGGGGAATCTTGTGTTAATCTTGTGTAATCGCGTGGTTCCTTTATCAAAAATCCACGCTTGACAACAGCAGCACTTCTTATTAGTATAGGTTGGATTTTCGCATGAAAATCTTTTAAATCGAATGGGAATAAAATTCAGCTTTGGCAAAGAGTGGCGGATAAGAGGAAATGTAACAATTAAAAAGGTTTACAGCAAAGGATTCTTTTACCGGGGTCAGTTTATTTATTTACACTATTTGCCGGAAAAAGAAAAAAAATTTTCTATTCGTATGGAAAGAGGAATAAAGGGAGGTTTAAAACGCAACCGGCTAAGGCGTCGTTTGAGGGAAATTGTAAGAAATGCCAATCCTTCCTTAAAGAATGGCTTATATATTATTACGGGGAGAAAAACGAGTTTAATGGAAGATTACGATAAAATAAAGAATGATTTCGATAGAATTTGTTCAAAGGAAGATTTATGGCTAAAGTGATAATATCATTATTGAAATTCTATTCGAAAAACATATCCGTTTTCTTTCCAAGACGATGTAAATATTACCCCACATGTTCCTCTTACGCAATTCAGGCTTTAAAAAAAGAAGGGTTCTTTAAAGGTTTACTTCTTAGCGTATGGAGATTGTTACGTTGTAACCCTTTTAGCAGAGGCGGATACGATCCCGTTGGAGGTGAATAATGGATGATTCCAGAAAAATGATATTGGGTTTTGCTCTTATATTTCTTTTTATGCTGCTATTTCAATTCTATTCAACCTCTAACAAAAAAAATATCGAGCCCGAAGAAGTAAGCGAAAAAGTCGAAAAAATCGAAGAAGAAAAACCCATTACGTCCGAAGAAGAAAAATTGCCTGAATTACTGGCAGAAAAAGATAGAATCCAAGAAGAGGATAGCTCAGAAATCATCAAGATAAGCACAAAACTAATGGAAGTGTATCTATCTTCTAAAGGCGGAGTCATTGACTCTATTTATCTGAAAGATTACAAAGTAATGTTTTTCTCACTCAACAGAAGCCAACCATTACTCTCGACTTCAATTATTACGTCAAGAAAAACCGTATCCACACAACCAATACCTTTTAATGTAAAAATAGAAGACAAAGATTCAGAAAAGAAAGTTGTTTTTTCTTACATGCTGGATTCTATTTCATTAAGTAAAACCTATACACTCACAGATTCTTCTTACCTTATTTACATTAAATGTTCTCCTGAAGCGGAATATTTATACGAAATAAGCTCCTTCGATACGGGAGAGGAATTTTCCCGTGAATCCTATTATAGCGGTGCCGTATACTACGCGGGAAACAAGCCATATACTATAAAAAAGGGAGATTTATTCAAAGGTTCGGACGAGGATGTCTCCGGCGCAATAGAATGGGTCGGTTATAAAACTAAATACTTCTTTAGCGGAGTAATTCCGGAAAACTATCTGGAAGAATTCACTCTTAAGAAATCACCTGATGCCCCCGTTATTTCTATTCAAGATAATTATAATACCATATTGTACTTTGGTCCTCTTAAGTTTTCCGTTCTGGCTTCAATCAAAGAAGGCTTCGAAAATGCGATTTACTTTGGCTGGCCCCTTATAAGACCGGTAGCAAAATTCATCTATCACTTTATGCAATTCATTCATAGGTACGTAAACAATTATGGTATGGTAATAATTTTATTTGTGATATGTTTGGTTCTTATCCTTTCTCCTTTGACTATGCACCAGACCAAATCAATGGGCAAGATGAAAGAACTGCAGCCAAGAATGCAGGAGATAAGAAAAAAATACAAAGACGATCCCCAGCGTATCAACCAGGAAACAATGAAGATGTACAGGGAAACAGGCTTTAACCCATTTTCAAGTTGTCTGCCGATGTTTCTTCAAATGCCTATTTTCTTTTCTTTATTTCAGGTCTTGAATGGCTCAATCGAACTCAAAGGCGCCCCATTTATTTTCTGGCTAAAGGATCTGTCTGTAAAAGACCCTTATTACATACTTCCAATACTCACCGGAATATCTATGTTCTTTCAACAGCGCATCATGAGTCCGGCAAAACAGGACGACCAACAAAAGATGATGTCCTATATGATGCCCTTTTTTATCACTTTTATTTTTCTAACCCTTCCTTCCGGGTTAACTTTATATTTCTTTACTTACAATATTTTAATGTTAGTTGTCCAAACATTTATCCAGAAAAGGACCAAGGAGGTTTAATTATGGTTAACCAGGAAATAGAAATCGAAGCTGAAAATCTTGAAGAAGCAATAAAAAAAGGTCTGGAAAAACTTTCCCTTACGAAGAAAGGACAAATGGACTGGGAGGTTCTCTCAGAAGAAGAAGGAGGTGTAGTAAGGTTAAAAGTAAAGAAAAAAGAGGAAACTCCGAAAAAAGAAGAAGCCCCAAAGAATTCACCCAAGGAAGAATTAGTCAGGGAAGAAATAAATAGAATGCTGGAAAAACTCGGAACTACAGGAAAAGTTAGAATCGAAAAAGAAGACGACAAATTATACGTCGATATAAGAACTAAAGATATGGACGGAATGTTAATTGGTAAATCCGGTAAGACTTTAGAATCGTTTCAACATCTCCTCTCAAGAATTATTCACTCAAAGGATAATTCGATTGAGCTTGTTATTGACATTGCAGGTTACAGAAGAAAAAAAGAAAGAACCCTCACTACCAGAGCAAAAGCTTACGCTCAGGAAGTCAAAAGATCCAAAAGAGAGTACATTTTTCAACCGTTACCTCCATCCTTGCGGAGATCTATTCATCTCGCCGTCTCAAATATACAAGGGGTAAGAACTTACACAATAGGAGAGACGGAACTAAAAAAAGTGGTTATAGCTCCTTCAAGGGACTAGACAGCAAAAAGGTGTAAGTAAGATAAGTCCCTGTACTTATTTTCAAACTGTCCAACATAAATAAATGAGTGATTTCTCTGAAACTATTTGCGGTATAAGTACTCCAATCGGTAGGGGTGCTATTTCCATTATCCGAGTCAGCGGTAAAGACGCAATCAAAATAGTCGAAAAAATTTTCACCCCCCGAGAAAAGCTAAAAAAAGCAAAAAGAGACTCAATAGTTCACGGATGGCTCCGAACTCCAAAACTTAAAAAGAATTTAGACGAAGTACTTCTTTTTATATTCAAAAAACCTTCATCCTACACAGGAGAAAATATGGTAGAGATTTCGACCCACGGAGGGTCGATCATTCCTAAAAAAGTCATTGAACTGTTGGTGGATAGTGGGGCAAGAATGGCTGAGCGAGGTGAGTTCACAAGAAGAAGATTCCTGAACGGTAAAATGAGCCTTCTGGAAGCAGAGGCACTATTAGATGTAATCCAGGCTAAAACAGAAAAGGGACTCTTAATTGCCGAAGAAAATTTAAACGGTAAACTACACAGAGAAGTCGAAAACGTAAAAAAGTATTTTCTCGAAATAAAAACACTTATTGAAGCTGATTTAGATTTCGGAGAAAGTGATATTCTATCCTTCGATACCCGGGAATTGGCAAAAAAAATTAAAATCCTCCAGAGAAAATTAATAGATATGGTAGATTCTTACAAACGAGGAAAGATTTTACTTGACGGATTTAAATTGGCAATAGTAGGCAAGCCAAATGTAGGAAAGTCGAGTTTATTCAATACAATACTTCAGGAAGACAAAGCAATTGTCACTGAAATACCCGGGACGACGAGAGATCTTTTGGAAGGAATGATCGATATAGAAGGTTATCCTGTTATTCTTCACGATATGGCTGGAATTAGATCCTCAGATTCTAAAGTAGAAAAAATCGGTGTTGATAGAGCTTTGGAAATGGTCATGCGTTCTGATGGGATTTTGTTTATTATGGACGGATCCGGGGCAATCGACAAAGAGGATAAAAAAATATTTAAAATAATAACTAAAAAACCATTTATCCCTGTAGTAAATAAATCAGACCTTAAAAAGAAAATAAAAAAGATACCTTCCCCCGGCGAAACCATCTGGGTTTCGGCAAAAAAACATTCCGGAATTGATAAGCTAAACAAAGCCATTGTGAAACTAATTGAAAAAATAATTCCGCTCGCATCAGAAGAGGGAATCACCTGTACAACCGAGAGACAGAAAGACAAAATCACACAGGCAATTAATTCTCTTGGAAATGGACTTAAGATAATAGAAGATGGTAAAGATTTAGAACTTCTGGCTTTTGACATAGATGAAGCAATCAACTCTTTAAAGGAACTCACAGGAGAAATCACTCGCGAGGATGTTCTGGATAATATATTCTCTAATTTCTGCATTGGAAAATGAAAAAATCGGATTTTTTGTTCGACCTTCCGCGGGAGCTTATAGCTCAGTACCCAAGAAAAAAGGGAGAATCCAGGCTTATGGTACTGCACAGAGATTCAGGCAAAATTGAGCATAAGAGCTTTTCCGATATTGTCGATTATTTAAAAGTTAAAGATTGTCTCGCGTTAAACAATTCCAGAGTTATTCCCGCAAGACTTAACGGTTTCAAAGTTTCTACCGGAGGAAAAGTCGAAATATTACTCGTCGAAAAGAAATCCGATAATTTATGGAAAGCAATGGTTTTTCCCGGAAAAAGGACCAAAGTCTCTGACGTGATTGCCATAAACGATAAGGTTAAATGCACGGTTAAAAGTCTCGATAAGAGCACAGGAGAAAGAATTTTAAAATTTGAAGGAATAAACGGAAATCTTCTAAATTATGGAACAACACCTCTTCCCCCTTACATAACCCGTCCCCCGGAAGAAATTGATATAAAAGGATACCAAACAATTTACGCGGAAAAAGACGGTTCCGTAGCCGCACCTACAGCCGGACTTCATTTTAATAAAAATATTCTGGATAAATTAAGAAATAAGTGCGAAACAATCACTGAAGTTACCCTTCATGTTGGTCCGGGGACATTTCGCCCGGTTCGTGCGGAAAATATCGAGGAACACAAAATGGAAAGTGAATCCTACACAATAACTAAAGAAACAGCTTCTATTATAAACAAAACCAAAAAAAACGGCGGAAATATTTTTGCCGTAGGAACGACAACTGTGAGAGTTCTCGAAACAGCAGCAACAGGAAAAGATAAAATAAGGGAGAAAGAAGGAAGAACCGACATTTTCATATATCCGCCATACGAATTTAAAATTGTTGATCACTTACTGACCAATTTTCATATACCAGGTTCAACCCTTATTATGCTAGTTTCGGCTTTCGCGTCACGTGAAATGATTTTGAAAAGCTATGCGGAAGCAATCAAAGAAAAATATACGTTCTATTCCTACGGCGACGCAATGCTGATCCTGTAAGAATTTCCAAATCACAAGACACACAAAAGACAGAAAAAAAACATTTACCACAGAGTACACAGAGAAAAAAATATAGTGTTGTTTAAAACCCATCTCACAACGCCAAATTAATCTCACACAGAGCCACGGAGACACAGAGAAAAAAACAAAAAATTATCTCTTAGTTTTAAAAAAACCCAACACAACCCCAAGAAATTCAGACAGGATTAACACAGATCAACAGGATTATTTATTTATTGTTTTTCCTATTCAACTATTCAACGATTTAACAATTCAACTGGTCCTTCAGACCAATTAAAAGTATATCCCAAACTTTGCGTTAATCTGGCTCCAGGAACCCTCACTCGGGAACATCTTTCCGTAACCGACTTCTCCGAAAACACTCAAACCCAGTTTGAGATTTGCTCCGGTGTATATCTGACCTCCGTATACGTTTTCCGATTCATCCCCCCAACTTAAAAAATGAAGGGATGGGCCTGCTCCCAAATAAAAACCTAATGGTGAGAGAGGCGGCGAAACAATAAATTTTCCGGAAACCGAGAGACAGATATCGGTTGCGGTAGTATTATTCACGGATCTAAAAGCATAACTTGCTTCTCCTCTTAGCCCAAAAGGCAGCAAAGGAAAACTCATTTCAGCTAAAGCCCCTACAGAAGGCCACCAGGTACTGAGTGAATCGCTGTAAATATCGGGAGTAATTACTCCTATATCTTCAAAACTCTGCTTGTCATATCCTACCTTTAATCCGAATTCAGGTATAAGAGCCAAAGAAGGTATTGAAAGGGCAAACATTATAATAAAAACTATTAATAATTTTTTCATTGTTACTCCTTTTTTTATTCAATATAATTATGAAAGGGAATTAGTCAAGATTAACCCCCCTCCCCTCCATTTTTTAACCACAGAGGACACAGAGAAAAAAAGAACACACAGAGAACACAGAGAAAAAATATAGTGTTGTTTAAAAGCCTACCACAACCCAAAAACCAATATCTCACACAGAGGCACAGAGACACAGAGAAAAAAATTATATTTATTTTACCCTTCACAACCCAAAAATTTAGACAGGATTAACAAAGATTAACAGGATATATTTTTATTGTTTTGCTAATCCAACAATTCAATGGACCAAAAAGATCTATAATCCTATTTAATCAGTACAAGTTTATTTGCTGCCTTTAAATTTCCTGCTTCAAGACGGTAGAAATATATCCCGCTTGCAACATCCTTGCTATCATTATCCGTACCGTCCCAACTGGTCGTATAATAACCGGGAACGTAAGGTTTTTCAACAAGTGTCTTGACCAACATACCCGAAAGATTGTAAATATTAAGGTTTACTTTATCTGCATTCATTCCGGAAGGCAGAATATAACCTATAGTTGTGGAACTAATGAAGGGGTTAGGATTAGTTGTATAAAGCATCAATTTACTCGGAAGTTCAACATTTTCATCAGTTTCAATACCCGATGCGTCTCCTTTAACAAGGAAATAGTAAGGCGTAATACTGCCGGTAAAGCTTTCAGTCATATTTATCGCTCCGGATGTACTATCAAGCGCAACTACGTAAAGGGAGTGAAATCCTATTTTAAGAGAATCAAGCGAAGTTGCCGACCATCCTACGGAAGAAGTCCCCCCACCCGATATAATTGTCGCTTCTTCCCAGGGTCCTTGAGTAGTTTCAAACTGGTAAAGAACCTTCATAATATTAGAATTGCTAGGAGTTCTGAAATTTTCCGCAGTTCCTGAAAACAAAATAAGACTATCCGTTGTTTCGTTACCAATAAGAGGAGCAATAGATGATGTAAGCGGAGAAGGATATTCTTGCACCTCATCTATCACAGTTACATCTTCACTGCACTGATTTACCACATATATCTTGTTTGTGTTTGGATTTACGCAGATCTCAAAAGGGCAATCTCCAGCCCTAACGGTGGTTGTATTATTTGTCGCACCATCTATCACAGTTATATTATCAACATAAGTATAGCCATTTCCCACATATATCTTATTCGTGTTTGGATTTACGCAGATCGAGCCAGCGCTCTCTCCAATGGTTATATCGGTGGTTGAATTGTCTTCTCCTTCTATCACGGTTACGTAATCACTGCCGCCATTCGCCACATATATCTTATTTGTGTTTGGGTTTACAGCTATCGCATGTGGGTTATCTCCTACGGGAACAGTGGCAATAACGGTATCTGCCGTTCCGTCTATCACCGTTACATTGTCACTATGATAATTTGTCATATATATCTTGTTTGTGTTCGGATTTACGCAGATATCATGAGGTCCTTCTCCAGCGGGAACTGTGTCGGTTGAATTATCCGACCCATCTATCACCGTTACATCGTCACTGTTAGCATTTCCCACATATATCTTATTCGTGTTTGGATTTACGCAGATACCATCAGGCGACCATCCAGCTGTAACAGTGGAGGTATCATTCGTTTCTCCATCTATCACTGTCACCTTATTATCACAACTTACGACATATATTTTGTTTGTGTTTGGATTCACGCAGATTTCTTCAGGGCAATCAGCTGGAACAGAGGTGGTTAGATTGGTTTCACCGTCTATTACAGTTACATCGCTACCGTCAAAATTTGACACATATATCTTGTTCGTATTAGGATTTATGCCTATTGCAACAGGCACCTCTCCAGCAGCAACAGTGTCGGTTGAATTGTCTGCCCCGTCTATTACCGTTACATTATCATCGGCACTATTCGCAACATATATCTTGTTCGTGATTGGATTTACGCCTATCGCCCAAGGCTCATCGCCAGCATCAACAATGTCGGTTAAAAAATCCGATCCATCAATCACCGTTACATCGTCATCATCAGAGTTTGCAACATATATCTTGTTGATAAGGGTATTCACGGCTATCCTCCGGGGATTATTCCCCACACCTATAATGGACGTATCACTTGTTGCTCCATCTATAATTGTTACATTATTACTATCTGGACTCACGACATATATTTTATTTGTGTTTGGATTTAAAGCTATTCCTTGAGGATTTCCTCCAACAATAATTGTAGATGTATCATTCGTTAAACCATCTATAATAGTTACATTACTACTTCCGCCATTTGCAACGTATATTTTGTTCGTGTTAGAATTAACACAAAGTGTTGATGGAAGAGTCCCTACACCAACAGATGTTGTATCGTTTGTTGCTCCATCTATAACTGTAACATTGTCGCCATTCACATTTGCGACGTATATTTTGTTCGTGCTGGGATTCACCGCTATTGCATAAGGAGTAGTTCCGGCTCCAACAGTAGTCGTACTATCTGAATCGCCATCAATAATAGTCACATTTGCAGTACTACCATTCGCGACAAAAATCTTGTTGGTATTTGGGTTCACGCATATTGCCGTTGGCATGGCTCCGACAGCAACAAATGTAGTGCTATCACTGTCGCCATCTATAATGGTTACATCGTTACTACCAAAATTTGCAACGTATACTTTATTAGTATTGGTATTAACGCAGATAGCCATCGGTTCAGCTCCGACTTCAACAGTAGTCTTATAATGCATTGCTTCATCTATAACAGTAACACTACTATCCGACATATTTGTAATATAAATTTTGTTTGTATTTAGATTTATCGCTATTGCCTTAGGGTTTTCTCCTACATCTTCAATGGTTGTATCGTTTGTTGCTCCATCTATAATAGTCACACTATTATCAAAACGATTTGCAATATAAATTTTATTCGTGATGGGATTTACAGCTATTGCTTCAGGGTAATCTCCCGTAAGAACAGTATCGGTTGCCCAATCAGCATAAAGAGAAGGAACAAACAAAAATATTAAACAAAAAATCAATCCTGATAAAACTTTTCTAATATTTTTATAGAACATATCTACCTCCTGAATATTAATAAAGATACTAGAAATATCACTTTTTGTCAAGGATTTTAATCGTTAGGATGTTAGGAGGTTGGGAAGTTAAAACGAAATAAAAAATGGGATGTGTGGTGTGATTCGTGATATTTGTGCTATTTGTTGTTCCTCTCAGTTTTGGTGTGTGTTGGGTTTAAACAAATTAAAATATGTTTTGTTGTTTTTTCTCTGTGTTTTTGTGTCTCTGTGCTCTCTGTGTTTTTTGTTTTCTCTCTGTGTCCTCTGTGGTAAACCTTTTTTGTGTTTTTAGTTTGTTTTGTGGTTCAATCATTTTCAAAACGAAAAGAAAATGTCCATTCCCCAGAATTGTTTATCGTAATAGCCTTCATATGTAACTCCCGTCATGGCCCAGAAGAATTTTACCTCAAGAATTTTTAAACTCAATTCAAAATCGAATTCCTCATTATCATAAAAAACACCCTGAATTCCGGGAGTTATCTTCCGATCATAGAAAGAATAATTCGCCCTTCCAGCTACAGCACCGCTAAAGGAATAATCCTCAAAAGAGTAATCGATAAAAGCCTTCAGATAATCGCTGTTTATTGTCATCAAACAATTATCCTTCCCCATTTCCAAACTCCCGTATCCAGACTTGAAACCTACTGCCGGATTCTCCGAGATAATGCAGTAGATCGAATTATCGAGAGACAAAACGTAAATAGGAGCAATAAAGAAATCTTCGGTTTTAAAATCCTTTTCAGTAAATAAACCCTCACCCAAAACATTCACCATAACAAGAAAAATAGGGTCTCTGGGACGAAATAGATATGATATGAATTCTCTATCATCGTAAGTTACGCCTGCTCGCCCATCCCCAAATTTAAAATAACCAAACCATTTATCTTGAGTCGTTTCAAAATACAAATTATCACAATTCACGGAAACGTTTAAAATGTCTTCATATATTGAAGCGAAAATATTACCATTTAGAATAAAGGGAAAAGAAAAGGAACCATATCCTTTAAGAACTTTCCCAATATCTTTCAAACCCAATATTCCCCCCGAACATGTCCCCCAATCCAGTTTTCTATCGAAGTGAAAATGAAGCAATTTATAATCACCATTCACTACCCTAAGATACGAATAAGGAATACTATCATATTCTTCTCTATCTGAAAGCAGGAAAAAATCTTCCTCGCCAAGTATTGAACGGTTAGTGTACTTTTGAGTCTCGAATTGTGCCATAAGCTCTTCGTTATAATAATATATTCCAATTGAAGGAGATGCATCGATCCAGGTAAATTCACGAAAGTCCTGCTTGGGAAAAGGAAAAAGAATTAGAGGAAGTTGTACATATAGGAGCTGATAAGCTAAAAGACCCATAATCCCATTAACCACAGATTTTCACAGATTATCACAGATCCCCTCTCCACACCAATATTTTTTCCTTAATTGAAAACATATCTATAAACTCAAACACAAATGAAATATCAAAATTTAAAAAGCAAAATGACAGATTAAAATGTAAAATTTTCCCATCCCCTAACCAATAGAACTAAAGAATTATTCGTGTTATTTTTTTTTCCTTTCCCTTGAAATTCATTTTTGAATTTTGATTTGTATTTTTGCATTTTAATATTTAATTTTTACATTTAAGGAGACTCTGTCTCCTTATGAGATTTGTCAATGAAGATAAAATAAATAATAATCAAAATCAATCCGATAGTCACAAAAGAATCCGCAACATTAAAAGTCGCGAAACGCCATCTTCTTACGCCAACATCAATAAAATCAATAACCTCCATATAAAGCAACCGGTCTGTAAGATTCCCCAATGCACCACCTATTATAAAGGATAAACTTACAAGAGAAAATCTGCTTTCGTTCTTTACAAAAAGGAAGACAACAAATATAAACGCAATTATAGTAAGTGCAGTAGAAATAAAAGGTCCTCCAAATTTGAGACCAAAAACAGAATTCGGGTTTCTGATATATGTAAATCGTACTATATTGCCTATTATATTTTTGGAATCCCCATAGAACATGGTATTCACAATCCATTTCTTCGTAATCTGGTCCAGGAAAAGTACAAAAAGAAAGATCGGGGAAAAAAATAATTTTTGTTTAATACTTACAATTTTTCTTTCTTCCAAGGTATCTTTTCTCTTTTCTCCATACAGAACTTACAACATCTGGCATAGGGCACAGCCTTAAGTCTTTCTTTCTTAATCTGAACCTTACAGTCCTCGCAAATTCCATAATCTTTATCTATTATTTTCTGCAGACAAGCATCGATATCTTTCAACTTCTGTGTAAGTTGATTTATTATATAAGAATCCCTATCGATTCTATTTTCAACATCGGCAATATCTGCCATATGAGTAGGAAAAGGAGTATTCTCTTCTCCGTCTTCCAACGGATTACCTTCCACTTTGGGCTCTAAATCTCTTATCTCTTCAAGAACTTCTTCTCTTTCCTTTTTCAACTTTCTCTCAAAATACTCATAATCAATCTTCCAGCTCAAAATTTCCTCCTTTTATAACTCCAATACATCTTTCACAAAGGGTATCAAACTCACTATCATCTCCAACACTCACCTTGAACATCCAGCATCTGGAACACTTTCCCCCTTCGGCTTTTTCAACTCCGTACGAACCCAGCTTACCCTCAAATGAATATTTCGAATCTATTTCGGATACAAAATCTACTTTGGATGCAATAAAAATCTCCTCTAAATATTCTTCTAATTCCCTTAATTCTTTTAAATCACTTTTGATAAGCACCTTTGCCTCAAGAGAATTTCCAATAAAACTATCCTCTTGAGCGGCTTCTAATACTTTATGAAATTCATCCCTTACTTCAAGAATTTTTTCGAATTTTCCAACTAGTTCCTTATCCATCGAAGTTTCCTCATAAAAGCCGGGAAAATCGGCAAGAAAAATCGACTCCTCGCCAAATAAAGATCGCCAGACCTCCTCGGTCGTAAACGATAAAACAGGAGCAAGCATTACAGCAAGATTTTTGGTTAATTCAAACAATACAGTCTGAGCGCTTCTTCTCTTCTTACCTTCTTTTGATTCTACGTATAATCGGTCTTTAATTATATCAAGATAAAATGAAGAAAGTGTACTCACTATAAAATCATAAATCTTTCTATATACCTTGTGGTAATAAAGTGCATTGTAGTCTTCATCTACCTCAGAAATTAGTGAATTGAGTTTTATTAGAACAAAACGATCTACGGGCAACAACTCACCAACTTCTAAGCGATTTCCTTCCGTAAAATCGTTAAGGTTACCCAGCATAAACTTAAAACTATTTCTTATCTTCCTGTAAGCATCAACCAGTCTCTGCATTATCTCTTTTCCATATCTAATATCACCAGACCAGTTGACTGAAGAAATCCATAAACGCAAAATATCCGCCCCGAATTTCTCAACGATTTCCGAAGGAGCGGTTACGTTACCGAGAGATTTATGCATAGATTGTCCTTCATTATCCAGCATCCATCCGTGGGTAACGACCTTATCATAGGGAGCGGTATCTTTTATCGCCAAAGAAAGCATTAAAGATGAGTTAAACCATCCTCTATGCTGATCAGGCCCTTCAAGATACATATTGGCAGGCCAATTTTCTTCTTCTAAAGCCCCAAAAGAAGAAATGCCCGAGTCAAACCAGACATCAAGAACATCCATTCCCTTCTCAAACTCTGAAGAACCACATTTATTACACTTGAAATCTTTGCCCAAAACGTCCTGCGGATATAACTCAAACCAAACATCCGCGGATTTCTCCTTGAATAACTCAGAGATTTTCAAGATTATATCCTTATCCAGAATAGCTTCCCCGCATTTCTTGCAGAAGAAAGCCGGAATATTTACCCCCCACTTCCTCTGCCTGGAAATACACCAATCAGGTCTGTCACTAACTGCAGCATACATCCTTTCTTCACTTTGAGGCGGATACCACTCGACGTTCCTGACTGCTTCAAGAGCTTTTTTTCTTAAGTCATTATGATCAATAGAAATAAACCATTGTTCGGTAGCACGAAAAATAAGCGGCGTTTTAGATCTCCAGCAAATCGGATAACTGTGCTGAATTTTACTCAAATGAACTAAACTGCATTTCTCTTTTAAAATTTCAAGCACTCTATCAGACGCTTCTTCCGTTGTCAAACCTTCAAAACCTTCCGCATCTGATGTAAATTTACCCTTCTCGTCAACGGGAGAATAAATATCAAGACCCTCTTCTTTTCCAAGAAGATAATCCTCTCTGCCGTGTCCCGGAGCTATATGGACAATTCCCGTTCCTTCATCCATTGTAACAAATTTCGCCAGACGAATAATCGACTGCCTATCCATAAAAGGGTGCTTAAAGCCAACCCCTTCTAATTTCGTCCCCTTAAACTTTTCAATAACTTTAAAATTTTCCCAGCCGGCTTTCTCCGCGTTTTTCGGAAGGAGTCCTTCAGCCAAAATAAATTTTCTATTATCTGCCTCGACAATCACATACGCGTAATCGGGGTGAACCGCCAGAGCAAGATTGGAAATAATAGTCCAGGGAGTCGTAGTCCATATCAGAGCATCGTATTTCTCCCCTTTCATAGTAAACGTCAATGACGGAGAATCCATCATTTTGTATTCAATTTCAGAAATTGCAAGAGCCGTCTCACAACCCGGGCACCAGTGAACCGGCATATAACCTCGATACACATATCCTTTCTCCACAACTTTAGAAAGAAGCTCTAATTCCATTCCCTCATATTCATTACTCATAGTAATATAAGGATTATCCCATTCGCCCAAAATTCCCAATCGTTCGAAATCTTTCCCCTGTTCTTTAATCCATCTGGAAGCAAACTCTCTGCAGCTTTTCCTTATAGCGAGAATATCATCCTCTGCTTTAAAATTTTTTATCACAATATTTTCAATGGGCATGCCATGGGCATCCCAACCGGGTCTATACGGAGTATAGAATCCTTTAAGCATCTTGTATTTAACGGTAATATCCTTGATGATTTTATTCATTGTCTGACCGAGATGAATGTGACCGTTAGCGTACGGAGGACCATCGTGAAGAATAAATTTTTCTCCGCCTTCCCTCTTCTTAAGAGCTTTTTTATAAATTGTGTTTTTCTCCCAGAATTGGACAAACTCAGGTTCTCTTTTAGAAAGATCCGCCTTCATAGGGAAATCAGTCCAGGGAAGATTTAGAGTTTTCTTAAGATTCACTACACCAAAAAGGTAATTTACGGCAGCTCGAGATACATCTTTAAACTTTTATTATCCGGATCCAATTCTTTAGCCTTTCCCCATATCTCTCTCGCCATTTCTTTATCGTCTTCCTTATAATAACAAAAACCCAATTTTACAGCAGCAGGCACAAAGTCTCCGCTCCTCTTTAAGACCTCTTTCAATTCTTCTTTCGCTTCTGCGTAATCACCTTTTTTTATATACATTTTACCTAACAACGTTCGAATATCATGAAAATTAGGAGCGAATCGAAGTGCTTTCTGGAGTTCTGCAATTGCCTCATCGTCCCTTTCTATACTGGCATACAAAACAGCAGCCTCCTTATGCACATTTGCAATCCTTGCCCTAACAGAAAATTCAACTTTTTCCATCTCGGAATCTCTTTCCAATTCAAGCTTTTCAGCTATTTCAAACTCCTCCCCCGCTTTTTCGATTTCACCTAACTGATTAAGAGTTAAGGCGTAATTTATATGCCCTTCAATATATTCAGGGTTACTTTTAATTGCTCTTACAAAATAAGTCATCGCCTCTTTATATCTCCCCGAAAGAGATAAAGCCACACCCATCAAATTATTAATATCCGGATAATCGGGATTTTTCTTCAGCGCCTTCTTCAGAAAAAAACTGGCTTTTTGATAACTCCCCTCTTCTATCAACCTTTTTCCTTCTTCTAAAAATTCTTTTTCTTTAGCCATAATATCTCCTATTTTTCTCTATTCTATATAAACAAATATTTCCCTTATGTCAAGGGCAGTATTATGTTTATTTTGAAATTTCCACAATGGGTATTTTTACCACGAAATAAACGAAAAACACAAAAAAAACATTTACCACAAAGAATACAAAACAAGAAAGAATTTAGAAGCCAGGAGACAGAAGACAGAAGCCCATCCCAACATCAACCAAAAGGAACAACAAATCGCACAAATAGCACAAATGCTTTTTAATTTACGCCTTATTCTCTTAGTGTCTTTGTGTCTTCGTGGCATAAAAATTGCCCTTGACAAACAAAAAACAATCGATACAATATCAGGTAAACATATGTTTACCTGGAGGCACAAGTGAAAACAAAGGACAAAATAGTTGAATTCTTAAAAGATTTTATAGAAAGGAAGGGGTTTGCCCCAAGTGTAAGGGAAATAGCCGGGCATCTTGAATTTAAAAGCACTAAAGCTGTAAAAGTCCACCTTGACGAGCTCGCACGAAAAGGAATCATCAGAAAGAAGAAAGGTATCGCTCGCGGAATCAGCCTGCAGGAAACGGGCATGCCTATAATAGGAAGAGTCGCAGCCGGGAAACCCACCCTGGAATTCGAAGGAATCGATGGTTATTTTTCTCTGAATAAATGGAAAAACAATTTCCTTCTCAGGGTAAAAGGAGAAAGCATGATAGGTGCGGGTATCCACGAAGGGGATCTTGTGGTTATAGATAGAGTTAGGGAACCGTTAAAAGGAAATATAGTGGTGGCTCTCATCGAAGATGAAACAACAGTGAAAAAACTCGACAGGAAAACCGGAAATTGGATTCTAAGACCCGAGAATCCCGATTACTCCATCATAGATAAAAACTTCGAAGTTATAGGAGTTGTAATAGGAGTTATAAGGAGCTACTATAATTGATTTTATATGCCGACCTTGACGCATTCTTTGCTTCTGTGGAGCAGGCTTTAAATCCTAATCTTAGAGGTAAACCGGTCGTAGTTGCCGGAGATCCAAAAAAAAGAAGAGGAGTCGTATCAGCCGCTTCTTACGAAGCAAGAAAATTCGGAGTTCACTCCGCCCAGCCGGCAGGAAAGGCTAAAAAACTTTGCCCCCATTGTATTTTCGTTCAACCTCATATGAGAATTTACGAAGCCTTTTCCGGTATTTTTTATTCCATACTTAATGAATATTCCGATAAAATAGAAGGAATATCAATCGATGAAGCATACATAGACTTACCCTCCTCCCCCAAATTCACTAAAAGTCCGGAACATATAGGTCACCAGATAAAAAATAAGATACGAAAAAGTCTCGAAATAAACGTAACTATAGGAATATCAACCAGTAAGACAGTAGCAAAAATAGCCGCAGAACAAGTAAAGCCGAACGGAATTATTCTTATTCCCGCGGGAAAAGAAGAAGAATATGTTTTCCCTCTTCCCATATCGAAATTCCCGGGCATAGGAAAAAGCTCGAAAGAAAAACTCAATAAAATAAACATATTTACCATCGGAGACCTTCTAACTTATCCCAGAAGAGAAATATTAAAGGACTTTGGTCTAAGCGGAATAAAATGGATAACTTCTATTTACTACAGCAAAATATCCAAAAATCAGCCGCAAAAATCAATATCCAAATCTAAAACCCTGGAAAAAGACACAAAAAATCTTGATGAGTTATATTCCCTATTGTATTACCTGACGGAAAAAGTGGCACTAAAACTTCAAAAGAAAAGTGTTTATGCGACAAAAATCTCCGTAACCCTCAGGGCTGCTGACTTTAGCGAGAAAAAAGGATACAGAAAAATAGCTCCAACCAATCTGGCATCCGATATATACCCCATCGCGAAAGAAATCTTCAACGAAATACCAAAAAGATGGATTCGGCTTATCAGTGTAAGAGCCTCCGAACTAACAAAAATGCCTTCTTTATTCCGGGACAACAAGAAAACTAATCTTGAGAAGAAAATATTGGAAATACGTAACCGTTACGGATTCGATTCAATACTCCCTCTATCCTGTAAATATAATAACTGGGGTAAATAAAAAACACAGCCCCTACACACCACCGAATAATTAGCCACGAAGACACAAAGACACGAAGGGAATAGGACGCAGATTAACACGGATCAACAGGATTATTTATTGTTTTAACTTCCCAACCTCCCAACTTCCTAACATCCTAACTAAAATATTAGAGCGAAAAAGGAGAGGGTAGAAGATTTCTAAGAGTTATAGCCTTAGAGTCTCCCCTGCCATTAACAAGAATAATTTCTAAATCGCTTACAAACTCAGCCAAAAACTGCAAACAGGCTCCGCAGGGGATAATAAAATCTTCTACGCAAGCAGCAACAGCTATTTTCTCAAAGTCCTTACAATCATCAACAATAGCATTTATCCCGGCCACTCTCTCAGCACAAACAGTCAAAGAATAAGAAGCATTTTCTATATTAAAACCGGTAAATATTTTACCATTTGCGAGCAGAGCTGCACCTACATGAAAATTCGAATAAGGTGCATATGCTTTTTCTTTTGCCTTTATCGCCGCCTCAATCAATTTTTCTTTCAAAGTAATAACTGACCTCCTTTATTTTATTACCGGCTAAGTCCCTTACTTCTTCCGTAACAAAACCCGTATAGCCGGAAACACTACCGCGTTTTAAAGTAGCAAAACGTACGAATGTCTGACCATACTCATTTCTGATGGATAAGTCACCCTCAACTTCCGGAATATAAACCGAACTATCAGTTACACTCGCAATATCAATCAACTCAGAAAAAGCAACCTCAAAAGAAGGACCCAGATTTTTCCAGTTCAATATCACAGGTGGAATTGTATCAAGAATACACTCAGTACTATCATGATTACATGTAAATGTTCTGAATTTCTCCTCAAAAACGACAGAATCATCCTTACCAAGTTTGTTGCCGCTCATATCCGAAATACCCCCCAAAACCCTCAAAATATACCAGCTTTGCGGTTTAAGATTATCCGTTGGATCAATAATAACCCTGCCGAAATCCGCATCTGTAAGATCATCAATATAGGTGATACTCCTTAAGGTTATTTCTTTCCCACTCTTTTCCTCAACAATCTTGAAATCATCCTTGCTGAGGGTGGCAGCATCCACTTTCCCGACAATTACCGAAGTGTCAGCGGTCTGCCAGGTATGGTCGTAAATTTCCAGTGCTATATTAACATCAGTCCAGAGATAATCGGTTGACTTCTCATTAATAAGAAATTTTAAGGATGAAACTACAAAAGGCGGAAATTTATCTTCTATAATAACAGGCCACTCTCCTTTAGAATTATCGGACTTCAACGTAACAAAAGAAAAAACAAAATCATCATCAACAGCTTCTCCCCCTACTCCATCCACGTCAAAATCAACGTATCCTCCATCTAATTTGTATACCTCTGTTCCGTATATATTAAGCACGTAAACTGTATTATAATCTAATCTCTCGCCGGGCTTTAAAACAAGAAACGTCCTATCTTCATAAACATCCCATTCCCGGATAAACGGAACCTCATTGCCGGCAACATCAATCACTCTTATTCCTCTGGAAGTCGTATCTATTTCTCCCATAAACTGCAGATTAATCCAGCTTGCTTCATCGTACTTTTGGACACCAACCGAATCTTGATTTTCTACAATAGTACCGTAAATTAATACAGAAGGAATTTCTTTTTCTTCTGCCTCGGTATAATCTTTCCTTAATGGAACAGGTGGACCAATTTTAGCACAGTCCAAGACAAAAAAAACAAATATACAAAGAAACAGAAATATAAAGTTTTTTTCAAAAGGATTATAATCGAATAATTTAAAAGTCCTCATTTTTTCAGCAACAAAGTACATTTAGTTTATTTTTTTGTCAAGTACATTTCCGGGAAAAATGAAAAACAATGAACCACAGAGCCAGACCGTCAAGTATAGATTCCATTATTTTATATATACATTTCCTGTAGCGCGTGGGTCTGTCCCACGCTTTGTTGAATGTTGGGGACAAGCCCCAACTCTTATTCTCTTACAGACACATGTTATTATCACACAAAATGCCAACCTTTTCACATTTTAAGAAATATTATGTAGAAGCCATCAAAAGAAGAATAAGAAAACAAACAGGAAAAAGTCACCCAGAGATATTTTTAATATTAATTTTAACAGGAGGTAAAAAAGGATTAATTTAACCCCATCCCTTGACACTTTTCAAAGAAGGTCTGACCCCGTTATTGTTCTATTTTCTTTGTGTCTTGGTGCCTTTGTGGCTAATAAATCAAGTGAAGCAAAAGGCATCACTCATCTTACCAATACAAACTTGTTTGTTTTAGTAAACTTTTTCCCGTTTGCTTCCATTCTAATGAAGTACACTCCTGCTGGTTTATTGCTCATATCTATCTCTCTTGAATAAAAGCCTAGGGGACTCTCTTCTGAAAGTTCTTTTACCCTTGTACCCTTTATATCATACACCTCTAATCTGAACTTAGCCTTTTCAGGAAGAGCGTATTTGATTTCAAACTTATTACCTGTTGTTATTTCTCTTACACTCATTGAATAAACCTTAGGTAACTTAGCAAGTGGAACGGCTGAAACAGTCGAAATCGTAAATATAGCATCACTTGTATCCAATGGACTCCCATCTATGTCACCTATCCGCACAAAACAACTATCTGAAGGGTTATCCGGTATTGTCCAGGAATACGCACCAGTGTCTGATGTACTGGCAATTACGTCCGACCAATTAGAACCGTTGTTGATTGAAGACTCAATCTTCACATTCCCACTGGTACCACTGGAAGTCCATGTAATATCATACGTGCTGTCTGCCTGCCAATCCTCGCCTCCATTGGGAGAGGTAACTGTAATGAATGGTATAGGTGAAATTGTAAACACCGCATCACTCTGGTCCGTAGGATCACCATCTGCATCACTCACCCTAACCAGACAATTCCCTGAAGGCGCATCCGGTATTGTCCAGGAATGAGTTCCATCATCCGATGTACTCGCAATTACGTCTGACCAATCAGAACCATTGTTTGTTGAATATTCAATGTGAACATCTCCACTTGTCCCACTCGAATTCCAGGTAATATTTTGACTGCTTCCAACTTCCCAGTCTTCTCCACCGTTGGGAGCGGTAACCGAGATAAATGGTACCGGAGACGGAGATATCGTAAACACTGCATCACTTGCATCAGTAGGATCACCATCTGTATCACTCACTTTTACCAGACAATTCCCTGAAGGCGCATCCGGTATTGTCCAGGAATGAGTTCCATCATCCGATGTACTCGCAATTACGTCTGACCAATCAGAACCATTGTTTGTTGAATATTCAATGTGAAC
>Ga0307430_1000392_pt1 | contig 39059 bp, 28 predicted proteins | sample SalMarWE160130MG_FD_202159 | JGI IMG/M metagenome (GOLD analysis project Ga0307430, IMG submission 202159) | Salt marsh sediment microbial communities from the Plum Island Ecosystem LTER, Massachusetts, United States - WE1603-130 | ecosystem: Environmental > Aquatic > Marine > Intertidal zone >...
AAAGGAGTTTTTTCCAATATTTGATTAAAAATTTTAGAAGAATAAAACATCAAATACATATTTCTTTTCATCATATTCTGATAGCTCTTAAGAGATGCTCCATCTCTTAGATTTGAACTGATTGCTTTCGAAGCGAGGGAAGCAGATTGTACCGCATTGTAAATGCCTCCGCCGGTCGCGGGATTTACGAGAGAAGCAGCGTCACCGATTAATAGCGTATTTTTCCATGTTAATAATTCAGGGGAAGAAAATACCGGATAAGTCCATCTATAAATATTTTCAGGTTCCGGAAATCCATAATCTTCTAAAATTCTATATAATTGAGTTTCACCTTCTCCAAAACAGCCCGGTGAAGTTCCGAACCCTACATTAACTTTACTTCCCTTAGGAAAAATCCAGGCATAACCACTTCTCGTGTAAGAAAAATCAAAAACCAGTTCTTTTTTAAAATTAAAAGGAATATCAGCGCTTATTGTTTTCATCATACTTCTAATTTTTCTGTACCTGCCGAATCTTCTAACCACACTGCCCCCTCCATCAGCACCCACCAATATCTTCCCTTTGAATTTGCCCAACTTTGAATAAACGATTCCTTCTTCAACTTTAATAACCCTGCACTCCCCTATAAATTCGACACCGCTATCGATAGCCTTCCTCAATAAAAAATCATCGAATTTCCTTCTATCCACCGTATATGCTATTGGCGTTTCGAGTAAAACTTTACAACTGTGACCACCCTTTCTAAAAGAAAAACCCGCAACTTTATCCTCTGCTATCGGTTCCAACGAAAAAGGAAAAAAATTACCTAAAGAAACCTGGAAAGCACCCGCACAGGGCTTGACTCTCGGAAATTTGGCTTTATCAAGAAGAAGGACATCAAATCCTTCTCTCGATAAAAAATAAGCAAGAGAAGACCCAGCAGGACCTGCTCCGCAAATAATTACATCTTTTATATTCATCTAATAAATGCCAACCTTATAATATTCATATATTAACTTACGCAACTTTCCCTGAAAGAATAAAAAGAAATACACCTTATGTCAAGCTGTAAATTAGGTGTTGGGTCTTTGGTCTTAGGTTTTAGTTAAAAAAACGAAATAAAAAGTAGGGTATTGTTGGGTAATCCGTGTTTATCAGTGTTAATCCGTGGCAATACTTAGGAATTGGGATTTGGGGGAGGGATTTAGTAAAAACAAACAAAAAAATGGGTTGTGTGGGGTAACTTTGTATCCTTTGTAATCTTTGTGGTTAAAAAATGGGTAGTACCATGATGCAGCCAAACTTGACAATTTAAGTAAGATAATTATTATAATTTTCATGAATTTAATAATTAGTATTCAGAGGGATAATCTAAATTTAAAAAAGGAATGTGATATACGAGAAAAATGATTAGAGGGAGGTTTTAATGAATAAAAACATTCTTATATTCTCTATTGTTGTTATAATTTCTGGTTGGATAGGATTGGGTCTTGATGTGTTATTACAAAATGACTTTACTCAGGGAATAGGACTTTTACTTTTTATACTATCTCCTTTATCAATGTCGGTTTTACTTACATTAATGGAAAAGAAGAAACTAAAATCAATTGGTTTGAAGTTAAATTTTAGAAACAATATTAAATGGTATATACTATGTCTATTCTTTGATTTTTTTGTTCTTGGTTTTATCTATTGTTTGGGTTTAGTATTCAATGGAATTGAAGCTTCTAAAACTTCAAATATCTTTTCGGTGATTTCATTAACTGCAATTTATGCAATTCCAACCACATTCCTTAAAAATATTTTTGAAGAGTTTGGTTGGCGTGGATATCTTGCTCCGAGACTACTTGAAGATAATAACAAAGCACAAAATCATCTTTTTATATCAATAATATGGGCAACTTGGCACTTACCCTATTGGCTGTTCTTCTTAAATAGAGAATTCTTATTATCAAATACACCATATGGAATTACTTTAACCATAATAATTAGCTACATAGCTTTATTCTTTTTAGCAGTTATATATGATAATATTCGACTTATTACGAATAGTATATGGCCCGGAGTAATAATTCACACTATGTTCAATGTATTAGCAATGTCATATTATCAAAACCTTCAATATAAGGCGTCAAGTGGATGGTTGTTTGCTCCGACATATGGAGTTATTTATTTAATAATAATTCTCTTTGTAAGCGCCCTTTTTCTAAGAAAGGGATATAAAACATAATAAAAAATGAAGTGGTGTGGGCTTAGTGGTCAATAATTAGGGGCTGAGATTTAGAAAACAAAAAAAATTTTCTCTGTGGTCTCTGCGTCTCTGTGTGAGATTAATTTTGGGGTTGTGTGGTTGAGTTTTAAATACACAAATAAAATCCTGTCAATCCTTTTTTTATCCTGTCTAAATATTTGGTGTGTGGGATGGGGTTTTAAATACACAAATAAAATCCTGTAAATCTGTGTTTATCTGCGTCCAATTATTTGGGGTGCGGTGGGCTTTGTGCCTTAGTGTCTTTGTGGCTAATCGTTTTTTCTTTCGGAAATTAGTTTCAAAAATTCCCCTTCACCAATAATTTTAACACCCAACTCTTTTGCCTTCTTAAATTTTGAACCCGGATTTTTGCCGGCAACAACATAATCAGTATTCTTAGATACCGAATTTACTGCCCTTCCTCCCAATTTTTCAACTAAATCCTGTGCAACTCTGCGGCTATACTTCTCCAACTCCCCGGTAAAAACAAAACTCTTTTCCTTCAAAGGAAGCTCTCTTTTTTTCTTTGGTTCGCCTTCCATTATAACGCCTGCTTTTCGAAGTTTTTCCATAACGGAAAGGTTCTTTTTGTTACGGAAAAAAGAAACAACCGAAGTTGCTGTATTCTCCCCTATTCCTTTTATTTCAAGTAATTCTTCGCATTTTGCGTCTTTCAATTCCTCTATTGAAGGAAATTCCTTTGCAATCAATTTCGCATTATAAGTACCAACAAAAGGTATACCCAGAGAAAATATTAAACGGTCAAATAATCTTTTTTTGCTGTTTTCAATACCAATTAGAAGGTTTTCCGCGGATTTTGTCCCCATACGTTCAAGTTCCTCAACATCAACTTGTTTTAAATAATAAAGATCTGCATAATTAGAAAGCAAATGTTTTTCCACTAATTGATCAACAAGAACTTCACCCAGTCCATCTATATTCATACCATCCCTGCATCCATAATGCAGTATACGTTTTTTTACCTGAGAAGGACACTGAATATTGATGCACCTATAATAAACTTCACCTTCGGGACGTATAAGCTTTTCCCGGCAAACAGGACATTTCTCCGGAAATTTAAATTTTTTCTCGTTTCCACGCCTCGCATCTTTATCTACACCTACAACATGAGGAATTATATCTCCGCCTTTCTCAACGAAAACCTCATCTCCCACTCTAATATCTTTTCTTTCGATCTCATCCTTATTAAAAAGAGATGAACGTGATACCGTGGTACCAGCCACAAAAACAGGCTCAAGCATAGCAACCGGAGTAGCAACACCGGTTCTTCCAATAGATACTTTTATTTCTTTCAAGCGGGTAACTTTTCTCTCGGCGGGAAATTTAAAAGCTACAGCCCACCTGGGAGACTTTGATGTTGAACCTAGCATATCTCTAACTCGAAGATCGTTTACTTTAAAAACAAGACCATCCGTTTGGTATGGAAGACTAAACCTTTTAACATTCCATTCTTTTATCAAATCTTTTAAAGATTCAATACTGTTCCGGATTTCACGAAGAGGACTAACTTTAAATCCGATCTTTTCCAAAATATTCAGTGCTTCCTTGTGTGTTTTAATATCATCGGGTAAATTGCCGTATGAATGAACATAAATATCAAGATTCCTTTCCGCTACGACTTTTGAATCTAGACTTTTTAGCGTACCCGCGGTGGCATTCCTGGGATTCGCGAATAGCTGTTCTTCTTTTTCCTCTTTTTCTTTATTTAACTTCAAGAAAGAAGCATCAGGCATAAAAACTTCACCTCTAACCTCAAGCCGGGTATACTTATCTCCGTTATTCAACAATTTAAGCGGTACACTTTTTATGGTTTTTAAATTCTGGGTTATATCATCACCCATAACTCCATCTCCCCGGGTAGAACCTCGAATAAATTTACCATACTCGTACTCAAGCGAAACAGCCACACCATCGATCTTTTGTTCTATAACCCATTCAATCCTGTCGATTTCACCTTTAACGTGCCTGAACACTCTTGTCTCGAATTTTTCAAGTTCTTTCTCATCGTATGTATTATCAAGAGACAACATCGGTGGTTTATGATCAACATGAACAAAACCCTTTAAAGGCTCTCCCCCTACTCTCATCGTGGGAGAATAAGCATCCCTCATTTCAGGATACTTGCTTTCAAGATCCTTCAATTTTTTCAGCAATGAATCGAATTTGAAATCGGAAATTTCAGGTTGATTTAAGACATAATACTTGTAATTGTGATACCGTATATTCGCTCGAAGTTTTTCGATTTCCTTTTTTATCTTATTAGGGACACTCATTTAATTTCGTTTTCCTTGAAAATTAAATATCAAAATTTAAAAAGCAAAATGACATATTAAAATGCAAAATTATCGTCTGTCCTTAAAGTCGTATAGTTTCTTTTAATTCATTTTTGAACTTTGATTTATCATTTTACATTTTCATATTTGCTTTTTAAATTAAAAGCTAGTCCATTTGTTTTCTTAAAAACGTCGGAACATCAAGATCTTCGATTGATTTTCTATCTCTTATAAATGCGGGACTATCAAAAATTTCCAGATTTTCCTTCAATTTATTCAATTCACTGAGCCCGTCAAAATCTCTTGCAGTTGAGATTCCTCTGAAATCGATCTTATCAATCTCGTCTTTTTCCGGTTCTCCTATACCTGTAGCAATCAATGTTATTTCCGCCTCGGTGCGGTTTTCTTCAAAAACCACTCCCATAAATATATCGCTATCTTCATCATCCGCTCCCACAGCTTCCCTTATAACCTCCATAGCTTCTTTCATTTCTTTTAGAGTAAAATCTTCCTTATCGACTGTAAAATTAACAAGAGCTGCCTTCGACTGCGATATATCCGTATCCTCAAGTAGAGGCGAATTGATAGCTCCCTGAGCAGCCTCTAAAGCCTTGTTCTCACCAGATGCTCTTCCCATTCCCATCAGAGCTTTACCTCTTTTGGACATTATGGTTTTGACGTCCGCAAAATCCAAACTCCAATAAGCGTCTTTAAGCAATAGTCCACTGATACTTTTAACTGCTTTCATCAAAACATCCATCGACACTTCACTCAAAGCTTTCGCAAGAGACATATTTCCCATGCTCATTAATCTATCATTAGGAACTACAAGCAACGTGTCGACAACCGGAGAAATAGCTTGTATGCCTTTTTTAGATTTTTTAATCCTACTCGATTCATAATAGAAGGGCGTTGTAACTACGCCAACAGTCAAAACACCTTTTTCCTTCGCAAGAGAAGCAATAACAGGAGCTGCCCCTGTACCTGTTCCCCCTCCCATTCCTGCGGTAATAAATAACATATCAATATCTTCGGTCAACACCTGCAAATCATCAATACTTTCCTCTGCCGCCTGTCTTCCCAGTTCGGGGTCTCCGCCTGTACCTCTACCCTTGGTTAATTCCTTGCCAATCTGAATCTTATCGTTGGTGGGGACCAAATTTATGTCCTGAACATCTGTATTAACCGCCCAGAAATCAACACCGGACATGCCTCCTTCTATCATAGTAGTTACAGCATTTCCGCCGCAACCACCCACTCCAACAACTCTAATCTTAGCTGGACTATTAGTCTTACCTTTAGATTTAAACATTGAGCCTCCTTTTTAAAAAAACTCTTCAAACCACTGATTCATTCTTTTTAAAACGGAATCAAACATACTCTTTCCCTGGATTCTTCTTAAATTCTCTCCTGAATTCTCTGCTCCATATTTTATAAGCCCGACCGATGTAGCAAAAGACGGATCAGAAACCGCATCGCGTAAGCCCACTATCTCTTCAGAAGGTACACCTACTCTGACCGGCAAACCAAATATGTCCTCAGAAAGTTCGGTAATACCTTCCAGCTTAGCGGTTCCACCGGTTAAAACAATTCCCGCAGAGAGCATTTCATACAACGGATCCCCGCTAAGCGTTCTGTGAGCCAATGTCATTATTTCTTCCATTCGTGGTTTTACAATTTGCTGTAACAAATCAAGTGTTACCTGCTTATCTCTTACACCTGACATTCCCTTTACAGAAATCATTTCATTTCTTTTCTCTTCCAAAAGCTCCTTAACCGTTCCGTATTCGATTTTCACTCTTTCCGCTTCCGTATAAGAACATCTCAAGCCCACTCCAATATCGTTCGTAACATTCTCTCCACCCAGGCCAATCACAGAAGTCTTCCTTAAACTACCGTTATAAAACACAGCCAAATCAGTTGTACCGCCTCCGATATCAATAAGAATAGCTCCTGCTTCTTTCTCATCGTTAGATAAAACAGCGTACGAAGACGCGAGCGGCTGAAGGACTATATCGTTAACTTCGTAGCCGGCCTTATTAACACATTTGCAAATATTCTTAGCAGAAGTAACCGCACCAGTCACAATCACCACACTTGCTTCCAATCTCTGAGCAAACATTCCGACGGGGTCGTCGATACCTCCCTGACCGTCCAGAACAAAATCGGTAGGTATAATATGAATCACTTCCCTATCTACGGGTAAAGCCATTGATTTAGCGCCTTCCAAAACTCTCTCGACATCTTCTCGGGTAACCTCATTATCCGGCCCTGTTACTGCTACAACCCCCCTACCCTGGATATTTCTTATATGATCTCCCGCGATTCCGGTAAAAACGCCACTGGCCTCTTTACCTGCCATCATCTCTGCTTCCCTTGTTGCTTTCAGTATAGACTGAACCGTCTTATCTATGTTAATAACAATCCCCTTACGTAATCCTTCCGAGGGATATTTGCCGACACCTATAACATTAACCCTACCTCCTTCAGCTTCAGCAATAACAGAAGCAATTTTTGTTGTACCAAGATCCAAGCCTACTACAATTCCATTTCCATCACCCAATTATTACCTCCTTAGAATCACCATATCTTTAAACCTAAAATCAAGCCTTCCCTTAAACTCACTCTTATTATTCCCTAATACACGTTTCAATATTTCGTACTTCCTTTCGAATTCGTCGCTTCCCCATATAACTTCAAAGTTTGAACACTTTATTCTTACTTCTCCGGATCCAATTTCCATTTTATCAATTTCAAACAAAGGTACAATTTTAAAGATCTTAATTGCTTGCGCTATCTCTTCTTCTTTAACCCCCTTGGCAAGCTCAACAACGGGCAAAGAATCAAATTTATCCGAATTAAAGACAAAACCTTCCTTATCAAGGACTTTCCCGCTGATACCCGCAACTTGCGCTACAGGTACTCTTGGAATTACCTCTATCTTTAGTCTGCTTAAAATATTCCTATGCAAATTAACTGATTTCACCCAGGAAAGAGATTCTATCGACTTCTTTAATTCTTTTAAATCATCAAGTTCGATTTTTTTAACTATCTTTCCGACTTCATTTTTCCTGGCTTCTGTAACTTCCCGTGGATAACTTACATGAGCTTTATCAACAGGAAGAGAAACCATAAGTATTTTATACAAAAAATACATTAATATAAGTATTAATAAATAACGTATCTTAAACCTGGATTTCTTTTTCTTTGCCAATTACCTTTACCTCTAATTCTAAAGTAATACCAAAATCTTTTTCGATTTTATCCTTAACACATTTAATTAATTCAATAAAATCTTTAGTAGTAGCGTCCGGTCGCGTAAGAAAATAATTGCAATGTTCCTCCGAAATTTTCGCACCTCCGATACTCATTCCCTTAAGACCAGCCTTTTCTATCAATTCACCCGCAGAAGAACTTTCAGGGTTCTTAAAGACTGAACCACAGGTACCAATATCATGCGAAAGAATTGGTTGTTTTTTTCTTCTAAGTTCAATTATTTCTATAATTTTATTTTCAATGTATTCTTTCTCTTTTTTATTCAATGAAAATTCAAGCTCAAGTACGATTTCATTCGAAAGGCTGGACTTCCTGTAATCAAATTCCATATCTTCAATTCTAACCTCTTCTCCATCTCTCAAAACCCTGGCAGCTTTAATATAATCTCCTATTTCACAATCAAAAGCACCCGCATTCATAACACAAGCCCCACCAACACTTCCCGGAATACCAACAAGTGATTCGATACCGGAAAGAGAAGATTCCTTTGCGATTTTTATGACTTCCGATAAACCGGCTCCCGCCTGAGCAATAATTTCTACTTCATTAACTTCAATTTTTTTCATACTTTCCGTGCTTATAACAACACCGGAAAAGCCTTCATCTGAAAAGACTATGTTTGAACCTTTACCCACAATTAAATTTGCAAGACCATCTTTCTCTGCAAAAGATAAAGCTTTAGAGATATCATCTGTATCCGCCGCCATCAGAAAATATCTTGCCTTTCCCCCAAGATGTAGTGAACTATGAAAGGACAAGGGTTCATCTAACATAAGCTTACCTTTTGTTTCTAATTCCATCTAATATATCCTCTGCGATTTGATAGATATTTCCCGCACCAAGCAGAAGTACCATATCCCCCTTCAAAAGCTGTGGAAGCAGGAATTCAGTAATATTTTCTTTATTCTCGATATATTCCACATCCTTATGCCCAAAATTTTCGCATTGTTCTTTTATAATTTCACCGGTAACACCGGGTATAGGCTCTTCTCTCGCAGGATAAATGTCGGTAATGATAACCTTATCCGCCTGGAAAAAAGCTTTACCAAATTCTTTTTTGAGCAATATAGTCCTCGAATATAAATGCGGTTGAAATACTGCCACTAATCTTCCATCCCAACCTTCCCTTGCCCCGGAAAGAGTGGCCTGGATCTCCCTCGGATGATGGGCGTAATCGTCTACAACAAGAATTCCTTTTTCAAACCCCCGTTTTTCAAATCTTCTGGCAATACCGCTGCATTTACTTATTCCTTCCTTAATACTTTTTGAATCAACACCTAACTCCAAAGCAACAGAACAGGCAGCTATAGCATTAATTACGTTGTGCTTACCCGGAAGATTGACTTTAATATCTTTTATTCGATCACCATTTGAAATAAGGTCAAAGCAATGAGCAAAACCCTTTCTCCTTATATTCGTTCCCTTTACATCTGCATTGGGAGAAAGCCCAAAAGTTATAACCTTTCGCTCTATTTCCGTAAGAATAGAAAGAGAAACCGGATCATCCATAGAGAGATGCACAGCTCCATAGAACGGTACAGAATTGGCAAACTTCTTAAACGTATCTTTAATATCATCTATGTCTTTATATACATCAAGATGCTCGAGGTCTATATTTGTAATAACAGCCACTGTAGGAAATAGTTTGAGAAAAGAACGATCACTTTCATCTGCTTCAGCCACCAGATACTCACTTTCCCCTAATCTCGCATTATTCCCCGTACTTCTAAGTATTCCACCCACAATTATAGTAGGATCAAGCTTCTTCTCTCTTAAGATTGAAGATACAAGAGAAGTAGTAGTAGATTTACCATGAGTTCCCGCAACGGCTATAGAAAATTTTATCCTCATTAACTCACCTAACATCTCAGCTCTTCTGCTAATTGTTGTATTAGTTTTGTTAGCCTGTTTTAATTCTACGTTATCCTTGGACAGGGCAGAGGTGTAAACAACGACATCCGCGTTTCCAACATTATTTTTATTATGTGGTATGGAAATTTTAATTCCTAAAGCTTTAAGTCTTTTGGTATTCTCAGATTCTTTTATGTCACTACCCGTAACTTCAAAACCCATATTATGGAGTAGTTCGGCAATACCGCTCATACCGATACCGCCAATACCTACGAAATGTACTTTTTTAAACCTTCCGAACATACCTTAAAATCCTTTCAACTACCTTTTCTGTCGAAGCGTTTTTATCGCCGGTAATTTTTTGGCCATAAAGCCTTTCTATTAATTTCGGAAAATTTTTCACTTCTACTTCTTTTTCTCTCCTTATTATTATATTGTTTTTCTTAAACGCAAGTCTTTTTGCGTTAAAAAATTGATGATCTCTATAAGCATAAGGGTATGGAATTAATATGGCTGGAATACCAGTATTTTCAATCTCTGCAGTAGCTACTGCTCCTGCCCTTGAAATAATTACATCACTCAGGGAATAAGCAAGATCCATTTTATCTATAAATGAAAATTGTCTAACCAATTCAAAATCAGCAACTATTTTAAAATCTCCTCTCTGAATAATAAATTGCCAGTCTTTATTCATCAAAGGAATTAAATCCTCAGAAAGTCGGGCGAGAAACTTCGCACCACGGCTCCCTCCGATTACCAGTAATGTTTTTTTACCCGGTCTTAGAGAAAAATAATTAATGGCTTCTCCATATTTCCCTCGCGTAAGGTTTTCTCTCAAGGGAATACCTGTCACAACTTTTTTCTTTCCCCCGAGAGAGGGAAAAACTCCCTGGTAAGGTAAAAACACTTCCCTTGAAAAACGAGAGAGCAAATTGACAGCTTCTCCCGGCTTTGAATCAAGAACAAGAGTGAAAATGGGAACTCTTAACATAGCTCCAGCCAACCCAACAGGTAACGAAGCGTACGATCCAGTATGAAAAACCGCGCATGTCTTCCTACTACATATCAACCATACAGAAATAAAAAAACCGGGAATAAAACGTAAAATAAAAATAAATTTCCCTAATATATTCTTATTTACCCAACCTACTGTTGGAAGGAGAAACATATCTTTCATATCAACAAAATCTTTCTCAAGCCCAGAACTGCTTCCTATATATACCACTCCGTACCCTCTTTTCTCTATTTCGCGAGCGACTGCGAGAGCCGGATAGATGTGGCCTCCTGTTCCCCCGCCTGATATTATTATGTTTTTTTTCGATCGAGACAATAACACCTCCTGCCATATATGCCATTATTAAAGCGGTACCCCCACTGGATATAAAAGGTAATGGTATACCGGTAACCGGAACAATCCCCAGGGATACATAAATATGAATCAGAGCATAAACGCCTATAAATGAAACAAGACCCAACCCCAATAAAGAAGAATATTCGTCAGAGGATCTCAAACTTGATCTTATGGCGCTTATAAAATAGATAATAAACAAAGCAACTATAACAAGACATCCCGTAAACCCCAACTCTTCTCCGATTATCGAGAATATGAAATCCGAATCAGGTAAAGGGATATAAAAAAATTTCTCCATTCCACTACCCAGACCCAAACCTGAAAAACCACCATGGGAAATAGCCTGAACAGTAACTATTACAGATTCACTATTCATATGATTATTTATTCTACTTATCGCATATCCCTCACGCGTTATAAATAACAGCCCTATAAGCAACATCACGGTAAAGAAAGCTGCTACTTTTCCATCATTAGTACCATTCAAAAATAACATAATCGTACCAATAACTAAAGTAAGAAAAGCCATTGAATAATCTGGCTGAATAACAATTAAACCCATAATAACGGAAATTACAAGAACAGATATTCCAAAATCTCTTTTTTTTGCAAAAAAAACAATAATAGCAAACTGGGCAAAGATAGAAGGCTGAAAGGAAAATCTTGCATTAAACACCCGAATCGCTAACCATCTTCTCGCCCCATTAATTTCCAACCCATAAAAATATGTTAGTATAAGTAAAACGGCCGCAAGTCCAATAAAAAACAAATTGAATTGTTCCCAGAATTTTAACTTTATTTTCGAAGTAAGAAAAAATACGCTAACCCCAAAAACAAATATAATCAACTGTTTAATAAAAGGAATCGGAACCATACTTTTATAAATAGAGATACCTGAACTCGCGGAAAAGACCATAACGAGTCCGAAACCACCAAGTAATAACGGAATCACCTCTATCAATCCTATTTTTATTCCTTTCCATTTATACATACATTTCTCTCACTATTTTTTTAAAGATATCTCCTCTTTCGCTGAAGTCTCTGTACCAATCAAAACTTGAAGCACCCGGAGATAGAATGATTCTACCGTATTTCGAATTTAAAGCTTTCTTTACGGCATCCTCCATTGAAAAAGCAAATACAAAATCTGTAAAGCCTATATTTTTTAAACTATCAGCAATTAATTCGCTCGATTCCCCAATAAGAACAGCGAACTTAGTTAATCTTTTTACCGCGTTAACAATAGGACTGATATCCTCAACTTTCGTCCGCCCGCCCACAATAACACATGAATCAGGGAAACATTCAAGAGATTTAACGAAAGCAACAGGATTGGTACACATTGAGTTATTAATAATCCATAAATCGTCCCGCCTCAAAACTGTCTCCATCCTGTGCTGGACGCCTTTAAACGATTTAATCCGCTCTCGAATCTCATCCCATTCTAATCCGACAATATTACCGATAAGCGCGGCAATCATTCCATCTTCAACAAATGCGTTTCCCGGCATAAACAGATCATCCTTACTGAAAATAGGTTTATCATTTTTATCTTTAACAAACGCCGAGCCATTAAAATAAATATCGCTTTTTTCTTTAAGCGAAAAATAAAAACTTTTCGAAGGTAAATTAAGAGAAGCCAATTTAGGATCATCTCTATTTAGTATAGAATAGTCTTCGGAATGTTGGTTTTTAAAAATGTTTAATTTCGCGTTTAAATATTCTTCAAAATCGGCATGCCTGTCCAGATGATCAGGAGAGATGTTGACTATCGCGGAGATCCAGGGATGAAACCTTTTAATCCTCTCCAATTGATAGGAAGAAACTTCTATAACGGTTATAGAGCCATTCCTACTCTCAGGGACTAAGCTACTCAAAGGTGTTCCCGGATATATGTTCCCTCCAAGAAGGACTTTGTCATTAAGCGAACCTTTTAGTATATGATGCGTCATAGCAGCCGTTGTGGTTTTACCATTAGTACCCGTAATTGCCACGATTTTCCCTTTTATATATCTTGAAGCAAACTCTATTTCACCTATAACAGGCACTCCCTTTTCTCTGGCTTTCAAAAGTAGAGGGATATTCAAGGGTACCCCAGGAGAAACGATCAATAAATCCATTTCAAGCAATTTCTCGGTATGCCCGCCTGATTCATTTGGATATGGAACGGAAGAAAGGTCCTGAGTCAAATCACTTACAAAAGGTGTCTCACCCACATTTTCAATCAATTTCGAAACTGCCTTCCCACTTCTCCCATAACCAATAACACCAATCATTTTTGCACCTCTATCTTATTTTTAACGTACTGAGTCCAAGCAAAGCAAACATAATACCCCAAATCCAGAATCGAATTACCAGCTTTGATTCTTGCCAACCCTTAAGCTGAAAATGATGATGAATAGGAGCCATCTTAAAAATTCGCCTGCCAGTCAATTTAAACGAGGCAACCTGAAGAATGACTGATACTGTTTCTATCACAAAAACACCTCCAATCACGAATAATAAAAATTCATGTTTCAGAAGAATCGCCATCAACCCCAATATCCCACCAATGGCAAGAGACCCCGTATCACCCATAAAAATCTCCGCCGGGTGCGAATTAAACCATAAAAATCCAATAGCAGAACCAACAAACGCGGCACAGAATACTGTTATTTCTCCACTTCCGGGAATATAAAGCAGATTAAGATATTCAGCAAATTTTACATTACCCGTAACATAAGCAATAAAAGCAAAAGCTACAGTTATAATACCGGAGAGCCCAATTGCAAGCCCATCCATTCCGTCTGTTATATTAACCGCATTAGTCGTTCCTATTATTACAAAAACAATGAAAGGTATATAAAAATAACCAAGATCAATAAAAACGTTTTTAAAGAAAGGCGCGATTGTCAATGTTTCATAACCGCTTTTAAGAGGAAAAAAAACAAACATAAAACCTATAAAAACGGCAGGAATAATCTGTATCACTATTTTGCTCAAAACACTAAAACCATCACCTCTTTTACCCTTGATATAATCATCGAAAACCCCAAAAATACCCATCCATACGGTAATACCTATAAGATAGATAATAAAAGGATTTTTTATATCCGTCCAGAGCAAAACAGAAATAAGAAGAGAAACTATAATTAAAAATCCACCCATAGTAGGAGTCCCACTTTTTTCTTTATGAGTATCCTTTATCCATTTAGAAATAGATTCCGTTATTTCTTTACTTTTAAGAAAAGCAATAAATTTTCTTCCGAACAATAATGAAATCAAAAGTGAAGTAATTGCGGCGTAAGCGGAGCGAAATGTTATATATCGCAAAAGATTAAAAACAATAAAATCTTCCCTTAGAGGGTAGAGTAAGTAAAACAATGCTCCTCCTTCTTTAATTGTTCAACCATGGTTTCAAGTTTTAACGCTCTCGAAGATTTAAACAATATTGTATCTCCTTTATTAAGTATTTTCTTAAGCATCCTAAGGGCTTCTTCCTTATTAGAAGTAAGGTATCCTTCACCAAAACCTTCAACAAAACCTTTAGCGTCGGGGCCAATAGCAAGTAGATCATGGACTCTAAACCTAAGCTTTTTTCCTGTTTCTTTATGAATTAAAAAGCTATTCTCCCCTAATTCCAACATAGGACCAAGTACAACCACTTTTCTGCCCGGCATAAGAGAAAGAAAAGAAACAGCATTCAAAAGAGAATCCGGATTACTATTATAAGTGTCATCTATAATATTAAACTTCTCCGTCCTTTCAATTTCCATTCTATGCGGTGCATTTTCTACACTCTTAAGGCCATCTTGAATATTTTCGGGCGAAATCCCATAATAAAGCGCGACAGAAACGGCCAAAATAGCACATCTTAACATCCCCAGAGTAGGCAATTTGATCCAAAAATACATTCCCTTGGTAGAAAAAATAGTACCGTCAATAGATTCCTGTAAAATTTTAAAAACAATATCATTATCTTCTAAGAATCCTACTTTAATAATTTTACTTCTATTGATATTACATAGTAGCGGATCATCCCCATTAACGAATAAAGGACCTTTAAGTCCGCTTACAATATCAATCTTTTCTTTGAGAACGCCTTTTTTGTCCTTAAAAGTGAGCAGGTGAGCTGAACCAATTCCCGCAATCAAACCAATATCAGGTTCTACAATTTCCGATAGCCTCTTTATCTCACCAAATTGATTCGTGCCCAATTCTAAAACCGCAATCGCCTCATTTTCCAATCTAAATAAATTTAATGGCACCCCAATAAGATTATTATAATTTTTAAAACTTACCAGTGTAGAATAATTGGTACTAAAAATCGAACCTATAAATTCCTTTGTGGTGGTTTTTCCGTATGAACCGGTAACGGCTATAGCAAAAATATTAGTTTCTTTTCTATAATAAGACGCCAAATCCCCTAAACCTCTAAGAATATCTTCAACCAGAATAAATTCCCCTCTTTTTACTTCCTTCGCGACAACAGCCGGAAGCTTTGATTTATGGGCAGCATCGAGGGCAAAATCATATCCGTTAAAATTTTCTCCTTCCAGAGCAAAGAAAAGCTCGCCGCGTTTAATGGTTCTCGAATCCACGGATACACCGCTTAAAGTCCTACCATTTAAACCCCTCTTTCCGAAGTATTTACCGTTCAATACTTCAACAGCTTTTTTAAGCTCTATTTCTCTCATAATTATAAAATTCCAATATACATTTTTTATCAGAAAAAGGAATTTTCTTGCCTTTTATCGTCTGATAATCTTCGTGTCCCTTTCCGGCAACAAGCACAAAATCTCCTTCTTTCGCGATAGACAGAGCTTTAAAAATTGCTTCTTTTCTATCTTTTAATCTAATGGCTTTTTGGGGTTCAATCCCTTCGAATATATTATCGATTATATCATCCGGATCCTCATCTCTGGGATTATCCGATGTAACAATCGTCACATCGGAAAGTGCCGAAACAACAGCACCCATCAATCCTCTCTTCCCTTTATCTCTATGTCCTCCCGCTCCAAAAACGGTTATTATCCTCAACGGATTATATTCTTTAAGCGAAGATATAACAGAAGACAAAGCATCGGGGGTATGGGCGTAATCGACAAAAACCGAAATTCCTTCGGGTGATTTCACCCTTTCCAGTCTACCGGGAGGAATGGGAGCCGCTGCTATACGCTCTTTAATCTCAAAATCGCTTAAGTTCTCCAGTATCCCCACAACTACCGCTGCAAGAACATTCCAGGTATTAAAACTTCCAACAAGCGGGCTAAAAACTTCAAGTGTTCTTCCCAATCCTTCTATTTTCAAATTAAACCCTTTCCCCGAATTCTGCAGTAGTTGTCCTATAACATTGCCTCTTTTGAACCCGAAAGTCACAACTTTCGAATTCGTATTTTTAATGAAATATGGAGCATTTGGGTCGTCAGCATTTATTAAGGCTATTTTGTCCTCTCGTAAAGCCTTAAAAAATTTCGCTTTAGCTGAGCGATAATTTTCAAAATTCTTATGGTAATCTAAATGGTCTCTGGTAATATTCATAAATATAGCGTAATCAAAATCGATATCCGAAACTCTACTTTGATCAAGACCTATAGAAGAGACCTCAAGAATAGCCGTCTCAACGCCCATTTTATAAGCCCCGGCAATTTCTCTATGCAATAAAAGTGCCGAGGGTGTAGTATTTACAACTTTTACATTACTACTTATGCCCATATACTTCACTGTGCTAAAACAAACAGAATTCGGGAAAAGAGCAGAAAGGAGGTAAGAGGTTGTAGTCTTGCCATTTGTTCCTGTAACACCTATAATTTTTAACTTCTGCGAAGGATTTCCATAATAATTGGAAGCAATTCTAGAAAAAGCCTTCCTTGCATTTGGAACAAGAATATACGGAATATCTTGGGATATTTCCCTTTCCAGCAAAATAACACAAGCCCCATTATTTAGAGCTTCCTCATAAAAATCATGCCCATCAAAGTCCTCTCCTTTGAGAGCAGCAAAAAGAAAACCACTTTCAACTTTCCGTGAATCATCAGTGATACCGGCAATTTCATTTGCTTTATCCATTCTTTTTGTAACTTCGATACCTTCTAGTAATTCATTGATTTTCATAATTACAAAAACCTTTGCCTATAATTCCTATGCGTTACAATTCTTCTTGTTATTCTTTGAAAAGCGGGGCAAGCAGTTTCTGAAGCATAATAATGCGATCCAATATTATCAACAAAAATTCCCAAAACGAAATCCGGCTCAGGATAAGGAAAAACACCTACAAAAGAAGAAACATACTTACCCTTCACATAACTCCCATCCTCAACTTTCCACGCAGTTCCGGTCTTTCCTGCTATTGGAACAAGCGAAAGAGAAGCAGAAACACCTGTGCCTTCCTCGGTTGCACTATGCAGAAGATCAAGCAGGATATCACAAGCTCCCGGATTACCAATTCTACGGATGACTTCTTTTTTACTTTTTCTTACAATTCTACCATTCCTGGCAATACTTTTCATAACCCTTGGCCTTAAGAGAACTCCATCATTAGCCACAGCCTGATAGGCCACCATCATCTGCAGTGGAGTTACAGATACGCCCTGACCAAAAGAAACAGTGGCAAGTCTTATATCCCGACCCCTGGGAAGATGAGGTAACCTTCCCGAATACTCAACCGGTAAATCTATACCACTTTCACAACCGATACCAAAAAGCCGAGCTGTATTATAAAATTCCTTCTTCCCAATTTTCTCGCCTACCGCAATAAATCCGACATTAGAAGAATAAATCATAGCTTCTCTAAAAGTATATGCAGAATGAAAATGTATATCTTTAAACAGCTTACCTCCAAAATCAATCGTTGTAGAATCCACTAATGTATCAGAAATAGAAAAACCCTTATTTATATACGCAAATGCAGGTATTAATTTAAAAATAGATCCGGGTTCGAATTCCCAGGAAGTACAAGCATTAAGCCTCCAACCCTTATTGGGATTGAATTCCGGGAAGTTAACCATTGCTAGAATTTCACCCGTCTTAACAGAAACACAAATACCCATAACCTGGTCAGCTCCTGTTTTCTTTCTCAAGATTTCCAACTCCTCATTCATAATTTGTTGAAGGTCAAGATCAACCGTAAGGTAAATGTCGCATCCTTCCGATGGATCTTTATGTTCATTTTCGGAACGCTTAAGAAGACTTATACCTGAATACCTCGGCACTTCTAAGAAGTGAGCCCAACCATCTTCCCCTTTAAGAACTTCATCATATTCTCTTTCAACACCCATTATCCCTTTTCTTCTCCAATCAAGAGAACCTAAAAGAGTTCTTCCCAAAAGACCGGAGGGATAAAATCTATACCATTCTTTGACCGCATATACACCAGGAATATTTATTTCATTTACAACCGAATCCGAAATTCCACGGGCTATTCTTATAAATTCCGCATCATCACCAAGGAGCTTAAGGAGCCTCTCTTCGCTTCCCAAGGAACAATCGGAAAGCCTTTTAGCAATATCTTTAGTATTTTTAATCAAACTTTTTCTGGCATAAAGAGTAAACATCTTCAAATCCGTAGCAAGAATTCTTCCGTTTCTATCCAATATATTTCCTCTTCGGGATTCTATCGGAAGCAAACGTAACTGTTTTTCCTGTGTCTGCTTGCTCATTTCTTCAGATCTTATTACCTGAAGATAAAAAAGCCTCCCAAACACCAAGAACCAGAGCGACAAAAATAAAAGAACCAACGCTTTAGCTTTTCCTTTAAACAATTTACGCTCCATTCTTTCCACCCGTAATATCAAAATCTTCTATTTTAAAAATTTCCCCTTTTTTAGGATATTTCATTTTTAACAATCTTCGAGCTTTTTCTTCTATAAAACCCGGTCCTGACTCTCTTCTCCACTTAGAGTCAAGTATCATAACGTTTCTCTCTAGATTCTGAACTTCCCTTGTTAAATTAGAAATTTTTATATTGAGCGCGTTGACCATATTTTTCTTCCAAACGTGTAAAATAAAAGGCGAAATAAAGACCAGAATTAAAAATAATATCTTTATCGTTCTCACTTTTCAAAAACCCTTAAATGCGCACTTCTGCACCTGGGATTCCGCTGGAACTCATCCTTGGTAGGTTTAACCGGTTTTTTTAAAAGCGGCACCAAACCGTCTTCCTTCGCTTTTTTACATACTAATTTTTCTTCATCTTTATGATAAGTAATAACAACCAACCTGCCTTTTTCCTTCAAGACTTTTGAAGCAGCTACAATCCCTTCCTCTATATTTCGAAATTCATCGTTAACCGCTATTCGTAAAGCCTGAAAAACCCTGCCAAGATGCTTATGTGCTTTGTTCCTCGGAACAGTTTTTCTAACCAAAAGAGCAAGTTCTCCTGTAGTCTTGGGTTTTTTCCTTTTTATCTTTTTTCCAATTATTCTCGAAGCTCTCTCTCCCCCATAACGATAAAGAATATCCGCAACTTCCTCCTCACTCCATCTTTCAATCATATCCGCTACACTCATACCTTGCTCTCCAAACCTCATGTCAAGAGGCCCCTCTCCTCTATAAGAAAACCCTCTTCCTGAATCATCTAATTGAAAAGAAGATAAACCGAAATCAAAAAGAATTCCGTTAACTTCATTATCGAAAAATTGCTCCATATCTTTGTAATTACCAAGGATAAACAATGATCTTTCTCCAAATTCAGATAATCTTTTACTGGAGATTTCAATTTGCCTTCTGTCAAGATCGAACCCAACTACGAAAGCATCGGAATTTTCGAGTATTGCAAGAGCGTGCCCCCCACACCCAAGAGTAGCATCAACATAAACACCCTTTTTATCACATATAAGAAAATCAATAACTTTATCCACCATCACAGGAAGATGAATCGACACACCTTCCATCATAGCTTCATCACATACCAAGTTTTGAATAAAGTTCATTTATATCACTACACCCTTTAGAATATTTCTCATAAACAGCAGGCGACCACAATTCAATTTTATCAATTGCGCCGAGAAAGAAAACCTCATCCTCTATTTTAGAGTAATCACGAAGTTCCTTGGGAAGAACAACCCGCCCCTGGGAATCCATAGAAAGGCGTTCAGCCCCATAAGAAAAGGCTCTTATTGCCTCTCTTATACTCTTTTGAGAATACTTTCTATCAGAAAGCTCTTTTACAAATTCATTCCACCTGGAAAGAGAAAAGAGCAAAAGGGACGTTTCGAAACCTCTGGCTATATAGAACCCATTCTTATCTTCTTTTGTCAAAACCGAACGGAATTTCGCAGGAATAAAAACCCTTCCCTTATGATCTACTGAGTGTATGTCATTCCCTATAAAATACATTCTTTCCTCCTTCTTCAAATATTCCCCACTTTCCACCACTACTACCCACAATTATAATCAAATTATCCACTTTGTCAAGGGGTTAAGTGCAAAAAAAGAATCTTTCCCCACGCACCAATATTATTGGTAATTCAAAGTCTATCTCCAAAACTACCAAGGGGATTAAATATTGGGGTAAAGGGGTTGCGAAAGTTTAAAAAAACCTTAAAATTTAACGTTATGCTTGTTTCTGATGAGGTTATAAGTCAAATTAAAGAAAGAATAGAAATAACTCACCTCATTGGAGATTATCTCCCCTTGAAAAAAGCGGGTAAGAATCACATAGCCAATTGCCCATTCCATAAAGACGACACACCTTCTTTTCATGTTTCTACGGATTTAAATATATTTCATTGTTTCGGCTGCGGTAAAAGCGGAGACGTTATTACATTCATAATGGAATTTGAGAAGGTTCCTTTTATAGAAGCAGTCCGGATTTTAGCCGAAAAAGCAGGTATAGAAATCGGAAAATATGCGGGTGAAAACGAAATATTGTACTCAATACACGATTTTGCAGTAGATTTCTATCATAAAGAACTGCTGAACTCGTCTAAAGTACTTGATTATTTAAAAAAAAGAGGGCTTAACAAAAACTCAATAGAAGAATTCCAATTGGGTTTCGCACCGTATGGAAGCAATTTTATTGCAAAAGCGAAGAAAGAATTTAAAATCCAAGATTTAATGAAAAGTGGTCTTGTAAAAAAAAGCAACGGAAGGTTGAAAGATACATTTTTCTTGCGGCTTCTATTTCCTCTGTTTTCTTCCTCGGGAAGGATTATAGGCTTTGGAGGCAGAAGATTGAGTAAAAAAGGACCAAAATATCTTAATTCACCGGACACCCCAATTCATAAGAAAGGAAAGAATCTTTACAGTTTGTGGCATACTAAAAAGGAAATAAAAAAAACAGAAAAAATTATACTTGTAGAAGGATATTTCGATTTCCTATCGCTTTATCAAGCAGGCATAAAGAACGCTGTCGCCTGCCTGGGAACGTCTCTTACTCTGGATCAGGCAGAATTAATTTCACGATATGCAAAAGAGGTAATCCTTTTCTTCGATAAAGATACTGCGGGAAAGATAGCCACGCTTAGATCTTTAGGTATGCTCCTTGGCGAAGGAATTAATGTAAAAATAGGGCAAAGCGGAAAAGAAAAAGACCCCGACGAGATAATAGCCAAAGAAGGGAAACAAGCTTTTGATAAATTAATAGAAAATTCAAATGATTTTATAGACTGGATGCTGAAAAGAATACTAAATAAGTACAGCCTTTCCTCCCCAACGGAACGTTCTAATGCTATCGTTGAAATCAATTCTATGCTTGAAGTAATAAGAAATCCCTCTAAAATAGAACTATATAAAGAATTTTTTGCACAAAAACTTGCAATAAGGAAAGAACTATTAGATCAGAATACAGTAAAAAAATCAACTATTCTCCCTGAAAAGAAAATAAAAATTGAAGAAAGAGAAGAATACGAGTTATCCCTCATATACGCTATTCTAGAATATCCCGAGGAAAAAGATACCGTTTTCTCTATAATAGACGAAAGTCAGATCGAAAACCCCCATCTAAAGAAATATTTCAGACTTATAAAAGAGGGAACGGATATAAAAATGAGGAATATAATAGATTCACTTCCTCAAACTTTTGTAAACTATTTAATTAAAAAGAGCGAAGAACCAATGATTTCACCAGTTGCCTGTGCGAAAGACTTAAAAAGATATTATCTGGAAAAATTAATAGAAGAAAAATTAATAAAACTACAAAAAATTAATATCGGTAATGATAAAAAAGAAAACGAAACATTATTATGTAAAGAGATAGATGCGCTTACAGAAGAACGTAAACACCTTAAAAAAGGAGAAATTTTTGGAAGATAAGAATATTGCCTGGACAGAAATTCTAAATTTTATGGATAAAAACGGCAACACCTATCTTGATGAATTGAAAGATAAACCGGATATAACTGAAGAGAAATTAAACGAAATTTTGATTGAAATAGGAACCGAATTAGAAGAGGCAGAACCAACCAAAGAAGAAGAGAAGTATTTGGATAATAATATTTCGGGCAAAATTTCTCCTGTTGTTGTCGATCAACCCATGAAACTTTATCTTCGAGATATAGATGGAACCGCATTACTTACAAAAGAAGAAGAATTCGAAATCGGAAAAAAATTAGAAAAAGGCCGTTCAATGATTTGTAGATATCTTTTCAGATTTATTCCGGCAATAGACAAGTTTTTATCTTATAAGAAAGAAATCGAAAAATCATCCTTTTTAATTAAACAATTCTTATATCTAGATACTCACAAATGGAATGAAAATTATGTAGGTTATAAAGATACGAAAAATTTATTCAAATTAATGAAACGTATAGAAAAATGGAAGCTAAAACTAATGCAATATAAGGATGCTTACTTCAAAAAAGGCAAAAGAATTTACAAATTCAAATATAAAAGATACGAAAAAAATATAATCAGATCTATATTGAAGCTCCGAATACAAACTCCTTATTTGAAACAACTTATGAAATTACAGGCGGAAATACACGAAAAGTTTGATGAAAAGGTAATAAATATTAGAAATCTAAGAGAAGAATTTAAGAAAGCGAATTCTACGAAAGAAAGAAAAAAAATTAAGAAAGAGTTAAAAGACGCAATTGAAAAAACCAAAATTTTTCAACTTGAAATTCACGCAGACTGGAAAGAAGTAAACCATATAAGAAAAAATATCCAAAAAGGGGAAAGGTTCTTCTGTCAAGCAAAAAGAGAACTAGTCGAGGGAAATATTCGATTGGTTTTTTCTATCGCAAAGAAATATACCAAACGCGGAGTTAGTTTCATGGATATCGTTCAGGAGGGTAATGCCGGATTAATAAAAGCTGTTGAAAAATTCGACCATAGAAAAGGCTATAAATTCTCAACGTATGGTATATGGTGGATAAAACAAGCTATAATAAAAACTCTCGCGGAACAATCTGACTCTTTTGCAATCCCCGCACATACTTTAACCCTCATAAATAAAATCACGCGATCAAAAAGAGAACTTCTCCAGAGAAACAGAATAAAACCAACCCTAGAAGAAATTTCTAAGGATATTGGAATTTCAAAGAAACGAATAAAATTCGCTCAAAGACTGGGTGACACAACTAAATCATTGGATGAGCCAGTTTCCGAAAACGGGGAGCTGGTTTTCGGAGATATAATTGCCAAAGAAAAAACGCCTTCTCCCGCAAAAAAAGCTATGCTAACATTGCTGAGCGAAAGTCTTGGAAAAGTCCTGGAAACCTCTTTATCTTCCAGAGAAAAAAAGATTTTGGAACTCCGATATGGACTCTTAGACGGTGAAAGTAAAACTCTTGAAGAAATAGGATTAATGTTCAATGTTACAAGAGAAAGAATAAGACAAATTGAAGAAAATGCGCTGAATAAACTGCGAAAAAGCCCGGGACGAAGAAGACTAAAATCTTTCTACTCCATGTGGGAATACGAATCGTAAAAACATAATAGCCACAAAGGCACCAAGACAAAAAGAAGAAACAAAATATTTAACCACGAAACACACTAAATACACTAAACCCCACCAGCCGTTTTGAATTTAGGTTAAAAAAACACACGAAATATTTTGCTGTTTTTACAATTCAACTATTTGACTATTTTTCAATTTAACTGATCCAGAGGAACCGTCTATCAGGTAATACCGCCTGAAAGAATGGAACTGAGTTCCCTGAGATTTGAATCCGACTGAGAAAAAGTAAATCTGACCTTCTTTTTTCCTTTGTTTTTACCAGAATAAAAAGCCGAACCCGGAATAATTGCCAAATTTTTATTTTTAAGCAAATACTTGTAAAAACCCCAATCATTTCCATCCCAGACATTCTCAAAATTCGCAAAAACGTAAAATCCTCCGTCGGGATTATAGAATGCGAACCCTGCCTTTTCAAGTATCCTGCACAAGAAATCCCTTTTCTCCTTATACTTTTCCCTTAGGTTTCCAATATAATTTGATGTCATATCGAAATTCTCGCAAGCCCATTGAAAAGGAACCGGAGCAGAAATAGAACTATAATAATGAACTTTTCTTATCTCTTTCATAACCGGAACTCTCGCAGCGACATAACCTAATCTCCATCCCCTCACAGAAAAAATAGCAGAAAGACTACCGATAATAATTGTATGATCAACAAGCTCTTCAATTTTTAAAGGTGACACATATTCATCATCATACAAAAGATGTTTATAGGTTTCATCAACAATTAAATACGCTTCTCTTTCAAGAACAGTATCCCCTATTGCCTTAATCTCTTCGGAATTAAAAACTTTTCCGGTCGGGTTGTGGGGATTATTCAAAATAAAGACCTTAAAGGTCGGCAATTTTTTGAAATCGGTAAAATGAAACGAATAATCGGGTTCAGCGAGAGATAAAAAAATCGGCTTACCTCGGCTTAATTCAGTTATCGGTAAATAATTTTCATAAAATGGTTCAGGTATAACAACCCCATTCTCCCCTTCAACAAGACTCAACATAGATGAAACAAATGCCTCACTGGCTCCTGAAGTTATAGTAATTTCTTCTTCAGGGTCAAAAGTTACCCCGGTTTCTCTGGCAATCATTTCCGAAATCACTTTTCTTAAAGGACTTCTTCCTTCACCCGGCAAATAACCATTAAATCCACCTTCTATTGCTTCCTTGGCGTTTTCAATTATAGACTTAGGCGTAAAAAGTTCGATAGGGTTTTCAGCAAAATTTATCGCGTTAGACTCTTCCGCGGCTTTCATAACCTTTGATATAATAGATTCTTCGATTTTTTCCAAAATAGAATTCATAGTTGTATTATAGTTAGAATATAAAATATGTCAACGGATAATTGCACCGCAGAGACACAGAGAGCGCAGAGCCACACCACTCCCCACTTTTATTGTTTTTTATTAAAACCCAACTCCAAACCCAACAAAAAAACCAATTATCACACTGAGGCACCAAGGCACAAAGCCCACACCAAACCCCAATAATTAAGACGCAGATTTAAAAGGATTTTTTGTTTTTTAGCAAATCCTAACCCCACCTATCAGTGAAGATCTGTGGCTAATAATTGGGGTTGAGGGGGATTCAAATCCTGAAAATCTGAGTTTATCTGCGTCCCATTCCTTGGGAGACCTTGACAAATTTAAAAGTTATTGTAGTATCAAAAAACGGAGAATTCATGTTAAAAGAAAAAATAATATTAATTTTTATTTTTATAATTTTATCTTTCACTTGCCTTAGTCAAGAAATAGATAAAAGCATCTTTCAGCAACTACAGGGGGGTAAGAGAACAGCTCTTCTTTCCCAATTTAAATTAGCAGACACCCTTAAAGAAGAAGAAATACCTCTTGCAGAAGAAGCTGAAACGCTCTCAACAATAGAAAAAATGTTTAACGAAAAATATATGATTACGCCCCGAAGAATGAATCTTGAGCTGCTAAAAGACTCTCTTACAGAACAGGTAAAAGCAGAATCTTTAAAAATCGAATTGAGAGGTCAATATTTAAAAGATAAAAGTTTACAGGATAAATATTTGATGCCGGCAGATACGACATATTTCTATCTAAGCAAAAAATTGTCGAAAGTAAATAAACAGCTTGATTCTCTTTCGGTGACATTAAAACAATTCGGATATGATATGTTCCAAACATCATTAAAGGAAATACCGATTTTTGCACCAGTTGCAGATAACTATATCTTAGGTCCGGGAGATGAACTATACATTGACATCTCCGGAGAATTAAATAACTCATGGCTAATAAATATAAACCGCGAAGGTTCAGTCGTTCTCCCATATATAGGAAGTGTTAAACTCTGGGGAAAAACATACCGGGAAAGCAGAAAAATAATCGGTGAAGAATTTCAAAAAGAGTTCTCCAACATAAAGGTTAATGTAAGTTTAGGCTACTTAAAAAGTGTTAGTGTATTTGTTCTGGGTGAAGTCAATATACCCGGGGTTTACAATATTACAGTACTTTCAAATCCCCTGGCCCCTCTCTTTGAAGCGGATGGGCTAAAAAAATCAGGAAGCCTCCGAAAAATAAAATACATTTCTAATAATGGCGCCACGAAAATTGTTGACTTATACAAACTCTTCACAGAGGGAAAACCTTTACCTTTGCTTCAATTTTCATCTGGCGATATGATACTTGTACCCCCGATCGGAAAAGTAATAGGAATAAATGGCGCTGTAAATAGACCCGGTATATACGAACTGAACAGTATGGAACAACTTTCAGGGTTAATAGAAATGGCAGGTGGATTTCTTCCTACCGCCGGCAAAAAGCGAATTAAGCTTGAAAGAATATCTACGGAAGGCGAAAAAATTATAGAAGATCTGAAATTCGATAAACAAAATGATCTTGAAAGGATTTTAAAGACTACAGAATTGAAAAACGGAGATCTTGTTACTGTAATAGAAATACCTCCATATCTACATAACTATGTTGAAATAAACGGAAATGTGAATAGCGAGGGCACTTACCAGCTAAAAGATGGTATGACCGTACTCGATCTTATCAAAGAAGCCGGGGGCCTCCGAAAAGGAACATATACGGAGCGAGCAGAACTCTTGCGCTTCACCGGTATAGAAACTCCGGAAATAATAGAAGTTAATTTAAAGAAGTTACTGGAAGGTAACCCTGCGGAAAATATTAAACTGCAAGAATGGGATAAATTAAAAGTTTTCACAAAAGATGATGTAGAAGAGAAATTCTATGTGGAAATCTCCGGAGAAGTGGAAAAACCTGGTCAATATATTCTTCATCCTAAAATGACAGTAGGAGACCTCGTATTCGCCGCACGAAAAATGAGTTCTGCCAGAAATGAAGCAGAGATTTTCAGACTCGACCCCGAGAAAGGAATTTTTTTAGAAAAAATAAATCTTGACGATCCCAACGATTTACAAATCAAACTCAAACCTATTGATTATATATCAATAAAAAGAAAACCTTACTATAGTGAATTAGGATATGCTACTCTGGATGGAGAATTCAAATATCCTGGGATATATCCAATAAAAGTTGGAACTACACTCAGGGAAGTAATTGATAGAGGCGGAGGCTTTACAGAAAACGCCTATCTTGAAGGAGCAATATTCACAAAAAAATCAGTTCAAAAACTACAGCAGGAAGCTCTGGATAATTTAATTAAAGAAACGCGTATCCGACTACTCGCCGAACAAAGAGCCATTATGGGAAGCATTTCATCCGAAACCGATAAACTCGCGCAGATGCAGTATATCAAAATTCAGGAACAACAGTTAGAAAGCATAAAAAAGATCCAGGATCCAGGCAGAGTTATAATAAATCTACATGATCCAAACCAATTAAATATACCTCTTGAGAATGGAGACAGAATAGAGGTACCGAGATTAATCAAAACCGTTCAAGTAATAGGAGAAGTTTACAATGCAACGGGAATAGCTTACGAAGAAGGATTATCCTTAAAAGATTATCTGGAAATAGCAGGAGGACCAAAACCAACAGCGAACACAAGGGAAATATATATCAGAAGAGCTTCAGGCAAAGTCGAGAAAGGCGATATCAGAAGTGCCTCAGGTAAAACCGGAGGCTCGGTTAAAATAAAACCGGGAGATACAATTATCGTTCCGGAAAAAGTCAAAATAGAAAGATCCGGTTGGGAAGTTTTAGCATTTACAGTAGACATTTTATACAAAATAGGAATTTCTATTGCCGCTATTGTTGCCATTACAAATTAACTACATTTACTAATACTTGACTAATCAAATAAATCTTTTATTATTCTAGTAAACGAATATGGCTTTCAAAAATAAAATTAAAAGACATTTTATAACCGGACTGGTTGCTATCCTCCCATTAGGATTAACAGTGGGAGTAATCTGGTTTCTTATACAGAAAATAGGCGGTTTCTTTGGCAAATATTTTACTCAGATTTCCTTATTTTCAAATATATCTAAACCGCTGTCCTCATTGCTTGGTTTTATTGCCGTAATAATCGGCATTTATTTAATTGGATTTATCACTTCAAGTTTCATTGGCAGATGGGCTTTAAACACTCTTGATAAAATAATGACAAAACTACCTTTTGTAAAAGGTCTCTATAACGCAACCAGACAGCTGGTAAACGCAATAATGATAGATCATTCCGCATTTAGCAAAGTAGTGATTATAAAATATCCCTGGGAAAATACATATACGCTTGCCTTCTTAACAAGCAAAGATAAATGGAAGATTGGAGGAAAAGAATACTTTAATGTATTCTTACCAACATCACCCAATCCTACTTCCGGATATTACCTCATTTATCCTGCCTCCGAGATTATAGAAACCGAACTTTCAATCCAGGATGGATTTAAAATCATAACGTCCGGAGGAGTCATACTCCCAAACATGAGAAATTACTAGTGTTTAAGTGGTTCAAGAAATCAGCAATTAAAAGCGAAAAGAGCCTTAAAGAATTGATCGCCGAAGTTGAAGACGATGGAGTGATCTCTGAAGATGAGGAAGAACTACTAACCGCGATATTCGCACTTGACAGTACAGTTGCCGAAGATGTAATGGTTCCTCGAACTGATATAGAATGTATCTCTATCGATAAAGACATTGAAGACCTCATCAATCATTATAGAAAAAGAAGACATACAAAAATACCGGTATACGATGGCTCTCTCGATAATATAGTTGGAATTATCTATATGTCCGAGGTTTTAAGACTATGGGGAGAAGACAGCAAAATCCTCGTCGGAGATCTAATGCGACTGCCTTATTTTATACCTTACACAAAAAACGTACTCTCTACACTTAGAGAGTTTCAGAAAAAACATATCTCTATCGCAATCGTTATGGATGAATTCGGAGGAGTCGCGGGGCTTCTCACGACAGAGGACATCATTGAAGAAATAGTCGGAGAACTGCAGGATGAATTGGATAAAGAAAAAACAATTTATAAAAAGTTAGACGATGGATCTGTAATCATACCGGGAACATTCGAACTTGATCAGCTTGAAGAAATACTCCCTTTTGGCTATGAAAGTTCCGATATTAGAACAGTGGGAGGATTGATTTTCGCGAAACTAAATCATATTCCCGAGGAAGGCGAAACAGTAGTTATAGGAAACATAAAATTCACTATACTTAAAGCAACCAGACAAAGAATAAGAAAGGTTAAGGTGAAAGTAGCATGAGTTTCACTCACCTCCATGTTCATAGTCATTACTCAATCTTAGACGGCGGAATAAAAATCCCGGATTTAATATCCCAGGTAAAAAATCTGGGTATGGACTGCGTAGCTCTTACCGATCATGGTAATCTTTTCGGAGCATTCGAATTTTACCAGGAAGCGGTAAAAAAGCAAATACAACCAATCATTGGAATGGAAGGATATTTCTCCATAGAAGGAAGAAAGAATAAATCAGATAATTATCATATAACCCTCTGGGCAAAAAACTCAAAAGGTTATCATAATCTTATGAAATTGTCCTCATTAGCTTATATTGAGGGTTTTTACAGAAAACCCAGACTGGATAAGGAAATCATTTCAAAATACAAGGAAGGAATAATTGTTGGAACTGCTTGCAGAAACGGAATAATTCCCGCTCTTGTTTACAATGACAACTTAGAAGAAGCGGGAAAACAAATAAATTTCTTTAAGAATGAATTTGGTGAAGATTTTTATATAGAGATAATGAGAGTTGGGATCGAAAAGGAAGTTGAAGTAAATGAAAAATTAATAGAACTTTCCAGAAAATTCGATGTATCAATAATCGCGACCAATGATGTTCACTATCTAAAACAAGAAGACGCAAAAAATCATGAAATCTTACTTTTACTTCAGACAAAAAAAACTGTTAGCGAAGAAAATAGTTTAAAATTACCTACAGATAATTTTTACCTGTGCTCACCAGAAGAAATGGAAGAATTATTTAAAGATATACCCGAAGCCATCGAAAACACACAGTATCTTAAGGAAAAATGTATACCTGTTCCCTTCGAAACAGACAAAACACTACTGCCTTCAATAGAAATACCAAAAGGGTTCGAAGGAATAAGCAAATATCTTGAACACCTTGCGAGATCCGGACTCGAGGAAAGATTAAAAAGAGTTACTCCGGGAGAAGAAGAACGCCTGGCTTATGAACTCTCAGTAATTAAAGAATTGGGGTTAGCCGGATATTTTCTGATAATCAAAGATATTGTAGACTTCGCTAAAGAAAAAGGAATACCGGTCGGACCGGGTAGAGGATCCGCTACAAGCAGCCTTGTTCTTTATAGTCTTGGCATAACAAATGTAAATCCCTTGAAGCACGGACTAATTTTTGAACGCTTCTTAAACCCACAAAGAGTCTCTATGGCAGATGTGGATATAGATTTCTCGGATGTAAGAAGAGACGAAGTCATCCAACATATTAAGAAAAAATACGGCGAAAGAAACGTTGCCCAAATTGTAACATTTAGTATTTTAAAAGCCAGATCCGTTATTCGTGATGTTGGCAGAGTGCTCGAAATTCCTTACAGTGACTGTGATGAATTAGCCAAGCAAATAGAAAGAGAACAATCAATAGAAGAAGCAATAAACAGTTCGAGCGAACTTAGAGACAAAATACAAAATAGAGCGGATTTAAAAGAACTCATTGAATTTGCCAAGAGTCTCGAGGGATTAATCAGACAGACTTCCACCCATGCAGCCGGAGTGGTAATCGCCCCCGGCGACATTACCGATTTCGTACCTCTCTTCGTAAGCACTACGGGTGAAGAGAAAGTAATAACCACCCAATTTGCCATGGAAACTTTAGAAAAACTTGGACTTTTGAAAGTAGATATACTGGGGTTAAAGACCCTTACTGTTATACAGGAAACTCTTAAGAACATTAAACATAAACTGGATATTTATAGCTTAGATAAAGACGACAAAAAAACTTTTGAACTCATAAGAAGAGGAGACACAACAGGAGTATTCCAGCTTGAGTCGGATGGTATGAGAAAAATGTTAAGGAAAATCCAACCGACAGATTTTCACGATCTCGTAGCATCAGTCGCTTTATATAGACCTGGACCGCTTCAAAACATTGACCAGGATGAATTCGCCTTAAAAAAACAGGGCAAGATGGATTCTGAATACCCTCACCCAAAATTAAAACCTGTGTTAGAAGAAACCTATGGAATAATGCTCTACCAGGAACAAGTCATGAAAATCGCAAATATACTTGCAGGATTTTCTCTAGGTGAAGCAGATATTTTAAGGAAAGCTATGGGGAAGAAAAAGATGGACGTTATGCAATCAATGGAGGAAAAATTCATCAAAGGGTGCTCCAATAACGGCCTATCGAAAACCCAGGCGGAAGATATATTCGAAAGAATGAGTGCTTTCGCAAAATACGGCTTCAACAAAGCACACTCGGTTTCCTATGCGGAAATAGCCTATCAAACCGCATATCTAAAAGCTCACTACGCGACCGAATTTTACGCTGCTGCTCTTACAAGTAACATAAGTGCAGAAGTGGAAGATATAAGAAAATTTATTAAAGATGCGAGGAAACATGGAATAGAAATAAAACCTCCGGATATAAACATTTCTACTTACGAATTTACTCCGAAAAAGAAAACAATTCGTTATGGTCTGGGAGGCATAAAAAATGTTGGAAAAAATTCGGTCCTGGAAATCGTAAAAGAAAGAAGGAAGCATAAATTTGAAGGTTTCTTTGATTTTGTAGAGAGAGCCGGCGGAAGACTTGTAAACAAAAAAGTCATCGAGAGTCTCATTAAAGCAGGAGCTTTTGATTCTCTCGAAGAAAACAGACATTCTTTACTCTCTTCCCTCCAGAACGCAATCGATTATACAAAGACAAAGGAAAAAAGAAAAATGGAAACCTTGTTTAAAGATAAGGAAAGAGAATTGATTCCGACAACCCCATTCGACGAAGATGAGAAATTAAAGTACGAGCAGGAAGCCTATGGTTTTTTCTTTTCCAGTCATCCTTTAACTCAATATGAAAAGCTTTCTGAAGCGCTATTCATACCATCTACAAAATTAAAAGATTTACCCACTAATAAGTTAATCATCACCGGAGGAACCATAACGAAAGTTGATAAAAAAACATCAAAAAAGAACCATCGATGGGCAAAATTAAGGGTTGAAGACGAAAACGGCTCTTTTGATGTATTGGTATTTCCTAAATTATTCGAAGAATTTGGAAGCAAATTGGATTCTCTCGGATCCATAGTAATAAAAGGGAGAATTAAGGCCGACTCAATGAGTAATCAAGTACAAATAAGTGCGGAAAAAATAATGCCTTTAGATAAAATAGAAAATCATCTTAAGTGCGCTTATCTGATCCTTAATATAGGAGGGTTAGGGGAAGAAGACATAACCGGGGTGAAAAAAGTTTTAGCCGAACATTCAGGAAAAATACCTCTCACAATACTTTGCAGAAATGATTATGAAGAAATACGTCTAAAATCCAGAGATATAAAAATTAAACCGGATGAACAATTGATACAAAAAGTCAACAATATAATTGGCGAGGGAAACATACGCTTCAGTATATAAAGGAGGCAAAATGATTATTTTTCTTTTATCTATGATTTCCGCTTACAATGAACCTATCATAGGAATTGATAACCCATTACCGGTTCTTCTTTATCATGGAGAAGTTCTCATTCATATAAAAGAAGAACCTACTAATAAATTAAGAGCTAAAATCGGAGTTGGAATCTGGAACGGCATTATATTAAGCACAAGCTTCGGCGGGACTAATCTTATCGGATACGGGGATATATCATGGGAAGACAGACCGGCTCTTGATCTTAGAATAAGGTTATTTGGCAATGGAATAATAGAAAGCGTTATAGGGTACAACGATGAACCTATCGAGGAATATGCCGAGAAATATATATTCGCGACTGCAGGAACTAGATTGATGCCGGGATTGATACTCTCGGGGGGCGGGAATTATAACTTCGATGAGGGAAACGGAGCCGATATTTTCGGAAACGCGGCTTTAAATTTAGCCGAAGCTCACACTTTCCACCTCGAATACATAATGGGAGCAAACGATAATGATAAGAGCAGGTTCAATCTTGGATATAAGTTACAATCCGGAAGTCTGGGCATTCAGTTTGATCTCAAAAATATCTTTTCCGAAACCGTAGGACGACAACTCCAGATATTCTATAGGGAAAGTTTTTAAAGAGAAACACTATGAAAGAAGGAAATGCCGCGGTAATAGGACTACAATGGGGAGATGAAGGAAAGGGAAAAGTAATAGATACTCTCAGCGATTCATTTGATGTAGTTTGCAGATACCAGGGTGGAGCAAACGCAGGTCATACAATTTTCCACAAAGGCGAAAAATTATCTCTGCACCTTGTTCCATCAGGTATTTTTCGAGCGGATAAACTCTCAATAATAGGAAATGGAGTCGTAATTGATATAACCCAACTAATAAAAGAAATAGAAGAATTAAGAGCGAAAGGAATAGAAATAAACAACAATCTCAAAATAAGCAAAAGAAGCCATTTAATACTTCCCTCCTACTTCGAAGAAGAAAAAGAAACGAAAGATAAAATCGGTACAACAGGAAGAGCAATAGGACCGGCATACTCCAATAAAATATTAAGGAAAGGGGTCCGAATGGGAGACATTTTCTCTCCCGCTTATTTAGATAAATTTAACTTACCGCCCGAATATCTTAAAACTATAGAAACTTTTAGAAAAAATTACGGGCATATGGTAACTGATACGGTAGAGCTTATCCGTCAACTACTAAAAGAAAAAAAGAGAATAATATTCGAAGGTGCACAGGGTGTACTTTTAGATATCGATTTCGGAACTTACCCCTACGTTACCTCATCCAATCCTACACCCGGAGGAATTTTAACTGGAAGCGGCATTCCCCCAAATTCAATCTCAAATATAATCGGGATTTCAAAGGCATATACTACAAGAGTGGGCAAAGGTCCCTTCCCAAGTCGCATGGAACAAGAAACAGAAGAACTTATTCGTAATTCCGGAAAAGAATTCGGAGCAACCACAGGGAGACCGAGGGACTGCGGCTGGTTGGACCTCGTAGCATTAAAATTTTCCTGCTGGATTTCTGGTATTACCGAAATAGTTCTTACAAAAATTGACGTTTTAGATGGCTTTTCCGAAATCAAAATAGCGACAGCTTACGAAATCGACGGAGAAAAGCAGGAACACTTTCCTTCGGAAATTTGGAAATTAGAAAAAGCCAAGCCAATTTACAAGAGCCTCCCCGGCTGGAATAATACAAAATCTATTAAAAATTATAATGATTTACCCGGAGAAGCAAAAAACTTTATAAAATTTATTGAGGATTCTACGGAAGTGAAAATCGGTTATATATCAACAGGTGTAGAAAGAGGTGATTTAATTCGTGTTTAAACTCTTAAAAAGGGTTATCCCATCTCATAATGAAAGAGTTTTAAACAAACTTCATCCAATCGTCGAAGAAATAAACAGTAAATTCAAAGAATACGAGAAGCTTGAAGAAAATGAGCTGCCTAAAATTACCGAAGAATTTAAAATAAGATTAAAAGAAGGTGAAACACCGGATGATTTAATGGTAGAAAGTTTCGCTCTTGTAAAAAAAACATGCGAACTACTATTGGGAAAAAAATGGAGCGTAACCGATCTGGAATGGGAATGGAATATGGTTCCCTACGACGTGCAATTAGTCGGTGCTATTACTTTACATCAAGGAAATATTGCGGAAATGAAAACAGGTGAAGGAAAAACTCTCGCAGCCACAATGCCCCTATATCTTAACGCCCTTTCCGGAAAAGGTGCTCATCTGGTTACGGTAAACGACTATCTCGCAAAAAGAGATAAAGAATGGATGAGTACCATTTACGAAAGTCTTGGGCTTTCGGTTGGTGTGATAATATCGAATATGAACCCGGAAGAGCGAATAAAAGAATACAACTGCGACATAACTTACGGTACCAATAACGAATTCGGATTCGATTATCTTCGCGACAATATGGCAGTCACTCCCGAACATAGAGTTCAGAGAGGACATAACTTCGCTATAGTGGATGAAGTGGATTCCGTACTCGTAGACGAAGCGCGAACACCTCTAATCATATCGGGCCCCGTTCAGCATTCAGTAACAAAACAATACGGTGAACTCAAACCTGCCATAGCCAACCTGGTACACAGACAAACTCTGCTAGTAAACAGTACTGTAGCAGAGGCAAAAAATTTACTTGATGAGAAAAAAAGAGAAGAAGCAGGAGAAAAACTACTCATCGCCAAAAGAGGAAACCCGAAAAACAAACAACTACTGAAGTTACTACAAAGCGGGGAAGTCGAATACCTTTTACAGGAAACAGAGTCACGCTTTATGAAGGATAAAAAATTGCACGAAATAGATGAGAAACTATATTTTGCAATGGACGAAAAGGAAAATTCGACAAATATTTCTGAAATGGGACAGGAATTAATTATAAAGAAAGAATCAAAAAATTTCTTTCAACTTCCCGATCTGTCAATTGCTCTTCAAGAAATTGAAAAAAATACGTCTTTATCAGATAGGGAAAAGATAGTTCAAAAAGAAGCAATTGAAAGAAATTACGCGGAAAAATCAGAAAGAATACACGCGGCAAATCAACTGATAAAAGCTTATACGCTTTTCGAAAAAGACGTTGAATATATAGTAAAACAGGGCAGGGTTGTAATAGTAGATGAATTCACAGGACGTCTAATGCCCGGAAGAAGATATTCGGATGGGCTTCATCAAGCGTTAGAAGCAAAAGAAAACGTTGAGGTCGAAAGAGAAACCCAAACTTTTGCGACCATCACCCTTCAAAATTACTTCAAAATGTATGATAAACTTGCCGGAATGACAGGAACGGCTGCCACAGAAGCAGAAGAATTCACGCAAATATATGATTTAGATGTCATTCAGATACCAACAAATAAACCGGTCAGAAGAATTGACCATGACGATTTAATATACAGGACAAAAAGAGAAAAATATAACGCGATAGTTAAAAGAATTAAAGAATTACACAACAAGGGTCTACCTATTCTTGTTGGTACAGTCTCAGTAGATGTGTCCGAATTGATATCAAGAATGCTGCAAAGGGAAGGGATTCCTCACCAGGTTCTAAATGCAAAATACCATGAAAAGGAATCAAAAATAATATCCCACGCGGGAGAAAAAGGGCAGGTCACAATTGCAACCAACATGGCAGGTAGAGGAACAGATATAAAACCGGCAAGAGAAATAATCCGGTGCAAAGAATGTTGTATTATCACAGAAAAAGACCAAGAGGTTGACGAAAATGTAGACGTCGTCAAATGCAGGGAAGACGTACCCTGTGGTTTTCATGTTATCGGTACGGCAAGACACGAAGCAAGAAGAATCGACAATCAGCTCAGGGGTAGATCCGGTCGTCAGGGAGATCCGGGGGCGTCCCGATTTTATATTTCACTTGAAGATGATTTAATGAGGGTATTTGCCACAGAACGGATAGCCAGCGCAATGGACAGAATGGGTGTTGAAGATGGAGATTCAGTCAAACATCCTTTAATTTCAAGAGCAATAGAAAACGCCCAGAGACGAGTTGAGAGAATGAATTTTGACATCCGAAAAAGACTTTTAGAATATGACGATGTAATGAATAAACAAAGAGAAGTTATTTATGATATCAGAAATGACATTTTAGACGGAGAAAATTTAAAAGATAGAGTGATGGAATGGACGGATGACACGCTTAATGCAATCTTTGATTCCTATTTAATAAGCAGGTACCCCGAAGAATGGGATTGGCAGGCTCTTCGTGCCGATTTAATAGAACTCTTCCTGATAGATTTTGACAAAGAAAAAAGCAAAATAGAAGAAATCAAAAGAAACGAATTAGAGGAAAATTTACGTAAGCTTGTAAAATTAAAATACGAGTCAAAAGAAGAAATTGTCGGCCATGATCTTATGAGACACTTTGAGAGAATGGTAATATTAAAGGTAATAGATGACGAATGGAGAAATCACTTATACGAGTTAGACGCACTCCGAGAAGGTATCAACTTAAGAAGTTTCGCGCAAAAAGATCCACTGGTAGAGTATAAAAGAGAATCTTTCGGTATGTTTGAAGAACTTCTTTATAATATTGGAAAGAATACTGTTCGATTGCTGTATCGATTCGCGCCAGAAGCCGTACAGGCACCCGAGGAAGTCCAGGGAGAAGAAGTAAAGGAACAGTTCAAAGGTATTGAACAAGAAGCAAAACAGACTGGTGGAAAAAAAATAATAACGCCCAAAGAAGTGATACCGGCAGTGGGAAACCCTACACTGGATCAAAGATTTAAAGAGGAGGTCTCTAAATTGGAGAAAGAGGGAAAAAGAATAAAAGATATTGGAAGGAACGAAAAATGTCCATGCGGAAGTGGAAAGAAATTTAAAAAATGTCATGGGAAGTGGTTAAAATGATAGATAAACAAAAAATATGGAAGGAAATTAGATCGTGGTTGATCGCGATAGGTATAATCCTTTTTTTACGTGGTTTCGTAGTTCAAACATTTCATGTGCCAACCGGATCGATGAAAGACACAATCCGCGTAGGTGATTTTCTAATAGTAAACAGACTTAAATACGGTATAAAACTACCTTTCACGGATAAATATTTATTCAGAGTAAAAAAACCCAAAAGAGGTGATATTATAGTATTTCGTTATCCTCTTGGTGGTAAAGGATTATTCAAAGACACGAATTTTGTAAAAAGATGCGTCGCCGTGGATGGCGATACAGTTTACATAGAACATAAAATTCTCTTCATAAATGGCAAAGACATAAACGCGAATTACACTTCACACAGAGATCCAAAAGAATATCCTCCTCTCAATATAGGAAAAGAGCAATTTCAGAATTTATGGGAGAACAGAAAGTTACAGAAATATCCTCATGTCAGAGATAATTTCGGACCAATAGTTGTTCCCGAAGGTCATGTTTTTGCGATGGGCGATAACAGAGATGAATCCGATGATTCAAGATTCTGGGGAGCGGTACCACTCGACAACATATCCGGAACACCTCTGTTAATTTACTGGTCATGGCAACCCAAAATTTCTGTAACCGCATTTTTCAGAAAAGTTCGCTGGAGACGAATAGGCAAACTTCTTACGCAAAATCCATCTACTTGAAATTAATCTGGAAAATTAAATATTAAAAATTAAAAAGTAAAGTCCATACCACACCCCAGATAGTAACCACAAGATTTCACCCTGGTACAGTCGTTCCTCCCTACAGGGCAGGCAGATCAACACAAGATTACCCAACCTCCCCCAATATTTTTTATTTTTAAACAATAAAATAAATATTTTAAATCTGCCCACCCCACTTGCCCCGTAGGGAAGTTTACCCTGTGAAATGCGAAGCGATATTTAACAGGGAATGACCGGGGTGCCTTAGTGGCTGATCTTTTCACTTTTCTGCAAAAAAAACAAAAAGTTGACTGGCAGTACTACAAAGCCCCCACAACTTCCCCTAATTTTCTAACATTTAGATTATGTAATTATTGTATTTTTTTTACCAATTAACTGATTCGAAGAATCTAAAGGGCAGCCATTCTTTACGATTTTTCGAACACCAATTACCACCTACGCTCCACCGCCCACCCAACCCATGCTCGTCCGCCTCGCCCGATGGCGCTCGGCGACCTCGCTTAGAACGCAATCGCCCTT
>Ga0307430_1000395_pt1 | contig 38779 bp, 35 predicted proteins | sample SalMarWE160130MG_FD_202159 | JGI IMG/M metagenome (GOLD analysis project Ga0307430, IMG submission 202159) | Salt marsh sediment microbial communities from the Plum Island Ecosystem LTER, Massachusetts, United States - WE1603-130 | ecosystem: Environmental > Aquatic > Marine > Intertidal zone >...
ATGATCACGCGCGTCTCGGGCTGCATCAGGCGCACGCGCTCGAGCAGCTCGAGCCCGCTCATCTTCGGCAGCACCATGTCGGCCAGCACCACGCCGAACGGCCGGTCCGAGACCAGCTCGAGCGCCTCCTCGGCCGTGCCGGCGGTGACGACCTCGTAATCGGCCGGCTCGGCCAGGAAGCACTGGGCGAGCAGGTAGGCGAGCGACTTCTCGTCCTCGACGATCAGGATGCGCCGGACATGTCGAGACGCCATCGGGTGCTCCGTGCGAGGTTGTCCCGGCTTGATCAAAGCAAGAGGCATACCAATCTCCAGGGCGTCGGGGGCGGCGCTCGACCGCGCTGGCTCGCTGTATCGTGCTGTCGTTCAAGGTGTTGGAGTCGGCCCGCCGCTCGCGAGCCCGCCCGTCTGATCCGACCCGCCGACCTCACTTGCGGCTGGGCCGCACCCCCTCGAGGTTGGCGGGCAGCTCGCCGGCCTGCGTCGGGTAGCAATGCCACTCCTCGAGGTGGTAGTCGGTGATCGGCAGGAACTCGACAATCAGGCGCGAGCGCTTGAGCAGCTTGTCGACGGCCGGCGCGTCCTCGCTCTTGAGCCGCTGGATCACGTCGGGGTGCGCGCAGACCTTGTACTCGCCCTCGGCGCGCATCGACGCGAGCTTGCGCAACGCGCGCTGGATCTCGATCGAGACGGTCTCAAGGAGCTTCACCCGCCCGGTGCCGCGGCAGTACGGGCACTGGCCGAAGTGCTCCTCGCCAAGGCTCTCCTTGTCGCGCTCGCGCGTCATCTCGACCAGACCGAGCTTGGAGATCGGCAGCACGGTCGTGCGCGCCTTGTCGCTCTTGAGCGCGGCCTGCAGCGTGGCGTACACGCGGCGCTGGTTGGCGCGCGAGCGCATGTCGATGAAGTCGACGACGATCAGGCCGCCCATATTGCGCAGCTTGAGCTGGCGCGCGACCTCGTCGGCCGCCTCGAGGTTGGTCGTGAGAATCGTCTGCTCGGGGTCGCCGCGCGCGCCGTGGCCCGGGCGTTGGCCGACGTGGCGGCCGGTGTTGACGTCGACGGTGGCCATCGCCTCGGTGCGGTCGATCACGATGGAGCCGCCGCACTTGAGCCAGACGCGGCGGCGGGCCGCCTTCTCGATCTGCTTGTCGAGCCCGTACGCCTCGAAGATCGGCGTGCGCGCCGTGTGCAAGACGACCTTCATGCCGTTGCGGTCCGAGGCCGGGCCCCGGCGGGTGTCCGAGGCGGCCACGAAGCTCTTGATGTCGCGGTACTCGCGGCGCGAGTCGACGACGATCCGCTCGACGCCCTCGGCGAGCGCGTCGCGCACCACCCGGGTGAGCAGTTCGGCTTCGTTATGGATCACGCACGGTTTCTCGGCCGCCCGGTAGCGCTGCTCGATCTCGTGCCACAGCGCGACCAGCATCTTGAGGTCGCGCGTGCACTCGCGCTTGGTGCGCTCCTGGGCGTAGGTCCGCATGATAAGGCCCATGCCCCTGGGCAGCGGCAACGTGTGGGCGATCTCGCGGAGCCGGTCGCGTTCCTTCTGGTCGGTGACGCGCCGCGAGATGCCCAGGCGCGCGGTGGTGGGCAGCAGCACGAGGTAGCGGCCCGGCAGGCTGATGGTGGTCGACAGCCGGGGCCCTTTGGTGCCCATCGACTCCTTGACCACCTGGATAAGAAGGTCCTCGCCCTCGGTGAGCACCTCCTCGATCAGGCGGTGGCGCGCGCGCCCGCGGGCTGGGCGGCGGTGCCCCTTGAGCTCTTCGAGCTCGTCGCCGGCAAGCTCCTCGAACGCGGCGGCCTCGCCCGTGATGTCCGAGATGTGCAGGAATCCGTTCTTGCGCAGGCCGATGTTGACGAACGCGGCCTGGATGCCCGTCATGAGCTTGACGACCTTGGCCCGGTACAGGTTGCCGGTGATGCGCTTGTTGCCGCTGCGCTCGAAGTAGTACTCCTCGAGCATGCCGTTGACGACAACGGCCACCCGCTTCTCGGTCGGCTCGACGTTAATGATGATCTCTTTCGCCATGTCGGATCGCATTGAACCTCATCAGAATCTACCGCACACGCACGCGGCCTTGCCTGTGACAACCGGATGATACGGCCTGGGGGCGCCCGGTGGCAATGGCCTTGGGTGTGGGGCGGGCGTGTGCCGCCCGCGCCTTGCCCGGGACGATCCGAGCCCCATCCCGCGTGCGGGATGGGGCTCGGCGTCGGTGCGCTCTGGCCGCCCGTGTTCGCTGATGCGCTGGCGAAGGAGCGGCCGTTTACTGCGGCGGGGCCATCGCTGCTGGGTCGCCTTTCGGCCCGCGACTGGCGATCGCCGTCGCGCCGCCCTCGCTGGTGTAGGTGCTCGCGCCCTCGTCGCTCGAGTCGACCACCAGGGTCGGCGTGATGAAGATGAGCAGGTCCTTCTTGACCGTGTCGGTGCTCCGGTGCTTGAACAGGTTGCCGACGATCGGGATGGCGCTCAGCAGCGGCACGCGCGTGATGCTGACCGTCTCGTCGGTGCTGGTCAGACCGCCGATCACGAGCGTCTCGGAGCTCTTGACGATCACGCGCGTGCTGGCCATGCGCGTGTCGATGATCGGGATGGTCAGCTCCGAGCCGCCGATGACGAAGTGCTGGTTGCCGAACTGGGTCGACAGCTCGGGCTTGACGTCGAGCGTGATGTAGTTGTCCTCGTTGACCTGCGGCGTGATGCTCAGCTTGATGCCGACCTCTTTGTCCTCGAAGTCGCTGATCTCGTACGAGCCCGTCTCCTCGTTGTAAGTGTAGTTGGGCACCGGGATCTTGCGCGTCACTTCGATGATGGCCGTCTGGTTATCGACGGTGGCCACCTTCGGAGCCGAGATCAGCTCCGTGTTGTCCTCGCGCAGCAGCGCGCTGAACACCATGCTGAAGTCGTCGGCCGATAGGATAAGCGTCTTGGTCGTAGCCTTGATGACTTCTTCGAGCGGGATCTGCAGCTCCGGGTCGCCCATGATGGCGTTGCCGGTGACGCTGCGAGTCTCGAGGCCCTCGGTCGGCTCGAGGCGCTGGCTCCAGGCCTCGTTTTGGTAAATCAGGCCGCGGTCCGTGCGCGTCTTGGAGTGCTGGTAGTTGCGCATGATGTTGGTCGCGCCGATCTCGTAGTTCTCCAGCGAGGCCCAGCGGAAGCCCAGATCGCTCCCGTCCGTCGAGGTCTTCTCGAGCAGCTTCACCTCGATGAGCACCTGGGCGATGCGTTGATCGAGCCTGGCGATCACGGTCTCGATCTCGGCCAGCTTCGACGGCACGTCCGAGATGATGAGCTGGTTGCTCGCCTCATCGCATTGGACGATGCCGCGCTCGCTCTTGAGCGGCGCGATCACCTCCTTGGCGGTCGCGGCGTTCGCGTAGCTCAGGGTGTAGACCTCGGTCTTGAGCGGCTCGAGGGCGATTTCCTCTTCGGTGAGCACGGTGTAGATGCCGTCCTCGTCGGTCGTGAGCACGTAGTTGTGCGTCTCGAGCGCTTTGCGCAGCGCGATCTCCCACGGGACGTTCTTGAGCGTGATGTTCATCGGCCCGTCGACTTTGGGCGAGAGCACGATGTTGATCTCGAGCCGCTCGGCGAACCAGTTGCAGAAGTCGCGCACGTTGGCGCCCTGCAGGGCGAAACTCACGAGGCCTTCCTCGAGGCCGATCGCCTCCATCTCCTCGTCGAACGCCTCGCCGAGGAGGTCCTCTTCCAACCCGAGCTCGTCGTCCGTCGGCGAGGTCGAGCTTTCGTCCGTGACGGCTCCCTCGAGCTCGTCGGCCGTCCCGCCGGCGGGCTGGGCCGTCTCGAGCAGCCCCTCGTCCGGGGCTTCGATCGCGGTGGCCGTCGCCGTCGCCAGCGCACCTATGGCGAGACCGACAAGCCAGCACAGCGGCCAGCGGTAGGCTCGGGGCCTGGTCAGGCAGCGCATCAGTGAACCCTCCTTGCGTCTGTTGGGTCGTGCTTACTCGTGCGTGATTTCTTCGACGTGCTTGACACGCCCGGCCTGCTCGCCGGAGGTGTGCAGCGTTAGCTTGAAATAGGCCTGGCTTGGCTTGTGGTAGACGATCAGCGTGCGGCTCGAGAACCGGACGAGCCGCACGGGCTCATCGAGAAACGGCAGGTTGTCGCCCGCCTTGACCAGGTCGGCGGACGCCTCGGGAGACGGCTTGAGCAGCGCGGCCCGGCCGATCGTGCCGTTGAAGCAGATCGCCGCCAGCCGGTCGCGCACGGAGGCGTGCGGGTCGATGCCGCGCAGCCCGGGGGGCGTGAACGGGTTGCGCCGCTCGGGCTTGAAGGTGTCGATCGAGGCGCTTTCCCATGGCTCGTCGCGGCCGTCCTTGAAGCCGATCAGGCGCACCTCGAGCTGGGCTTTGACGAGCCCGGACGGACTCTGCGGATCGTGGACGCACACGTCGAGCGAGCTGATGCGCATGCCCGGGTTGGTCGTCTCGAGCACCTGGATGAAGCCCACGAGCTCGTAGAAGTCGATGGCCAGGATGGTGAACACGTTCGACAGCTCGTGGTACTGCCCGTCGTTGAGCGCCTCGATCTGTTCGAGGTCATTCTGGAAGCGGAAGCCGAACTCGTGCGTGCGCATCAGCTCCTCGAAGCATCCGGTGAGCCGGCCGGCGAACAGCCCGTGCCGGAGCCCGGCCTCGAGCTCGGCGGCGCGTGTCTCGATCGCCAGGGCGCAGTGCACGGTGTCGAGGTTGTTCTTGACCACGCGCTGCTGCTCGCCGACCTCGGCCCGCCACTTGCTCACGTTCTCCTCGTGGCTCCTGGCACGGCCGAGGTTCGGCTTGATCATCCCCATGTAGGAGCCGACCGCGACGATGAGGCCCACGAGCACCAGCAGCGCCATCGTCTGCGTCTGTTCTTTCGTGTAGTTCATCGGGGCGGCGCCTCGCCGGTGCTATCAACTAGTGCGTCCGTGAACGGCCGGAACAGACAGGAGATGCCGAACTTGGTCTGCCCGTCCGGCAGCAGCTCTGTCTCCGGAATGACCGCGTCGAACACCTCGCTGAACGTGGCCGACTCTTTCAACCCGTTGGCGAAGCGCATCTCGAGGCTCGCCGTCCCGTCATACGTGCCGCTGATGACCAGCTTGAGCGGGTGCCCTGTGCGGCTGTGCCGCTCGACGGCGAGCGACGTGATGCGCACCTGGTCCGGGCAGCGCAGGCTCACCACGCGCAGCACCTCGGACCACGCGATCTTGCCGTCGAGCCGGGACGCGAGCACCTCGTAACGCGCGGCCACCTCGGCGAACCCCGCTGTGATCTGCTCGGCCTCGGCCGCCTGCTCCTTGGCCCCAGCCAGCTTGCTTTGGACCTGCTTGCTCTCGCGCTCGCGAGCGCCGACCCGCGTGCTCGAGACGAACACGAAGAGGCCCATCAGCAGCGTGAGCCCCACGAGGCTGAGCGGGAACACCTTTGGCACGGGCGCGAGCGCGGGCGGCTTCTTCTGGCTCGTGTGAGCCCGCGCACGTAACTGGGTCGGCAACAGGTTGATCTCGATCATGCGGCCTCCCGGCTCCTAGCCGGCCTTCCGGCTCCTAGCCGGCCTTCCGGCTCCTAGCCGGCCTCCACTGAACGCGCCGCCAGCCCGACGGCCACGTCGAGCGTCGGCGCGATCGATTGCAGTGTTTCGTCGTCGGCAAACGGGCCGAGCTCGACGCCATCGAGCGGGTTCCACTCGTGAACGGGCACGCCGAGCGTCCGGCTCAGGAACTCGCGCAGGGGCGCCAGCATCGAAGTGCCGCCGCTCACGTAGAGATCGGCGACCGTGCGGCTGGCAAGCCCCTCGAAATAGTCGAACGAGGTGCGCACCTGGCGCCCGATGCTTTGGAAGACCATGTCGAGGTGCGAGCCGATGATCGGGTCGCCGAAGACCTTGAGGCGCTCGGCCTCCTCGAGCTCGATGCCGAGGCCACGGGCGATCGCCAGGCTCAGCCCCTCGCCGCCGATCCCGATGCAGCGCGTGAACGCCGGGATGCCGCCGCTCAGGATGCTCACCGTGGTCTGTTTGGCCCCGATATTGAGCAGCGCCGTCGGTTTGTCCGGCTCGGGCGTGTGCCCCAGCAGAAAGGCGTTGATCGTGGCGACCGGGTCCACGTCGATGCAGTTAGGGGTGAGCGCCGCGGCCTTCAGGATGTTGAGCACCCGCTCGCAGGCGCTCTTGCGGGCCGCCACCAACATGACGTCCATCTTGCCGTCGCCGTTGCTCGGCGGCCGCAGGATTGTGCAGTCGAGCTCGACCTCCTTGACATCGAACGGGATGTGCTGACCCGCCTCGTAGCGGATCGACGAGCGCAGGTCTTCGAGCGCCATCTCGGGCATCCGGATGTAGCGCACCACCACGGTGTTGCCCGAGACCGAGGCGCGCACGCCCCGTTCGTCGCCGTGCAGCTTGCTGACCGTCTTGCGCACAGTCTCTCCGAGCGCCTTGTCCGAGAGCGCGGTGGCCACCGCCGTGGTGGACTCCACGTTGTAGCCCTTGAGCCGGAGCTTGCGCCGGGCACCTTCCACCTCAAGGGCAACCGCCTTGACGGCACGGTTGCCGATATCGACACCGATCGCCGTGCGTCGTTTCTTCTTGAACATCGTGTTGAGCATCGTGTTGAGCATCGAGCCTCTGTTCGGAACAACTGGACCGGCGTGGGGAAAAAACCATCACCCCCGGCCGCGCTGTTCGCTCAGTTCGGTAATGATCCTGGGCCGTGTTCAGGGGCGGAACTCGACTGGGCATGAAGAGCATGCACCGCCGTGTCGCCGCCCGTCAGGACTAGCAGAACAGGGGGTGGCGAGCGCAAGAAACATGCCAGGGGCTCAAGACCGAGAAAGGGCAGGCCGGCATCGCCGGCCGCGGCCCGGCCAGAAAAGCGGCGGGCGCACGGCGGGCCTAGTCGACCCGTGGGCGGACCGAGGTGCTGACGCGCACCTGCATGGCCGACTCGAACGGCTGCACGGTCTCCTGGAGCACCAGCTCGATCTCAACGTGGTCGAGCTGCTTGGTCACGTTCATCTCGTGGACGACCGGTCGGCTGCTCAGGGCGACCTCGTCATTGTCGACGCCGGTGTCGGGGTCGTAGATGATGCGGCCCTCGTAGTCGACGTAGATTGAGCACTCGGTGTCGTCGCTCGTGTCGAACGTTGGCGGGTCGTTGCGATCGACCATATAGGAGATGTAGGGCCACTCGCTCTCGTAGACCTGGAGCGTGTCGAAGCGCGCCTCGCGCAGGCCGTACTGGCCGCTCGGGCCGCGCACGATGCGCTCGAGGATCATGTTGCCCAACCGCTCGAGCCGGGCGTCGGTGGTGCCCTCGGCGAAGATTCGTGTGCTCATCATCTGGATCGTGAACACGGCCGCGACGACGAACACACCGAGCAGCGAGGCCACCATGACCTCGACGAGCGTGAATCCCGCCTTCGACTTCATCGGTTCTGATCTCCTTCGACCCACCTCGAGATGCGCGCGCGAGGCGGGAGTCCCGGCGCGTTGTCGATCAACGCGTCCGTCGTTCTACCGCGGGGCCATGAGCGTCCGGAGCTCCTCGGACACCGTGACCTCCTGCCCCATATGCCGCTCGACCCACTGAATCTCGACGCGGACCTCGAGCATGTCGTCGCCGTCCTCATCGGTGATCGTCGTGGTGCGCGTGCCGCTCAGCACCGCGCTGCCGCCCCGGACCGAGTCGATCGGCACGTCCAGCTCGACGGTGACCGACTCCATGTTGTTGACCGCGTCGTAACCGAGCCCTTTGAGGTACTCGATCCGCGCGCGCAGCTCGTTGGTCACCTGGGCGCGGTGCTTGGCCACTTGCGTCACGTAGCGGCCCATGATGAAGGAGGTGAGCAGCCCCAGCAACAGGAACGCGATGATCAGCGACGAGACCATCACCTCAGTCAGGGTGAAGCCCCCTGTGGTTCGTGTGTGCATTGTCCGGCACATGGGCTGCCTCCGTCAACGTGGGCAGTCTGGTCCGCGCGGGCCGCTCCGAGACCGCCAGCCATGGTGCGGTGCACGTGCGGGCCGCCGGGCCGCTTGCCTCTGTTAGTTTAGTCAGGTGCGTGCTCGACGGGCTCGACCGTGCAGCGGATGCCGTCGATGCCCTGCGCGTTGTAGGTCAGCGCGTAATCGTTGTAGTCCTCGACGGAGCTGGAGGGGCACTCGAACGCGCCGATCTTTCGGATGTAGCCGTTGCTCATCAGCGTGGTGCGCAGCGTCGTGCCGTCGCCCCCGCCGAGGAACCCGCTGCTGGTATCCATGTCGTAGGTGAGCGCCGCGCCAAGGATCACGCGCTGGTTCTCCAGGCACGTGTTGCGCTGCATGGTCTCGCGCGCCTTGCCGTAGTTCGGGATCGCGATCGCGGCCAGCAGGCCAATGATCGCCACGGCGATCATGATCTCGACGAGTGTGAATCCTCGCTGTCCGTCCATCGGTTTCCCCGTTGTCAGCGGCCTCGGCGATGCGCCCCGCCGCCATTCGCCGGCTCAGCGCCTGGGCTGGGCCGGAAATGACAGAGCCGAGAGGGCGGCGCCGGCCGCCCCCTCGATCTGTCCATGTCTTGGGGCCATGTTCCCAACGGCCCGTGTCAGCCATCCGCTACGGCAGCACGTGACCGGCCACGCTGCAGACCGGATCGGTCGACATGTCGCCGATCGTGTACGTGCCGCTCGCCGGGCACTCCAGGCTGGCGAAGCCGCCCTTGATGTAGTCATCGAGGTCGGCAGCCACGGGCGTATCGGTCGACGTCTTCTTCTCTTCAATGGCCCACTGCTGCTTCGCCGAGTCCATCTGGCGAAGGTTCTCGATGCAGGCGTTCGTCTGCGAAGTCTCGCGGGCCTTGATGAAGTTCGGGATCGCAATCGCGGCCAGCAGTCCGATGATGGCGACCACGATCATGATCTCAACAAGCGTGAAACCCTTCTTCATTGTTCCGTCTTCCTCCGAGGTGGTTGGTTGTCCTTCCTCTGACGCCGACCCGAATGAGCAACCGGTGTGCCAACGGCGGGTCGAGCCGCAGCGCTGCCGGTGCAACGGCTTGCGCTGCGCTGGCTTGCAGAAACTACTTTGTCCTCCATGAGGGCGCGCCAGCCCCAAGACCTTCTTCGCGCTAAGAAGTGGTCGGCAACGCTTTCTCAAAGCTGAGAAGCTCCCGGCGGACCGGCGCGCAGGCCGGCGCAAGTCCCGGCGTGTTTTCATCACTCACCCTGATCGGAGGTGCTATGGTCGCGTACCGAGGTGTCCGACCCATGCCGCAAGGGGGGGAAGGAAATGAGGAGGGTGGCGTTTCTGCTCGCGCTTCTGACCATCGTCGTTGCCGGGCCCGCGACGGCGGTCGAACTGATCGAGGCTGTCAAGCCGGCCCAGGTGCAGCCCGCCGGCGGCGTCCAGGTCGAGATCGCCCAGTTCGGCCCGATCCGCGTCGCCTACGTCGAGCACACGGGGCCGTACGATACGATCGGCAAGGCGATCGCCTTGTTCACGAAGCAACTCAACAAGCAAAAGATCAAACCCGCCGGACCGCTGATGGGCATCTACTACGACGACCCGGCGACGACGCCGGCGAACGCGTTGCGCTGGGACATCGCCATCCAGGTGGCCGAGGACGCCGCGGTCGCTGCCCCGCTCAAGACGAGGGTAATCGAGCCGTGCCTGGTGGCGCGCACGGCGTTCCAGGGAACGCCCGCCCAGCTCGGCCCCGTCTACGCCCAGCTCATCGAAGCGGCAGCCGAGCGCCCGGTTGCGCCTTGCGCTCGCCGGCGCTCGATGCTATATGAGCGTCCCGCTTCAAGGGCGGGGGTAATAGGCACACGGCTGTGCGGGGCCTCATGCGGATCGACATTCTGACCCTGTTTCCGGAAATGTTTGCCGGGCCGCTGAGCGAGAGCATCATCAAGCGGGCCCGCGAGCGGGGGCTTGTCGACATCCGGATCCACAACATCCGGGATCACACGCACGACAAGCACCGCACGGCCGACGATCGCCCGTTCGGCGGCGGCCCCGGCATGGTGCTCAAGCCCGAGCCGGTCTTCGAGTGCGTCGAGTCGGAGCTGCCCGAGGGAACCCACCTCGTATACATGACGCCGCAGGGCCGGCCGCTGACGCAGGCCACGATCGAGGCGCTCGCCGGGCGCGACGCGTTCGCCGTGCTCTGCGGCCACTACGAGGGGGTCGATGAGCGGGTGCGCGAGGCGCTCGTGGATGACGAGATTAGCATCGGCGACTACGTGCTCACCGGCGGCGAGCTGCCGGCGATGGTCCTGGTCGACGCCGTGGTCAGGCTGCTGCCGGGCGCGCTGGGCGACGACGAGTCGGCCCAGCAGGAATCGTTCGCCGACGGCCGCCTCGACTGCCCGCACTACACCCGGCCCGAATCGTTTCGCGGGATGCGGGCGCCCGAGGTCCTGCTGAGCGGCAATCACGGCGAGATCGCCCGCTGGCGGCGCGAGCAGGCCGAAAAGCGCACTCAGGAACGGCGTCCGGACTTGACGAATCGCCAGAAATAGGTACAGTAGCGGCCTTCACGCCACCAAGTGGTGGAGCAACACAGATGGCCAAGCAACGAAAGACACACGCAGTGGAAGCAATCAAGGCAATCGAGGCCGAGCAGCTCCGCACCAACCTGCCGGGGTTCCGCATCGGCGATACGATCAAGATCTGGACCAAGATCGTCGAGGGCGAGCGCGAGCGCAGCCAGCCGTTCACCGGCACCGTCATCGCCCGCAAAGGCCGGGGCACCTCCGAGTCGATCACCCTGCGCCGCGTCGTCTACGGCGAGGGTGTCGAGCGCGTCATCCCGCTCCATTCGCCGCGGCTCGACAAGATCGAGGTGCTGCGCGAGGGCCGGGTCCGCCGCGCCAAGCTCTACTACCTGCGCCGCAAGGTCGGCAAGGCCGCCCGCGTCAAGGCCAAGCGCCGCAGCTAGGCGAGTGGGTCGCGTCGGCCCAGAGCCCCGTGGGGCTTCAGGGCCTGTTGAAAAACCCCAGGCAGCGCCGGCACGGTGCTTGCCCCAAAGGGGCTTCATACAACAGCCCAGGGTTCCCGCGCCTCCAAAGAGGCGCACAAACACCCTGGGTCGCGGACCACAAAAACGAGAGCTAGCCTGGAAGGCTTCCATAGAACGCCTTTTTTCAACAGGCCCTTACGGCGCAGGCTATGCCCTTCCGGGTTTCACGCGACTGCCGTTGCGCTTTCGGCCTGGGTGCACAATCATTCGAGCCATGTTCGTTCTTCAGCGCCCTGCTTCCGTCGCGGCGTCGACTCACGAGGCCTCTCCGCCAGGTGCGCACACGGGACTACGACCGCATTCGTCCTGCACATCTGTCTGCCGCCTTGCTCTTCGCCGCGAGATGGGTTATGCCACCGGCTTCAGCCGGTGGTTTCTTGGCTGTGCCCACAGCAGGAGCGCGCTTCAGCGTGCTTCTCGACAGACGGCTTCAGCCTTCCTGGGACACCGCGCCTGAAGGCGGATGTCGAGAAGCCGGCTCACGAGAGGCTTGCCGCAACGCCAACCACCGGCTGAAGCCGGTGGCAAGACCTACTCGGGAACACGACGTATCCTAGACCGGCTTGTGCGATTCTTCCTTGCCCACGACGGAGCATGGTCGCATACTGCGGCCATGGACGGCGCGGGGATTCCGGACTGCGAGGTTGAGCGGATCGAGGCGATGCTTGCCTATGAGCGCGAGGCGTGGGCGAGCGGCCGGACGCGCGTCGCCGGCATCGACGAGGCGGGCCGCGGGCCGCTCGCGGGTCCCGTGGTGGCTGCGGCCGTCATCCTGCCGACGGACCGCCTCATCGCCGGCCTCGACGACTCGAAGAAGCTCAGCGCCGCCAAGCGCGACGAGCTCTTCGCGCTGCTCGAGCCCGACCCGGACGTGCGAATCGGCGTCGGTGTCGCGTCGGTCGACGAGATCGAGCAGCTCAACATCCTCGGCGCGACGCGGCGGGCGATGACGGCTGCGGTCGAGGCGTTGCCCGTGCGGCCCGACTTCCTGCTCGTCGACGGGATGTTCATCAAGGGGATGCGGATCCCGCACCGCAAGATCATCCGGGGCGACCGCCTCAGCGCGACGATCGCCGCCGCGTCGATCATCGCCAAGGTCACGCGCGACCGGATCATGGCCGAGCTCGACGCCGAGTACGCTGCCTACGGCTTCGCGCGCCACAAGGGCTACGGCACGAAACACCACGTCGCCATGCTCCGCAGGCACGGGCCGTGTCCGGCGCATCGCAAACGGTTCGCGCCCGTTCGGGCGCTGCTCGAGGAAAGAGAGCCGCTGTGGACGACAAGCTAGAGACGATGTTCGCGATGCAGAAGGAGCTCAACCGCCGCATCGGCCAGGACACCGACACGATGACCGACGACGAGCGCGCGACCTGGATCCTCAACTACGCACGCGCGCTCGGTCAGGAGCTCGCCGAACTCGTCGACAGCGTGCCGTGGAAGTGGTGGGCCGGCTACCAACGTTTCGACAAGCAGAACGCCAAGGTCGAGATCGTCGACATCTTCCACTTCCTCATCTCGATCGCGCAGACCGTGGGCCTGACGGCCGACGACGTTTTTTCCGCGTACATGAAGAAGAACCAGGTCAACTTCGCCCGCCAGGACTCCGGCTACACCGTCAAGGACGAGTCGGACAACAAGGACATCTAGATCCAAACCACGGGGGACACGGGGAATGCTCTGCCCCAGACGCCGCTGTCCGTCGGGCGCCGGGTCGTTGTCCACCGCGCACACTTGTGATACAATGGCGCCGTGTGAGCGGAGGGCGGAGCGATGACGAAATGCCCTGTATGTGGGCGTCCGGCAACGATCTCTTACCAGACCGGGCGGCTTCAGTGTCCGACGTGCGGATGGGGAACGGGCGGGCCGATTCGCGTCCCGGATCGCATCGCCAAGCGGAGTGGATCGCGAAGGGGCGCTTTCTCCAAGCCGAATCCGGTGCATGTCTTCTTGTTGTGGATCCCGGCAGGTTGCGTGGTCGGGCTGGCCGCCTGGCTTGTCTTCGGGCTGGCGAAGGCCGAAGCGACGAACACGAACATCCTGATCTTCGCCGCGGCCATGTTCGGATACGGGTTGCTTGGCCATCTCGTACAACCGAGTGTTGACACAGACAACCTCGGGTGGGCCGGGGGCCTCATGAACAACCCGTTCAGGTTCAGCGACAACATCGAGCGGGGCAAGCTGAAGCTCCTGATCGTGCTTTTCCCAGGGCGGCTGATTGGCGCGGCCCTCTTCGAGACGTTCTGGCTTGTCCGGTACCCCTTTAGGAGAAAGCCCAGGCCGGCGTCTTCCCCGCAGGAGCGTACCCGTTGGCATGAGGGCTGAGGAGGCGAGCCGCGACAGAGCGTTCCCGGCTCCTGCCCGTGTCCCCCGTGGTGTGATCCCGATTCGGAGCGCGTTCGGTGAGCACTGAACATGATGACACGATTGCGGCGATCGCGACGCCGGCGGGGCGCGGCGCGCTGGGCATTGTGCGCCTGAGCGGGCCGGCCGCGTGCGCGATCGCCGCCCGCGTCTTTTGCGGCAGAGGCGGAAGGACCGATAGCGACCCATCGAGCTTCGGCTCGCACACGGTCCATCTGGGTGACGTGCAATCCGACGGCGACTTCGTCGACACGGTCCTGCTGACCGTGATGCGGGCGCCGCGCAGCTACACGGGCGAGGACACCGTCGAGCTGTCGTGTCACGGCGGGCGCGTTGTGCTCGGGCGTGTGCTCGGGGCCGTCGTCGCAGCCGGCGCGCGGCCGGCCGGGCCGGGCGAGTTCACGCTGCGCGCGTTCCTCAACGGCAAGATGGACCTTGCCCAGGCCGAGGCGGTGCAGGAACTCATCGCGGCCGAAAGCGAGCTCGGCGCCCGCGTCGCCGCCGAGCAGTTGCGCGGACGGCTGTCCGGCGAGGTCGGTGCGCTGCGCGACGGGCTCGTCGAGATTCTTGGGGAGATCGAGGCGGCCATCGACTTCCCCGACGAGGATATCGAGCCCGCCGATCGCTCCGCGCTGCTCGCGAGGCTCCAGTCGCTTCGGGAAGGGACGACGCGTCTCGTCGAGACGTTCGAGGAAGGGCGCCGCGTGCGCGAGGGCGTCCACGTGGTGATCGCCGGCAAGCCGAACGTCGGCAAGTCGAGCCTGCTCAACGCGCTGCTCGACGACGAGCGCGCGATCGTCACCGCCGAGCCCGGCACGACGCGCGATGTGCTCCGCGAATCGCTCGTCCTGCAGGGCGTCGAGCTCACCGTCGTCGACACGGCCGGGATACGTGAGCCGCGCGACGCGGCGGAAACCGAGGGCGTCCGCCGCAGCCATGACGCGGTCCGCGAGGCCGATCTCGTGCTCCTCGTGCTCGACGGGGCGGTGCCGATCGACGAGGCCGACTTCGAGATCGCCGATCGGCTCAACGACCGGCCGTTCATCACAGTCGTCAACAAGCAGGACCTGGCGCCGCATGCCGATTTCGCCGCGCTCGACGCGCGCCTCGTCGGCCGCGCGAGCGTGCGCACGTCGGCGCTTGTGCGCACGTCGGCGCTTGAACGAACTGGACTGGACGCACTCAAGGGGGCGATTATCGAGGCGGCCTGGCCGTCCGGCCTGCCGTCCTCGGACGCGGCGCTGGTGACGCAGGTGCGCCACCGCGACGCGCTCGCACGCGCGGCGGCCGCGATAGGTGAAACGATTGCCGCGCTCGACGAGACACGCGGCCTCGAGCTCGCCGCCGTCGATGCGCGCGAGGCGCTCGACGCGCTCGGCGAGATCGTCGGCGCGGTCACGACCGACGACATTCTCGACAGCATCTTTTCTCGATTCTGCATCGGCAAGTGAGGAGGCACGCGATGAACGAAGCACGACGACCGCTACTGGCGTTGATGATCTGCGCCGCTCTGCTGGCCGTTTCGGGGACGACGAAGGCGGGTGACGACCAGACGCCCGATCTGCCGCGCGACGAGTGGCATGCCGTGTTCATGAAGGGGAAGCGGGTCGGCTACGTGCACGTCCGGATGGCGCGCGAGGACGACAGCATCATCACGCTCAGCGAGACGAAGATGACGATGCGGCGCTTCGGCACCGACCTGACCGTGGAGATGTCGTCCACGTGCCGCGAGCACCTGGACGGCACGCCGGAGGGGTTCGTCACGGAGCAGATGGGCGGGATGATGCCGGTCCGGACCAAAGGCACGATCCAGGACGGCACGCTCCATCTCGTCAGCACGATGGGTGACCGGCGCCAGAAGCAGACGCTCGAGTGGGACCCGGACGTGCTGTTCCCGTACGCGCTCGATCGGGCGCAGAAGGATTTCAAGCTCGAGCCAGGCGAGGAGTTCACGGCGAAGGTGTTCAGCCCGGAGCTCTCATCGTCCGAGCCGCTCGAGATCACAATGAAGGTGATCGGCCCGGACACAGTCGACGTGCTCGGCGTGGTGCACGAGGCCGTCAAGGTCGAGGCACGCTATCCGAAGTTGCCCGGTGTCGTGGAGCACGTGTGGCTCGACTCGGCCCACAACATGCTCGTGACCGAGGCAGTGCTGATGGGCGGCATTCGGAGCGTACGCTGCACCAAGGAGTACGCGCTCGCCGAGGCCGAAGCGGTCGATTTGACCGGCGCGATTATGGTCAAGCCCGACAAGCCGATCCTGAGGCCCGACAGGCTGAGGCGCCTCGTCGTCAAGCTGAGCACCGAGGACGGGTCGCCGTTCTCCGTCGAGCTCGCCTCGGAAGGCCACCAACGCGTCGTCGAGCGGACCGAGTCGAGCGTCACGCTCGAGATTTCGACCGAGCTGACGCCGACCGAGATCGACGATCTCGAGCCGTACCAAGCCGCGAGCACGTTCATCAACAGCAGCGACGAGCGGATCGTGGCCGCGGCACACAAAGCCGTCGGCGACGAGACCGATCCCTGGCGCACAGCGCAAGCCCTGCGCCGCGCCGTGTACGATCTCGTCGAGGAGAAGAACTACGAGGTCGCGATGGCCACGGCGAGCGAGGTGATCGAGACCCGCAAGGGCGATTGCTCCGAGCACGCGGTGCTGCTCGCGGCGATGGCGCGGGCCGAGGGGCTGCCGTCGCGCGTGGCCATTGGGCTCGTCTACGTCGTCGGCCGGTTCATCTACCACATGTGGACCCAGGTCTACATTGATGGCGCGTGGCGCGACGTGGACGCCACGCTCCCGGACCGCGACTTCGACGCCGCCCACATCCGGCTCGCCACCAGCCCGATGGGCGAGGGCGACTCCCTCCTTGACCTCGCCGCGTTCGCCGCCGTATTCGGTAATCTCAAGATCGAGATCGTCGAAAAGGAATATGTGAAGCGCGACCGCGCGGACTAGCAGGCTGCTGACGAAGGAATCGCGCTTAGACGATCGGAATCCCAGGGCCGAAGGCCCGACCGAACCTAGCCCGGGGCGTAAGCCCCGGGTTCTCGACGACAAAACAGATCCACAGAGCCCCGAAGGGGCGACAGAACTAGCGCGCAGGTTGGGCGGATTCATCTCAGCCCGGTGCGTGTTATAAGGAATAAGCGCAACCGGGGTGCCCGAGCACCCGACGGAGGATCCGGTCCTGGGTTTCGTGCTTACGGCACTGATTGGCGCGGCGATCGGCGCGGCCCTTGGCGGGCTTGTCGGCCTGCTTATGCGCACGTCCGACAAGGCGTGGGCATTCATCAGCACGCCGGGCCGCGGCGTCGCTGTCGGGGCCGTGGCGGGCCTCGTCCTTGCCATCTACTTTGCGGCCCCGAGCGGCTGGCACGAGGGGAACGTCGTTGCCCTGACGGCCGAGACCTTTGACGAGACGCTCGGCGGCGACAAGCCCGTCGTGATAGATTTCACCCGGCACGGGTGCCCACCGTGCAGCCGGCTGGCCCCGCGCATGGAGCGGCTCGCCCACGAGTTCGACGGCCGGGTCGTCGTCGCCAAGGTCGACACCACCGCCCAACCCGCTCTGGCCGACCGGTTCCATATCCGGGTCGTCCCCACCATCATCTACTTCGCCGGCGGGGAGGTGGTCGATGCCGCCGAGGGCGCACTCCCGTACGAAACCCTCCGGGAACGCGTCAAAGCGCTTCTCGCCGAGCACGAAGCGGCCGCGGAAACGGCCGTCCCAGCAGACCCGTCCGAGTAGCCTGCTCACCAGGTCTCGCGCGTGCGACTCGAGAGCAGGACCACGTCCCGGAGCTCTTCGGCGTTGCGCGCCTGTGCCCAGCGTTGCTCGAAGTCCGGCTCCTGCACGAGGTGAGCGATCGTCATCAGGGCGCGCAGGTGGTAGTTGCGCTCGTCGAGCGAGCCGACCAAGATGAACGCGGTCCTCACGGGCCGGTCTGCGTCCGGGAACTCGATGCCTTCCCGGGCCCGCACGAGCACGAGGTCGAAGACGTTCCGGCCCTCGATGATCACGTGGGGGATCGACAGCCCGGGCCGGACGATCGTGCTCGACTGGCCCTCGCGCGCAGCCAGGCGCTCGTGCAGCAGCACGTGACTGACGTTGAGCCGGCCGGCCAGCGCGGCGGCCGCACGCCGGAACAGCTCGTCGGCCGTGATCGGTTCCTCGATATCGAGAATGGCGCACTCGCTCACGAGGCGGTCGAAGCGGTCGAGCGTCCGGTCGTCGCGCTCGAGCGACAACTGCCGCAGCTCCTCCTCGAGGCCCGTGCGCTCGAGGTCTTGTGAGGCGATGCGCTTGACGACGAACACGAGGGCCGACTGCCGGTCGATCCGCCGGTGCACGTAGACGAAATACCACGCGCAGGCCACGAGCGCGAAGACGCCGGTGGCGGCCAGCGGCACGCGGCCCATGTTGACGATGAGCAGGGCGTAGACGCCGATCGCGGCGATCTGCAGCCATGGGTACAGGGGCGCACGGAAGGCCGGCCGGTAGCTCTGGAACCCGCTGTGGCGCATGATGATGACGGCCAGGTTCACGAACACGAACATCACGATCATCATCGTCGAAGCGGTCTTGACCAGGTCCTCGATCGAGAGGAACACGACCGAGACGATCATGAGCAGCGCCGTCAGCGCGATGGCGAGCTGCGGCGTGTGCCACCGGCGGCTGGTGCGCGACACCGTCTTGGGCAACAGGCCGTCGCGGCTCATCGCCATCGGCGAGCGCGACGCCGAGAGGATGCCGGCGTTGGCCGTCGTAGCAAAGGCGAACAGCGCGGCCACCGATAAAAGGACGAACCCGGCGCGGCCCAGCACCGCCTCGGCGCCCGACACGAGCGGTGTGAGCGAGCCCGACAGCGTCTCCGGGTCGACCGTGCCGACGGTGACGAAGACCACCAGCACGTAGAGGACAATGGCCGTGCCGAATGCGAGAAACATGCCCAGCGGCACCGTCGTGCGCGGCCGGCGGATCTCCTCGGAAAGGTCAACGACCTTGGTCAGCCCGCCGAATGAGACGAACACCATCCCGGCCACGACGATCACCGACTGGAAGCCGGCCGGCACGAACGGCTGGTAGCGGCCCCCTTGCACGCCCGGGACGCCCGCACCCACGTACAACGCAAGCAGCGCCAGCAGGCCGAGCACGAGGAGAATCTGCAAACGGCCCGTGCTCTTGACGCTGACGAGGTTGATGGCGGTGAAGCCCAGGCACACCGCCACGGCGACCACCTTGATGAGCCACTCGCCCGCGCCCGGGGCCGCGAGGGCGGCAAGCGCGCCGATACCGATCACGGCAAACGAGGCCTTCAGGGCGATCGAGAACCAGATGGCCAAGCCCGCGAACGTGCCCACCAGCGGGCCAAGGCTGCGCTCAACGAAGAAGTAGCTGCCGCCCGACTTCGGCATGGCGGTGACAAGCTCGGCCTTGGCGAGCATGGTCGGCACCATCAGCAGGCCGGCCAGCGCGTACGAGACGATGATGGCGGGGCCGGCTACCGCGTAGGCAATCCCGGGCAGCACGAACAGGCCCGAGCTGATCATCGCACCCGAGGCGATGCAAAACACCTCAAGCAGCCTCAGCTCCCGCTTGAGCATGCGTCAAGTCCTCCGTTGCGAAACGTGCAGTCCAGGCCGTCGCTTTGACGAGGTCCGGAGATGCACGCGCGACGCGGCACCGTCCATGGAACCTGCAACCGGCGCGTCGCCACGCGCGGTTCCCTCGCGGCTCGCAGCGCAATGGCCCCTCAGCCTGGGGGCCAGGTCATCTGGCGGCCGCCGAGCAGGTGGAAGTGGAGGTGGTCGACCTCCTGGCCGGCGTCGGCCTTGCAGTTGACCACGACCCGGTAGCCGCTCTCGAGGCCGAGCTCGGCGGCGAGCTTGGCGATCACGGTGTGGATGTGGCCGAGCAGCGGCACGTCGTCGTCGGCGATCTCGTCGTGCGTCGGGATCGGCTTGCGGGGGATCACCAGCACGTGGGTCGGCGCCTGGGGCCGGATGTCGCGGAAGGCGACGCATTGCTCATCCTCGTAGATGATGTCGGCCGGGATTTCTTTGCGGATGATCTTGGCGAAGATCGTGTCGCTCATGATCGACCTGCCTCGCCGGGGTCAACAGGGATGCCACGCTCGACGAGCATGCGCGGGATGTCGTCGATGATCGGGTAGAGGACCCGGCCGTCCTGACGAAGCAGGCCGGCCTCGATCGGCTGCGCAAGCACCTCGCCGCGCGTGTCGCGCAGCGTGCCCTGGCGGATCCGCGCGTTGAGCTTCTCGAGCAGCTCGGCCGGGGCAAGCGCCACGGGCTGCTTCGTCTCGGGGCACGCAAGGATTCTGACGAGCTCGTCGCTGATCATCGGTCGTTCTCGTGGTGGTTGGGTCGGCCGATTCAACCACCGCCCCCACCGGAACGCAAGGGCCAAATCAGCCGTCTGAAATGGAGCGGGTGATGCGCCGCACACGCCGGCCGCTCGGTCCTGCACGGCGGCTCTTGGCACGCGTTGTGTACTTCGTCGGCTGTGGCCGTCGGGCGCGAGCGCGCTAAGTCGTTTCCCGGACGGCGCCTGGGGCGCTGTTTTTTCCATAACCCGCGTCGTGCAAATTGCTTTGACAGCTCGCCCCCTCACCCGCACAATATGCGTGGTAGACGGGTGTGATGCGCAGTGCGCGCTCGGCGTGCGTGAAACTCGCGCGACCGTGCGTGCGTTTGCCAAGGAGTTCCGATGAGCCGAAGAGCAGAGCGAACGTGCCTCGGCGGCCTGGTGCTGCAAACGGTCAGCGCGCTCGGGTGCTTCTTGCTCGTGCCGCTGACAAACTCGTGGGCCGTGTTCGCCGAGGCGTGGCACCTGGCCCTCGGGATCGGCATCTGGCTCGTCGCTCTGCTGCACCTGAGCTTCCGGCGCAAGGCGGCCGAGGAGCGGCTGGACGAAGAGGCGATCCAGCGCCGCCAGGGCGAGCGGGCCAAGGGCATTTTCGGGCCCGAGGGCGCCGCCGATCAGTTCTCGGCCCAGGCGCGGCTCGCGCGCGTCGAGAAGTGGTTCGTGCCGATCGGGTCGCTCATCTTCGCCGCCGGCATGATCGTGGTCAGCGTGTTCTTGGTCGGCGGGTGGGGCCGGCCGGCCGAGCGGATTGCGAACCCGCTCGGGAGCGTCGCCGCGTTTGCCGCGATCGTATTCCTCACCTTTCTGGTGAGCCGCTACGCGGTCGGCCAGTCGCAGGAGGCCGACTCGGCCCTGCTGCGCGGTCCGGCCGGCTATATGCTGTTCAACACGCTCTGCTCGGCGCTCGTGGCGATCGCGCTGACGTTCGCCTACTTCGGCTCGCGCGGCCTCGAGTCGGTGATCGCCTGGATCATCGTCGTCGCGCTCGGCCTGATCGGCCTCGAGCTGGCGCTCACGTTCATCGTCAACCTGTACCGGCCGCGCCAGCCGGGGCGCGAGCCGCGTGCGCCGTACGACAGCCGCGTGCTCGGCCTGCTCAGCATGCCGACGCGCATCCTGCGCTCGGCGGCCGAGACGCTCGACTACCAGTTCGGCTTCAAGGTCAGTGAGACGTGGTTCTTCCGGTTCCTCGAGCGGGCGTTGGCACCGCTGATTCTCTTCGGCCTTCTCACCCTGTACCTGCTCACCTGCTTCGTCGTCGTGCCTGTGGGCCATCTGGCGTTCATCGAGCGGTTCGGCGTGCCGCGCGCCGAAGCGGGCGAGCCGCCGACCGTGTACCGGCCCGGCCTGCACCTCAAGTGGCCGTGGCCGATCGAGGTGCAGCGCGTCGTCGAGGCCGACCGGGTCCAGGAGTTCTTCCTCGGCGTCACGGGCGAGGAGGTCGGGCGCAAGGAGTACGAGGAGAAGCTGCGGCGCGGCGAGGAGGCCGAGATGCCCCCCGTGCTGTGGACCACGAAGCACTACGCCGAGGAGTACAACCTGCTCGTGGCCACCGACGAGCCGGTCGCGCAAGACACGCTCGGCGAGGGTGCCACGGTTCAGGTCCCGCCCGTCAGCTTGCTCACCGTCAGCGTGCCGGTGCAGTTCGTCGTTCGCGAAGAAGATCTCTACCGCTACGTCTACGGCTACGCCGACGTGGCCCACGCGCTCGAGGCGGTCACCTACCGCGAGCTGGTGCAGTACGTGGCCGGCGCCGACCTCATCCGCATCCTCGGGCCGGACCGCGCCGCCGCGGGCGAGGCCCTGCTCGAGCGCTTCCAGAAGGCGGCCGACGATGCCGATCTTGGCGTCGACATCATCTTCGTCGGCCTCCACGGCGTGCATCCGCCGCAGGGCGTGGCCGCCTCGTTCGAGGCGCGCGTCAACGAGCTCGAGAAGCGGCTCGCGGCGATCCGGGACGCCGAGCGCTACGCCCTGGAGAAAGCCCCGAGCGCCGACGCCGAGAAGACCTGGATCGTCAACGAGGCACGGGCCGACCGCTTCGCGCGGCGCACCGACGCGCAGGCCCGCGCGCTGCGCTTCGAAACGCTCGACGCCATTGACCGGCAGGCATCCAACATCTTCCGGCTGCGCTGGTACCTGAGCACGCTCGAAGAGATCCTGCCCGGGCAGGAGCTTGTGATCGCCCCGGCCGAGGCGGGCGGCGCCGAGCGCATCATCCTGGATCTCAAGAAGAAGGCCGACATCCTCGACCTGGACGTTGAACGGTTGATCAAAGAAGAGAGACCGACGCCATGAAGAAGCGACGCAATGTGCTCACGCTGGCCACGGCGGCCATCATCGTCTTGATCCTCATCCTGTATATGATCACCTTCGTCGTGCGCGAGGGCGAGGCCGTCGTTCTGACCACCTTCAACAAGGTCACCCGCGTCATCGAGGACAAGCCGGGCCTGTACTGGAAGGCCCCGCCGCCGTTCCAGCGCGTCGTGCGGTTCGACGCCCGGTTGCACACCGACATCGATCGCTCCGAAGAGACCAAGACCAACGACGGTGTCCTCGTCGTCGTGCTGGCTTACTACAACTGGCGGATCGAAAACCCCGAGCGCTTCTACACCGCCATCGCCGGCGCCGACTGGGACGAGACGCTGCGCACCGCGCGCGCGAGGCTCAGCCACCTGGTGCGCGACGCCAAGAACGACGTGTTCGGCCAGCACATGTTCAGCGACCTTGTGCCGCGGTTCCACTACGTGGAGGCGACGGGCTCGGTGACCGCCCTGACCGAAAGCACAGCAGCCCGCGAGGTCACGGACGAGCCGGAGTTCCCCGCCATCGAGGAGAAGATCCGCGAGGAGGTGAAGGACAAGGCGCTCGCCCAGTATGGCGTCGAGATCACGCGGGTCGGCATCATGCGTTTCCAACTGCCCGAGCAGACGACGGAGCACGTGTTCAGCCGGATGCGCGCGGAGCGCCTTAAGGCGGCCGACGAGATCCGCGCCAAGGGCGAGGGCGAGGCCAAAAAGATCCAGAGCGACGCCAACAGGGCGTATAACGAAATCCTCGACGCCGCCAGGGCCGAGGCCCAGGGCATCCGAGCCAAGGGCGACGAAGAGGCGGCCGTCCACTACGAGGCGTTCGCCAAGAACGAGGCGCTGCACAAATTCTGGCGCGAGCTGCAGGCGCTTTCGATCATCGTCGACGAGAGCACGCGACTGATCCTCTCGACCGACTCGGCGCCGTTCACGTTGCTCGACACGATGCCCGAGTCGCTGCTCTCGGACGACAGCGAGACTGGAGACGACGAGTAATGGCCGACGAGCCGACGGAACACATAGGGCCGCACCCGGCGCCGCCTCTGGAGACGGGGCCCGCCGAGCGGGCGCTGTCTTCCGCGCTCAGGACGGTGTTTACCGCCCTGCGCGTGGTGATGATCATCGTGTTGGTCGCGCTCGTCTTCTCGAACACGCGTTTTCTGCAGCAGAACCAGCGCGCCGTCATCCTGCGCTTCGGCCGGGCCGTCGGCCCCGGCGGCGGGCGCGCCTACGGGCCCGGGCTGGTGTTCGCCTGGCCTGAGCCGATCGACGAGATCATCGTCGTCGATGCCGGCCGCGTCCAGGAACTCGTGATCGACGACTTCATGTACCGCGAGGAGTGGCGAGAGCGGCCGCCCGTGAAAAGCGACACGCCGCTGGACCCGGCGCGCGATGGCTATACGCTCACGAACGACGCGAACATCATCCATACGACGTGGCGCATCGAGTACAGCATCAGCGACCCCGTCAAGTACGCCCTCAACATCGAGGATCCCGAGGCGCTCATCCGCCGTGCACTCGCGGCCGTCGTGGTCCGGACGAGCGCCGACTTCGACGTCGAGGCTGCGTTGTGGGTCGCCGGACCCACGATGCGCGGCCTCGTGCGGCAACGGCTCCAGGACCGGCTCGACCAGGCCGACAGCGGCATCGAGATCGTCGCGGCGCGCACGGCGATCCGGCAGGAACCGCCGCAGACGACCGAGGCGTTCGAGCGGCTCGAGAAGGCCAGCCTCCTGGAGAGCGAGATGCGCCACAGCGCAGAAAGATATCGCAGTGACAAGCTTGGCGCCGCCGCCGGCGACGCCGGCGAGGCGCTGGCCACAACGCTCGCCGCGCTCGCCGACGCCGAGGAGGCGCCGGAGGCGGATCGGGACCAGGACAGGATCGACGAGCTCCGCGGCCAGGCGAGCGCCTTGCTCGACCGCGCCGCCGGCCAGGTTGCCTCGATCCTCAACGAGGCGAAGAGGTACAGGACACGGGTCCGCGAGGACGCCGCCGCGCTGGCCGCGGTGTTCAAGGAGCTCGACGAGAAATACCGCGAGAACCCGCGGGTCTTCACCCGGCAGGTCTACCACAACGCGCTCGACCAGATCATCCGGCAGGCCGGCAGCAAGTTCGTCGTCTACCCGCGCGATCGCGAGTGGTGGATCCTGCTGGAGCCACCAAAACCGAAGCGGAAACAAGGAACGCCGTCCGAGGGCGAGCAGCGCAACACCTCGCCGAGCGCGGGCAACTAGGGATCGGCACCGATGCAGTACGAAGGGCGAATCAGCGACCGAATTGACGAAGCCGGGCACGTGCACGCCCACGGCTCGCTCGAGGCGGAGCAGACGCGAACGATGGCCGGCCTCGTCGCCGTGCTGGCCGGCGTGGCGCTCGTGGCCAACGGCTTCATCGTCGACCTGTTCGTCGATGCCGAGCTCGGGATCGGCTCGCTGAGCGCGCTGATCGGCGCGGTCCTGTTGGCGATCCCCATCGTGCGGGGCGCGATCCGCGACCTGCGCCACGGCCACGTGCACATGTCCGAGCTGGCGGCGCTGGCCGTCGCCGCCTGCTTCGCTATCGGCAGCTACAAGTACGCCGGCCTGCTCGCGTTCCTGATGCTCGCGGCCGAGCTGATCGAGCGCCGCACGGCCCTGGGCGCGCTGCGGGCCGTCGAGTCGCTCGTGCGCCTCACCCCGACGCGCGCGCACGTGATCCTGCCCGACGGCACCGAGGAGGAACGCGAGGCGCACAAGCTCTCGCCCGGCGAGCGCATCCGCGTGCGCCCCGGCGACAATATCGCGGCCGACGGCACGGTGCTGAGCGGCGAGGCGGTGGTGAATCAGGCCACCATCACGGGCGAGTCGCTGCCGGTCGAGAAGGCCACAGGCGACCAGGTCTTCGCCGGCACGCTGAACGAATCGGGCACGCTCGAGATCGAGGTGACCCGCGCCGGGCGCGACACCACGCTCGGGCGCGTGCGCAAGATGATCCTGCAGGCCGAGATATCGAAGCTGCCGATCATGCGGCTCATCGACCGCTACGCGGCTTACTACACGCCGTTCATGCTCATGCTCGTCGTGATCATCTACTTCTTCACGAAAGAGGTGAACGTGTCGATCGCCGTGCTCGTGTTCGCCTGCCCGTGCGCGCTCATCCTGGCGAACCCGACGGCCATGGTCGCCGCGCTTTCGGCCGCGGCGCGGCTCGGCATCCTCGTCAAGAACGTCAACACGTTCGAGACCGCCTCGGGGCTCAACGCGTTCGTGTTCGACAAAACCGGGACGCTCACCACCGGGAGCCTCTCGGTCGTGCGGCTCACGCCCGCGCCCGGCCTCGACGTCGAGCAGATGCTCAGCGCCGCGGCGAGCGTCGAGCAGTTCAGCAAGCACCCCGCCGCGCGTGCGGTGGTCACCGTGGCGCGCGAGGCCGATCTGCCGCTCGAGGAGGCGACCGACTTCCGCGAGGTCTCCGGCAAGGGCGTGAGCGGCCGGCTCAACGGCGACACCGTGCTCGTCGGGCGCGAGTCGTTCCTGCGCGCCTCGAAGGTTGATATGACGACGCTCGAGGCGTCCGCGCTCAAGGAGGCCGAAGGCTTCAGCACGCTGTACGTGGCGCGACGCGGCCGGCTCGTCGGCTGGATCGGGCTCGAGGACCGCACGCGGCCCGAGGCGAAGCACGCGGCCCGCGAGCTCGGCGGGCTCGGCATCAAGCGGCTCGTCATGCTCACCGGCGACCGGCCGGCCATCGCCGAGAAGGTCGCCGCGCAGATGGGGTGCAGCGAGTACGAGGCCGAGTGCCTGCCCGAGCGGAAGCTCAACCTCGTCGAGCAAATGAAGCAGGACGGTTACAAGGTCGCCGTCGTCGGCGACGGCGTCAACGACGCGCCCGCGCTCACCGCCGGCGACATCGGCATCGCCATGGGCGCGGCCGGCAGCGACGTGGCGCTCGAGAGCGCGCCGGTGGTGCTGATGAACAACGACCTGACGCGGCTGCCGTTCTTCCTGCGGCTCGCGCATCGGGCGCGCGCCGTGATCTTCCAGAACATCGCGTTCAGCCTCCTGTTCGTCGCCGGCGGGATCACAAGCGTCGTGTTTCAGGTATTCGGCACGTCGCCGGCCGTGATCGTGTTCGCCGGCATCCTGCACATCCTCAGCGCGCTCGTGGTCATCTTCAACAGCGCCCGGCTCGTGCGCTACGGCGAGGAGATGACGCCGCACACCGAGCTCGTGGCCGGTACGCTTGCCGCGGAACAGGCCCAGCCTGCAGCCCCAGCCCAACCCGCATCGTAGGAGCACCCAGCCATGCCGGACGGCGCCGACGGCCCGGTTATCCAAACGCTCGAACTGACCAAGGTGTTCCGCGACATGTGGAACCGGGTCAAAGCGCGCGCCGTGACGAACCTGACCTTCCGTGTCGCGCGCGGCGAGGTCTTCGGCCTGCTCGGGCCGAACGGCTCGGGCAAAACGACGACCGTGAAGATCCTGCTCGGGCTGCTCTTCCCGACGAGCGGCCACGTGCACGTGCTGGGCCGCTCGCCGCGCGACGTGCGCGTCAAGGCCCAGATCGGCTACATGCCCGAGGAGACGAACCTGTACCGATTCCTCAACGCCGACGAGACGCTCGACTTCTACGGCCGGCTGTTCAACTTCGGCCGGACCGAACGCCGGCGGCGCACCGAGGCGCTGCTCGACCTAGTCGGGCTGCGCCGCGAGCGACGCCGCCCGCTGCACGAGTACTCGAAGGGAATGGCGCGGCGCATCGCGCTGGCGCAGGCGCTCGTGAACGACCCGGAGCTGCTGTTTCTCGACGAGCCGACGGCCGGGCTCGACCCGATCGGCACGCGCGAGTTCAAGGACCTGATCCTCGAGCTGAAGCGCCGCGGCAAAACGGTGCTGCTCCTGAGCCACCTCCTCGCCGACGTCGAGGACGTGTGCGACCGGATCGGCGTCCTGTACGGCGGCGCGCTCCAGGCCGAGGGGCGCGTCGACGAGCTGCTCAAGCGACGCGACGTCACGCAGATCACCGCGAGCCCGCCACTCGATGGCGCGGGGGCCAAGCGCGTCGAGGAGGCGATCCGCGCCGAGACCGCCGGCGCGAACGTGCGCTTCGAGGCGCCGCGCGAACGGCTCGAGGCGTTGTTCCTCAGGGTCGTCGACGACGCGCGCCGCGCGCGGCTCACGAGCTCCGGTGCCGAGATCGGCACGGCCGCGCGCGACCTGCGGCTCACCGAGGAGGCCGAGCCGGCGCGCGGCAAGGCGCTGCTCGACCAGCTCGTCGCCGGCGAGCCCGAAGCCGAAGCGCCCGAGGAGGCACCGGCCGAGCAAGCGCCCGCGCCCGAAGAGAAGCACAAGAAGGCGCTCGAGCGCTACGTCGCCCCCGCCGCTGAGCCGGAAGCCGAGCAGGAGACGCCGGCGCCCGAAAGGCCGGCGGGCCGCAAGGTCAAGCGCTCCGTCCTCGACAAGCTCGTCCATGACGAAGGCCTCGTCCATGACGAGGGCGCGGAGGGGAGTGGCGACGACGAGGAGGTGACCCCGGGTGCGTAGGCTCTGGGCGGTTGCCCGCACCACGCTGCACGAGGCGGTTCGGACCCGCACGGTGCCCGTCGTGGCCGTCGTGCTTCTCGCCGTGGTCGGCCTGAGCCCGTTCCTGCTGCGCGGCGCGGGCAAGCTCGTCGAGCAGGTACAGCTCGTGCTGAGCTACTCGCTAGGCGCCGTCGGCTTCTTGCTGGCGATCATGACGATCTTCCTGTCGGCCTCGACGCTCGCCAGCGATCTGCGCGAGAAGCGCATCGAGACGATCGCCACCAAGCCGATCCCGCGCTGGCAAATCCTCGTCGGCAAGTGGCTCGCCGTGATGCTGCTCAACATCGCTTTCGTCGCGCTCAGCGGCGGCGCCACCTACGTGCTCGTGCGCCACGTGATCGGTCGGCCGGCGGCCGCGGCGGACGACCAAGAGCGCCACGCGCTGATGAACGAGGTCTACACGGCACGTCATACCCTCGGCCCGAGCCGGCCCGACGCCGAGATCGACGAGGCGATCGACAACGAGATCGCGCGCAAGCGCGAGGCGGACCAGCTCGGGGAGGGCTTCAACGAAGCGGCCTATCGGAGCACGCGGCGCAAGGAGCTCTGGATCTCCTACAACACGCTGCCGCCGGGCTACTTCTGCCAGTACACGTTCGAGGGCATCACGCCCGCCCGGCCCGACCAGGAGATCTATGTTCGCTACAAACTCATCGACGTCGGCGGCGGCTCGCGTCTGGACAAGAGCACTATCCTAGTCGATTGGACGATCTCGCCCGAACGGACGCTCCCGATCCAGCAGGGAATCGTCACACGACAGCAAGTCGTTTCCCTGGACGACTACCACGTGTTCACCATCCCGGCGAATCTCGTCAGCGCCGATCGCGAGCTGTTCGTGACGTGCCGCAACCTGACCAACCTGCCTGGCGGCGCACCGGCGTACGCGGCGTTCCCTGCCAAGGAGGGCATCCAGGTGCTGTACAAGGCGGGCTCGTTCGAGGGAAACGTCGTGCGCACGATGCTGCTCGTTTTGATCCGGTTGGCGTTTTTGAGCGCGCTCGCCGTGGCGGCGGCCTCGCTCCTATCGTTCCCGGTGGCGTCGCTGCTTGTGCTGTTCGTCTTTGTGTGCGCCCTGCTGGTCAATCAGTTCGTGGGGCTCGCCTTGCCGGTCCCTGGCACGGAAGAGGAGCCGGAGTTTAGGACACCGACGTTCTACCGCTTCTTGTTCGAGGCGGTGGCCGCGGCTGTGCCCAATTTCGGCCGCTACGACGGCACGGGCGATGTGGCGACCGGCCGGCTCGTGCCGTGGTCGCTCGTGGTGCGCGGGGCCGGCATCATCGGCGCCGCCTACTCCGGCGTGGTCATGGTGCTCGGCTGCCTTTACTTCCGCAGCCGCGAACTCGTGGAGACGGAGTGATGCTGAACGCGACGATGCGCCGCGAGGAGGCGAAGGCATGAGGCGCTCGAGGCGTGCGCGCAAGTGGCTGTATCTGGCCGTGGCGCTTGCGGCCGTGATGGCGAGCAGCGCGCTGCACCCGGCGCTGCTCGAAACCCGCGACACGTGGTCGCGTACCGCCGTGGTCCAGAGCTTCCCGCCGTCGCTTGTGCTGAGCACGCAGATGCTCGGGTCGTTTCGCGGCATGCTCATCGTGGGGCTGTGGCTCCGGGCCACGGCGCTGCAGGAGCAGCGCCGCTACTACGAGCTGGTGCAGCTCTTCGACTGGATCACCCAGCTCGAGCCGGGGCTCGAGTCGGTGTGGACCTTCGCGGCCTGGAACATGGCGTACAACATCTCGGTCTCGTTCCGGCTTCACGACGACAACTGGAGCGGCCACGAGGAGCGTTGGCGCTGGGTGCGCAAGGGCCTCGAGGTGCTGCTCTACCGAGGCATGCAGTACAACCCGCGCAGCTACGTGCTGAACCGGGAGCTGGCCTATGTCTATCTCCACAAGGTCGCCAGCATGTCGGACGAAGCGCACTGGTACTACAAGCTCCAAATGGCCAAACACCTCCACCCGATCCTGGGCGGCCCGGAGCCAGACTACGCCCGGCTCGCGGCCGCGCCACGGACGGCCGGCAAGCTGCTCGAGGACGAGGCGGTGCGCACCCTCGTCGAGCAAGCCCGCCGCGCCGGCTTCGATCCGCTCAAGGCCGACATCACGTGGCTCAACAACCCCGAGACGCTCCCCGAGGCGGTCGCGCCGATCCTCGCGCCGGCCGAGCCGACGCCGGCCCACGAAGCGCTCGAGGCGTTCCTGCGCGCCAGGGCCCTCTACGAGGGCTGGCGCATCGACGCCGCCGTGGCCAAGGAGCTCGTCGACAAGTACGGGCCGCTCGACTTCCGCCAGCCCGAAGCGCACGCGCTGTACTGGGCGAGCCAGTCGCTCAACTACGTCAAGCCGACCGAGAGCCGCATCCACGGCGAGCGGATGATCTACGATTCGCTCGTGCAGATCAGCGAGATCGGGCGGCTCACCTACCTGCCGGACAGCGACCGGATCGATCGATCGCCCGATCTGCGGTTCGTCGATGCTGGCCTCGACGCGTTCAAGCGGCTGCTCGCGATGCCCGAGCTCGGGCCAGGCGCAAAGAAGAGCACCAGGAGCGCCTACCGCTACTGGCTGCGCAACATGATCGCCCTGCTCTACGCGCGAGGCAGCCGGCAGAAGGCAACCGAGCTGCTCGATACGCTCTACGAGCTCGAACCGCGCCCCGAGCACATGGGGCCCGTCGGCGCGTTCGTCGTTCGCGAGATCGAGGAGGACATCACACAAGGACAACACGAGCAGGTCGCCGGCTACGTCCGCGCGCTCATCGAGCGCTACTATTACTGGCTGGCGCTCGACGACCAAGAGGTCGCCGAGGGGTATCTCGCGATGGCGAAAGTGGTCTACGCCCTCGCCATGCAACGGGCGCCCGAGCGGTACCACGTCCTGCTCGGGCCATGGAACGGGCTGCTCGATCAGGTGCTCAAGGAACTGCTCGACCCGGAGCACGGCTATCCCGAAGCGCTCCGAGAGCTGCTGCGCGAGCGGCTCGGCCTGCCGCCCGAAGAGGGCGAGCCCGAAACCGAGGAAGCCGCCTCGCGCAGCGGCCGACCCTAGCAGGGTGCTGAAAAAGGCGTTTGACCCGACTTGTGCAGGTCAAGGGCCGGAGGCCCGGCAGAGCCTAGCCCGGGCGCCTGCCCGCCGAAGCCTTGGCGAAGGCGGGTAAGCCCCAGGTTCTCAACGAGAAAAGAGACCCTTGAGCCCCGGAGGGGCGACGGAAGCATTCCGCAACAGATGGAGATTCTCTGGCGCCGGCAGGGCTTTTCAGCAGCCTGCTAGGCGAGCTCGCGGTCCTCGAACAAAAACAGCGCCAGCGCTAGCGCGCCAAGCGAGTAGAGGGCGGCGTAGGCGAACGCCTCGAGCACGTAGCCGATCGGCACCGGCGTAGCGCTGATCACCGCGTCGCCCACCCAGAAGTGCTGGAAGTTGACCACAAGCGCGTAGCCGATGCGCGCAAACACGTTCCCCTCCTCGGCGGCGCCGCCGAACATGTAGTCCGACAGCAGCCCCACCACAAGCACGGCCGCGCATACCACCAGCGTGCCGACCACCTTGAGCCGCGTCGAGGCCGCAAGCGCCACCGCTGTGACGACCATGATGGCGAACAGCACCAGGATCGAGCCGACGATGAGCTGGGGGTCCATCCGGCTGCCGAAGGCGTGGCGTGACCAGTCGGGCCCGACGAAGCACACGGCAAACAGCGCCAACGGGAACAGGAGCACGGCGGCCCAGACGCACGTGGCGCCGAAGTGCCAGCCGAGAAAGTAGTTGCCGACGAACCCGATCCCAAGCGCCACCCCGAGCGCCGTCAGACCCAGCACGACAACCGGCAAGTCGTACTTGTCCCGCACCGTGTCGAGCGTGCCGTGACGGCCCGCGAGCAGCACCGTCACCGTCAGCAGCAGGAACGCGACGGCGAGCGCGAGCGCCAGACCGATGTACTTGCCCAGGACGAACTCGAGCCGGCCCACTGGCTTGCTCAGCACGGTGGTGGCGGTCCGGCTGTCGATCTCGCGCGAGACCGAGGCCGCCGCCGAGAGCGCGGCTATCAGCAGGCCGGTGAGCTGCACGGTCGCCAGCCCCATCTCTTTGACCAGCTTCGCGCCCTCGCTCAGGCTGTACATCGTGAACGAGGGCGAGAGCGCGATCAGACCGAGGCCGATGGCCAGCACGATCGAATACGCCGGCATCCGAATCACCTCGGTAAACGTGTTCTTGCCGATCGCCCAGATGCGGTTCATGGCGCCCTCCTCGCTACGCGTACGCCAAGTATAGCAGGAAGCACGAGCGCTGCGAACCCGTCTGATACCCCCTGTCGCCCCGTCCTTGCCTCGTTGCGCTAAACCTCGCCAGACGGCCGCGCGTTCAAGGGGTGAACGTCAAGAGATCTCACCCGACAGAGGAGCAATAGCGATGAAACGCTGGAAATGGTTCGGATTGACAGCAGCACTGCTCGCTCTCCCGCTCATCGTGCTGGCCGCCGGCCCCCTGGGCGGCGAGCCGAAAGGCCCGCACGGCGGCCCGCGCGGCGGCGAGCGCGGCGCGGGGCTCATCAACCGCTTCGACGCCAACGGCGACGGCCAGATCAGCGAGGGCGAATGGACCGACGCTTTCCGCAAGCTCGACGCTAACAACGACGGCGTCGTGACCCCCGAGGAGCTGCAGGCACACGCGAAGCAGGCGCGCGAGGAGGCGTGGAACAAGCTCGATGCCGACGGCGACGGCGCGCTCTCGATCGACGAGTTCCCAGGCCGCGATGAGGCGTTCAAGCGAATCGACGCCGACGGCGACGGGCTCGCGACGAAGGAAGAGCTCGCCGCTGCCCGCGAGCGGCTGCGCCGGTGGCGCCAGAACCGCATGCGCCAGGGCCCGCGCGGACCCAGGAAGGCCGGCACTGACGAATAGCGACAGGCCGCACCCCCCCTCACATAGAGCGAGGCCCCGCAGCTACCCTGCGGGGCCGTTGTTATTCCGAAAATTAGGGACAGGCACCTATTTTCCCAAAATAGGTGCCTGTCCCTAATTTTCGGCCGTCCGGACGTACTCGAGCCACTCGCGCTCGAACTCGTCGACCTTCATCTTGAACGCGCGCTTGACGAGCTTGTCGAACTCGTCCGTCTTGCGCAGCTTCTTGTGCAGCCGCACGAGGCCCTCGTGGCCGAAGCGGTCGAAAATGAACTCGACCAGCGCGAGCGATTCGGCATAGAACAGGTCGATCTCGCCCGAATTGCGCGGGTAGTTGCGCAACGCCGTGAGCCGGCCAAGCTGGATGAAATGCGGCGAGTCGACCGCGCCCCGGGCGAGCCCGAGAAGCTGTCCCTTGCCCGCGAACTGGTTGTGGCAGGCGAGCCCCTCGAGCAACCACAGCGGCAGGTGCACGTCCTCGTCGCCCGCGTACTCGCGGTGGATCACGTGCGTCAGCTCATGGGGCAGCACCCGGTTGAGCATGTCGTCCGGGTCGCCGGCGTGCATGTACACCTCGCGCAGCGCCCCGTAGGCGAAGCCCGCGGCCCATTCGCTCGAGGTGCCCGACTCCTTGACGAACTCGGTCCAGGCGTCGGCGTCGTCGAAGACGAACACCTTGCACTTCTCCCTGTGCCAGTCGAGCTTCGTGTACTGGAGCTGCTCGGTCACGCGCTTGAGCGTCTCCTCGACGCGCTTGGCGACCGTTTTTGCGCTCTCGGTGCTCTTGTAGTAGACGATGCAGTTGGCGGTCTCGAGGTCGATCCACTTCTCGCGCGCGGCGTATTCGCCGGCCAGCGACTCGCTCCGGACCGTGACTTCGAGGCTGCCGGTGTCGCGGTAGAGCTTTTTGGCCGTCTCGCCGGCGCGCGTCCACGAGTAGGTCGTCATCAGCGCCTTGAGCAGCTTGCGCGCCTCCGGCCGCAGGCCCATCCTGAGCTTGCGCCGCACCTCGACGAGCATCCGCTCGGCCGCCACCTCGTCCTCGGAGGCCTTGAGCCGCTTGAGTGCGTCTTCCTTGATACGGCCGTAGAAGTTGCCGACCAGGAACCGGTAGCCGCGCGCGGCCTCGATGAAGCAGCCGCGGTCCGCGAGCGCCTCGGCCTGCTCGTTGACCGACTGGACGATCTGCTTGAGCTGCTCGCGGCAGGCGTCCCTGAGTGGCCCGCCCAGATTGGCCGCCGCACGCAGGTTGTCGACGGCCGGCTTCAGGCCGTTGTACCGGCGCTGCAGCAGGCCGAGGCAGTAGTAGGCGAGCGCGTTCGTCCGGTCGACGGCGATCGCCTGGCTGAACCGGTACGCCGCCGTACGCACATCGCGGCTGCGGTAGGAGGCATAGCCGGCGTGGACGTAGGCGTTCGAGTAGCGCCGCGTCTGCGCAGTGGTGAGCTGCTTGTCCTGGGCGCAGGCGGCCAGGTGCTCCTTGATGCGCTGCTGGTAGTCGGCGCCATCACCGGCGTAGCGCGCGAGGGCTTCGGCCAACGCGTCGCCCGCGGAATCGCCGGCGCCAGTCTCCTCCGATGCGGCGGCACAAGGACGCCCGGCCGCCAGGATGAGGATGGCGAACGAAGCAGCCAGGATGGCCACCGGTCTCGTCATAGCGCCTGTTGCTCCGTGCTGCCGACTAACACGACAATGAAGACAGGATTGCCCACCGATGATGGGCCGGCAGCAGCGTCCCACAGGCCCTCGTCAAGACCACGCATCATGTACCCTCGGGTACCGAGCCTGTCAACCGCGTAAGTTCATGCACCCCCAAGGGATGACCACAACGCCACATGCCGTTGGACAGACGATACCCCCGCCAGGTTCCTTCGCGGGCGCTACAGCGGGATGTGCGAGCCGATCGCGTTCTGGCGCGACACCTCGATCGGCACGTCGCCGAGGCCGACCAGCTCGAGGTGCGCCAGCACGGCCTGGCGCGCGAGCGCCTCCGTGTTGCATTCCTGGCTCAGGTGCGCGAGGACGATGTGCCGCGTGGCTGGCGTGGCGGTGTCGGCCAGCAGCTTCGCTGCGGCCGTATTCGACAGGTGGCCCATCTTGCCCAGGATCCGCTGCTTGAGCGGCCAGGGCCGGCGCACGTTGTTGCGCAGCAGATTCTCGTCGTGGTTCGTCTCGACGATGAGCACATTGGCGCCCTTGAGCCGCTCGCGCACAAGCGTGGTCGCGTGCCCCAGATCGGTCGTGATCCCGATCTTGAGCCCGTTGAGCCGCAGCTCGAAGCCAACCGGGTCGAGCGCGTCGTGAAGGACCGAAAACGGATTGACCCAGAACTCGCCGAGCTCGAACGGCTCGCCCGTCGTGAAGATGCGCAGCCGCTCGGCCTGCTGGTCAAGCACGCTGCCGATCGCCTCGGCCGTGAGCCGGTTCGCGTAGCAGGTGGTGTGGCGCAATCGCGCGACGAGCGCGAGGCCGCCGATGTGGTCGCGGTGCTCGTGGCTGATGAGCACCGCGTCGAGCGACGCCGGATCGACGCCGATCTGCTTGAGCCGAAGGCGCGTCTGGCGCGGGCTGAGGCCGCAGTCGATGAGCAGGCGCGTCCGGGGCCCGCCGATGTAGATCGCGTTCCCCCGGCTCCCGCTGCCAAGAACAACCAAGCCTTCCATCACGCCACTCGCATCCTGCGCTCCGCGCCTCGCCACGCAATGTAAGCCGATCTCTTTCGACCGTCAAGGTGCGAGCGTCGCCGCAAGCCGGCGAAGACGGGTTGGGCTGGGTCTCAGGTCGCGTTCCGCGAAAAAGCCCCAGCAAGGACGATCAGAAGCAGCCACAGCGCGTCGGCTCGTGGATTGACTAGTTCTTCTTGCGCGGGACGAGCTCGAGCGGTTGACGGTGCTTGACGATGGTGTCGGCCGGGATGACGCCGCCGACGCTCGTGCACGGGTAGATGACGGACCGCTTGCCGAGGATGGTGCCCGGGCTGGTGACGCAGTTGCAGCCGAGCTCGACGTCGTCGGCGATGACGGCGCCGAACTTGCGCAGGCCGGTGTCGATCGTGCCGTCGGGCGTCTTGACGGACACGGTGCCCGAAAGCACTTTGAGGTTGGCGCACTTGGTGCCGGCGCCGAAGTTGACCCGGCTGCCGACGAGCGTATCGCCGATGTAGGCGAAGTGGCCCGCGCGCGCCTCGTTGAGCATGACGGCGCCCTTCATCTCGGTCGTGTGGCCGACGACGCAGCGGTCACCCACGAGGACGTTGCCGCGGATGTAGGCGCCCTGGCGCACCTGGCAGTCGCGGCCGATGATCGTCGGGCCCTTGATCATCGCGCCCGGCTCGACGACGGTCCCCTCCCCGATGAAGACCGGGTTCTCCGGATCAACCCAGGCACCCTCCATCACCGTGCCGCGCAGCTCGGAGCGCGCGTGCGAGGCGATGTAGTCCTTGAGCCGCTCGCCGAGCGCGTGCCAGACGTGGTCGATGCCGTCGAAGAGGGCTGCGTGCTCGAACTCGCTCAGATCGAAGAAAACCGTCGGCCGCAAGTCCATCGCCGGCGCCTCCGCTCATTCGGGTGACAGGGGATCTGTGTGCCGACGATACCCGGGCGGGTGCTTGAGCGCAAGCCCACGCTTGCCGGGGTTGCGGATGAAGAGAGGGCAAACCGCAGCGTCGCTGGTCTGCCCCTCGGAAGCTTGTGGCCCCGCGGGCCTTCTACTTCTTTCTCCGGACCAGGAGAAGTCCAACGCCGGCCGCAGCCAGCAACAGCGTCGCCGGCTCCGGGATCGGCGCGGTAACAATCGGCCCGCCTCCCACGATATCGTGCGTGATGGCCTTGTTGGGCCAATCGATGATCGCCACCGGCTCGCTCACGCCGTATTCGTCGTACCCGGAAGAGCTGATCGCGGCGGGCACATGGGCGAGCAGGTAGAGGATCTCACCGTCCTGCGTCCATCCATCGTCGTTGTCCGCACTCCATGAGCCCACGAACATACCGAGGAACGGATGGTCGCCGAACGGGGCATCCATGATCAGATCGGCGAAGTCCAACACGACCTCGTCGCCTGCGGGGACCGGATTGAAGGAGCTCCAATCACCCAGGCCGCTCTTGTCTTTGTCCCAGACGACGGTGGCGGTCGAATTCGAGTCGAGAAGGACGCCGCCGGAATCACGAGCAAGGTTGGTTTGCTCGCTCCAGTTGAGGCCGATCGGCTGGGCCGACGCAACGCCGGCCACCAGCGAGATCACTGCGCAAAGCGCAGCCGTGCGGAGAGCATTCACCGTGCAGTTTCCCCCTTATCTTGATTGTACGTGCGACCGTTGTATGCGCAACCGCGGCGTGCGACCGCGGTGTGCAAGCTCTGGCTAATACGGCTTTGCGCAGTTCCAGGTGAACGGCCCGCCGGCCGCGGCCTGCCGGTAGTACCAGTAGCCGTTATTCGGCTCGAGTACCAGCGATGACAGCACCAGCCCCGTGTACCAGCTCCCGTCGGTGTAGAGCCAGTGCCACTCGTAGCCCATCACCGGGTCGTACGAGCCGATCTGGTCAGCGTCCGCGAACTCCGCGGCCGCGTACGCGCCGTCGGCCGCGAGCGTCGAGGCCTGCAGAGGGTGGTCCGTCGGGTACGGCCAGGAGAACATGCGCCACCCGGTGTTGAACGTCACCTGCACCGGGTCGTCGGTCCGGACCTCACCGAGGAAGGTGACGTCGTCGGGGTCGCTCGTGTTGGCCCGGACGATCCAGAAGCCTTGCTCCGGCTCGAGCGTCAGGTCGCTCACCGAGAACGCCTCGAACCACATGTTGTTGTACGGGTCGCTCGGGTTGCCGCTGTTGTAGTAGAGCCAGGCGGTCCGGTAGCCCGTCCCGTCGAAGTACATCACCTTGTCGGCGTCCGGGAAGATCGTGCCGCCGACCAGGTCGGCCGCGAGCATCAGGCCGATCTCGCCGGGCCCGTCGAGCGTCGCGTTGTTAAGGCCGTAATGCGGGTCGTCACCGAGCAGGACAAGGGGCACCGAGGCCAGCGTGACGCCGCCGTCGACCGTGTCGGCCTTAATGAACCCGACCTCGTTACTGTACACCTCCGCCGAGACCTGGTTCGAGCCTGGCTGGCAGACAAGAACAAAGAAAGGCACAGAAATGAACGCGATGAAGATGGTCAGGCCCGTCCGCTGGCTTCCCGAGACACGTGTGCGACGCATAGTCCGTGGTCCTCCCAGACAGAATCGTCTTCTGATTGCAGCCTTACTATTCTTACATGGCGCACGAGGGATAGTCAAGCCAAAACCGTGAGAATCCGTTCCGTGCACAAAAAAACCTGTCACGGCACCGCGCCTTGTGCTCGAGTCGCTGGCCGTTGCCCTTCACGCTAAGCTGGAACGAGTTACGGTGGGGGTGCACGATGGTAACGCCATCGCCCATTCTCCGAAACTGGGGAGAGCACACCTCAGGCCCGGTCGGACGCAGGCCCGCTATCTGCCGCCCGCTCGCCGAGCTTGATCCGCTCCCACTCGGCGTCCATCTCCTCGAGCGTGTAGTCGGTCAACGGGCGGCCGGATGCCGTCAGCGTGCGCTCCATCTCCTGGAACCGCCGGGTGAACTTCCGATTCGTCTGCTCGAGGGCTTCCTCGGACTCCATCTTGAGGAACCGGGCGAAGTTGGCGATCGAGAACAGCACGTCGCCGAGCTCGTCGATGAGCGCCTCACGGCTGCCGCCGGCGAGCGCCTCGCGCAGCTCGCCGAGCTCCTCGTCGGCCTTGGCGAGCACCTGCTCGGCCTTGCCCCAATCGAAGCCGACGCGCGCGACGTTGCGCTGGATCTTCTGCGCCTTGAGCAGGGCGGGCAGGTGGCGCGGGATGTTACCGATCGCCGACGGCACGCCGCCGCCCTCGGACTTCTCTCGGGCTTTGATCCCGTACCAGTGGGTCAGCACCTCGTCGGCGGTGCGCGCCTTCGCCTCGCCGAACACGTGCGGGTGGCGGCGGACCATCTTCTCGTACGTGCGCGCGATCGCCCCCGAGACGTCGAACCGGCCCTCCTCGCGCCCGATCTGGGCGAAGAACAGCACGAGGAAGAGCAGGTCGCCCACCTCTTCCTCGATGCTGTCGGTGTCGTCGTCGGTGACGGCGTCGATGAGCTCGTACGCCTCCTCGATCAGGTACTTGGTCAGGTCGGGGAGCGTCTGCTCGCGGTCCCACGGGCAGCCGTGCTCGCTGCGGAGCGTGGCCACCAGCTCGACGAGATCATGGAAGGTTGGACGG